>Ga0187855_10001407_pt1 | contig 19106 bp, 14 predicted proteins | sample June2016WEW_8_10_2_FD_132969 | JGI IMG/M metagenome (GOLD analysis project Ga0187855, IMG submission 132969) | Peatland microbial communities from SPRUCE experiment site at the Marcell Experimental Forest, Minnesota, USA - June2016WEW_8_10 | ecosystem: Environmental > Terrestrial > Soil >...
GCGCCCACGACGAGAACCGCGTGGAGTTCAGCAAAGGCCGCGACGTGCTCCTGGCGCCGCCGCAGCAGGCCGGCCCCCTGAACTATTTCGTGTATCCGTACGTCGAAGTCGATGGCGGCAAATACACAGCCATTGACACGAGTTACTCGTACAAAGATGTGCCGCTATGATAGCACCAGGAACCATGAAAACCATGTTACGGTTCACTGGCGCGGCAGGGCTGGCGCTGGCTCTTGCGCTATCCGGCTCGCCGCAGACCCGGCATTCCGCGCCTCGGGATGACGATTCGCAACTCCCCGACGCAAAGCACCAGCAGGAAGAAATCCTGAAAGAGGATCACGAGAAGGATCTGAAGGACGTTGCCCAACTCATCGACGTGGCCGAGCAGCTCAAGCAGGAGCTGGAAAAGAACGACCGTCATGTGCTCTCCATCTCCAGCCTCAAGAAGACGGAAGAAATTGAGAAACTGGCCAAACGCATCCATTCGCGCCTCGTGCGGTGATCGCCACCTCGTGGCGCGGGCGTGGCGCAGGCACTCCTGCCTGCCGCGCCGGTACTCCTGCCGGCGCAGGCGAGCTTTGCTCGCCTATCAGGCGTGGGCGCGCCTGCCCTTTCTCATCCTCTTTGCCGCCGGGCTCTGCCCCGCCCAACCTGCGAAATCGCCGCTCCTGGTCCTGCTCGGTGGCGACACGCAGAGCTGGCAATCCTGGTGTCGGGAGCGCGGCTGGCAGTTTCTGGAACCCTGGAGTGAAATCACGGAGAAAGGTATCGATCAACGCGTCAAAGCCCTGGCCGCCAAGGTGGAGGAAGGTGAGAAGCGCCTGCCGGTGGATACCAGCCGCGTCTATCTCGCCGGACAGGGCGATTCCGTGTCCGCGCTGTTCTACACGGTGACTCGAATTCCGGACTTGTGGGCCGCGGCCGTCGCGGTGGGAGGCAGTCCGCGAGCGGCCATGGATACCAATCGCCTGTTCGCCGCCAACACCACCAACGTGCCGGTGTTGTGGTTCTTTGCGAACAATGATGAGGCGCCTCTGGGGCAGAAACTGACGTCCGCCGGCTTCAACCTGGAAGCGCGCGAGGGGCAGCGCGCCAAGACTTCCGAGGTGCTCGATTGGCTGGCGTCGCATCAGCGCGAACCATACCCCGCCACCGCGGATTGCGAGACGGGAAGCCCGCTTTTTCCACGCTGCTACTGGGTGGAGATTACCAAGTTCGACCCAGCCGAGCGCAACGACGTGCTGGATTCCACGCGCGTTCCGCCGCTGGGATCGGGCGCCACCCTGGCCCTCGGTCCCTTCGGCTTCGATCCCACAGAGCCGGGTCCCGGCGTCGTAGTCGCCAGGCTCCCCGAAAAATACGAGGGACCCCTCAAGCTACACGATCGCATCATCGCCGTCGGCGGCAAAGAACTGAAAGACAGCGCGCAATACGCACAGATGCTGTACCAGACCTTCGAAGAGAAACCGGTAGTGGTGATGGTGGCGCGCGGCAAGGAACACATCCGCCTGGAAACCAGAATCGTGGTGCCGTCGCGAGAAGAGACCGGCACCGCCCGCGTGCGAGCGCATTATCTGCCCGATCTGCGGGAAGTCGAAGTGCTCAGCCGCGCGGTAGCACAAATCAAACTGACGATCCCGGAGGCCTGGCTCCCGGCCAAGATCGACTGGAACGGAACCGAAGTGGCGCAAGCGGACACCGCCGGCTGCTGGCTGCTGGATGAGCAGAAGGAGTTGTTGACCGCCAAGCGGTGCCCGTAGTCCGCCGTATAGCTACTTCTTCAGATACCTGTCGAACCACTCGATCGCCAGTTTCTGCGCCTGCTGGTGGGCCTCTAGATAGATTCCGTAGTGCGTGATGCCGGGGATCTCTACCAGGTTCTTCCGGCCCGTGAACCGCTGGTACGCCTTGATCGCGTGATCCCGGTTATCGAACAGCTCTTCCTTCTCGGCAATAATAAACTGCATCGCGCACTGCGGCGCTTTATTGACGTCCTCAACCGGATCGTAGGGAACGAACTTCGCCCGCATCGGCGCACCCCGCAGGTTGCCGATCACCTTGACTCCGGGCGCCGGGTAGTCCAGCTCTCCGCGAGCCATCTTGGTGGCTTCTTCGTAAGTCTTCTTGCGTTCCGTCTCGTTGGCGATCATCGAACGGCCGTCCATGGCGCCGACCTGGCTGTGGATAGCCTTCACGCGCGGATCGTGCTCCGCGACGTACACCACCAGGCCGCCGGAGAAACTGCTGCCCCACAGTCCCAGGCGGTCGGGATCGAACTGCGGCTCGGCCTGCAGCCAGTGGATCGCGTTGAACCAGTCGGTCACTTCGTCCATCGGATCGACCACCTCGCGCACCTCACGCACTTCGGCGGTGAACCGTCCATTCGGATGCTCGCGGGGCTCCGGCGCAGTTAGAATCACGCGCGAATCGCTGTCGCCCCATCCCCGGTAATCGAAAGTCACCACGAGATAGCCGGCCCGCGCGAACGCCATGGCATCCCCTCGCAGGAGCGCCGCCGTACCGCCCCAGCCGTGCGCCATCAGGATCGCCGGCAGCTTCTTTCCGGCGGATGATTTCAGCGCGAAGACCTCCGCCGACATGCGGGTACCCTCGCTCATGATGTCGGCGTGGCGGAACACGATGTCTTCCGGCGGCGTGAAGGGCGCGGTCTGCGGCCACGCCGCCACGGAGATCAGGACAAGTAAGGGCAAGCGCATGGCAAGCGAGTTTATCACATATAATGAGGTTCACCGCTTGGCAGACGGCACTCATGAAAATCATCGCACTCCTGGCTTCTGCATTTCTCGCCGCGGCATACGCGCAGAATTGGCCTTCCTTCCGCGGCCCCGGCGCGACCGGCGTGCTCGACACTAAACGCGGCGCACCGGTCTCCTGGGACGTGGAAACCAATCGCAACGTAAAGTGGCGCACTGCGATTCCCGGCTTGGGACACTCCAGTCCTATCGTTTGGGGAGACCGCATCTTCGTCACCACCGCTATATCGAGCGACCCGAAGTCGGTTTTCCAATATCCGCTCGTGGGTAATTTGGACCGCCGCACGGATCTCACCAAACAGCAGTTCAAACTCTATTGCCTCGATAAGCGCACCGGCAAGATCGTCTGGGAGAGCCTGGCCGCCGAGCTGGCTCCCCGCGTGGCGCGTCATCCGCACAACAGCTACGCTTCGGCCACGCCCGCCACCGACGGCCAACGCGTCGTCGCATTTTTCGGCTCCGAGGGCTTGTTCGCTTTCGATCTGGATGGAAAGCCGCTCTGGAAGCAGGATGTGGGCCCGCTCGACCAGGGAGCTTTCGATCTGCCCGATTACCAGTGGGGCAGCGCCAGTTCGCCGATCCTTTATAAGAATCTCGTAATCGTCCAGTGCGACCAGCAGAAGGGATCGTTCCTTGCCGCGTTCGAGGCAGCCACCGGCAAGCCCGTCTGGCGCGCGTCGCGGGAGGCCCTGCCTTCCTGGTCGACACCCACGGTCTACGAAGGCACGGAGCGCGCCGAGTTGGTGGTGAATGGCACCGAGTACTTTCGCGGCTACGACCCGGCTACCGGCAAAGAACTCTGGCGGATCAAAGGAACCTCGATGATCTCGGTGCCCACGCCTTTCGCCGCGCACGGCCTGATCTATCTCGCCAGCGGTTACTATCGGTTCATTCAGCCGATCGTCGCGCTCAAGCCCGGCGCCACCGGCGACGTGCAGCCTGCAGGTATGGCCTGGCGCACGGAAAAGGGCGCGCCGTATTTGCCCACTCCCATCGTGTACGGCGACTATTTCTACGCCTTCAACCACCGCGGCATACTCACCGTTTATAACGCCGCGACCGGGGAGCGCATCTACGAGCAACGGCTCGCGCCCGGTGCGTTCTCATCTTCGCCCGTCGCCACAGCCGGCCGCCTCTACGCCGCCAGTGAAGACGGCGACGTCTATGTCGTCAAAGCCGGCCCCACGTTTGAGCTGCTGGCGACGAATAAGATGGGCGAAGTGGTTATGGCTACGCCGGCGCTCACCGATGGGATGCTGATTGTCCGCGGGTTGAGTCACGTGTTCGGTATCGCGGAGTAGAAACCGGCGAACTCAGGCGTCTGGCTTCGCACTTCCGTACCCCCCCGGCGGCGCTGCAAACGAATCTCAGGCGGATGGTCGCGGCGGCCGTGGGGCGGAGCGCCTGCGCCGTGCCTTCTCTGCAATACTTGACCATGCTCTGTCGCTCAATCGCTGCCTGCTCCTGCCTCATCGCCGTCACCCTGCATGGCCAGAACCCCACTCCGCGCATGACCGGCTACTCGCAGGAGCACGCCCGTAATGAGCAGGCTATCGAGGAGCGGTTCCGCGCCATTCCTTCGCCGGAAGAGGAAAAGAAGCAACATCGCTATTTCACGGCGGAGCCGCACCCCGCCGGATCGGAGCGCAATCACCAACTCGCGCTTTACGTGGCCGACCTGTGGAAGCAGCAGGGTCTGGAGGATATATGCATACATCGCTACGATGTGCTGACTTCCCTGCCCCGGTCCATCGCCGTCGAGATGGTGGCGCCCGTGGCGTATCGCGCGTCGCTGCGCGAAGATCCTTACGACGCCGATCCCGATACAAAGAACCCGGCCATTCGCGGCGGCTATCTTTCCATGTCGGCTTCCGGAGAAGCGACCGCGCCGCTCATCTACGCACATAGCGGCAATCCCGAGGACTACGACGAACTGCGCCGCCACCACATCAGCGTCAAAGGCAAGATCGTGCTGGTGCGCTATTCGAATCCTTACAGCTATCGCGGATTCAAGGCTCTCACCGCGCAGCGCGAGGGCGCCGCCGGACTGCTAATCTATTCCGATCCGGCAGAAGACGGTTACAAGCGCGGCAAAGTCTTTCCCGACGGCCCCTGGGGCCCGGAGAGCCACATTCAACGCGGCTCCATCACCTACGATTTCCTGGTTCCCGGCGATCCGCTAACGCCTGGCTGGGCCTCCGTGGATGGCGCCCGCCGGATTCCGATGGAAGAAGCCGTCTCGCTGCCGAAGATCATGGCGGTGGCCATGTCCTGGCGCGATGCCAAGCCTCTGCTCGCGCGCATGGATGGTCCCGTGGCGCCAAAGGCATGGCAGGGCGGTCTGCCCATTCGATACCGCCTCGGCGGAGGCGCCGTTCGCGTGCACATGAAAGTAGACATGGACACCCGGCCCATGCCTAACTATGTGGTCGACGCGCGCATCCGCGGCAGTGAGTTACCCGACGAATGGATTCTGCTGGGCAATCACCGGGACGCCTGGGAGTTTGGCGGCGTCGATCCTTCGAGCGGTACGGCGTCGATGGTGGAAGTCACGCGCGCGCTTGGCAAGTTGCTGGCGGAAGGCTTCCGGCCGAAGCGCACGCTCATCGTCGCCAGTTGGGACGGTGAGGAGGTCGGGCTCACGGGGTCGACCGAATGGGGAGAAGAATTCGGCGACGAGCTGAAGCAGAAGCTGGTCGCTTACCTCAACGTCGACTCATCGACCTCGGGTCCCGAGTTCCATCCCAGCGCCATCGGCTCGCTGGCGCCTCTGCTGGTCGAAGTGAGCCGGGAGGTCCCAGCCCCGTCTGGCGGAAGCCTGTACCAGGAGTGGCGCGCATCCGCGGTGGCCGCACGCGTCGCCGAAAAGGACACACCCCCGGTGACGGACGACAACCTCGTCGAAACCCGCATCGGTAGCGGCTCCGACTTCACGGTCTTTCTCAACCATTTGTGCCGCCCCACGGCGGAGCTGCAGTTTGACGGGCCTTACGGTGTCTATCACTCGGCTTATGACGACTTCTTCTGGATGAATCACTTCGGCGATCCGGGCTATCGCTATCACACCCTGATGACGCAGTATTGGGGCACGCTGGCGCTGCGGCTGGCCGGCGCCGAGATTCTGCCATTCGATTTTGCGGCGTACGGACGCGACATCGCGCGGTTCGCAGCCGAACTGGCCGCGAAGCGCGAGGCGCGTGGGCAAGTCGACCTGTCTGGGCTTCAACAACGCATCGCCGATTTCCGCGGCGCCGGCGAAGAGTTGAACCGCGTGATGGCCGGCATACTGGCAAAGGGCGCGCTCGATGCACAGCTCGCGCAGCGTGTGAATCGCAACATCATGCAGGTGGAGTCGAATTGGGCCGAGCCTGAGGGCATTCCCGGGCGCCCCTGGTTCAAGCACACGCTGTATGCGGCTCGCTACACTTACGGCCACCTGGAACTTCCCGGCCTTACCGAAGCCATGGAGAAGCGCGACTGGACTGAGTCTCAACGCCAGGCCGGCATTCTGGCGGAGGCTCTGGCACGCAATACGGCGCTGATCCGGGAGACTCTTGCGATGCTCCGGTAGCTGTCTATTGAGAAGCCGTGAGAGGAATTGGTTGGCAGGCGAAAGCGCCTGCCCCACCCTGCCTGCAAAGCCTGCCCCAAGCGGGTGGGACAGGCGCTTTCGCCTGTCAACCCAAGTGAGCCCTGCTTCACCTGACGATGTAATTCTTATGTATCCACCCTGCGCCCGGGTGGGACAGGCGCTTTCGCCTGTCAACCCAAGTGAGCCGTGCTTTACTTAACGATGTAACTCTTATGTATCCACCCTGCGCCCGGATTAGTCCCGCGCGCTTCAAACAGTAACACTGCGTCAGATTCTTTCTTCACCACCAAGAGACGGCCGGCTGCCTCCTTCGAAGTCTCGCGGCCATGCTCGGCTTCAGCCATGGCGCGGCGAACGGCCGAGGGATCCACCAGCGGAGATGCCTTCACCTTCGACCGTTCGGCCAGCGCTTCGACGGCGCTCGCCTTTAGCAGTTTCGGCCACATTTTCTGGAACAAGTCAGTCGAGGAATAGACATCCGCGCTATCCACCTTTCCGTTGATCGCGAAGGCGTAGCCCACGACGTCCTTCTTCCCTTCCACTATCTTGGATAGCTTCTGGATATAGGCGTCAGTCTCCTCTACCACCTTCTTGTTTTCCAGGGCCAACTGCATGCTTGTCGGAGAAGCGGGCGCCAGCGCCGCGGGCCTGCCGCCAGCCCCAACGCTGAGGTTGCTGGCCATAGCGAGGCTCTGCTGCGTCTTCGCTACCTCGGCCCAAACCTGGCTCTGATCCCGCTCGTTCCGTACCGCCATTTTGAGGGACTTACCGGCAACCGCCTGGCTCGATCCGCCGAACTGGCGGGCGTCTTCCCCACCGCGTTTGCTCCAGCGACCGTGTTCCACGCAGAACGATGCAATGGGAAGCTTGCCGGATTTCGGAGTCAGTATGAAATCGTCGGGAAAGACGCGATCCTGCTGTCCCCCTTTCACGATGTCTCCCGCCTGGATGTATACATCTTCGGAGGATAGATTCTCAATCGACAACTCATTCACGTTGCCGGTTTCGTAAACAGCGACTTTCTTTTGGTCCATGGCCTCCTGCAGGGTGATAAGCTTCCTGCCCGATCCATTCCCGCTGCCGTAGATCAGAAAGATCGTGAGATTGTCATGCGTGTAGGGTCCGGAGATGCGAAAGTCGTCCGCTGGCCTTGCAGCCAGCGAGGCGAAACCGAGTAGCAAAGCGTAGCGGAAAACCGATTTGTTCGACATGGTATGGCCTCATCCGATTCCACTCTGTGCCGAGTTAGACACCGCTGCCGGCACAAAGTGCATGTGTCACAGTGGGAATGCCGCCACAGCACTGAACCTTTCAGCGGTGTTCCAAAAACTTCACGAGGAACGAAATGGCAAAGCAAGAGCGTGACAGAAAACCGGCGGTGACCCGAGTTCAGGCAATGTATTTGCCGAACCCGGCTTCCCCGATGCCGAAGAGCGGCAGACCGAGTCCGGCTCGCGTTCGCCATCAACCAGACTCCCGAACTGCGGCGCTTGCCTCAGGCCAACGCGGCGCGCTTGTCGGCGTCAGTCAGCGGAAGATCTCGGCTCTGAGCAGCGCACCCGGCGCGGCGTCACCGTCAACGGTGATTTCCTCCTGGGAGCCACGGGCGTCAGCTTCAACGGCAGGCCCGCCACTATGTCCAGCAACATCAGCGGCAACTGCGTCTCGGTCACCGTGCCGGCCGGCGCCGCCACCGGCCCGATCACGGTGACCACCGCCAACGGCAGCTCCACCTCGGCGGGCTCCTTTACAGTCGAGTAACACAAGGCAGGGACAGAAAGGAAGATACCATGTGGATCTTGCGAGATTAACTGTTTCAGCGCCCTGTACTACTGAGATAACAACGCGCAACCAATCCAGCGCCTTGACAGTTATCCCTGCATGACCTACGATTAACCGCAAGGTCGCCTGCATTGCCAAGTTTTGGGGCTTACGAGCAACTAAGGCGAAAGCAAAGGTGGCAAATGACCACAACACGCATTTTCGTGTTCGCGCTCGCACTCGTCCTGTGCTCGCTGCCCTCGGGCCGCCCCCAAAGCGGCCCCAAGGTCAACCCCGGCACAATCACCCTGCTCGCCGGCTTCGGCGGCCAGGGGTACAGTGCTCCCGGGCAACTCATCGAAGTTACCCCGGGCACGTTCGCCGGCATCGCAGTGAGCCAGGCGACAGCCTTCCAGCTCACCAGCCAAGGCGTCGTTACGCCGCTCTTCGCTTTTCCACACCCGTCCGCCCCCGGTCCGCATATCCTTCAGGCGCTAAACGGGAGGATCTACGGCGCCGAGATCAACGCCAGCGGCTCGCTCCCCGTTAACTACAGCTTCAATGCCACGGGCAACCTGAAGACGTACCCACAGGTGCTGCCCGTGGCGCCCATACCTGCGGTGCAACTGCCGACGGGCAAAATGTACGGCACCGAGTGGGATATTAACAAAGGCAGCGCGTTCGTCGAGATTGCTCTCAGCGGGGCAGTTACCGTTCTCCACACCTTCACGAAGGACGAAGGTACTCCGTACGGCCTGCCGATCCTCGCATCCGACGGGAACTTCTACGGTATTTCGGGCATCGGCACGCAGATCCCCCCGTCAAGCACCAGGGCCATGGTCTATCGCCTCACGCCAGGCGGCAAGTTTGCGGTCCTGGCCTCCTATCCCGACGGGCGGAGCAATGCCGGCCCTGGGTCTTTCGAAGAAACTCTCGTGCAGGCCGGCAATGGCAACCTCTACGGCACCGCTGCACTTGGCGGAAGCCAACGGGCCGGCGCAATCTTCGAGCTCACACTTGACGGCACCCTAACCAACCTATATGAATTCAGCACCCTGCCGAGCGGCGCCCCCACGTTCCTTATCGAGGGAACCGACGGGAACCTATACGGCGTGGCGCAGGGCAAGGGCGGCCAGGGTGGATACAGCTCCCTCTTCCAAATCACACCCTCGGGCCAGTTTACCCTTCTGCAGGTCCTGAGCACGCTGAACATCGGGTCTTGCCAGTGCTGGCTGACCATTGGGACCGACGGTAAATTCTACGGCACGGCCGAAAACAGCGGGCCCGGCAACGGCTCGGCTTGGGTGTGGGATCTCGGCCTGCCCCCGCCCAAGCCCAAGGTCACCGGTGTGCTCCCCACCAGCGGCGCACCCGGCGCGGTCGTCACCGTCTACGGCGAGTTCCTCCTGGGGGCCACGGGCGTCAGCTTCAACGGCACGCCCGCCACCACTTTCAGCAACATCAGCGGCAACTACGTCTCGGTCACCGTGCCGTCCGGCGCCACCACCGGCCCGATTACGGTGACCACGGCCAACGGCAGCTCCACCTCGGCGGGCTCCTTTACAGTCGAGTAATACACGGCAGGAACAGAAAGAAGATTCCACGTGGATCACACCGGATTTCGAAGAAATCACCCTTAAATTGCGAGATCAACTGCTATTCCAGCGCAACAATATGACGGCATCGCCAAGCTCCGCTGTGCCCGCTCCGTGCGGCGCAGCGGAACCGTTCCTAGGAAAATTCCCTTAAATGCCCGGTCTGGCTCCGCGCCGACCGCCGCGATAACCGCGCCGCCTCCCTATGCTACGCTGTTGCTTACCAAACCATGCCTCAAACCCGCGTCAAAGGCCAGTTGATGAGCGCTTCGGAGATCGACCGCACGCTGGTGCGCCTGGCCCACGAGATCCTGGAAAAGAACCCGGATCTCGACCGTTTGGCCTTCATCGGTATTCGCCGCCGCGGAGTCCCGCTGGCGCAACGCCTCGCGCGCAAGATCGAGTCGCTCGAACGGCGTAGCGTTCCCGTGGGTATCCTGGACATCAATCTCTACCGTGACGATCTCACCACCGTGGATATCAAGCCCGTGGTCAGCGCCACCGAAATTCCGTTTTCCGTGCAAGGCAAAGACATCATCCTGATGGATGACGTGCTCTACACCGGCCGTACGATTCGCGCCGCGCTCGACGCCCTGTTCGACCATGGCCGCCCGGCGCGCGTGCATCTGCTGGTCCTGATCGACCGGGGTCACCGCGAGCTGCCCATTGAAGCCCAGTTCGTCGGGCGCGTGGTCCAGACCGCCGACGAGGAAATTATCGAAGTGAAATTTCAGGAGATCGACCAGATGGAAAAAGTGCTGCTGGTCGAAAGAGTCGCCGCGAGCGAAGCCGTGTAAACCATGCCGGCGGGAATGCTGGGAATCGAAGAACTGGATCGCGCCGAGATCGAAGCTATCCTGGCGCGCGCCAAGCATTTTCAACCGATCCAGGATCAGTCGCTGAAGAAACTGGATACGTTGCGCGGGAAGATGATTGTCAATCTCTTCTTCGAAGCATCCACCCGCACGCGCACCAGCTTTGAAATCGCCGCCAAGCGGCTGGGCGCGGATGCCATCTCCATCGCGGCCTCCGGCTCCAGCGTGTCGAAAGGTGAATCGCTGGTGGATACGCTGAACACGCTGGCGGCGATGCGCCCCAACGCTATTGTCATGCGGCATTCGGCGTCCGGCGCGCCGCACTTTCTCGCGCGCCACCTGGCGATGCCCATTATCAACGCCGGCGATGGCACGCACGAGCATCCCACGCAGGCGCTGCTCGACGCGCGCACCATTCTCGACCGCCGGCCCACTCTGGAAGGCCTGCGCGTGGCCATTATCGGCGATATCGCGCACAGCCGCGTGGCGCGCTCCAATGTCTACCTGCTTTCGAAATTCGGCGCGGAGATCGTGCTGTGCGGCCCGGCGTCGCTTCTGCCGCCGCAGCTTGCACAGATGGCCCCCGGCGTCACGCTGACCAACGACATTCGCGAGGCGCTTCTCAACACCGACGTGATCATGATGCTGCGCGTCCAACTCGAGCGCCAGCATGAAGCGGCGTTTCCTACGGCCGAATATTTCCAATTCTACGGATTGCGCCTGGAGCACCTGGCTCTTGCGAAGCCAGACGCCATCGTCATGCACCCCGGCCCTATCAACCGCGGGCGCGAGCTGTCGTCGGAAGTGGCCGACTCCCAACGCTCCGTGATTCTTAACCAGGTGGAAAACGGCGTCGCCGTACGCATGGCGGTGCTGGAACGGGTGATTGGTTAGATGCCACAGCTCCTCATCAAGAACGGGCGCGTGATCGACCCGGCCTCGGCCACCGACACGCAGGCCGATGTTCTGATCCAGGACGGTTATATCGCCGCCGTGGGCGCGGTGCGGGCGCCTGGCGCCGAAGTTCTGGATGCTTCCGGGCTCATCGTGGCGCCCGGATTCATCGATATGCATGTGCACCTGCGCGAGCCCGGCTTCGAGCATGCCGAGACCATCGAAACGGGCGCGCGCGCGGCGGCCGCCGGCGGATTCACGTCCATTTGCTCGATGCCGAACACGCTTCCGGTGAACGACAATGCCACCGTCACGAGCTACATCGTCGAGCGCGCGCGCAAGCTCGCCGCGACGAACGTCTTCCCTATCGGCGCGATTACCAAAAACAGCGCGGGCGAAGAGTTGTCGGCCATCGGCTCGATGAAAGCCGCCGGCGTGGTGGCCATCTCCGACGATGGACGGCCGGTGATGAACGCCCGCGTGATGCGCCGCGCCATGGAGTTCGCCCGGTCGTTCGACCTGCCGGTGATCGATCACTGCGAGGACCTGCACCTGAGCGCCGGCGGCGACATGCACGAAGGCTACGAATCCGTGCGGCTGGGCCTCCACGGAATCCCAGCCAGCTCGGAAGACGTGATGGTGGCGCGCGACATCCTGCTGGCCGAGACCACTGGAGCGCGCTTCCACGTCGCCCACATCTCCACCCGCAATGCTATGGCGATGGTGGCCTATGCCAAGCAGCGCGGACTGCCGATCACCTGCGAAGCCACGCCGCACCATTTCTCCCTGACCGACTCCCAGATGGCGCCCTACGACAGCAATTTCAAAATGAAGCCGCCCCTGCGCTCCGCTTGCGATGCGGGTGCGGTGGTGGAGGGCATCGTTTCCGGCGCGGTGGACGCCATCGCCACCGATCACGCGCCGCACCCAGGCAGCGAAAAGATGCAGGAATTCGAGAAGTGTCCGTTCGGCATTATCGGGCTGGAGACTGCGCTGGGGCTGGCGCTCGAACACCTGGTCCACACCGGCAAGATTCCGCTCGCGCGGCTGGTGGCGCTGTTCACGACCGGGCCGGCGGGGGTGCTGCATCTAGGTCGGGGCACGCTGACCGTAGGCGCTCCGGCGGACGTGACGATCTTTAGTACGGATCTACAGTGGACTTACGACGTGAACCAGTCGTTTTCCAAGAGCCGCAACTCGCCGTTTGACGGGCACACTTTCCGCGGCGGGCCGGTGGCGACGATTGTGAACGGGTCGGTGGTTTGGCAGCGGGAGTGAAGACTGGCGCCTAAACTAACAGGCTGCGCAAAACGCATTAAGAGCGCGGGCCACGGATCAACACCGATGAACGCCGATTGAAAACCAATAACTTGGTCTTGTCTTATCGGCGTGCATCAGCGTGCATCTGCGGCTAAGTTGCCTTTTTCCGCAACCCGCTACTGTTCCTTACCGGTGGAGAGCACCACGGTCCCCATATCCGAGGGCGACGATTCGATTCGAATTGTGCCGGGTTTCGGCGCGTTCGGGTTGGTAACCGTCAGACCGGCAGCCTTGTTCTGGCTTGCCGCCTGGGCGCGCATCTGCTCTAAGGCCGCGCGGACCTTCTCCTGCGGGACGTTGAGCGATAGCAAAATGCGTCTTCCGTGTACCTCGAATTTCCCATTCTCCACCGCATCCTTTTTCCCAGAGCCGTTCGCAGGCGACTGCATGGCGGAGTAGAGCCAGCCCATTATCGCCGCTATTCCGCTGGCGTCTTTAACGGTGCCCGCCACGACTTCAACGGAGACCTCCAAATCCGGGTTGAAGCGCAGTCCTGCATCGAACGATTCCAGCCGCTGGAGCGTCTCCACCATTGGGGCTCCGGCTGCGGCCGGAGGGACCTTCGCTGCGGGGACCGGGAACGGCCCGGCTGCGACCATCCAGGCGTCGTAGCCGCTGAAGCGTTTCAGCTTCTCTGCCAAGGCGGCCGGCAGTCCCGCGGGATGGCCTCGGCGCCCTATGGCGGCCTTTACATCCGCGGGCTGTCCAATCACAACCAGGGAACTGTCCAGGAAGGCGATGACCGCATTGCCTTTGCCGGTGGAAGCCAGAATCGGCACACCCTGGTACTCGGACGCGTCGCCGTTATAGGCCTTTAGAACCTCAGTTCGCGCATGGTCCATCGCACCTCGCACGATGAGCAGCGTAGGCACGTCTTTGGTTTGCCCACTCGCGGCAACCACGACCTCCTGCACGTATTGGCTCCAGTCGGTGCCGGCCAGTCCCACGAACTGAGACCATGCAGGATTAGCTTTCTGCAGTTCGCTCTGCTGAGCCTGCTTCGCCGTCAGTTCGGTTTTGATTTGGGCCGCCATGGCCTGGCCGATGGGCGAGGCTAGAATCCGGGCGACGTTGACCTCCATCACCACACGCGCGTCCGGCATGATGAGATCTGTCATCGAAGAATCTGCGGCGGCTGCCAAACCGGGGAGGAGCGCCGCAACAGCTAACAGATTGCGCTTAATGGCCACACACGACTCCTCTGTTCACGCGTATGAGCTTAACATCCAACCGTGAGCGGAGGACAGTCCACCGTAGTTAGCTTCGCGCCGTGGCGCGGGCACTCCTGCCTGCCGTGCCGGCACTCTTGCCGGCACAGGCGAGCTCTTCTCGCCCGGCCGGACTGCTGTCCCGCGGCAGGCTGAAGCCCGCGCCACCATCGCCGCCTGTGCCACAGCATAGTGCTACACTCCGGGCATGCCCCAGTACCGCATTGAACGCGGCACCCCCAAGCGCGGGGGCCGCGGCGCACGCGTCGCTCTGATCGTGCTGGCCGTCCTTATCCTGCTGGGCGCCCGCTCGCTCGCCTCGTTCTCCATCGAATATCAATGGTGGAAGGAGTTGGGCCAGATCGACACCTGGCTCAGCATGCTGGCCTACGGATTCGCACCCCTGCTCGCGGCAACCCTGATCGCCTTCGCCGCCCTCTGGTGGGCGCATGCGCGCGCGCTGAAATTCGCCGGCACCAGCCTCTCCGAACATCCTATTTACGCCTGGATCTCCAGCCTCGGCCTCCTATTCGTCGGGTATCTCGTCGCGGCCGGCTCCATCGAGACCTGGACCGTGGTGCGCTACCTGGGTGCCCGCGGCATACCCGCGGAGGCCAACGCCTGGCACGATTCCGTGTTCGGCTTGCCGCTGCGGTTTTACCTATTCGATCTGCCATTTTACTCCGACCTGCGCGGCTACCTGCTGGCACTGGTGATCGTCTGCGTGCTGGTCTACTGGATCGCCGCGCGCGGCTGGCAGTTGCGCCACCAACTGCCGGAGATGACCGACATGCGCCAGATCGATCCGTCGTTCTTCCGCCTGGAGGGCGGGCTCGAAGGCCGCTTCCTGCGCGGCGCAATTGTGGTCTTCCTGCTGGCCCTGGCGCTGCGTTTCTTCCTGGCGCGCTACGAAATGGTTTATGACGATCACGGCTTCATGGTGGGCATCGATTACGTGGATCAGAACTTCGCCCTGCCGTTGCAATGGCTGGTGATCGCCGCCTGCCTGGCGGCCGCCGCTCTGGTCTGGATGCGCCGCTGGATCCTGGCCGCCTCGATGGCCCTCTCGCTGGTGATCTCGTTCGCCGTGCCGCGCCTGGTCTCCGCGCTGCACGTGCGGCCCAACGAAATCTCCATACAGCGCCCTTACATCCAGACCCACATCCATGCGACCCGCTCCGCCTACGGATTGGAAAATCGCATGCGGGAGATCGAGTTCAAGGTACACACCGAGTCGGCCATCGATCCCACGCAATACAAAAGCATCATCGACAACGTGCGCCTCTGGGACTGGCACGCCTTCCACGACACGGTCACCCAAATACAGGCCCTGCGCCCCTATTACGTGTTCTCCGACACGGATGTTGACCGCTACACCATCGACGGCGCCTATCGCGAGGTGCTGCTCACGCCGCGCGAGTTGGACATCAACCAGTTGCCCGACGCCAGCAAAAGCTGGATCAACCCCCATTTCGTCTACACGCACGGATACGGCGTGGTTCTGGCGCCGGTCAGCAGCATTACCCCCGATGGCCTGCCCGTGCTGCTCATCGAGAATGCTCCGCCGGAAATCAAGACGCCCAGTCTAAAGCTGACGCGCCCTGAGATTTACTACGGCGAAGTGGTTCAGGAACCCGTTTTCGTGCACACCGCGCAGGAGGAGTTCAACTATCCATCCGGCGCCGATAACGTGCATTCGCGATACGACGGAAACGGCGGCTTTCCGGTGGACTCTCTTCCCATGCGTATCGCCGCCGCCGTCAGCGAAGGCGACATCAACATAGTGCTCAGCAACCCGTTCACCGGCAACAGCCGCATGATGATCCGCCGCAAAATTCGCGAGCGTTTGGAAACACTCGCCGGCTTCATCTCGTGGGACAAGGACCCTTATCTGGTCATCACCGATGCCGGCCGGCTGGTTTGGATGGCGGATGGATACACCACCTCCGACGCGCATCCCTACTCGCGCACCCTGTCGGTGACGGACCTGGGCGACGTGAACTATATTCGCAACGCCGTAAAAGCTACCATCGACGCCTACGACGGCGACACGCACCTCTACATCTTCGCTCCGGACGATCCCATCATACGGGCTTATCAGCGCCTTTTCCCACAGCTATTCCACGCGGCCTCCGAGATGCCCGCCGATCTGCGCCGGCACGCCCGCTACCCCGAAATGATGTTTCGCGTGCAGGCCGAGATTTATCGCACGTATCACATGCTCGATCCGCAGTCCTTCTATAACAAGGAAGACGTCTGGGACCTGGCCCGCTACACGGCGGGGCAGCAAGGCCAGCCTGAGGCTGTCACGCCTACCTACGTAGTGGCCAGCTTGCCCGGTGAAAGCCAGTCCGAGTTCCTGCTGCTGCTGCCGTTCACGCCACGAACCAAGGACAACCTGATCGGCCTGATGCTGGCGCGCTGCGATGGCGATCATTTGGGCGAAGTCGTGGTGCTGCAGCTCTCCAAACAGGAGCTCATCTTCGGACCCGCGCAGATCGCGGCGCGCATCAACCAGGATCAGACCATATCGAAGGATCTGACGCTATGGAACCAGCAGGGCTCGCAGGTGTTGCGCGCGCAAACGCTGGTGCTGCCGGTGGACAGCACTTTTTTGTACGTGGATCCGATCTATATCCAGGCCACGGAAGCCCGCATGCCGCAGCTTAAGAAGATCGTGCTAGCCGTGGGCAATCGCCTGATCTATACGGATACGTACGAGCAGGGGATCGCGCAGCTCTCGGCCGGCGCGCAGGCGCTGGTTCGGCAAGCCACGGCAACAACACCGCCGTCTGCCGCCGCCCCGCCCAGCTCCGCGATGCAGCCCGGCTCGGCCGACCAACGCCTGGAGCGCGTCCGCAACCATCTGCGCCGCTATCGCGAGCTAGCCGCCCAGGGAAAATGGGCGGATGCGGGCAAGGAACTGGAGGCCATCGAGGCCGAGGTGAAGTAGACGGGAAACTGGTGGCGGCGGAGCGATTCGAACGCTCGACCTACGGATTATGAGACCGTCGCTCTAACCAACTGAGCTACGCCGCCGTCTTATCGAGTTTAGCAAAACCGTATACTGGATCGAATGCCTTTGAATCGCCGTCAATTCTTGCTGGGAACCCTGGCCGCGCCGGCTCTCGCCGCAACCAAGAAGCAGCCAGCCACCGTGGAACGCCCCAATGTTGTGCTCATCGTGGCCGACGACCTGGGGGCCTACATGCTCGGCTGCTACGGAAACAAGGAGATTCGCCTGCCGAATATCGACCGCCTGGCGCTCATAGGAGTGCGTTTTTCGAACGCTTTCTCCAGTTCGCCGGTCGCGCAGGAACGCAGCCTGCCGGAAGCCCTGATCGGCGATGTCCTGGCCAGCGCCGGCTACAACCGCGGTTCAGCGACCTCGGCCGGCCAGGCCAGCGAGTTCCTGGAAGCGCAGGCTCCCGCCAAGCCGTTTTCTTTGATCTTGACCTGGTCGCGTCCGGCCGCCGCGACCATTCCGCAAAAGTATCTCGACCCTTACGCCGCGACCAGTTTCGAAAACACCGGCTGGGAGGCCGCCGCATCCAACGCCACCCAGAAAGAGATGCTGCGGATCCCGCAGGGCAGTCTGCGCAAGTACGCGGCGGGCCTCTCCATGCTCGACGAACAGGTGCCCGTGCTACTTTCCAAGCTCCAGCAGCGCGGCCTCATGGACAACACGCTGATCGTCTTCACCGGCAACAACGGTTATCTGGCGGGCCACCACGGACTTTGGGGCGACGGTACGGCCTCGGATCCCATCAATATGTACGAGGAAGTGGTACGGGTGCCTTTGATCTGGTCCTGGCCCAGCCGCCTTCCGCCGCAGACCACGCGGAACGAGGTGGTCAGCTCAAACGATCTGTTGCCGTCGCTGTGTGAACTGACCGGCGCCGCGCCGCCCCCCGGCCGCGCCTCGACCGGACAAAGCTATCTCACGTTCGCATATGGCAGACGCTTGCCCAAGAAGCAATCCTGGCGCGGCATGGCTTTCGCCCGCTTCCGCAACACCGAGATGGCGCGCGACGACCGGTACAAGCTGATTCTGCGAGACCAGGGCAAGGGCCCCAACGAGCTATACGACGAATCCGTGGACGCCACCGAGAAGACCAATCAATACGACAACGCGCAGTACGTGAATGCGCGCGACCGCTTCGCGAGCGCACTGGCGGCGTGGCGCGGGAAATGAGGTGGGACAGGCGCTTTCGCCTGTCAACAGGTGGGGCAGGCGCTTTCGTCTGCCAACTAATTTTTTTCCGTTACAATGGACATCGCGGCCCGAAAGCCGCATAACGGAGGTTCCATGCAGCGTCGTCAATTTCTGAGGACCGCGGGCGGCCTGGCTTTTCTCCGCCCCGATGCCATCGATCGCGCCCGCGCCGCCACCACCGGAAACAATCGCACCGCCGAAGACCTGGCGCGCGACGAGGATTTCTGGCGCGAAATCCAATCCGCGTTCACGCTGGACCGCAACATCATCAACCTGAACAACGGCGGCGTCAGCCCCTCGCCGCGCATTGTGCAGGAGGCCATGCGCCGCTATCTGGAGTTCAGCAATATCGCCCCGGCCCGCACGATGTGGGCGGTGTTGGAGCCGGAAGTGGAATCGGTGCGCCGCGCCCTGGCCGCCGATTTCGGCTGCGATCCCGAAGAGATCGCCATCACGCGCAACGCGTCCGAGAGCCTGGAAAACTGCCAGTTGGGACTCGATCTGAAGGCCGGCGACGAAGTCCTGACCACCGATCAGGACTACCCGCGCATGATCACGACCTGGAAACAGCGTGAGCGTCGCGACGGCATCGTGCTCAAAATGATTTCATTCCCCACGCCGCCGCCTTCGCTCGACGACCTCTCCGACCGCTTCGAGCGCGCCATCACACCGCGCACCCGCGTGATCCACTTCTGCAACATCACCAACCTCACCGGCCAGATCTTTCCGGTCAAGCGCATCTGCCAAATGGCGCGCAGCCGCGGCATCGAGGCCATCGTGGACGGCGCGCACGCCTACGCCCATTTCCCGTTCAAACACGCCGACCTCGACTGCGATTACTACGGCACCAGCCTGCACAAGTGGCTGCTGGCGCCGATCGGTACGGGCTTCCTCTACGTGCGCAAATCCAAAATCGCGAAGCTCTGGCCGA
>Ga0187855_10001410_pt1 | contig 19101 bp, 16 predicted proteins | sample June2016WEW_8_10_2_FD_132969 | JGI IMG/M metagenome (GOLD analysis project Ga0187855, IMG submission 132969) | Peatland microbial communities from SPRUCE experiment site at the Marcell Experimental Forest, Minnesota, USA - June2016WEW_8_10 | ecosystem: Environmental > Terrestrial > Soil >...
CAAGCTCTTTGCTCACTGGCGAGTAGTACGCCCAAGCGACCGATTGGTGGGAGCCGTATGAGTGGAGACGCTCACGTACGGTTCTGTGAGAGCCTGGGGCTGCAATGCCCCGGGCCACTCGACGACACAAAGAACAAAAAAGGCAAGTGCGTCCCTAAAACGAAGAAAAAGGCAAAGGCGAAGAAGTCTGCGCACACCGACCGGAGGGCGACGCGATGACCACTTTCAAAGGTGTATTGAAGGTTGCTCTTGGTGTTTTGTTCGCCTCGCTTCTATTCGCCGCTCCCGCGATGGCCGGCTTCGGCCTGGAAAAATTCGCCGTCTCGGCGCGCAACCAGAATGGGTCGCCCGACGTGCAGGCCGGGTCGCACCCCTATGCATTTACGGCAACCTTCGTACTGAACGCTCCCAACCCGACCGAAGTCGAACGGTACCCAGTAACTCGCCCGGGAGACAAGGAAGCTATATGGCTGCCGGAAGGCAATCTCAAGGATGCCGAGGTGGAACTGCCGCCGGGGTTTGTCGGGGATCCGAACGCCACGCCGCGGTGCAGCTATCAAGCCTTTACAGATCTCCATGGGGGATACACCAGTTGTTCGAGCGAAACAGCGGTCGGGGTCGCCGACGTCTACACCGCGTCGGCTGACGCTCTATCCGAAATGCATGAATTCTTTCCCGGCAACCTGCATGAATTTCCCCAGCCGGTTTATAATCTGGAACCGCCGCCGGGTGTCGCGGCCGAGTTCGGCTTCGTCGTTGCTAATGTCACGCCGGTGTTTCTGGACGTTTCGGTTCGGACCGGCGGTGACTATGGTTTGACGATCCGTTCGTCTGATATCAGCCAGGCCGTGTGGGTGGCCGCGACCAAGGTCACGATCTGGGGTGTGCCGAATGACCCAAGCCACAATGCGCTACGCGGAACCTGTTTGAAGCCAGTAATAGAGGAATACGAGTTTGGTTTGGGTGAAGGCGAAGACGAACAGGAAACCGGCCGGTCTCAGGGTAACTGTCCGACGTCGGCGCCGGAAGTGCCGTTGTTGACGAACCCGACTTCGTGTGGGGCGCCGCGCACGGCGACATTCAGCGTGGACTCCTGGGAGGAACCAGGCGTCTTTCATTCCAAAACGGCGTCGCTACCCGAATTGGTGGGCTGCGAAAAACTCGATTTCAGCCCGACGATCACCACGACGCCGGATGGGACGGGGGGGAGCACCCCGACGGGGTTGAATGTCGATGTGCATGTGCCGCAGGAATCCACGGAAAACCCGGTGGGGTTGGCCGAGGCTGACGTGAAGAACACGACAGTCGCGCTGCCGGAAGGGGTGCAGGTCAGCCCGGCGGCCGCAGACGGGCTGCTGGCGTGCTCGCAGGCACAGATCGGGTTGCATAACGATGAAGCGCCGGCCTGTCCGGAAGCGTCGAAGGTCGGCACCGTCGAAGCGAACACGCCGTTGCTGCCGGAACCGCTGACCGGCGCGGTATATCTTGCGACGCAGAATGAAAACCCGTTCGGGTCGCTGATCGCGCTGTACGTCTACGCCGAAGACCCGGTCGCGGGGGTGCGGATCAAGGTCGCGGGGCAGGTCTCCCTGAACCCGGTCACGGGGCAGCTCGTGACGACGTTCACCGAAACGCCGCAGCTGCCCTATAGCGATTTCAAGCTCGACTTCTTTGGGACCGACCGGGCGCCGTTGAGCACACCGGCATCGTGCGGGACGTATACGACGGCAAGCTCATTTGAACCGTGGTCGGGTACCCCGGCGGCGTCGCCCTCCTCGCACTTCCAGATCACCTCGGGTCCGGCAGGCACGCCCTGCTCGACCCCACGCCCGTTCCAGCCGGGGTTCGAGGGCGGGACGACGAACATCCAGGCCGGGGCATACAGCACGCTGACGATGACGATGACCCGCCCCGACGCAGACCAGACCCTCGGGAAACTCGACGTGGAGTTCCCACCCGGGATCTCCGCGGCGCTACAAGGCGTAAAGCTCTGCGAGGAACCGCAGGCCGCGAGCGGCCAGTGCCCGGCGGCAAGCCAGATCGGGCAGGTGATCGCAAGCGCCGGGCTCGGGAACGACCCCTACAGCGTCGAAGACGGCAAGGCCTACATCACCGGCCCGTACAAGGGCGCCCCATTCGGCGTGGACGTCGTCGTCCCCGCCGTCGCCGGCCCGTTCAACCTCGGGACCGAGGTCGTCCGCTCGAAGGTCGAGGTTGACCCGACGACCGCGCAGCTGACTGTCGTCAGCGACCCGTTCCCGACGATCCTGGATGGCATCCCGCTGCAGTTGCAGCACATCAACGTGACGGTCAACCGCCCCGGGTTCGTGTTCAACCCGACCAGCTGCGAACCGACGAAGCTCACCGGGCAGCTCGAAAGCTCAGAAGGCGCCACCGCGAACGTCTCCAACCCGTTCCAGGTCACCAACTGCGGGTCGCTGTCGTTCAAACCGGAATTCAAGGTGTCCACCGCCGCGAAGACCTCCCGCACCGAAGGCGCGAGCCTGCACGTCAACCTCACCCTTCCCAACGCCCCGCGGGGTACCACGGCGAATGTCGCGAAGGTCAAGGTCAGCCTGCCCAAACAGCTGCCCTCGCCGTTGAAAACGCTGCAGAAGGCGTGCACCGAAAAGGTGTTCGCAGAAAACCCCGCGAACTGCCCCAAGGCCTCCCGCGTCGGCGAAGCGAAGGTGAGCACCCCGGTCCTGGAAGGCGGCCTGAGCGGCCCGGCGTACTTCGTCTCCCACGGTGGCGCCAAGTACCCCGAACTGATCATCGTGCTCATCGGCGAGGACGGCGTGACCGTCCAGGTGCACGGCGAAACGTTCATCAGCAAACAGGGCATCACGACCGCGACGTTCGCGACCGTCCCGGATGTGCCGTTCTCGACGTTCGAACTCACCCTACCCGAGCGGGAATACCCGGCGCTCACCGCGAACGGGAACCTCTGCCAGGCCCAGGCCGCCGGCAAGCTGTTGATGCCGACGGAAATGGTCGGGCAGAACGGGCTCAAGATCAATCAGGAAACGAAGATCTCGGTTACCGGGTGCCCCAAGCAGAAGAAGGTGTCTCATAAGAAGAAACACAATGCGCACGGCAAGACGAAGAGGAAGCGGTAGCCGAAGAGCGCTTCAGAGCCCCTTGGCCGGCGTCGGGTGTCAACACGTCAATCCTGCAACGCCAGCGCCGCCGGCACACAGGCGGCGATGTAGCCGGGGAGCGCGAGGATCGCGAGCGCGGTGGCGCACACCAGCGCGAGGCTCTCGAGTCCCGGCAGCACCGTGACCGAACGCACCACGGGGAAGTTGATCGCGTCGGCTAGCGCACGGTCGGCGAGCTGCTGGCCGTAGAGGCCGAAGATCGCCCCCGTCAGGCAGCCCACGCCAACCAGCAGCAGGCTCTCGAGCAGGATCGTGCGCCACAGTTCGGCGCGCGCCAGCCCCTCCAGCTTGAGCTTCGCCAGGCGCGGGCGGCGCTGCCACACCAGCGCGCCCATCGCCGCCGCCATCGCCAGCACCGCGGCGAGCGGGATCAGCGCCGCGATCTCGGTGCCGACCGCGATCGCCTCGCGGCTGAGCGCGCTCTGCTTGGCGGCGTGCTGCGCTGCCGTCTCCACCGCCAGCCCGGATCGGGAGGCCGGGCCCAGCGCCCGTTCGATCTCGCGCGCGTCCTGGCCGGGGGTGATGCCCGGGTCGAGCGTGATCGCGTAGGCGGTCGCGTCCGCGCTGCCCCACGCGCGGGCATAGTCGGAGGCGCTCATCACGATCGCGCCCGGCTCCCAGCTGAGGTTGGTGGAAAGCGCCGCGACGCGGAACGTTCGCGGGTCGGGACTGGGCAGCGTGAACGCCTCGCCGATGCGCAGGTGGTGTTCTTCGGCGAGCGCCCGCGACAGCACCACCCAGCCGCCGGCGCGCAGACGCGCGGTCGCCTGTTGCGGGTTGCCCTGCACGATCTGGCCGGCGGGCACCAGCGGCACGGCGGTGCGCGGCGGCGCGATCACCAGCACGCGGCGCTCGCCGTAGTCGAGCAGGCCGCTGCGGTAGAGGCCCACGGTGCGCACGCCCGGCAGCCGCTGCAGGCGCCCTTGCAGCGTGGGGGCAAACGGCGCGGTTTGCAGCAGGTTGTAGGAGCCGGCCGGCGCCACCCACACGTCGGTGAAGGCGTTCATGTCGCGCGAGGCCCCTTCGAGGCCCGCCAGCAGGTCGCCGTGCGCGCCCTGGATGGCGACGCTGCCGAACACCGCCACGGCGCCGGTCGCCGCGATCGCCAGCGCTCGCGCGCGGGCCGCGCGCAGCTCCATCGTCGCGACGTGCGCCACGGGGCTGGTGATCCCGCCCGCCAAGCGCTTGACCAGCGCGAGCGTGGCGCCCAGCGCGAGCGGCAGCTCCAACAGCAGCGCCGCGAACAGCAGCACCATCCCCGGCAGCGCCGCGTCGGGCGCGGCCAGCAGGATTGCGGTGGCGCCGGCGAGGCAGGCGAGGCCGGCGAGAGGGAGCAGGGACGCTTGCCCCAACCGGGTGCGTGCGGCGTCGAGGGCGCCACGGCGGCCGCGCGGAGCGGTCGTGCCGGCCTCGCGGGGAAGGTCGGCGGGCGCGGCGGTTAGGGGACGGGGGCCGGAGATCGCCGCGAGGGGATCCTTCGAGAAGATGTCGCGCAGCGGGCTCAGCACCGCCACGATCGCCGCCGCCATCCCCCCGCCCGCGGCGAGCGCGACGGCCTGCCAGCTCACTTCGCGCGCGCTGCCGAGCGCAAACGCGAGCGAGAGGAAGGCGGGGTTGGAGTGGAACACGTGGATCGAGAGCTCATCGCCGAGCGCCAAACCGAGGACACACGCGACGACCCCCAACACGAGCGCGTCGAGCAGCAGCACCGCCATCACCGTGCGCGGGGTGTAGCCGGCGCGGCGCAGGTCGGTGATCAGACGCCGCCGCTGCGGCACCGTCAAAAGCATCGCGTTGAACGCGAACAGAAACCCCACCAAAGCGCTGATCGTCGCGAACAGCGCCGTGGACTGGTTGCTCGCCGCGGCGGCCTTCGCGAACAGCGTCTGGTCGTAGCCGATCGGCTCGACGTTCAGCCGGCCGGCGGCGATCCGCTGGAGCGCCGCGCGCACCTGCGCTTCCGCCCCAGGCGAGGGTCGTACGAGGATGCGGCTCACGCGCGCGCCCACCCCCGCGAGTTCCTGGGCGAACGCCAGCGGCGCCAGCGCGACCGGGGTGTTGACGAGCGCGCCGATCTGGTGGGCGTGCAGCTGCTCGTACAGCGGCGCGGTGGCGGTGCGGCCGGCCAGCTGGAAGGTGGCTTCCTGGCCGAACCGGGTCACGCCGATCGCGTGCGAGAGCGGCGCGGGGAGCACGATCGCGCCGACGCCGCCGAAGGGCGTAAGTTCGGCGTGACGCACCAGCGTGCCGCCGAGCTTGGCGAGGGTGGAGTCGGCGCCGATCAGCTCCACCGACTGGCTGCCTCGCGGTCCGGAGGCGTTGGCGTTGGCTTCCAAAAGCGGCGCCGCAGTGCGCACGCCGGGGATCGCGCGCACCAACGCGAGCGTGCTCTGCGGGAAGCCCTGCGGCGAGCGCGCCATCAGCTGCAGCGTGGCGTCGCCGGCGATCCCGTGGGTGAGCTCTCCGACGGAGCTTTGCAGGGAGGAGCTGGAGATCTGCGAGGCGAACAGCAGCGCCACCCCGGCGGCGATCCCCAGCACCGCCAGGCACTCCTGCGCCAGGCGCGCCCGCAGGCGGACGCGGTAGAGGCGCAGGACGTTGGCAGGTTTCACACGAGGACCCGCTCAGCCGTGTGCTCGCCGAGCCGCCCGTCGCGTAGCGCGAGCGCGCGGTCGGCGTACTCGGCGGCCATCGGGTCGTGGCTGACGAGCACAACCGCCACGCCCCGCTCGTGGCAGAGTCCGCGCAGCAGCTCCAGCACTTCGCGCCCGCGCCGGGTGTCGAGGCTGCCGGTGGGCTCATCCGCGAGCAGCAGGCTGGGCCCGGTGGAGAGCGCCCGCGCAATCATCACCCGCTGGCGCTCGCCCATCGACAGCGTCTCGGCGCGGTGGCGCAGCCGCTCCCCGAGCCCCAACCGTTCCAGTAGCGGCGCGACCTCGCGCTGGGCGGCGCTCCAGCGGTGGGTCTTCAGCAGCTTCAGCACGGCGTTGTCGATCGCGCTGACGCCCGGCAGCAGGTCGAAATTCTGGCGGATGAAGCCCAGCTCGGTGAGCCGGAAGCGCGATGCCTCACGCTCGCTCAGCTCAGAGATGTCGCGCCCGCCGATCAACACCGTACCCGAGGTGGGCGCCAGCAAAGTGGCGATCATCAGCAGCAGCGTCGTCTTGCCCGAGCCGCTGGGCCCGTACAGCGCCACCATCTCGCCTGGCTCCACCCGCAGCGACACCCCGTCCACCGCCCGCACCGGCTCGCCGCCGATCGCGGGGTAGTGCTTGACGAGCTCACGCAGCTCCAGCATCGATCCTCCTCACGTGTGCGCCGGGCGCGAGCCCGCGAGCGCAGGGGGTGGGTGCAGTGTGTTGTTTGCTCGGCACACCAACCACCGGTCCGCTCAATCGGAGATCGGGCCGCTGAGGCGCACGGCGATCGCGTCGTTGGAGTTCTGGATGGTGCCGTCGAAGCTGAGGCCGGAGCCGTGCGCGTGGCTGTAGCTGCCGCTGCCGCTGCTGACCGACATCGAGCCGGTGAAGCTGGCGCTGGTGCCACTCTTGCGATAGCTCGCGGTGGCCTGCCCCGAGATCGAGCCGCCGCTGCGGGAGATGCTCACTTCCGCGCGCACGTGGCTGCTGGAGACGATCGTCAGGCGCACACGGATCGTGCCGTTGAACGTGCCCGAGGCGGAGCCCTGCTCGTTGAGCGTGAAGCCGCGTTTGCTGGTGAGGTGCAGGTTGCCGCTCTCGTGCAGCGAGACGGTCGCCGCGTTCCTCGCTCGCGGAGCAACGACGCGAGCGTTGGCGGCTCTCGTGGTGCGTCGCCTGACCTTCGCCGGGCAGGGCTGCTTGGCGACGGTGCTGCCAGAGGAGCCGTCGGCGTAGGTGAAGGCCGCGGCGAACGGCCAGCCGCCGGCGGGGCAGCGTGGCACGACTACCGTGTTGGCGCCGCGCGCCGGATGCGGGCCGCCGGTGCCGATCGTGAGCGTGAGGTTGGCGAGCGAGGTTTCCGACACCGAGGGCAGCGAGGGGACCGGGGGGATCGGGATCACGAGCTGTTCGCCGTAGGGGGCGTGAGCGGGGACGACGGTGCCGGTGATGACCACCGACGCCGGCACCGGCGTGGAGCCTTCGCCGAGCAGCTCGAGCGTCGGGTTGCTGCCCTGCGGGGGGCCGATGAAGGCCCACAGCGCGACCTGCTCTTCGATCACGTTCGATCCCGCGAGCGCCTTGGCCAGCGCGTGCCCGTGTCCGATCAGCGACTGCGGTGGGCAGCCCTTGGGGCCGAAGGCCTGCAGGCGGGCCGCACTGCAGCTGCGCAGGCTCGGCACTTCGAGCGTCAGCCCCGCGGGGAGGCTGAGCACCGAGCGGTGCACCGGCGAGGGCACGCCATCTTCGCCGCCCGTGTACTGAAGCGCAAGCGTCAGCGCGCCCTTGGCGCCGGGCCGGTTGGGGGCGAGCGTGGGTGTGAGCGCGGCGGTGGTTGCTTCCGGCGTGAGTGTCGCCGAGGTTGCTTCCGGCGCGGCGACGAGTCGCGCCGCGCCGGAGGCATTCACCCGCACGGGCGCTACCAACGCCGCGCAGATCGTCAAAGTCACAGCGAGTGTGCAGGCAGCCCTCGTTGTGATTGCGTGCGGGGTCGCTGGGTGTGGGCTTCGTGCGTCTGTCCCTCTGCGAGCCATCGCGTTCCCATGCCTCCCCGCATAGTGTCCTAATACTCTAGCACAGTATCAGACTTCGCCGACGTTCGCCCCGACGTGCACACGCCCGCCGCCGGGCGCCTTAAGCTCTCGCGTATATGCACCACCCAATCTCCTACTTCCAGGCGATCGTCCTCGGCCTCACGCAGGGGATCGCCGAGCCGTTTCCGATCTCGAGCCTCGGGCACGCGGTGGTGCTGCCGCGGCTGTTCGGGTGGAACATCCACCAGAACGACAAATTCTTCCTCACGTTCCTCGTCGCCACCCACTTCGCCACGGCGCTCACGCTGCTGCTGTTCTTCGTGCGGGACTGGATCAAGATCGTCGGCGGCATCCTGCGCTCGCTGCGAGTGCGCAAGATCGCCGAGGACGACGTGTACGCGCGCCTCGGCTGGCTGCTGATCGTGGGCACGGTGCCTGCCGGCATCCTCGGGCTGGCGCTTCAGGAATCACTGCGCAAACTGTTCGCGTCAGCCGCGATCGCGGCGGCCTTCCTGATCGTCAACGGGGTGGCGCTGCTGATCTTTGAGCGGCTGCGCAAGCGCCCTCCCAAGCAAGGCGACTACCTCGGCGACGGCGACGCCCGCATCGCCAAGCTCAGCTGGCGCCAGGCGATCGCGATCGGCACCTCACAGGCTGCCGCGCTGATCCCCGGCATCTCGCGCTCGGGCTTCGCGATGGGCGGTGGCCTGCTGGCGGGGCTCTCCAACGAGGACGCCGCCCGCTACTCGTTCCTGCTCGCCACCCCCGTGATCCTCGCGGCCGCCGCGCTGAAGCTGCCCGAACTGCTGGGCGCGCAGGGCGACGGCGTGCGCGGCCCGGCGCTGGTCGCCGGCCTCTGCGCCGCCGCCACCACGTTTCTCGCGGTGAAGTTCCTGCTGAGATTCTTCGAGACCAACCGGCTGAGCCCGTTCGGGATCTACTGCATCGCCTTCGGCGGGATCTGCACGGTGGCATTCGCTGTTTGAGGGTTGCGCGGAAAAGGGGGAGGAGGGGGGAGGGTGCTGTTGCGGAGGCGACGGGCGCCCCGGCGTGTATCGGCCGCGCGCGCGGCGAGCAGCCAGGCTGAGGTGGCCCGCGCCCCAGTGAGCCGCGGATACGCTGGTGAGACCGATGCCACGCACTCCACCACTGCCGAAGACCCCGCAGCGCATGTTCGAGACCCGCAGCCAGGCATGGCGCGAGGTGGGGCTGGAGGAACAGGTGAGCCCCCGCGAGCTCAAACGCGCAAGGGTGGAGGGGCTGGTGCTGGCGGTGCTGTTCGTCGCGGTGGTGGTGCTCTACGACCATCGCGCGTCCCTTTTCGGCGTCAGCAAGGGAAAGACGCCGGGGGCCGACAGTGCGGTGCAAATCGCCACGGTGATCTTGTTGCTGATCCTCGGTTGGGGAGTGGCACGGGACGCTGGCCGCGCCCTCGCGCCGGCGCTCTTCAGGCGGATGGACCCCGCCACCGCGGGAACTGTGGGCTTCCTGATCCGGCTGGTGACTATCGTGGTGGCGCTGATCGTCGGGTTGAGGGTGGCGGGCGTCGAAGAACGCACGCTGGCGCTCGGCGGTGCGTTCACGGCGGTGGTGCTGGGGCTGGCTGCACAGCAGACGCTCGGCAACCTGATCGCGGGAACCGTGCTGCTCAGCGCCGGCCCGTTCCGCGTGGGCGACCACGTGCGCCTGCAGGGTGGCCCGCTGGCGGGCCAGCTGGAGGGCGTGGTCAGCTCGCTGGGGCTGCTGTACACCACGTTTGCCACCGACGAGGGCTCGGTGCTGGTGCCCAACAGCGTGGTGCTCAACGTGGCGCTTCACACCGGCCGGGGCCGGATCGGCGCGCGGCGTTCACGAGCCGCGGGTGTGCGTGGCAATCCGCAGGAGCCGGCAGCTGAAGCATCTGAGACGCCGGAGGAGAAGCAGGCGAGCGTCGCCGGCTACCGCGCGCCGCCGCCCCCCACGCCATAGCGCAGCAGCAAGCATCCTTCACTCTCGAGCACGTCGCGCAGCTCAAGCTCGACCGGCGGAGAGAGGTCCGGGCCGCACACGATCCGCAACGAGGCCTGCGGGCTGGCGCCGCCGCCGAGCTTGGGGGCAAGCGTGAGAAACAGCTCGTCCACGACTCCGGCGGCGAGCAGGGCGCCGTTCAGGTGGGGTCCCCCCTCGCACATCACGGTTCGCACTCCCCACCGCGTGTGCAGCTCGGCGAGCGCGGCCCGCAGGTCGAGCTGCCCCTCGCGCGCGGCGCGCACGTACTCGACGGGAGCAACGCCCGCCGGCAGCTCCCCCGCGGCGGAGGGCGTGAGGATCACGACTCGCGCGTCGGGGTCCCCGAGCAGCGGGACGCTCTCCGGGGAGAGCGTAAGGCTGGCGGAGACGATGCAGGCGAGCGGTTCCGCCGCCAGCCCCCGCTCCACGCGCAGCCGCCGCCGCGCCTCGTCTTTCACGAGCCGGCGGTAGCGCTCGGCGCGCGCGGTGCCCGCCCCGAACAGCACCGCGTCAACGGCGGTGCGCAGCGAAAGGAAGAGCTCTTTGTCGGCGCGGTTGCCGATCGGCCCCGAGCGTCCCTCGAGGGTGGCGCGCCCGTCGGCGGTGGACGCCATATTGAGGAACACGCGCGGGCGATCCCCCACCGGCCGGGCCGGCGATGCAGGGTTCCACAGCCGCAGGCGCTCGACGACCTGCGCGGCGCTCAGATGCCGCCCCGCGGTGTCGCCGGTCAACGATGTGAGCACGGCAGGAGCGAGGGCAGGTGGTTCGGCGCTCATCGATCAACCCTAGCCACGTCAACATCTGGAGAACACGTTCGCTGCTCTACCTGCTACCGTCGTGACCGATTGGGCCGGGCAGATAACCGGCATAAAGCAGTGCAAGCTCTCGCAGGTCGAAGCTCTTCGCAGCATCCTCCGCGCAGCAGCACGCACGAATCGTGGAGGAATGTCACATGCCTACTGGCACAGTGAAGTGGTTTAGCGACGACAAGGGATTCGGCTTCATCACCCCGGATGACGGGGACAAGGATCTGTTCGTCCACCACACCGGAATCAATGGCGAGGGTTACCGCTCGCTCCAGGAGGGCGCCAAGGTGTCCTACGACCCGGAGCAGGGCGACAAGGGACCAAAGGCCGTCAACGTCCAGGCGATCTAGAGTCGCCACACCGTCAGTCTGCGGTCGCTTGGGGGCCACGCCCTGAGTGGTGTAGTTCGCGAGGCGAGGATCGTCAGACCATCGACATAGAGCAGTAACCTTGGGGGGGTCCGGTTGTCACCGGGCCCCCTCTGGTATGTCGACTGACGCAACCACATTTCCCCTGCGGGACACGCTGCTCGACGACCCGGCCGACATCGCCCGCAAGGGCACATCCTCGAGCAAGGCCAGCGTTTCCAAGCGCAAGCGCGCCGACTCGCGGGCGCGCACCCGCGGCGAGACGGTGATCGGCGCGGGGGTGCTGATCTGGATCGGTGTGTGTGTGCTGCTGATCGTGCTCGCCGCCGCCGACCGCCCGAGCTTCCTATCCTCGCCCTCCCACGTCGGCTTTTTCCCGCATTGGCTGGCCGGCCCGCTGGGCGGTTTGTGGCCGTGGTTCACGCGCAGCGCACGGGTGACCAAGGCGCTGCTGACGGGGGCGCTGGTGAGCATGTACGCCGCGTACGTGGTGGGCCTGCGGTATGTGCCGCTGCTGCGGGCGCGTTGGGCGATCGCGACGATCGTCGGCGTCCACGCGATCCTGTTGCTCTCGCCGCCGCTGTCGCTGACGGACGTGTTCAACTACATCAACTACGGGCGCATGGGGATGCTGCATGGCCTCGACCCCTACACCACGATCCCCGCGCTCGGACCCCACAACGACCCCAGCTACGCGCTCAGCAACTGGCATCAGCTGCTGACTCCCTACGGCCCCCTGTTCACGCTGATCACCTACGCGGTGGTGCCGCTTGGGCTGGCGGGCTCACTGTGGGCGTTCAAGGTCTTGCTGATGGTGCTCAGCCTCGCCACGATTTCGCTGGTGTGGAGGTGCGCGCGTCTGCTCGGCCGTGACCCGGTGACGGCGATCGTGCTGGTCGGCCTCAACCCGCTGATCCTCGTGTGGGGCCTCGGGGGCGACCACAACGACTTCTTCATGATGTTCTGCATCACGCTCGCCTTCTACCTGCTGCTGCGCGCGCGTGCTCCGGGGGTCTCGCCCGGCGTGGGTGTCCCCCATGAGGAGTCCCCAACACGCCTGCACGCCTGGCTGTGGCCGTTGGCCACACCGGAGCTGGGGGCAGGGGTGGTGCTGGCGGCGGCGATTGCGTTGAAGGCCTCAGCGGCGATCATCGTCCCGGTGGTTCTGGCGGGCCTGCTCAGAGCTCCGCGCCGGTTGGCGCAGGTGGTATTGGGGTTGATCGCGGGGGGGATCGTGCTGGGGGCGTGCACGGTGGTCGCGTTCGGAGCACACCTGCCAGACCTCGGCGCCCAGGGCCGCCTGGTGATTCCGATGGGCCTGCCCAACCTGCTCGGTCTCGCGCTGGGGCAGGGCGGGGAGACGGAAACGATGCGCAGCCTGCTCAGCATCGCTCTGGTGCTGACGGTGGTGAGCTGCAGCGTATGGGCATGGCGGCGGCGGGACGCGTTGACGGCCTCGGGCTGGGCGACGATGGCGTTGCTGCTGACGTTGAGCTGGGTATTGCCGTGGTATGTGCTGTGGGTGCTGCCGTTGGCGGCGCTTTCTCGCTCGCGCGCGCTGCGCACGACGGCGCTCGTGTTTGGGGCCTACCTGTTGCTCACGTGGATGCCGCTTGCCACCGGGTTGGACAATGCGCTCGGGATCCGGCCGACAACCACGACGCTGGGGCAGCAGGACCAGCGCTACGTCCGCGGCTTGCTGAACTGAGAGCGACCGGTCGCTCGGCCACGCCCCGCTGCCCAAGAGACATCCGCCTGCGACCGGCCCGCGCCGGGTGGCCCAGGCGCTCAAGCCCCGTCGATCGGACCCGCCCCAGCCGCGCCGGGAGGTCCGCCAACCGCGCTGACGCGCTCGTCGCCCTCCGGGGCGTGGCCGTCGCGACCGACGTAGCCGTCCTTGCCGCCGGCGCACAGGTAGATCGCGTCGCCCTCGCCGACGTTGCGCACGCGGCGAACAGTGGGGGCGTCGACGCGCGCGAAGCTGCCCTCCCCGAGGCGGTGCACCGTGCCGTCGCCAAACTCCATCTCGATCGTGCCGCGGTGCACGAAGTACAGCTCCTCCTGGGTGTCGTGGTAGTGGCGCCCGGTCTGGTAGCCGGCGGGCATCACGATCGCGTTGACGCCGAACGCGGTGACGCCGAGGCCCTTGCGCACCTTGCGAAAGCCGTGGCCCTCGCCCAGCGCGTCGAGGCCGCCCACGGCGTAGCCCTCGCCGACGGTCACGTTGGGGTACTCGGATGCCTCCATGTCGAATCTCCTCTTATCGCGGTTTTTTTGGTCGGGTTGGTCAATGCTCGGCCACGTGGCCGTCCTCGGGCGAGAGCGGTCGGCCCTCCTGCGCCCAGCGCACGAGTCCGCCACTCATCGAGTGGGCCTGGAAGCCGGCTGCTCGGAACGCCTGGGCGGCCATCAGCGAGCGCGACCCGACCCGGCAGTAGAAGACAACTGGCCGGTCGGCCGTGAGCGTGGCGGCCTGTGCGGTGAGCTGGTTGAGCTCGATGTGACGGCTGCCCTCGATGTGGCCGGCCTGACGCTCGTAATCCTCGCGAACGTCCACCAGCTGCACGCCGGGATTCTCGACAAGCCACTCGGCGACTCGAGCGGGCTCGAGAGGGATCTCGGAGGGCTCATCGTCTGCGGCCATCGACGGAGCGTAGCGACCCGACGCCTGCGGCAATCGACGAAGCGTAGGCCGGGCCGCCTGCGGCAATCGACGGAGCGCCGCGTATCCAGGGGACTTTGGGGCTGAGGACTCCCACCGGTGCCTGAGGGCACTAGCATCCAGTCAATGGAGGCAATCAGCGACGTCTACACGATCCCGCAGGAGCACCTCGACTTCTGCGCCACGATCGCCCAGATCGCGCAGGAGAAGATGGCGCCGCGATCGGCGGAGATCGACGAGCAGGCCGAGTACCCGTGGGATATCCGCAAGATCCTGGGCGAGCAGGACATCCTCGGGCTGCCCTTCCCGATCGAGTACGGGGGCACCGGCACCGGCACGCTGATGCTGAACATGGCGGTCGAGGAGATCGCCAAGGTGGACGCCTCGGTGGCGCTGATCCTGATGGTGCAGGAGCTGGGGACGTTGCCGATCCAGCTGTTCGGCAGCGAGGAGCTCAAGGAGCGCTTCCTGCCGAAGTGCGCGAGCGGGGAGTGGTCGCCGGCGTTCGCGCTCTCGGAGCCCGAGGCCGGCTCGGATCCCGCGGGGATGAAAACGACAGCGGTGAGAGACGGCGATGAGTGGGTGATCAACGGCACCAAGAACTGGATCTCCAACCTCGGGGTGGCGGACTTCTACATCTGCTTCGCGGTCACCGACCGCGAGAGCCGGCGGATCACCGCGTTCGTGGTTGAGGCCGACCGGCCGGGGTTCAGCGTCGGCAAGCTGGAGCACAAGCTGGGGATCCGCGCCTCGCCGACGGGGCAGCCGATCTTCGAGGACGTGAGGGTGCCGCTCCAGAACGTGATCGGTGAGGTCGGCAGGGGCATGCGGGTGGCGCTCGGGACGCTGGAGCGCACGCGCCTGGGGGCGGCCGCGCAGGCGGTGGGGATCGCCCAGGGGGCAACCGACTACGCCGTCGGGTATGCCCGCGAGCGCGTGCAGTTCGGTAAGCCGATCATCGAGCACCAGGCGATCCAGTTCAAGCTGGCCGATATGGAAACACGCACGGCGGCTGCGCGGGAGCTCTTGTACAAGGCGTGTGCGATGGCTGATCGCGGCGATCCACAGCGTGCGAAGTACTCCTCGATGGCGAAGGTGTTCTGCTCGGACACCGCGATGGCAGTGACCGTCGAGGCGGTGCAGGTGCTGGGGGGGTACGGTTACGTCAAGGAGTATCCGGTGGAGCGCATGATGCGAGACGCAAAGATCACTCAGATCTACGAGGGCACCAACGAGATCCAGCGGCTCGTGATTGCCCGGACGCTCAAGTGAGGATGACGGGGCGGGCGGGGGCGGGCGGGCCCAAATCATTATGCGCGCACCCAAGCCTCCCGGAGCCTACGGCCAGCTGAGGAAGATCGGCCTGGCGGCGCTGATCGCGCTGTCGCTGGGCCTCGTGGTGATCGTGGTGGGCGAGGGCTTCAGCTCGGTGGGGGTGGTGCGGGCGGTGGAGGATCTGATCCTGGGGATCGCGGCGGTGGCGCTGTTGAGCACCGTGATCGCCTTCGTGGCGGTGCGCATGGCGGGCTGGCACGACCCGGAGTCCGAGGAGGAGTTCGAAAAGATCGTGCGCCGCGCGGAGGACCTCGGCCGCGAAGGGCTGGCGGTGGACCCCGAGGAATCGGAGTTCATGGCGCTCGACCCGCTCAACGACGAGGACTTCGAAGAGCTGGTGCGCGATGCGCTCGACGAGCTGCCCGACCTGCTGCGCAACGCGCTGCGCCACGTGGCGGTGGTGATCTCCGACAAGGGCCGTGCGGCGGGCGCGTACGGCCTCTACCAGGGCGACCAGATGCGTGACCGGGTGTTCGGATCCCCCGCGCACGATCGCATCGTGATCTTCAGGGACACGCTGCGACGTGACTTCGGCCACGACCCCGAGCTGCTGCGCGAGCAGGTCGTGAGAACCGTGCGCCATGAGCTTGCCCATCACGTGGGCTTCGACGAGCTGGGCGTGTCGCGTTTGGACCTCTGAGACCGATCCCTCCTCCTCTCTTCCTCCTCCCTCGATCCCTCCTCCGCCCCCTCGTCCTCCGCCCTCTCGTCCTCCTCCACCACCAGCCCGCCGGCCGGTGAGGCTCTGGTGCAAATGCAATTTTTTCGGGCCCCAACCCTTCATTTTGTGAAGTGGTAGGGTGCCCGACGGGGGAGGCGGGTCGATGCCGCGCTGCCGGGAGACAAAAACGACAAGGAGAAGCTTCGCATGCCTGACGCCGTAATCGTTGACGCCATACGCACGCCGATCGGGCGGGCAGTGAAGGGATCGCTCAAATCGGTGCGCGCCGACGATTTGGCGGCGATCCCGTTGAAAGCGATCCTGGAGCGCAACCCGCAGCTGGAGTCGAGCTCGATCGTGGACGTGATGATGGGGTGCGGCTTCGCCGAGGGCGAGTCGGGCTACAACATCGGGCGCAACGCGTCGCTGCTGGCGGGGATCGACTTCCACGTGCCCGGCACCACGGTCAACCGCTTCTGCGCCTCCTCGCTGCAGACCACGCGGATGGCCTTCCACGCGATCAAGGCGGGCGAGGGCGACACCTACATCGCCTGCGGCGTGGAGGCCGTCTCGCGCGCCACGCAGGGGGGAGAGTTCGAATTCCACCCCAAGCTGGATGGCTCGGAGGGGTCGATCTACAACGTCTACATCCCGATGGGACTCACCGCCGAGAACGTGGCGGAGGAGAAGAAAGTCAGCCGCGAGGCACAGGACGAGTGGGCCTTGATCTCCCAGACGCGCGCGGTGACGGCGCAGGAGTCGGGCCACTACGACGTGGAAATCGTCCCCGTGACGGCGCCGGCGCACAAAGACACCGACCGCGAAGGCAACGAGATCGAGATCCCCGAGCAGGTGGTCTCCAAGGACGACGGCCCGCGCCCTGGCACGACGCTTGAGAAGCTGGCGTCGCTGAAGCCGGCGTTCAGGCCGAACGGCACGGTGACGGCGGGCAACGCCTGTCCGCTCAACGACGGCGCGGCCGCGCTGCTGGTCACCTCCGAGGAGCGCGCGCGGGAGATGGGGCTGAAGCCAAAGGTGAAGATCCTCGCCTCCACGGTGGTGGCGATCCGCCCCGAGGTGATGGGCCTCGGCCCGATCCCCGCGATCCAGCAGCTGCTGAAGAACACGGGCATGTCGATGAGCGACATCGACGTGGTCGAGATCAACGAGGCGTTCGCCGCGCAGATCGTCCCCTGCAAAGAGGAGCTCGGCATCCCCGACGAGAAGCTCAACCCCTTCGGCGGAGCGATCGCCCTCGGCCACCCCTTCGGCATGACCGGCGCCCGGATCATGACCACGTTGATCAATGACCTGCAGACGCTCGACGGCACCTACGGCATCGAGTCGATGTGCGTGGCGGGTGGCATGGGGATGGCGATGTTGGTGGAGCGGCTGAGCTGAGTTTTGGGTTGCAGACGGCCCCCGTGTCATACCTGGTGTTGGCGTGGCGCGGGGGCAGTTTGTTTTGATAGGCCCGCCTCCAGGGCGGCCTCGGATGGGTCGCGTTGTGTGGGGACGGGGTGGGGCGGGAGATTCAGGTGTCGAGTCCGGGAATCGACTCGATAGGGAGCGCGCCGTAGATCCCTTCCAAGCCGATCAGGTCGTTTCGATCGCGTGGGCGGCCTGCAAGGCGCTTGAAGCCGACGATGCTGCTCAAGCCGGCGACCAAGTACCTGACGCTGTCATCCTCGACGTGTATTGCGCGTTCCTCGACGGTCTCGTAGTCGAGTGGGGGTAGGCCACCGCGCATGATGTCAATCACTCCGGCTCGTGTCTTCGCCCGTAGGTGCGTACGACCGAGTAGGTGCTCTTCCTGAAGTGGAGCCTCGTCACGCAAACGTACGCCGTCAAGCTTGACAAGAGCCGCCAGCACACGTTGGTCGTTAGCGGTGTTATCAGGGACCAAGAAGTCGACATCCTCAGTCGCTCGGATGAAACGGTTGGCGATAACCGAGAAGCCGCCCACTACAACAAAGCAGGCACCCTCAGCGACCATCGCGGCGGCGGCAACGTCGAGTTCAGGGTCGAGGGCCACCATTTGCTCGTTCGACGGCTCGCAATAGTTTTGCCGCCTGGGCCGAGAGGTGCTGTCCACGCCTCAGCAGCTCGCTGACCGGCGTATCGGCCGGTGGCGTGAGGGCACGGCGCTTTTCCTCGTTGAGCGCAGCCCACTCAGCCTCATGGCCAGGCTCCAGCAAGGTGCGGGAAGTGGTGCTCATGATCTCATTCTAACCGAAATGCTGGACGCCATCAGACAAACGTCTTCAAGCGACCAGCGGGACCTACCGTGGCGGCATCCGCAACGCCCCATCCAGCCGGATGACCTCCCCGTTGAGCATCACGTTCTCGACGATGTGGCAGGCGAGGTGGGCGTACTCCTCCGGCCGGCCGAGGCGCTGCGGGTAGGGAATGCCGGCGCCGAGCTTCTGGCGAGCTTCCTCGGGGAGGGCGGCAAGCAGCGGGGTGTCGAACAGCCCGGGGGCGATCGTGCAGACGCGGATGCCGTACTGGGCGAGGTCCCGGGCGGCGGGGAGCGTCATGCCGACGATGGCGCCCTTGGAGGCGGAGTAGGCGATCTGGCCGACCTGCCCGTCGTAGGCGGCGATCGAGGCGGTGTTGACGCACACGCCGCGCTCGCCGTCGTCTCCGAAGGGCTCGTTGGCGATCATCGCCGAGGCGGCGAGACGCAGCACGTTGAAGGTGCCGATCAGGTTGATCTGGAGGATCGTCTCGAAGGGCATCAGCGGGTGGGGTCCCTTGGAGCTCGCGACCTTCTGCGCGCAGCCGGTGCCAGCGCAACAGACGGCGATGCGAAGCCCGCCGTCCGCGGCGGCGGCGTGCTCGACGGCGGCCTGCACCTGCGCCTCCTCGCGCACGTCGCAGGCGACGAACTCCAAGCCCAGCTCGGAGGTGAGCGCTTGGCCCTTCTCGGCGTTGACGTCAGCCACGGTTACCACGGCGCCGGCGGCTTGTAGGCGACGCACGGTGGCCTCGCCGAGCCCGGAGGCTCCGCCGACGACGATCGCTGAGCTGCCCTCGATCCGCATGTTGTGCGGCGGAGCCTACATCACCTCGCCGCCTCCACCGGCGCGCCTGCGGCCTGCTTCCGCCTTGCGGTCGGGTCCGATTTGCGCCGGCTCAGGCGCTCGGCCGTGACAGCGTCAGCGCGAACAGATCCTCCGGATCGGTCAGCCAGCGCACGAGCTGCAGACCGGCCGCGTCGAGATCCCCCTCGAGGCGGGGGCGGGTGAACTTGGCGGAGATCTCGGTGCGCATCTCCTCGCCGGCGTCGAAGTGCACGTCGAGCTCGAGCGCGCTCACCGTGACCGTGTGGTCGCGCCGCGCGCGCAGGCGCATCTCGACCCACTCGTGGCGGTCGTCGAAGAGCGCCACGTGGTCGAAGTCGCCGGGGTCGAAGTCGGCGTCGAGTTCGCGGTTGAGCAC
>Ga0187855_10001412_pt1 | contig 19095 bp, 17 predicted proteins | sample June2016WEW_8_10_2_FD_132969 | JGI IMG/M metagenome (GOLD analysis project Ga0187855, IMG submission 132969) | Peatland microbial communities from SPRUCE experiment site at the Marcell Experimental Forest, Minnesota, USA - June2016WEW_8_10 | ecosystem: Environmental > Terrestrial > Soil >...
ACCAGCTCGAAGAAAAGTCGGCCGGGAAGGCCTGCCTCGCGCAGGGGTGTTATTACCAGGAGGAGAACAGCCAGGGAGATGGTTATCAGAGTGAGCCCGAGGTCGCCAGACCAGAATTCGCTCATCTGCGCGTCAAGAATAGGCCTTCGAGTTTGATGCGTGTTATTCGTCATGACGAGCATCCACCCTGCGTGTATTGCAAGCTATCTCGAAAACATCCATTAGTTGCAATAAAAGCGACGCTTGTCGATTCGCAGCGCTCTGATCTTAGAATCCAGCGTCGAAGCTGGCAATCCGATCTTGCGCGTCCGTGGTGGTGCCGTTCTACGTGCGTCCGCCGCTTCCCGTAGCTTCCTTCGGCCTCTACTTTGGAACTGGTATCACCGTTGGCGCCACGTTCGGTGGCGGCGGTTGGGGTGGTGGCGGCAGTTCGACCATCATCTACAACCACAACACCTATATCAACAACCACGCCTGGAACAACACGAACTACAACGGCCCGTGCTTCCCGTTCCGGCGTGGATGATTCAGTGATCCAGCGCATTCTGCGGCATAGCACAGTAGCAACGACGCAGAATCACTACATCAAAACCGCATCGCCCGATCCGAATTGCTGCAATGAGACAATTCTCTGAAGCCTTATCGTGCTCCAGACGGCGGAGTCAAGTCCAAAGGCCCTGTGCGCAAAAAGGAGGTGCCTTAAGGTTCTTCCGCGCGCCCAGTATGTTCGCTAGCGTACCGACGGGTTGCGAAGTCGAAGGATAGAATTCGTACCCAAGTTACGTTCTGGTGGGGGAAAAGGCCAAAACTGTCGTGGGTACGCAGGGATGCTGGCCTTCATCCTTCAGTAGTGATGGTTGGGACGATTCGCTTAGTTGAACGCTGGCGATAGTCAGACCCGTCAGGGTGCTGTCATGCCCGGCGTCAAGCGAGATGTGCAGCGATAGTCTTGGCCGTCATTTTCAGGATTTGGGGTGTCGTCATGCGCAGGTTAATCCCAGATGCCCGGCGCTATGTGGTAGCGATTCTCGCCGCCCTCGTCGCGCTTGTCGTGCGGGAGATGCTTTCACCGTTCTTCCGAGATCATAACCCCTACCACACAGTCTGGTTGGCTGTCGTCTTCTCGGCTTGGTATTGCGGCGTGGGTCCGTCTATTGTCGGCACGCTGCTGAGCGTCGTTGGGGTCTGGTATTTCTTTCTTCCACCCTTCCATTCGTTCGCGCTCAAAAATCCTGAAGTGGAAATTTCCGGGATCATCGGTTTCATGGTTTTTTCAAGTTTCATCATTGCCCTCGGAGAAGCAAACCGTCGATCCAAGGCACGATCCGAACGGGAAGTTGCCGAGCGCAAGCAAATCGAAGACGAGTTACGCAGAACACAGGCGCAGCTTGAGAGTCGAGTACAGGAACGAACCGCCGAACTGAACAGTGCCTATCAAAGTCTTCGGCAACTGTCAGCCCAACTGCTTCAGTCGCAGGACGAAGAGCGCAGGCGGCTGGCACGGGAACTTCACGACAGCGTGGGACAACTGCTTGCATCTATCAAGATGAACTCCGCTGTATTTCAATCTGTGCAAAGGGATTCTCCGGTCGCAAAGGCTGCCACAGACAATGCGATCCTAATAGATCAAGTCATTTCGGAAATTCGCACCATGTCGCACTTGCTCCATCCTCCGTTGCTGGACGAGATTGGGCTCCCCTCCGCTCTACGTTGGTATGTAGACGGTTTCTCAGAGCGGAGCAAGATCGCGGTAGACGTTGACATTGCGGACGACATTGAACGTCTGGGCAATGATATGGAAATTGCGATTTTTCGAGTCGTGCAGGAGTGTCTGACGAATGTCCATCGCCATTCAGGTAGCCGTAGTGCAGCCTTGCGTTTGGCTCGGGAAGACGGGCACGTTCAATTGGAAATAAAGGACGCAGGCAAAGGCATTCCGTTAGGAAAGCAACTGGCTCTCAGTTCAAAGGGACAACTGGGGGTTGGCTTTCGGGGAATGCGGGAGCGTGTCCACCAGCTAGGCGGTAATTTGGACGTTCGATCCGATAGCATGGGAACGACGATTACCGCAACGCTGCCGATTGGCAAGACAGCAGCCCTTTCGGCTCAAGAGGTTGCTTAATCCTCGCGGGGCTGACGCTCGCACCGATCTCTACGCAGCCTTTCTCCACCGGGAACCCGGCTTCCATCCAGCCCTGCTTTCCTTCGGGATAATGCGCCACGTTCGTGTAGCTCAGCGAGGCCCGTTCACGGGCATATTCGCTGGCGTGTCAATGCGTGCTCGCGCAGTTGGTGACGATTTCCGCATCCTTGATGGGCAACAACTGGGGTGCCGGTTTCTTTGATCTTTTCAGGTGGGATGTTCAAGGCTCCGGGAATATGGGTTTCGCGGTAGTGTTCAGGTGCAAGCGTTTCGATAACCTTTATGCTCTCCTTGCGGTCGAGCTGTGCGTGGCCTTTGATAAGCACAGAAATGCTAGGGACGGGAGCGTCCGCTCCTGCATCACTTTCGCCCGCGCGCAACTTCGTTGTGTCGCGTGCAGGAAAAGTGTACGATGCGCGAGGAGAATTTCGTGGGTTGCCTCCTGCTAATTGTTTTTCTCGCCTTTCCTCGAATTGCACTCGCATTGTTGTTCCTGTTCTCGAATTATTTAGAACGAGCGTACCACGGTCTGATATTGCCCTTGCTCGGATTTTTGTTTTTACCCCTAACCACGCTAGCATATGCGTGGATGGCAAATACACGTCAGCCTATAGCTGGCATTAATTTACTGATTCTGATTGTCACCGTCGTGGTTGATCTCGGCGGCCTTAGTGGCGGCGAATATCATCGACGGAGACGGTGGCAGGATTAGCCAAATTCAGAACCTGGTCGCTTGACCCGGCGGAGGCGGTGCTATCCGATCAGCACTCGGGTCAACCATGTGGCTAACGACGACCCTGAAGGCTCTGCGCCTGTGGAACTCGCACAGATTCAGGATCGGCTCTTTTCGTAGTCAGGATCGCGCAGTATCCTTCGGCAACGACGCACTGGCTGGCTTGGCAAGGGGATGAGCTTTGTTGCTGACCTTCTCGAGCCAAGGCTGGCGCAGTCTCATACGTCCATCGCCATCCCACTTTACAAGCGCTTCGTCTTCATTCGTTTGCTCAACTGTTCCGAATTCTCCGGTCGGCTTTCCAAAATTACCCAAACCCTCCACTCGATCACCGGGATTCAGTTCCGAGTCGGGAGCAGAGGGCTGGACGAGCGGTGGTCTCTTGGCTCGGTCTGAATCAGCGGGTGCTCCAGCATGCGAGAGAGGCGGTTGCGGAGCTTTGCGCAGTTTGGGCGTCAGTTCGTTGATACGGCTCATATTGCATTACCCCAGAGGCTTGCCTTCGCGTGTTCATTTGCTCGTTAAGCAGAGCATAGGCTTGAGAAGCATGGCTCCGCTGATCCAAACTGCTCGGTCCTGAGACGAATTTGGCAGCAGGCAGCGGTCTAAGATAAGCGCAGACTCCGGAGCGAGGCGCGAGCCGTTGCTCGACTTATGTCGGGCACAATGATCAATTCAAGAACGGTGACCCCCGACAGTTCAACCTGATAGTCCTCGACCTCGCGGATTGCGTTAGGGGGAGTGAAATTCCACTGCTGTCGCACCATTTCTCGGAATGAGCGCCCCCCATCCCCGGACCATCGTAAGACGAACTCTTGGGTACGTTCTATCTCAGTTTCTTCGAAGACGAGCGAGATGCGTTTGAGTCTTTGCGGCTCGTCGAAGATTAGCCGGATGGTTTGAGTACCAGAAGCGGCAGCACGCCAGCCCCGCATTTCTCCTGCGACCAGCGCAGACTCCACCGGATAATCCTTCTCTTCCGATGTGACCTCGACCACGGCCTCACGGTCGAGGTTTAGCCAACCTTCGTCGAGAGCCGGAACGTTTCGCGGATTCGGCGTGATTGGGCGCTTTCGCATAATGCTAGTTTACCTCTGCTGCTGCTCTGGTGATCCAAGTGTGCCTCCAAGCGCCGGCACCGAGACCGTCAATGCAGTTGCGCAAACTGGTCAATATTGACCAGACGGGTTTGCTTCGCACCGAGTATTATTTCGGCTAAAGTCGGACTTTCGAGCGGGGGCGTCCATGCCTACTAATCAAGAAGAATCGTGGGATAAGGTCGTCTCACCGGAACCCGGCATTCAGGACAAACCACACCGTTCTGTCGCCGAGACAGCAGCGCAGTGGACTGAAAGCATCCCGGCGACAGAAGCAAAAGCTGCGGATCAATTCCGCTTTCGCATCTTAAGTGGTAGACGATCAATATTCAATACGCGAAACGGCGCGGCAGATTTTGGAAAGTGGGGGTTATGAGGTTCTCACGGCGGCGGACGGGCTGGATGGCTTACACGCGCTCAGCCAGTCGCTCCCTGATTTAATTATTTCCGATTTGAATATGCCTCGGATGTCAGGATTTGAATTTCTGGCGGTAATACGAGAGCGATTTCCCCACATCGCTACCATCGCTCTGAGCGGAGAGTACATTACAAACGGAAATCCATCCGGAGTTGTTGCAGACGCTTTCTTTCAAAAAGGACACTACACTCCCAAGGAGCTTTGCGGCGAAGTCGCGAAGCTTCTGGCTGTTTCTCCGATCCGCTCGGAAAGTAAGAAGAGTGAGATTGCCCCACTCTTCGTGCCGAGAGACAACGCCGGATGTCTGATAATTGTGTGTCCCAAATGCTTGCGGGCCAGTAGACTGGAAGCGATGAGTCTGAACGGTGGGTTGCACGAAACAACGTGCCCGTCCTGCGGCACGCCTGTGAAATTTGAAATCAATCACGAGATTGAGCCGCTGATGAGGCGTAACCACGCCTGAGCGAGGAGCGGTTCCACTCTACCGACTATCTTGCTCTGGGCAGTGCTTCTCCGGTTCATAGATCGGATTGGGGGTGATGAGTTTGGCAGAAGTTCGGCTGCAAGAAGGCGAGTCAATAGAAAACGCCCTCCGTCGCTTTAAGCGAAAGGTTCAGACGGAAGACATTATTAAGGAAGTGAAGCGCCACTCCTACTACCTGAAGCCGGGAGCTAAGCGGAGGGTAAAGCAAGCTTTGGCGCAACAGCGTGCCCGAAAGAAAATTCGCAAAGAGGCACTAAGTTCGAATCGTTAGGGCCGCTGCTGCCGAGCAGCGGCCTTTGTACGCACAAGGTCAACTCGCGCTCTACACAACCTTGTACAGGTAAATCGCGAGGACCGGCCCCACTCCCGTCTGCACGTCGGCGAGGAGGAAATTGAGCCAATCGGGGCCAAGCAGTGTTCGCCGCGAAGGGGACGTGTTGGTCTCGATGGAGGCGTCAGGCTCGGGCGCTCTCGTAATCAGGAATCTCCTTTTTGTTCTCGCCTTGCGGAAGAATCAACGATCTATTTAACCCACACCAGCCACGCCCATCCCACGATCAACGTCATCACCGTAATCGGCAGCCCAACGCGGAAATAATCCCAGAACCCGATCTTCACCCCTGGCTTGGCGCTCTCGACCACAATGATGTTCGCCACGCTCCCCGTAATCGTCAGATTCCCCGCCAGCGTCGAAGCCATCGCCAGTATCAGCCACGCCGTATGCGGATTCGCAAAGTTCGGTGCCAGCGATTTCAAGAGCATCACCGCCGGTACATTGCTCACAATATTGCTCAGCAACGACACGGCAACCGTGAAGACCCCCAGATTGTGAAGATTCCAATGCTCTGCGACCATCAGAAACTCCCCGATTATTCCGGCATTTTGCGCTCCGCCCACAATCAAAAACAGCCCGACAAAGAACACCAGAAGACCCCAGTCCACTTCCTCGTAGAGCTTTCGCGGCTCGATCGTTCGGGTAATCAGCAGCACCGCCGCGCCCAAAGCCGCCGCCATCGCTGGAGGCACACCTACAAAAAACGCGATGACGACTGCGGTTACCACCATCGCCGGTTTCGTGAGCCGCGAAAGATCGAGCGGCGGCAGCGGAATCCCGTCGTTCACCAGTTCCGCATGCTTCACCTTCCGCATAAGCATCCAGTGCAGCACCATCCAATCCAGGAACAAGCCCACCACCGCCACCGGACCAAGATGCAGGAGGAAGTCACGATACGAGATGTGGGAAAAAGACCCGATCAGCATGTTCTGCGGATTCCCCGTGATACTCGTCACGCTGCCAATATTCGATGCCGTCGCCACCGCCAACAGATACGGCACTGGTTCCAGTCGCAGCCTGCGCGTGATGCTCAGCACGAACGGCACCATCACCAGGCAAACAATATCGTTTACGAAAAATGCGGAAAGCACTCCCGACGTAAAGACAACCGCAGGCAACAGCCGCGACGGCTTCAGTCGCCGCAGCACCATCTCCGCATTCCACTCGAAGAATCCCACCAGATGAAGATTGCCAACAATCAGCATCATCGAGAACAACAGCACCAGCGTGGGGAAATCGACAAAACGCAGCGCGTCGGCCGGCTGCACAACCCGGAACGCCACCATGCCCACAGCGCCGATAATCGCCGCGCCCGCACGGTCGATTTTGAGTCCGGGAAATTTTCCCAGCGCAAAGACCAGATAACTCGCCAGAAAGATGGCGTAGGCGGCCAGAGTTTGGACGTCGAAAACTGTCGTCGGCGAAAGATGAACCATGTTGTTCGCAGCCGCCTTTGTGCAGGCGCACTCATGGTAGCAAAAATGATTCCGACACTCCGATGCAGAGCGCCTCTGCACCTACATGGCTGACGATTGCCCTCTCCGACCTCAACTGTCCGGGCTTCGGCATCCTTACACACGTAGGTCGAAAGTCAGGCAGGCTCTACTGGACGCCAGTGAATGTTTTTCGAGCGCCGGAGGGATTCCTGATTGCGCTCACCTGCGGACGCGATAGCGATTGGGTCAAGAATGTGCTAGCCGCTGGGGGGTGCAAGCTTGAGACTCGCCACGTGCGGTACTTACTTTCCGCACCAACCATCGTCCATGACCCCACTCGGCGACGATTCCCGCTTTTCGTGCGTATAGTCCTCGGGGTCATTGGTGCGAATGATTACATGCAGCTTTCAACTTCTCACGCAAACGGTGTTGCGTCCTAAATCAAGATCGGCTCTGGTTGGCGTGCGGTGCACACTCAGAGTCGCGGATCGCGGTTCTCGACAGTGGCACAGACGAGTTCGAGAAGTTCTGCGACAACCTTATCGGGGAGTTGGTCATGAGTCAGGCTCTCGCACAAGGCGACGAGATCGACCACCCGTGCGAGTTTGCGCCAGTTCTCGGGGAGTGAGCCGCCAGCGTTCGAATAACCCGCAGAGAAGCGGGGCTCGGCGGTGGGGCGCAAAGCCTGTTCGTAACGCAGGAGGTGTCCAAGGTCGACAAGGGGGGGACCACTAACCGCGAACTCGCAGTCAACAACAGCGGCCACACTCCATCGTCCTCCAATATTCCTAACCAGCGGGTTCCGTTTGCCGAAGTCGCCATCGTCGTCCGTAACCTGTTGCTCTTCAAAGGCTGACATCAGCAACGCTCATTCTGACATTCGTCGGTGTGGGCGCGGCGCAAGTGGTCAACAAAACGACCACTCGCAGCAACACTCAACACAACATAACAGCTACTCCTCCTACCCGAGGCAACGATCCACAACAACAAACCACATGCGGTCAATTACAACTCTTCAAAGTCCAACAGTGGGAATAAGACCGTGACGCCGGGAAAGCTGCTCTTAACCGGGTTGGGCTCAAGCCTGAGGGCTAGTGATGGTTCCTGGGTTTCAAGCTGATCGCTACCTTTATCACTGCGCCATCCACAGGATCAATCTCGAACACTGCCTTGCTGGTGTAGCGTGTGCTGTCCACTCGGTATGTGAAAACGCTATACCGCTGAGAAATGTTGGTGTCATACGGGGTACCGTACTTGGCCTGCACCTGCGCAGCGGTGTAGATGTGGTCGGCAAACTCAAGGATGAGGTAGACGTCTCCGTGCTTCTCGCTTTTGAGAGCCGCAACTTCGGAGAAAGGAAAAGGCTGGTGCGCCAGTGGGTAGTCGACGATTGCCGTCTTGTGCTGACGGAAAATCCCTTCCTGTACGATCTCGTCAATCCTTTTGCTCACTTCCTCCTCCAGCATAAAGCCGTCGCCCTTTGCGGTGCACGGGTTCTTGTCCGGCTTGCATTCCGCCCGAACCTCGTTCGCGACATAGGCGCGAAGCACCCTAGAGTTTTCCAGCACCGCCTTGATGCCTTGCTCTCCGGTCAGAGCGGCGGCCACGAAAAGATAGGGAACCGTCTCGCGCCAGTCGAAGTCGTCGGCAGAGAACTCAGCCTGACTGGTGCCGGGGGGCCGGATGCTGTCGTCCGATGCGCTCGACAACGATAGAGCGAAAACGGAGAGCAACAACGACAACACAACCAAGAGAGTTGACGGTTTCATGTCCTTGAGCAAGGCTGAGATCATAGCGGATGCGAAAAAAAACAGCTAGCCACTCGCCATCGCCTCGAAACTTCGCGCGCGGCGGCGCTACACCTTCTGCGCTTAGAACGTCATGATGGCAAAAGCAGAATGTATAGAAGCCTAGAGAACTTCAATCTTAATGGCTGCAAGGGCGGCAGGGCGATGAACATCGAACAACTCGATGGTTTTCTTCGCCGCCCTCTTCGCGGGATCGGAGATCGTGATGCCGGGCGAATATTACCGGCGAGATGGCGACACCATGAGTTCGGCAGCCGGGTATTGTCCTAAATTTGAAGTTTCCCTTCCCAATGGAATGTGGATGCCCTCAGATTCAGATACTCCACTTAGCGCCAGCCGACTGAGAGAGAGGCGATCAAGGCGCCAGGATAGGATTTGTCCTCGTGAGCGAGCATCAAACTGAAACTGCTGTGATAAAGGTTGCCGTTGTCGCTCGAAACCTTCTCTAACAGCATCTGGTGTGCGGAAGTGCGATCCCATTGTTCGGTGTAGCGTTTGTGATGCTCTTCGAAGGGGGTGCCCAGCGCATGAAAGAGGGTTGTAATCGCGTGATGTTGGGTGTCTCCAAAGGCGAGCCCAAGGGGATGTCGGGGCCGGCGTCTTTCCAGAGGGTGACAACTGCCTCTCTGAGGCGCGGGGCAGGTCAAGTGGAAAGCGCTCGAGGGAATCGTCTCCCTGAAGGATCAAACTCCCGCTGTCGTCGAGCGCGCCAAGCCTCTCTGTTTAGTTTGTCTGGAGTTTCGCCGGTTGGACTCGATGAAGACGCCTACACTCTCTGCAGGCATGGGTTCCGCAAACAAGTATCCCTGGGCCGACCCGCAACCGGCCGACACCAACAGTTTGCGTTGGTTAGTTGTTTCCACCCCTTCTGCGACCACTTTAAGTTCTAGATTATGCGCCAGCCCGACGATTGTCTTAACGATGGCATAGTTTTCGGCATCCATCGTCTTAACGAACGACTGATCGATTTTCAGGGTGTCGACTGGAAAACGACGGAGATAGCTCAGAGAGGAATATCCTGTACCAAAATCGTCGATACTCAGCTTCACACCTAAAGCGCGTAGCTGCGACATTGTTTGCAAGGTCGCCGCAACGTCGTTCATGGCCAAGCTCTCAGTGAGCTCGAGGGTCAAGCACTGCGGATCAATTGCACTTTCTTCCAGTGCATCTTTGACGTGCCCAACCAGACCGGCGTGCGAGAAATGCTTGGAACTGATGTTGATGCTGACATAGAACGCCGGGTCAGCCGGATAGCGCCGTCGCCAACTCGCCGCCTCTAAACACGCCTTCTTTAAAACCCAGACGCTAATAGGAACAATCAGGCCGCACTGTTCTGCTACCGGGACAAAAGTGCTCGGTGGTATCGAATTCGATCCCGAGGGCTGCCACCGCAAGAGTGCCTCGAAGCCCTGTAATGCCCCGGTATCTACCGCAACGATTGGCTGGTAGTGAAGTGTCAGTTCTTCATTCTCGAGAGCGTATCTCAGCTTGGCTTCGAGAAGAAGTCGACTCATGACTTGCTCATGCATCGTGCGGTCAAAGAGCTCAATGCAAGCCTTGCCTTGGCTTTTCGCACGATACATAGCGATATCGGCATTCTGAAGCACCGCCTCCGCACGTGTCTCTGGTGTAGTCAACGCGATGCCAATTGACGCGCTCTTGAAGACCTCAAGTCCCTCCAGTAGGAACGGTTGCGTAAATGAAGACTGGATTCTCTCGGCTACACGGATGGCATCGCTCGGGTCGGTCACGTCCTCCACTAGAACCGTAAACTCATCCCCGCCCATCCTGGCGATTGTGCAGTCGCTGCGCATACATGCCCGCAGTCGGTCGCTTACTTCTTTGATTAGAGCATCCCCGGTTGCGTGGCCATAACAGTCATTCACGACCTTAAAGTCATCGATATCAATGAAAAGGACGGCTACGGCCTGCTGTGGATGTCTTTTTATCCGATCCACGACGCTTTCTAAACGTCCCAAAAACAAGGCCCGGTTTGGAAGGCCGGTGAGCACATCGTGAGTAGCGCTGAAAAGCAATTCTTCCTGAGCATGTTTCCGTTCGGTTATCTCTCGGGCATTGTAGACAATGCCGCCGATATTTTTGTACTGAATCAAGTTCCGAACCACACACTCGAAATAGAGCCAGCTTCCTTCGGCATGTCTTAGCCGGAACTCAACGATCGGATTCTGGTGATACGCTACCGATTGTGGCCCCTTGCTCATGGTCTTCGCGGAATCGTCCGGATGTACCAGGTCGATCATGTTCGTTCCCACGAGACTATCTCCATGCACCGCTAGAACTGTATGAACGGAAGGACTAGCGTACTTGATTTGGCCGGAGGGATCGGCGATAAGAATGATGTCGGTGGACTGCTCGGTGAGAGCGCGGAAGCGCTCTTCGCTCTCGCGGAGGGCGTGACGTTCGGTTTCTTGCAACTGAGCGAGGTGCTCTTGTCTTTTGAGCCGGAGAAAAAGTATCAAAATGGCGGTCGCCGCCAATATTGCGGCCGCTAGCAATTCGTTTCTCGCTCTCAACGCAACACCTTGGGTCCATTTGTCTTCGGCTTCAATGGCCATCTGCACTTGCTGCTGCATCAAGTCGAACTGTGGGCTGACCTCCTGGAAATCGACCTGCTTGGCCTGGTCAAAGTCCCCAACTTGCATCAGGATCCATTGCCGGCCGGCCGACATAGTGTAGTTGTCTAACGCGGGCCAGACTTTCTCTAGGGCAGAGGTGTGATAAGCATGAAGGCGTGCCGCCAGCACTGCTTTAGTTAGTGCCTGTTTTGCCGCCCGCATCTCGGTGTCCGCTTCGGGGGTCAGGTTCTGCTCTTGCAAGGCTGTCCAGGTGAGATTGTTGATCTCTCGCGTAAGAACGGCAATTTGATTGAGAACTATGTGGCCAGAGCGGGCTTCGTCGACCTGATTTCTTTGATACCAAGAGAGAGCCGCCAAGACGGCGATGGCCGTCGCGAGAAAACCAAATACAAAGGCCAATTTCGGACGTGCCACTGGACTCCCACATCGCGGCTTACGGGTTCTCCGCGTAGCCCGGACCATTCGGGTCATGAAGAACCGAACAGATCTCTTCGCAAGTGCGTCTGTGCAAGAATAGGGGATCGACTGATCCACCTTACGCAAGTGCCACATACTACTATCGAGGATCAGGTCCGGTTTGGCACGTCCAGATGAGCGCGCCACATTACGAAAGTGCTTGTAGTTTTGAGAGCAGAAGTGTCACGCCGTGACCGTTTGTGACGAATGAAAACGTCTATTCCCGAAGTCGTGGTGCGGTCTCCCTTTTCCTTCTTCTACGGACTGGGCATAGCTGCCGATTAGGACGCGCTGTTGAAAGATGGCAGCAAGAGTATGGGACACTAGGACGAAGGAGAACGTTGGGTTTCGCCAAATGTCGATAAAAGCTAAGTGATTGGGACTGCAAGTTCTGGCGGAGAGGGAGGGATTCTATTACCGCCGTTACCTGCAAGTGCCGGTGAACACTACGCTTCCGCGATAATACCCTAGTTTTGAGTGGGTTACAAGCGAATCCGAACTTAGGCTACAGTTTCTATAGTTTCCGCTATTGTCTGTGTTTCCCCTGAAAACGGTATCACTGGTATCAGTAGGAAACCCGCGAGGAGATGGATTTGAACGACCGACCTTTGGCTTATGAGTGCCACCATCAACGCATTTCCCCTCATCACGCGGGACGACGGCCAAGGAGTTTGGAACGAGGGCAACACAGGGGCAGTGAGGATTGCAGTTCGCTCTTCTTGAGAACAATGCGTTCCTCTTTGCGCCGCGCATTGATGCGGCTTGAACATCGTCAATCGACATCCGGCAAGTGCAAGCTCAATGCCAATGCTGAATCGCGAAGAACTGTCTATAGCAAAGCTTTTGAGTGCACGAAAACTGTCGAAATTCGCGAAGCATTTGGCACGTGCCCGGATGTGGGTGAGACCTGCCCACCGACGGTCTCGCAGGCGCACTCGACTCGCGAAGAGATGAGAAGGCGATGCTATGCAAGCGCATGAAACTCAACATCGTTGAAGACGCCACTCATTGTTCTGCCATTTGGTACAGCGATTGCTGCGTGCTAGAGGTAAATCAAAACCGGATTCATGCTGGACGGACTAGGGAGAAGCGCGTACTCGCCGAAGCGGCGAAGTGTCAAGCCGGGACGAGGGTCTATGACTGCGCACTTCAACCCGCAGGAATTCAGGCCGGCCTCTATGCAAACGGGCCGATCCAGGGAGCCAGAAAACAACGATGGGCAAGAATTCCAAAAACAAAAAGAAACCAAAATCAAGGCTGGACAGCGACACTCAACAGTCCGGCGTCAACGGCCAACCGAAGATCGGTAAAGATAAGTACGAAGCCGAGATTTTCAAGCTACAAGTTGAGCTGGTAAAGCTCCAGGACTGGGTCAAGGCGACCAACGCCCGCATTGTGATCATTTTCGAAGGACGAGACGCTGCCGGCAAAGGCGGGATGATCAAGCGCATCATGGAGCGTGTCAGCCCGCGAATCTTTCGCGTGGTAGCCCTCCCCGCGCCAACCGAGAGGCAGAAGACGCAGCTCCATGCCCAGCGCTACGTTGAACGACTGCCCGCCGGAGGTGAAGTCGTCATCTTCGACCGGAGCTGGTATAACCGCGCCGGTGTTGAGCACGTGATGGGCTTTTGTACCGAGGAAGAACACCGGGAATTTCTCAGGGACTGTCCCATCTTCGAGGGCTTTTTGATCAGCCAGGGCATCATCCTTCTGAAGTATTGGCTCGAAGTATCGGAAAAGGAACAGCACAAGCGCTTCCTTGCGCGAATTGAAGATCCTTCCAAGCGCTGGAAGCTCAGTCCTATGGACTTGGAATCGCACCGCCGTTGGTACGACTACTCACGCACCCGGGATGCGATGCTGGCAGCCACGGATACAGCCGCGTCTCCCTGGTACGTCGTTCCGTCAGACGACAAAAAGCGTGCCCGCCTGAACTGCATTGCGCACATACTCAGCAGCATCCCGTGGGAGGAGATTCCTTACATGCCTCCCAAGCTTCCGCCAAGGCAAAAGCCGAAAGGATACATAGAGCCGAAGCGGAAGCATCGAACCATCCCGCAGGTCTGGTAGGCCTATAACATGTCAGAGCATGGGCGGTTCCGTCTCTTACCAGAGTGGCTGGTCTCATGCCGTGCGGATTGGCTGCGGCCCGACATCGTCGCGGGGCTGACCACCGGCGCGGTAATCATTCCCAAGGCGATGGCGTATGCCATGATGGCTGGGCTGCCGGTGCAGGTAGGCCTCTATACCGCCCTGGTGCCGATGGTGATATACGCGGTACTTGGAACCTCGCGCGTGCTCAGCGTCAGCACGACCACAACGTTGGCGATCCTGACCGCCGCTCAGTTGGGGCAGGTCGTGCCCAACGGCAACCCCGCAGCGCTGCTGAGAGCCTCAGCGACGTTGACGCTGTTGGTGGGAGCCGCACTTTTGCTGGCGTCCCTGCTGCGCCTGGGAATCGTGGCGAACTTTATCTCCGAGCCGGTGCTCGTCGGTTTCAGAGCCGGCATCGGGCTAGTCATTGTGGTGGACCAGATCCCGAAGATTCTTGGCATCCACTTCACAAGAGGCACATTCGTTCAGAACGTCCTCTCAATAGTTCACACTCTTCCAGGAACGTCGTTAGCAACGCTGGCCGTCGGGCTCACGATAATCGTGCTTCTGCTGAGTATGGAGCGTTTCCTGCCGAAACTGCCAGCGCCGTTGCTGGCGGTAGCCGCTGCGATAACGGGCGCGTACTTCTTGAATTTGCAACATCGGGGTGTCGAACTGGTGGGCCACATACCGCCAGGACTGCCCTCGCTGGTGAAGCCAGACCTTTCGTTCATAACCGTGCTGTGGCCCGGCGCATTAGGGATTGCCTTGATGAGTTTCACGGAGACGGTTGCGGCCGGGCGAGCCTTCGCGCGAAAAGACGAGCCGGCGCCGCGAGCAGACAGAGAGCTGCTTGCAACTGGACTCGCCAATGTCGGAGGCGCGCTCCTGGGTGCAATGCCGGGCGGCGGCGGCACAACGCAGACGGCGGTCAACGTCCTCGCGGGAGCTCGCACGCAATTAGCCGAGATGGTAACCGCGGCGATGGCACTGGTAACAACCCTCTTCCTCGCTCCACTCGTTGCGATGATGCCGCAGTCTGCATTGGCGGCGCTGGTGATTGTGTATTCCTTCGGACTTATTAAGCCGATCGAGTTCCGCGAGATTCTTAACATTCGCAGGACCGAATTTTCATGGGCGATCGTGGCGTTCGCAGGGGTCGTGCTCGTCGGCACCCTAAAGGGAATCATCGTAGCCATAATCGTTTCCCTGGTTACACTGGCGTATCAGGTAGCCGATCCTCCAGTGTATGTCCTGCGGCGCAAACCCGGAACGAACGTATTCCGGCCACAATCGCCGGAACATCCCGAGGACGAGAGTTTTCCTGGCCTTTTGCTGCTCAGGCCGGAAGGTCCCATTTTCTTTGCCAATGCGGTACAGATCGCACACAAGATTGAGCCGCTGGTCAGGGAAACGCAACCGAAGGTGGTCGCGGTGGACGCTAGCGGAGTCCTCGACATGGAGTACACCGCGCTCAAAATGTTCGCACAAGTTGCGAAAAGGCAAAGTCAGGATGGCATTCAACTGTGGCTGATTGGTATGAATCCCGGAGTTTTGGCGGTCGTACAACGATCACCGCTGGGACAGATCCTGCGACGTGAAGGAATGCATTTTAATCTGGAGATTGCCGTTGGACGCTACCTGAGGGATGAACTTGTACGCGAGCAGCCTTGAGTTATGGCGTGTTCGAGCTGATTCAGTGTTTCAGAGAGTAAGTTCGCTTATCCATGAGCGCCGAGATGATAATGGCATCAATCTACAGCCTTTAGGATGGTGCCGGGAGGGGGAATCTATTCCCGCCATTCTCAAGGGCATCGTGAAAATACCACTTCCAAACTACGGGGCCGGCTTGGCGGAGAGAGTTACCACGGTATAGTGCTCGATCCGGCCCAGCGTGAACTCGCAGACGCTCCCGTGCAGAGAGAGGCCAGCGAACTGAGGCTGGGCCGCGTCCGGCGAAAGGGCTTTCACCTCCCAGCGGCTCAGGTCCTGGACCAGCCCGCTCAGCTCCAGCCGGACTTTCACGTTCTCCGCCGGGACCTGGTGATCGTAGTTGAGCAAGTGGAGGATCAAAGTCCGACCGTCGGGTTTCCGAGTCAACTGGCCCAGCACGTGACCGCGCGGTTCCAGCCTGAGGCGAGGCCCTCCGGCCGCGGCTTCGGCGCGTGCCACGGTTCCCGACTTAGACTTTCCGGCGCTGATGATGACGCCCCCGCCGGCGGTGAACGCATGCAGCCGGGCCTTTTGCTCGGCGCTGAGCTTGGGCAGGTCAGCCGGCATGACCAGCACCTTGAACCGGTCCAGGGGGACTCCCTTGTCCAGGTGCGCGAGCACTTTGGTCTCGAAGAAGACGCTCTGCTTGAGGAATTCGGCGGCCAGCGGGTTGTGCGGTTCTGCGGAGATCAAGGCGATCCGCGCCGCCGGCTCCGCCTGGTGATACAACTCCCGATGCTCGACCAGGAAATGGTTGTATTGAGCGATGGCCGTCCAGGCCTTCTGGGCCTCCGGCTCGTGGTTGATCAGCCCGGAGACGAATCGGCCCTCGATGTTGCGCGAGGTGGCAGCGCCGAACGTATAAGCCTCGGCGATGGAAAGCTTCTGCTCGGACGGGCTGGGGACACAGCGCTCGCGATGGCCGCAGTGGTAAATGTCGTTCTCATACATCAGGGGCTGCCAAAGCTCCTTCTCGCCGCTCAGGAATTTGATCTTGCGCGCGTTGCCAACCTGCCAATGACCGTCCCACACCCCCGGTGTGTCCTTGCCGTCCTCCTCCCAGATTGCCTCGTTAATGTCGTTCATCCCAAACCGGTCCGGCGGAATATGGATATTCGCATAAACTATGACCTTGGGCCGGCCGGTCTCCCGCGCCTTCCGTTCCGCCTTCCGCTGGGTGTCATCGAGCAACTGGGCCAGGCCGCTGTTATGACCGATCATGTTGTCCCAAATGATCGCGTCCACTCCTGCATCCACCGCCAACTCCGCCTTTTTCAAGAGATAGGCCCGCCAGCCGGGCTCGCGCGCATCGGCCATCCGGCGCTTCCATGAGATCTGCGGGTCGGTCTTGGTCGGGCCGGCGTAGAACATGGGGATGCCGTACATCCACAGGCCGTATTTCTTCGTTTCTGGGTCGTCGCGGTAGGCGCTCTTCCAGAACATGTTGGAAGCCGACAGGTAAGCCGACACGTGGATGCCGTTCTCATGGCAGCGGGCGATTACCTTTTTCAGGTTCTCCCGGTTTTCGTCCTCGTCCTTAAGCGACCAGCCATTGCTCCAGGTGACCCACATCCAGTTGAACTCCGCCTGCTTGAGCAAGCCGAGCATTTGCTCGAAATCGCGGTCATAGATGTGGGTCAACACCTCCTTCTCTTCGGCGCTGAACTTGTTGCCCCACCAGGTCCGCTCGGCCTTCCAGCTTTCGATTTGTCCGCCGTCTAGCCGGATGAAACGAAAATTCCCCTGCTCCGCCCACGGCGGCACGTCCTCCGGCTTGGCGCGATACAGTTTCGGTGCCGGCTGAAAAGCCTGGGCAGAGCAGAGCAGCAGGGACGCGGCGACGAAACCAATAAGTGCAATGCTTTTCCCCATTCGGACACGCTGCATGGTTCTCTTCCTACGAAACGACCAAGACCCCACTGTGAGCGGGGAGCAAGCTCTCGCATTTCTCAATCTTTCCTTGTTGCCGGGTCTACGTTTACGTTGTCTCTGGTATTGGACATGGCTGTACATGCCAGATTTCTGCTGCGTATTCAGCGATGGTGCGGTCGCTGGAGAACCTCCCCGAGCCCGCCACATTCAAGATGGCCTTGCGCGCCCACTCGTCGGAATCGGCATATAACGCGGTCAGCTGCGCGTCTGCCGTGAGGTACGAGTTCAGGTCCGCCAAATGCATGTAGTGGTCGCCGTGCGTCAGCAACATGTCCCGCAACGGCTCGAAGACACCCGGCTCATAGCAGCTGAAATAGTCCGAGAAAATCAAGTCGAGGGCTTGACGAGTCTCCGGATCGTGTTCGTAGTGCCAGCGCGGGTTGTACCATCCGCGACTGCCAATCACCTGCTCAGCCGTCAAACCGAAGAGGAAGAAGTTCTCCTCACCCGCCTCTGCTGCCATCTCAATCGTCGCGCCGTCGCGTGTGCCGATCGTCAATGCGCCGTTCATCATGAACTTCATGTTGCTTGTCCCACTGGCTTCATAGCCTGCCGTCGAGATCTGGTTGGACACGTCACTGGCGGGAATGAGGTGCTCCGCAAGCGAGACGCAGTAGTCGGGCAGGAATACCACCTTAAGCCGTTCGCGTACTGTGGGGTCGCCGTCGATGGTCGCAGCCAGATTGTTAATGAACTTGATGATCACCTTGGCGAGCCGGTAGGCAGGCGCGGCCTTGCCGGCGAAAAAGAACGTACGTGGGTACAGGTTGAGCCCCGGGTCCTGGCGCAGCCGGTTGTAGAGCACAACGATCCGCAGTGCATTCAGGAATTGGCGTTTGTACTCGTGGATGCGTTTGACCTGGCAATCGAAGATCGACTCCGGTTCAACGGTCTGCCCTGTCGACCAGCGGAGCCAATCACAGAATTGTCGCTTGGCATTTCGCTTGGCTTTGCGGAAGTCATCACGGAAGCCATTGTCCTCTGTGAATGCTTTGAGCTTGCTTAATTCGCTTAAATCACGGATCCAGGCATCTCCAATGGCATCAGTGATGAGTCCAGAAAGTCCGCGATTGCATAATTGCAGCCAGCGCCGGGGTGTGACTCCATTCGTTTTGTTGTTGAAACGTTCCGGAGAGATTTCCGCCAGGTCTTTGAGCGTGGTCTCACGCAACAGCTTGGAGTGAATCTCTGCCACCCCGTTGGTGCTGTGAGAACCTACGACCGCCAGATTGGCCATACGAACCTTCTTGGCTCGGCCGTCCCCCTCTTCAATAAGGCTCACGCGCTGAATCCGGTCTTGGTCGCCCGGAAAACTTCCGCGAACGTCGCCCAGAAAACGGCGGTTGATTTCATAGATGATCTCGAGTTGCCGGGGCAGCATGTCTTCAAACCACGCTACCGGCCACTTTTCGAGCGCTTCGGGCAACAAGGTGTGATTGGTGTATGCCAGCGTGTTCTGCGTAATGTGCCAGGCTTCATCCCATTCAAGGTGCACCTGATCAACCAGGATTCGCATGAGTTCCGGCACGGCCAGAGAGGGGTGGGTATCATTCATCTGAATCGCCACTTTGTCTGCAAACGAGCTCCAATCCGAGTTGGAGCGTTGAAAGCGACGTACAGCATCTGCCAGCGAGCATGCAACAAGGAAATACTCCTGCAACAGGCGCAGGCCTTGCCCCATGATTCTTGAATCATCGGGATAAAGGACGCGGGTCAGGGTTTCGGCCCCAAGGGTCTGAGTAAATGCTTCTACGAAATCGCCGTGCGAGAACTCTTCAAACTTGAAGTAGTCGGGCGCTGCCGCCGCCCAGAGTCGAAGCGTGTTGATCGTGGAACCACCGTACCCGATC
>Ga0187855_10001413_pt1 | contig 19080 bp, 13 predicted proteins | sample June2016WEW_8_10_2_FD_132969 | JGI IMG/M metagenome (GOLD analysis project Ga0187855, IMG submission 132969) | Peatland microbial communities from SPRUCE experiment site at the Marcell Experimental Forest, Minnesota, USA - June2016WEW_8_10 | ecosystem: Environmental > Terrestrial > Soil >...
CCGAGGGTTTCGTGGGCATCTGGCCCCGGTCGGCCACCCGCGTCGCTTCGAAGAATTTCCATTCGCGGGCGACGACACTGGCGGCGGTCTCGGCGACTTCGGCTTTGGGCGTTTTTTTGGCGGAGCCGGGCGCACTCGGCCGGTCGACGGCGCGAGCAAGATTTCTGCCCGTCGTGTCCGAACCTTGCTGAGGGTCGAGGCGCACGTAGTTTGAGGCGCCGATCGGGTCCGATTTTGCGATGCCGCGACCGGAATCGACCGCAGTCGTCACCGTGGATGCGGCGGCCGCAGCGGGAGCGGCTAAAACGGAGGAGCGGAATTTACTGTAGATGAGCCAGCACCAGCCTGCCGAGCCGACAAGAAACAGCGCAGCGGAAATTGAGAACAGACGGTGCTCCAGTATGCTTGCGAGCACACCGGTTTGCTGTGCCGCCCGCCGGCCGGGTTCAACGCGACCGCGGCCGCCTTCGATGTGGCCGCGCGCCGGAGCCATGCGCGTAACCGGTTCGGATCGACGGCGGAGCTTCGGATCTAGATAGGAATAACGCGCGCGCTGACCGGCCGCCGCAACTGGTGCCGGTCTGCGAAACGCCTGCGGTGCTGGTCCTCGGCCCGTATTTGCCACTGTTCCCCCACCCCACGAGTGGACAGCTTCGGCGACGACTATGTCCCCATTTTGACGTCTAGCGGCTCGCCTTGGTCTCCGGAGTCGAACAAAACGAGAAAATTCCCCTTATTCGGCAGCCCAACCACCCCGTTGTCTCTCTCTCCACCCGCTTTCGATATGATTTCGGCGATCCAGCTCCTCGCACCTTGTTCGCGGCTCGGGTATCTGTGCTGGGAAGATAGCGATCCGTTGGTAAATGCGGTGCTAATTCGGTTTCGCTGGTTTTGGCCGCGATCCTCTGCGCCAGCAGCAGGTTGGATTCGTTTTTCCGCCACCGATATCCAACTCCGAAGTCGATCGGGATCGCATTGCTCTGGTGGTACAGTTGCCCCAAGCGGGATTGATAGGCGTATTCGAAGAGGGCGATCGGACCGATGTACCGGCCGAACGGCTGCAGTCGCCATTTTTTCGGATCGAAATAGACAAGCGGAATACCGCTGTCGTCCTGCAGGATCGTGGCGCTGTGGTCGAGCAGGAAATCGCGCACCTTGGTGAAGCCGCCGCGGTGCATCAGGTAGGACGCGCTTTTGAGTAAACTGTCGGCGTCGCCGAGCTTGGCGCAGAACGCCAGAAAACCGCTTCTCCGCACGCTATCGTCGGCGAGATTGGTGCTGAAATAGTAGAGCGTCTGGTTGGGGCCCGCGCCTTCTGAAAATACGATTTTTACGCCTTTGGCGGCGCTTCGCACGGCGCGCTCGGCAGCTTTGGCCCGAGCGCCCTTAGCGGAGTTCTTCCCGTCGTCCGGCGCGGCCGCTTCGGCCGGGGCGTGGAAATTTCCGTCCTCGTCGAGGCTCACGAAACTCACGTCGTGAATGGTCTTGCCGGTCCGCGCCAGAAACACATAGAGGATCGGCAGCGTCCCGTAGACCGGCCCCTCGTGCAATTGCGTCTTCATGTTCTTGGTGATGAAGAAGCTGAAGCTGAGCAGCGATCCCAACGAACTCTCGAGATTTCGCAGCGTCCACTCGACGGTCGGGTGCGACAGTGCGGTCAATGGCGGAATCTCGCCCACCGGCTCGAGACCGGCCAAGACGTAGGTCGAGGCGGTCGGGAAAAACGAAGTGGCGTAGAGAAAATCCGGACCGCTGAACATGTACAGCATTGTCTCGTGCTTATCGGTCAGCCGCTCCCGGGAAAATGCGTGGATCTTGGAAAGATTGGCGCTGTCCTCGCGTTCAAAAATGGTATCGAAATAGCGCGCGTGCCGCTGCCAGAGCGGACCCTTGGCCAGCTCCGCGAGAGGAGAATCCGGCGCCGGCGGTAGCCCGGCGAGAAATCGCGCGGTATCGTCGGCTGTCGCTGTCTCCGCGCTCTGCGCGGGCGCCGCCGCCAGGGCCAGCAGGGCGGCCACAAGGGCAGCCGCCATCATCTTAGGCAGGGTCATCGCTGTCAGGCCACGGTTTGCGAGGCATCCGAGGAGGGAACATCCGATAGCAGACGGGACGTAAAATAGATGATAAGCCCGGCCGACGTCATGGCGAAGCCGGCGAGGGACTGCAGCGGCCGGTTGACCACAAGATAATACATCATGAAAAGCGTGACGCTGAGAAAAATGAGCGGCGTCACCGGGTAGCCCCAGGCGCGATAGGGCCGCGCCAGCTTGGGGTGAGTGATTCGCATCTTGATGACGCCCAGCACAGCGAAAAACGAACAGAAAGTGAGGCTGAACTGGATGAAATCCAGCACCGCTTCGAAGCTCTGGGTCAACAGCAGCAGGTTGGAGACCAGGAGCTGGAAAATGATGGCGACAGCGGGCACGTCTTGCTTCGACTTGCGCGCGAAGATGCGCAGCAGCGACATGTCTTCGCCCATTGTCATGGTCACCCGCGGGCCGATCCAAGTCATGGCGCTGATGGAGGATACGAGCCCAAGACAGATCAGCGCGCCGACGATGCGCCCGCCGATCTCGCCGAAAAGGTGCTTGCCGGCGACGATGGCAACGTCGAGCTGGCCGGCCAATTCGTGCATCGGCGTGGTGACCAGAAACACGGCATTGAGGCTGACATAGAGCGCGATGACGATCGCGGTTCCCACGAACAGCGCGCGCGGCAGGTTGCGGGTGGGGTCGCGCAATTCGCCGACGATATAGGTCGCCGCGTTCCAGCCGGAATAGGAGTACATCACGAACACAAAGCTGATGGCGAACGGCGCACCGGCGATGTAGCCGAGGTCGGCGGCGCTCGGCGCGAACGAAATCGCTTGCCAATCGCCGTAGCCAAAGCCGGCGACGATGAACACGACGATCAGAACGAGCTTCAGAGCGGTCCAGGCATTATGGTAGGCGCCGCGAAACCACAAACCGCACAGATGCACGAGCGCGGCAAGCCAGATCACGCCCAGTCCGAGCGCCAGTGGCGGCGCTGCCGGAATGATTGATTTGAAATAAACGCCGAACGCCATGGCGGCAAGGGCGACCGGCGCCGCGAAACCGACAGTCGCCGAAAGCCAGCCGGCCACGAAGCCGAACGCCGGATGATAGATCCGCCGCAGAAAGTTGTATTCCCCGCTCGAGCGCGGAAACATCGTGGCCAGTTCCGCATAGCAGAACGCTCCGCATATCGCCACGATCCCGCCGACGACCCACAGCAAAAGCAGCGAAAATCCGGACCTTATGTCATTGACCTGAAATCCGAGGCTGGTGAAGACGCCGACGCCCACCATGTCGGCAACGACGATTGCCGTCGCGGTGATCCATGATACCGTGTCGGCGGACTGCCCGCCTGAAGTCGAATTGGTCATGAAATGATCTGTTTCGCCCTGCACGGCGGCATTACAGGGCGCAACCGTTTAAAATTCAAGAAGCGTTTTGCTTTTCTGCGCTCAAACGCCCCATGCCCTCACAAAGCGTAAAATACGCAGGCCTTCCTCATAACGTCGGCAGCGGTACCGCCCTGGATTTCGGGGCGCTGCGCGAGACCGAGCGGATGAGTTGCTGAACAAAATCCAGCTTGGCGACCGCCAAGGGGCCCAGCACGAACGGATACAAATTGTGCAGGCCCATGCTCCGATTGATTGAATTCACGGCAAATGTCAGCGTCAGCCAAGCCGCGACCAGCTGCGTCGTATCGGTGTCGCGTGGATGGGAGGCGCGAATCTCCTCTGCGCGTTTGGGTCGCGGGAATCGCGCGGACCGTCTACAACAGTCGCTGTGCCGACGCGGAACCGGAGGATTTAGTGGTCACGCCCACCAATGTCGCCGCGTACAGTAACGCTCTGGTCGTCCTCGGTACCGCCGGAGTCGTGGTTCCGATGGTACGGCGATGGGGATTGAGCTCGGTCCTGGGCTACCTCGGGGCCGGCGCCGTTTTGGGCCCGTTTGGACTCGGCTCGATCAGCAATGCATTCCCGGGGCTGTCGTGGTTCACGATCAGCGACGCCCAGAACGTGGCGGGCATCGCCCAGTTGGGGATTGTGTTTCTGCTTTTTCTAGTCGGTCTCGAGCTGTCGTTTCCCAGGCTGTCGGCGATGCGCCGTCTGGTCGTTGGCCTCGGCGGTTCGCAGGTTCTCCTCACCAGTGCGGTGATCGCCGGCGCCGCCGTGATGGCGGGAAAGAATCCGCCGGAGGCGATCGTGCTCGGGGCGAGCTTGTCGCTATCCTCGACTGCGATCGTACTCGGGCTCCTCTCCAATCAAGAGCGCCTGACAACCAGCGTCGGGCGCGCGAGCTTTTCCATCCTGCTCGCTCAGGATCTCGCGGTCATCCCCATTTTGTTGTTCGTCTCCATCCTGGCTGCAAGGTCCAGCGGGTCGGTTCTCGCCAGTCTCGCCAGTGCGCTGTTGCAAGCCGCGGCCGCCGTCATCGTCATCGTTATCTTCGGTCGCGTGCTGCTGCGACCGCTGTTCCGGCTGGTTGCGACCGCGGGCTCCAGCGAACTGTTCATAGCGGCCGTGCTGTTCGTGATCGTGGCGGCGGGCGTGATCGCCGGTCAGGCCGGCCTGTCGATGGCGCTCGGCGCCTTCCTTGCCGGCTTGCTGCTCGCCGAGACGGAATACCGCAAGGCGATCGAAACGACAGTCGCGCCGTTCAAGGGCTTATTGCTCGGCATTTTCTTCTTTACCGTGGGAATGAATGTGGACTTCCGCGAGCTGTTGCGCGAGCCGCTTTGGCTTATTGGCGGCGTTGTCAGCCTGATCGCCGTCAAGTCGTTGCTCACGATCGGTCTTGGCCGGCTGTTTCGTCTGTCGTGGCCGGTTGCGACCGAGACCGGCCTGCTGCTCGGTCCGGGCGGGGAGTTTGCCTTCGTCGGCATCGGCATGGCGTCGGCTACGGGTCTGGTCGAAGCGCCGCTCGCGAGCTTTACGCTCGCTGTGACCTCGGTCACCATGGCGCTGACGCCGTTGCTGTCGTTCGCCGCGCGATCCCTCACGGCGCGGTTCACGTCGGGGAAAGCCGTCGATCCGGGTCTGGTCGCCCGGCCTGCGGGCGGGCAGCAGCACGCGATCGTGGTCGGCTATGGCCGCGTCGGCAAGGTCGTGTGCGCGCTGCTGCGGGAGCATGGCATCCCGTATATCGCCGCCGATTCCGATGCCGCGACCGTGACTCGCGACCGCCGCAACGGTCACGATGTTTATTATGGCGACGCCGCCGATCCGCGTTTCCTCGAAACTTGCGGCCTCGCCGAGGCGGCCGGCGTGATCCTCACCATCCACTCCGCGAGCGTCATCGACGAGGTCGTCGAACACGTCCGTGCCATGCGGCCGGACATTCTCATTGTCTCGCGCGCGCGCGATGCCGACCACGCCCGTCATCTCTATGGCCTCGGCGCTACCGACGCCGTGCCGGAGACAATCGAGGCGAGCCTCCAGCTCTCGGAGGCGGCTCTGGTTGGGTTAGGGATTGCCACCGGGCGAGCGATCGCTTCGATCCACGAGAAGCGCGACGAGATTCGGCGGGCCCTGCAGGAGGCGGCGCGGGAAGCCGGGCGCGAGGAAATTCATTCGGTGAAGGCCAAGACCCAAAAGAGCCAGGGTGCGGCCTAGCGGTCGTGCATCACACCGCGCCGTGGGCGGCGATGCGTCAGTGGCGCTGCGCCCTGCCGGCAAGGTCAAACATGACCGGCAACGCAGCAGGCCGCGGCATCTCGAGCCGCGACGTCGCACGACGCAAGTCCGCGAGTGTGTGCAGGAAATCGGCGAACCAATTCTGCACCGTGGAGGCGCGCAGCGTAGCCATCATCGAATGCCAGCGTGCGCGCCGCTCCTCGACGCTCATGGCGAGGGCGGTCGCGATTTGCCGCGCGGTGCCATCGATATCCTGCGGGTTGACCAGGAGCGCAGCGTCAAGCTGTTTGGCCGCGCCGGCGAACGAGGACAGCACCAGTACGCCGGGATCGAAGGGGTTCTGCGCCGCGACGTATTCCTTGGCAACCAGATTCATGCCGTCATGCAACGGCGTCACCAAGCCGACCCGGGCGGCGCGGTAGAAGCCGGCAAGCGTCAGCTGCGAGAAGCTCTTGTTGAGATAGCGGATGGGGCTCCAATCGACCTCGCCGTGGCGGCCGTTGACCTCACTGATCAAAGCGGCGAGCTCGGCCTTGAGCTCGCGGTAAGCGCGGATGTTGCCGCGGGTGGGAACCGCCACCTGCAACAGCGAGACGGCGCGCTTCCATTGCGGCTCGAGCTCGAGCACGCGGTCGAATGCCCGCATCCTGTTGTTCAGGCCCTTCGAATAATCCAGGCGATCAACGCCGAGAACCAGCTTGGCGCCTTGCAGGCTCGCTCGCAGACGCGAAACTTCGGGGCGAGTGGAGGCCTTGACCGCCCGAGCGGTGAAATCCTCGACATCGATACCGATCGGGAAAGTCGCCAGATGAGTCATTCCCGATGATGAGGCGACTGTTCCGTCAAAAACCGTCAGTCCCAGCTCGAACTGGAGATAGTCTTCGCAATTCTGCCGATCGTCATCGGTTTGGAAGCCGATGAGATCGTAGGAGAGCATCGCCTGCACGAGTTCGGCGTGGTGAGGAACTGCGGCCATGGTGCGGCGGTCGGCCCACGGCGTGTGCAAAAAGAAACCGATCGGTCGGTCGATCTGCAGCCGGCGCATCTCGGCGCCCAGGGCGAGGAAGTGGTAATCGTGGATCCAAAAGATCGCTTCCGGTCCGCTGAAGCGCAACAGTGCCCGTGCCATGAAGGCGTTGACCTCACGATATGAGGCGTATTCCTCAGCCGTCACGCGGATGAGATCGGGACGCGAATGCAGCGCTGGCCACAAAGCCGAATTGGCGAAACCCTCATAATAGCCGTGATAATGCTTCGCCGGCATATCGACCGTTGCCAGGGCGCCGGTGCCGAGCGCCTCGATTCGGGCAAAGGAGTCCTTTGTGTGCGCCGCATCGGCGGTCTGACCGCTCGAACCAACCCAGATCGCGCCAGAGTCCTTGACCATGGGGATCAGCGCTGTCGCCAATCCTCCGGCTTCCGGCTCATCGGATTTTGCCCGCGCGACGCGGTTGGAAGCGACGATGACAGTCACGGATAGTCCTCCAGTACCGTGCCGCAACAACCGTTGCGGTTATGGTTTAGTTCCATGATTTCGTTTCATTCATAATGCGATGTAACGCAGCCGAACGACGATTCACCGCTTGAAAATCGTGGAATCGGTATTTGCTTCGGGAGACCGGGGTAGCGCCAAGATTGCTCAGGCTTGCGCGTAAGCCGTGGTCGAAAGCAGGCTGACTTCCGCGTGCCGAGAATCAAGTCGGGTATGCTGGACGATGATCGGCACGTTGGACTCGAAAACCGATGAATAGTCGGTGTCGCGGGGCACGGCCGCGGGATCTTTGAGATCGTTGAAGCGCAAATGCAGCGTCCGCCGCGGCGCGACCGTAACGCGGTAGGGCCCGATCGGCTCACGATCGGCGAAGAAGATGGTGATATCGACGTGCGCTGCCTGGTCGCCGGCGTTGAGGATGCAGGCGGTCTCGTGAGAGATCAGGGTGCGATCGGAAAACGAACTTTGCGAAGGGATGTATCCTTCGGCAATAGCCCAACGCCTGCAGCCGATCGGCTCCATGATCACCTCTTCGCATCTTCGCAGCGCGATTATCGGCGCCGTTTTTCAGCGCATGCGGCAAAGAAAACGCCCAAGGATGCGCCCTGGTTCCATCGCGGGAACTTTCCCGCCGCTCGAGGCTTGTCCTGACTGGGGGGTGCTTGCGCAGGCCGCGAGCGATGGCGAAACCGATTGATCGCGGATAAGCGCAATGCGCGCCCTTACCGTCGCGCCGGGTACGGCCAATTCAGCTCAAGTCGAAGACGTTGCCGATCCACCTCTGTCGGACGGCGCGGTTCTGGTGCGCACCGTGGCAGTCGGGGTCTGCGGCACCGACCGCGAAATCGTATCCGGGCGTTACGGTTCGGCTCCGCCCGGCCAGCGGCGGCTGGGGATCGGGCATGAATCGCTCGGCATCGTGCAGGCGGCGCCCGCCGGTTGCGGCGTCAACGCCGGCGATCTCGTCGTCGGCATCGTGCGCCGGCCCGATCCCGTTCCCTGTGCCGCCTGCGCCGTCGGCGAGTGGGACATGTGCCGCAATGGCCTTTACACCGAACGCGGCATCAAGGAGCGGAACGGCTTTGGTGCCGAGTTTTTCCGGGTCGAGCCTGATTTCCTCGTCAAGGTCGATCCGTCGCTCGGCATTGCCAGCGTGCTGCTTGAGCCGACGAGCGTGGTCGCCAAGGCGTGGGACCACACCGAGCGCATCGGTCAGCGTTCGCGATCATGGCAACCAAAGACACTTCTGATCACAGGTGCGGGTCCGGTCGGCCTGCTGGCGGCCCTTATCGGGGCGCAGCGCGGCCTCGAGGTCCACGTGCTCGACCACAACGACAATCTCAAGAAGCGAGAACTGGTGCGCCAGCTCGGCGGCACATATCATACCGAGGACCTCGCCCACCTGCGCTTGAAGCCCGATATTCTGATGGAATGCACCGGCGCGCCGATCGTGGTGCGCGACGTTCTCGGTCGCACGGCATCCGCCGGTATCGTCTGCCTGGTCGGTGTCACCGCGTCCGGTCACGACTTTGACATTGACGTCGGCGCACTCAACCGCAACATGGTGCTTGACAACGACACCGTGTTCGGCACGGTGAACGCGAACCGCAGACATTATGAAATGGCGAGCGAGGCGCTGCAGCGGGCGGACAAGGCCTGGCTCCACCGGCTGATCACACGGCGCGAGCCGGTCGAACAGTGGACGCAAGCCCTCGAACGGCTTCCCGACGACATCAAAGTCATCGTCGATTTTTCCTGACCTCATGGCCGCACGCATCGAAGATTACGCGATAATCGGCGATTGCAGAACCGCCGCGCTGGTGTCCCGCGACGGCTCAATCGATTGGTTCTGCTGTCCGCGTTTCGATTCGGACGCATGCTTCGCCGCGCTGCTCGGCACCCGCGAGCACGGCCGCTGGTCGATCGCGTCGCGCGCGGAAGCCCGGGTCACACGTCGCTATCGGCCGAATACTTTGGTGCTCGAGACCCATTTCGAGACCGAAGACGGCGCGGCGACGCTGATCGACTTTATGCCGCCGGGCGGCCGGCATTCGACCATCATACGCCTTGTGGTCGGGACGCGCGGCACGGTGGCGATGCGCACCGAGCTGATCCTGCGGTTCGGCTACGGTGCGATCGTCCCTTGGGTGACGCGGCTCGAAGGCGGGGCGCTGCGCGCTATCGCCGGGCCGGACATGGTGCTGCTACGCACGCCCGTGCATCTGCGCGGCGCCGATATGACGACGGTCGGTGAGTTCACCATCAATGTTGACGATACGATTCCCTTTGTCCTGAGCTATTTGCCTTCCCACTTGCCGTTGGAGCAACCGCTCGACCCGACAACAGCGCTGGCGCAGACCGAGACGTTTTGGCGGGATTGGTCGGCAAATTGTCGGCCCGCCGGATCGTGGTCAGATGCCGTGTTGCGCTCGATGATCACGCTCAAGGCGCTCACTTATGCGCCGACAGGCGGCATGGTGGCGGCTCCGACCACCTCGCTTCCGGAGCAACTCGGCGGCGAGCGCAATTGGGACTACCGCTTCTGTTGGCTGCGCGACGCCACGCTGGTTCTGCTCGGCGCCATGACTGCCGGCTATTACGAGGAGGCGCAGGCTTGGCGTGATTGGCTGTTGCGCGCGGTGGCAGGCAGTCCCGATCAGTTGCAGATCATGTACGGTATCGCCGGCGAGCGGCGGCTGACCGAATGGGCCGCGCCGTGGCTGCCCGGCTATGAAAATTCCGCGCCGGTGCGCATCGGCAATGCGGCGCATAACCAGCTGCAGCTCGACGTCTTCGGCGAAATCATGGACGTCTATTATCAGGCGCGCCGCGGCGGTCTGTCGACCACCGACTCGGGATGGGCCGTGCAGCTTGCGTTCCTCGAACACCTCAAGAAGATCTGGAACGAGCCGGACCAGGGCATCTGGGAAGTGCGCGGCGCGCCGCGGCATTTCACCCATTCCAAGATCATGGCGTGGGTCGCGTTCGATCGTTCGATCAAGAGCGCGGAAACGTTCGGGCTCGAAGGGCCGCTCGACGAATGGCGAAAGCTGCGGGAGCAGATTTTCGACGAGGTTTGCGCGAATGGTTTTGACGAAAACCTTGGCAGCTTCGTGCAGTCCTATGGGTCGAAACAGCTCGACGCCAGCCTGTTGCTCATCCCTGGCGTCGGGTTCCTGCCGGTGTCCGATCCGCGCGTCACGGGCACCGTTGCGGCCATCGAACGCCGCTTGCTGCGCGATGGTTTTGTGATGCGCTACGACACGGCAGCCAGCGATGATGGTCTGCCGGCCGGCGAGGGCGCGTTCCTGGCCTGCAGCTTCTGGCTCGCCGATGTCTACGTTCTGCAGGACCGCGCCGCCGATGCCGAGCGGCTGTTTCGCAAGCTCATTGGACTGTGCAACGATGTCGGCCTGCTCAGCGAGGAATACGATCCGCGCATCAAGCGCCTGGTCGGCAATTTCCCGCAGGCCTTCTCGCATATGGCGCTGGTCAACTGCGCTTATAACCTGACGCGCGCGACCAAGCCGGTCGAGCAGCGCGCGCAGGCCGAGTATACGTCGCCGCAAGAGGTCGCGGCGGATCGATGAATTCGGCTCCTCGCGCTTGGTCCCGGCTTTGCTCACCGCTCGCGGTTCGGAAGGTTCCCACGGCGAAGCGGACTGCCTGGCCACGGCAAATAGCCGAACAACAACGTGATCAGACAGCCGGCGATCGTAGCCATCAACCGATCGGCCAGAATGGCAACCGATATGGCTTGGCCGAAATCCAGCAGCAGGACGATCAACGGCGTCGTGACAACGGCGTAGGCGGCTTAGTTGCCGGCCCGAAGAACGGGACGTGCAGCGGCAAGCGCTGCGATCCCGCATGTCACGATGAGAGGGGGTGGGGTCCAGATCAGGAGCAAGCCGGCAATAACGACGCCGAGCATGGTCCCGAGCGCACGCTGAAGGAGCCGCGTCGGCGGCGCCGGAAGCCGGCGGCCAAGCACGATGGCCACCGTCACGGCGATCCACTGACCATGTTGCCCGGGCCAGATTTGAGCAATGGCCTCGGCGACCGTCAGACACGACCAGATTCGCATCGGATATTGCCAGCCTGACAAGCGGAAGTGTGATTCCCGCCATCGTCTGAGCAGCAGCGCGACAGGGCGCGCCGGCGTCCGCGTGGCAGCGGCGGAGGGTTCCGTGGCACACTTGGCTCGCCCGAATACCGCGTGCAGAAGCAAGGACAGGCCGAGCGTCCATGTGCCGCCGAGGAAAAAAAGCAGCGTCATGCCGAGCGGCCGCACTTCCGGCGTGCTGAGGCCGGCGGCGATGGTGGTGAACAGAATGAATCGGGTGGTTTCCCGAGCCATCGCCAAGCTGATGCCGCCAAAAAACCCTGCGATCGCTGCAACCGCCGGCAAGGCGAGAATAACGAGACTGCCGTGACTTGCGATCGTTGTGCCGGTCGATATCGCAGCGCAGCCGGCGAGCAGCGCGGCCCCCAGCGCGAAGGCCCGTTGCCGCAACGTTTCGCCGTGGGCAGGGCCGCCAAGCGCAAGACCGCCGATGGCAGCGACCATACCAAGGCGCAAATGGTCAGTTGCCACGCCCGCGATGATCGGGCCGGCAAGGCCGAGCATTGCGGTAACGATTTGCGCAACATCAGGGCGCGTCGCAGGCGCCCATCGGAGGACGTCGGAGAGCCAATGCTGTTTGGTATCTGCCATTGGCCTCGCTCTTATTACGCCAACATCAAGCATCGCATAACACGATACAATCCAGAACTGGGCCGCTCAGGGTTGACTCAAGTCAATGCTTGACTTGTTCAGATTTGCTTAGGCGAATGTGGCTGCCGGCCAATACGTGAAGAACAGGCAGGGTCGAGATGTCGGGGAGAGGGTACGATTACATCATCGTCGGGGCCGGCTCGGCGGGCTCGGTATTGGCCAACAGGCTTTCGGCAAAGCCGGAAGCAAGCGTGCTGCTGCTTGAAGCTGGCGGCTCCGACAAGTCGTTGTTCGTGCGCATGCCGGCCGGCATCGCGAGGCTCGATACACCCCGGTTCAACTGGCAGTACGACACGGCGCCGCAGGCAGCGATGAACGGCAGGCGCATGTACCAGCCGCGCGGGCGGACTTTGGGCGGGTCAAGCTCGATCAACGCGATGGTCTATATGCGCGGCAATGCGACGGATTACGATCGCTGGCGTCAGCTCGGCAATGCTGGCTGGGGTTATGAGGACGTGCTGCCGCTCTTCAAGAAGGCGGAGCACAACGAGCGCCTTGGCGACGATTTCCATGGGCGCGACGGGCCGCTCAACGTTGCCGAGCGGCCCTACACCAATCCCTTGAGCAACGTCTTTGTCGAGGCGGCGCAGCAGGCGGGAATTCCATTCAATCCGGATTTCAACGGCGCCGTGCAACACGGATGCGGCCTTTTCCAGGTCACGCAGAAAAAAGGCGAGCGCTGCAGCGCGGCCTCGGCCTATCTGCATCCCGCAGCGACGCGGCCGAACCTCACCATCCTCACCAAGGCGCAAGCGACCCGCGTGCTGATCGAGAACGGTCGCGCAGTCGGCGTCGAGTACATAAGGCGCAGGCGACGATACACGACGCGCGCCGAGCGAGAGGTATTGCTGGCCGGCGGCGCCATCAACTCGCCGCAGCTTCTCCTTCTCTCCGGCATCGGCCCGGCGGCGGAGCTGCGCGCGATCGGCGTGCCGGTGATGCTCGACCTTCCCGGAGTCGGCAAGAACTTGCAGGATCATCTCAACGTCAACATCGTCCAGCGGGTGATGCGCCCGATCACGCTCGACGGCAAGAGCGGCGGCCTCGCCGCGCTCGCGGTGGCGCTGCAGTGGATGCTGTTTCGCACGGGGCCGGGCACCAGCAACGTGGCCGAGGCCGGTGCCTTCATCTCGAGCGCACCCGGCGCCGCGACGCCCGACATCCAATTCCATTTCATCCCGGCGCAGGTGGTCAATCACGCCCGGACTCAGCTCGACGGCCATGGCGTGACCTTGCATGCGTGCTGCCTGCGGCCGGAGAGTCGCGGCGAAATTCGCCTGGCCTCCGCCGATCCGCTAAAGCCACCGGTGATGGATCCGAACTATCTCGCCTCGGACTACGATCTGAAAATCCTCATCGAAGGGATCCGGCGCGGCCGCGACATCCTGGGGGCACCGGCGTTCAAGCCCTGGCTCGGCGAGGAGCGGCTGCCCGGCGTCGCGCAGCGATCGGACGCCGAGCTCGAAGCATTCGTCCGCGCCACCGCGGAGACGGAGTATCACCCGGTCAGCACCTGCAAGATGGGAAACGACCCCATGGCCGTGGTCGACGATCAGCTCCGTGTCCGTGGCATCGAAGGCTTGCGCGTCATCGACGCCTCGATCATGCCGGACGTGGTCAGCGGCAACACCAACGCGCCGACGATCATGATCGCGGAGAAGGGCGCGGAGATGGTCTTGAACGCCGGCTCGGGTGTCAGCCGCGCCTGAGGAATTTCAGCATCATATCGGTGATGCGACCGAACGGCGGTCGCAAAAACCGCGCGCCGTTGAAACGGCTCTGCAGGAACACGCCTTTGCGGTGCGAGAAGGTCTGGAAACCGAACTCGCCGTGATAGGCGCCGATTCCGGATGCGCCGACACCGCCGAACGGAAGATTCTCCGCCGCGAAATGAAATAACGTCGCATTGACCGAGGCGCCGCCCGAGATGGTCTTGCGTAAAACCTCATCGCGCTTGCCTGGGTCGGCGCCGAAATAATAGAGCGCGAGCGGACGCGGGTGCCGGTTAACGTAATCGATCGCCTGGTCGAGCCCCCGATAGGTCTTGACCGGAAGCACCGGTCCGAAAATTTCGTCGCGCATCACCGACAGGTTCTCGCCCGGTTCGATCACCAGCGTCGGCGGCAGCTTGCGCGTCTCCGGCAGCAGCGCCTCGCGCCCCGGATTGATCTCGATGACGCGGGTGCCGCTCGCCTTGGCTTCCGCCACATATTGCGCGATGCGCCGATAGTGCCGTTCGTTGACGATCGACGTGTAATCGGGATTGGAGCCGAGCGTCGGATAGAATTTCTGCACGGTCCCGGTGGTCAAGCTGATGAACTCATCGAGCTGCCGCTCGGGCACGAATACGTAATCCGGCGCGATACAAGTCTGGCCGGCATTCAAAAGCTTGCCGTAGACGATGCTCTCGACCGCGCTCGGCAACGCCGCATCCTCGCCGACGATGCACGGCGACTTGCCGCCGAGCTCGAGCGTCACCGGCGTCAAGTTCTCGGCCGCGGCCTGCATCACCAATCGCCCCACCGCGGTGGAGCCCGTATAGAACAGATGATCGAACGGCAGCCGTGAAAAGGCGTGTCCTACATCCGGCCCACCAACAATGGTCGCGACCTTGTCGGGTGCAAACAACCCGCCAAGAAATTCGGCGATAAAGTCCGCTGTGCGCGGCGTCAGCTCCGAGGGCTTCAACATCGCGCGGTTGCCGGCCGCGAGTGCCGCGACCAGCGGCACGATCGCAAGATTGAACGGATAGTTCCACGGACTGATGATGCCGACCACGCCGACCGGCTGATAGATGATACGGGCGCCTGCCGGCATCAGCTCGAGGCCGACCGACACCCGCTTCGGCTGCATCCAATGGGCAAGATGGCGTAGCGTGTGGCGGATGGTCGACCGCGCCGGGAACACCTCGCCGAGTTCGGTCTCATAGGGCGATCGATTGCCGAAATCCGCTGAAATCGCCGCGGCGAGGCGACTGGCGCTCCGGCCGATCGCCTCACCAAGCTTTGTCAGGTCCGCGCGGCGCTCTTCAAGGAACGGCGCTCCTGCGCGCACAAATGCCGCGCGTTGGGTGTCGAAGATCGCGCGCATTTTTGCGGCAGCGTCCGGCATTGCGGCAAGCGGGTCGCTCACAGCGGTGGCCGCGCGGGATAGTCCGGCTGCAACCGCGCCGCGGCCTCGATCTTGGCCATGGCGGCGAGCGCGATGTGGTCGCGCCAAGGCCGCGCGATCACTTGCACGGCGATCGGCAAACCGGCGCTGCCGCGCTCGGCTTCGCGGGCAACGCCATCGACCTGATCGCGGCTCGCCGGGCGGTCGCTTTCTTCGCCAGGCCGCACCCGGGTAACCGGTACAATTCCGGCAGGAAAGCCGCTGACATTGGCGAGCGGAGCATAAGCGCCCGGCATCGGCATCCGCTCGTTTGCGCCGTGCCGGACCGCAGGCACCGGATAGGCGGGACAAAGAATAACGTCGATCGGCCCGTCGTTGGCCTGTTCGAACGACCGCAACAGTTCGTGGCGCAAATTCTCGATCGCTTCGACCGTCTGCCAATATTGGTCGGCGCTTCCGCAACCGAAGCGGCGAACGGTGAGGGCGGAACGGGGTTGGCAGAGAGCATCCAGCGCGAAGCCGACAATGCCGCGTAGCCACATCGGCATCGCCGCCGTCAGCAGGAGAGGTCGGACGTGCCTGTCGACTTTGTTGCCGCGTAACAGCCGCCGAAAGGCCTGTGCGCGGTCGGCGGAGAGGCAAGCGAAGAACAGATCGCTGACGTGCCGCAAATCAGGTGGCCGCCAGGCGACCGGCTTTGCCCCGGCCGCGGTAAGGAACCCGGCCGCCTCGGCGACAGCGCACCGGCCCGCCGGCGCCACCGGGAACTCGCCGTCGTCGGCGAATGTCGCAAAGCGCAAGCGGCTTACATCGACGGCCGCCGGATTGCCGAACTCCGGCCCCGGGTCGGCGAATGGATCGCGGGCGCGGTCGAGCACGCCCAACGCCATCGTCAGGTCTTCCACATACCTCGCCATCGGCCCGACCTGCGCTGGGATTCCTCGCTGCCCGATCGGCAGCCCATGGCCACAATGGTCGGGTATGCGTCCCGCGGTCGGCTTGATCGAGCCGATCCCGCAAAAAGCCGCGGGAATGCGCAGCGAGCCGCCGATATCGTTGCCGAGCCCGGGCGGCGAGCCGCCGGCGGCGATAACGGCGGCTTCGCCGCCGCTGCTGCCGCCGCAGGACCTCTCCGGATCCCACGGATTGTTGGTGCGTCCGTACAGCGGATTGTCGGTCTCCGTGAAGATCATGAGCTGCGGCAGGTTGGTCTTGGCGATCGGGATCGCGCCGGCCGCGCGCAGCGCCGCGACATAGGGATCGTCTCGGCGTTCGATGATATCGCGGCGAGACGGCAGGCCGAATGTGCCGGCAAGATCGAAACATTCCTTGATGGTGACCGGCAGGCCGGCGAGCGGCCCCAATTTCTCGCCACGCGCCAGGGCCTTGTCGATGTTCGCCGCGGCTTCGCGCTCGCTCTCAAAGAGGTCGACGGCGACGGCGTTGAGCTTACCGTTGACGGTCTTGAGCCGAGCAATGAAGTGTTCGACGGTTTCGCTGGACGACAGATCGCCGGCGGCGATGCGACGGGCGATCTCGCGCGCCGAGAGGTCCTGCAGCTGAGCCGCGCGCGGCACCGGTGCGGCGATCGAAATGTCAGTGAGCGTCATGATTTGAGCCCCGAGACTGCGCATCGGGCGCATAGCGCCGCGCAGCGTCGATTTATTCACCCCACTTGTCAATTTGTTAACCGACCTGCCGTTGCCACAACGACCGACAATGCCCCCGGTCACTACACCTTCGCAGCGCGGGATCAGGGTCGGCTGTTGGCGCTCGTAGGATGATTATTTTTTGATCGAAGTCAGTTGTGCTGATTTTGTAATCAATTGCTGATTAATTCTTGCGCAACTCAAGAATGAGGATCATGTTTGGCTTGGGGCTGACCCAGACCCCGAAGGAAACGTCGAGATTTGCACGAACCCAATGGAGGGCCTGATGTGCAAGAGCCTTGTTACGATCGCGGCTGCGGTCGCGATCTTGTCACTGGGATCACTCGTATCCGATCGCGCGCAAGCCGGAGGAGCGGCGAGCGCGCCATCGAAGTACTACAATGCGAGCCATACCGCGAACCTGGTACAAGTTCGCCATCATCAGCGCGTGCAGACAGCCGAATTCGGAATTACGGAATTCTCCTCCTCTTCGGCCAAAACCTCCGTGCCAAAGCGTTGAGGTAGGTGCGGCTGCGAAACAGCGCGCTGTCTGACGTGAGCGTCGGACACGTGGCGGGATCGTATGCTTGCCGCTATTCAATTGTTCCGGCTGCGATCGCCCAGCGCCGGACTATGGGGCCCGCTTCTATCGGTCGGCGGGTTGGTCGCAGCCATCCCTCTCGAATTGCCGTCCGCCACCCACGCCCGCACTGTCGGCAGAACGTCCGGCAGCAGCTTGGCGACGTCGCCTTTGGTCATGCCGGGCCGAACACGCGGGTCATAAAGGATATTGAGAAGGTACTGATCGTACACATCGAAAAATCCCATTTGGACGTTGTCATTGAACATGGTCCAGGGCACTGAATCGTCATCATTAATGACGCCGAGCCCTTGCAGCAATTCTTCATAGGCGCAGTCATAGAAGGCAAATTCTCCGGCATCGACCGGCAGGATCGCCTCCGCGCGCCGGATGCGAAAGCTCTGATCCTTGCCGATGCCCGACAGGCACTGGGGATGCAGCGATTGTTGAATTTGCTTCGCTTTGTCTGCTCCGTAGTGGGCGCGGATCGTCCGCGCCAAGTCGCGGCTCTGCACCAGGGTTACGACGAAATTGGCGGCTTGGCGGTCATCCGTCATCGCCAAATCGAGATGGTCCACATGGGCATGGATGTCGGCGATGATCGTCGCGATCTCGGCACGGCGATCCGGCGCCCCGCGACTGATTACGAAGACCCGAACCGGCTCGTCGAATTTACGGATGCGCTCGCTGCGGCGGTCGAATTGTAGCTCGGCATGGAACCCGGTCTTGAAGAAGCCATCTTTGATTTCGGCGTCGCTGAAGCTCGTTCGTTCGGATGCGCGGCGCATGCTGATGTCGGCATTGTCGGCCTGTGCCGCGCAGCACAGCGTTCCGCCGACCATAATGGCGACCGCCGCAAGGACGACGCCGGCAGGGGAAATGATGGAATTTTGCAGTCCGCGATACAGCACAACCGCCTCCCGGCATTCCGCCTCCGCGAAGGGTCTGTGCAAGGCATGTGCCAGCAGGGAATATGCCGGTGGCGGCATAAGAATTCGAGATTGAAACAAGCCCGTGGTTATATGAATTGAATAGTCGAAAAGCGGAATAACGGGGTCCTGCCGTCATTTACGACGGCCGTGGTACATGTTTGTCGGCTCGGATACATTTGAAAAATCCATCTGCAGGAGCTCGGAGGAAGCCCATGAGACGCTCGGCCCTGATCATTATGGCCATGCTCACGTTGGCCGCCGGCTCGGTTGCAATCATAGCGACAGGATCCCGGGCCATGAGCAAAGAGCCTCGCTTTTCGCAACTGACGATGGATCAACTCAGCGACCAGCAAAAACCGCTCGCCGAGCAGATCATGAAGGTTTCGAGCGTCGGCATCGGCGGCCCCTACAATCCGCTGCTGCGCAGCCCTGTGCTCGGGCAAAGAATGTTCGATCTGCTGTATTACCTGCGCTGGGAAACGTCGGTGCCCTTGAAGCTCAATGAATTTGCGATTCTCATCATCGGGCGACAGTGGCGCTCGCAGGTGGAGTGGCTTGCACATGCGCCGCTCGCCATCAAAGCGGGGCTGTCGCCGGACATCGTCACCGAGCTCAAGGCCAATAAGCGGCCGTCGAACATGCCGCCGCAAGAGTCGGCGGTCTATGACTTCGTCACCGAGCTGACAACCAAGCATGAGGTCTCGGACGAGACCTTCAATCGCGCGAAAGAGCTGCTTGGCGAGCAGCAGGTCGTCGATCTCACGGCGGTGGCGGGTAGCTATGTGGCAGTGGCGATGCTGTTGGCGATGAGCGAGCAGGGCGTCCCGCCCGGCAGGGAACCGCCATTCAAGCCCGGCGAACCGTAGTATCGCCG
>Ga0187855_10001422_pt1 | contig 19019 bp, 21 predicted proteins | sample June2016WEW_8_10_2_FD_132969 | JGI IMG/M metagenome (GOLD analysis project Ga0187855, IMG submission 132969) | Peatland microbial communities from SPRUCE experiment site at the Marcell Experimental Forest, Minnesota, USA - June2016WEW_8_10 | ecosystem: Environmental > Terrestrial > Soil >...
AAGCACAAACGCACCACCCGCAGCTCCATTGTCTCCCACGAGATCGCCAAGGTGATGAAGCGGTCGCCCTGCTACTTCGAGACTCTGCGCAACGTGATCGGCTCGGACATCCTGCACGGCATCGGGGCGCAGTCGTGGGACAAGGATGATTTCTGGTGCCCGGACGGGCTGGGGGTGGAGGACGTGCTGGTCCCGGCCCAGACGCTGCTCACCATGAAGAACCTTCCCTTCTTCGCCGTCTATCGCAGCTACACCGGCCCCGAGCTGATCCGAATGACTCGCGACCAGGAGGCGGCCACCGGGGCCGGCTGGAACATGAAGCTGGTGGACCAGTGCATTGAATACATCGACCGCGAATCCCTCTCCCTCATGGGGACCAACTGGCCCGAGGTCTGGAGCCCGGAGAAGATGGCTGAGCGGGTGAAGGGCGACGGCGGATTCTACGCCGGGGACCAGGTCCCCACCATCGACTGCTTCGATTTCTACTTCTGGGACGACGACGGGAAAGAGGAGGGCTGGAAGCGCCGGATCATCCTGGATTCCTGGAGCACGCCGACCGGCATCAACCGCCCGCCCGAGTGGAACAGCAAGGTGGACTTCGCCCGCAACCAGTTCCTGTTCACCTCCGGCGCGCGCAAGGTCGCCCGGTCCTGGCGTGAGATCGTCGCGTTCCAATTCGCCGACCTGTCCGCCGTCACCCCCTTCCGTTATCACAGCATCCGGTCCATCGGCTACCTGCTCTACGCGGTGTGCAACCTGCAAAACCGGCTGCGCTGCAAGTTCTCCGAGGCGGTGTTCGAGGCGCTGATGATGTATTTCCGCATCAAGAGCGCCGACGACCTGGAGCGGGCGCTCAAAGTCGAGCTGATCGACAAGGGATTCATTGACGAGACCATCCAGTTCATCCCCGCCGAGGAGCGGTTCCAGGTCAACGCCAACCTGGTCGAGCTGCTCCTGGAGCAGAACCAGGGGATCATCACCCAGCACAGTTCGTCCTACGTGCAGACGGCCCAGGCGGGGGCCAAGGATCGCACCGAGAAAACCAAGTTCCAGGTCATGGCCGAAATCCAGGCCATGAACGCCATGATCTCCTCCGGTCTGAACCAGGCGTATCGCTACAAGGAATTCGGCGACCGGGAAATATTCCGCCGGTTCATGCTCAAGCACTCGCGCGACCCGGAGGTACAGACTTTCCGCGCCAACTGCCTGGCCCAGGACGTTCCCGAGCGGATGCTGGTCCCCGAAGCCTGGGAGATCGAACCCGAGCGCGTGCTGGGGGCCGGCAACAAGACTTTGGAAATGACCATCGCGGAGCAACTGATGCAGTTCCGCAGCCTCTACGACCCAGAGCCGCAGCGCCAAATCCTGCGCGATGTCACCCTGGCCATCACCGACGATCCGGGCCGGGCCGAGTCTTTGGTCCCGCTGGAGCCGCAGAAGGTGACGGACTCCAAGCACGACGCCCAACTGGCCGCCGGTGCCTTGATGCTCGGCCTGCCGGTCGAACTCAAGACCGGGATGAACCACATCGAATACGTGGACACCCTGCTCCAGACCCTGGAGCTGGTGATCCGTCGGGCGCAGCAGAAGGGCGGGATGGCCACCCAGGACGAGATCGTCGGCATGTCCAACATCGCGCTCAACATCGAGCAGCACATCAAGATCGTGGCCGAGGACAAGCAGGAGAAACAGCGCGTCGCGGCCTGGGAAAAGGTCCTCGCCAAGCTGATGAACTTCGTCCGCGCCTTCTCCCAGCGTTTGCAGGAGGCCCAGAAGAAGGCCGCCCAGGCGCAGCCGGGAGCCGACCCGCAGGCGGCGGCCAAGCTGCAATCCACCATGATGCTGGCCAAGGCGAAGGAGAAGAACACCCGCGAGTCCCACGCCCAACGCACTGCCCAGCGGCAGGTGCAATTCGAGATGGAACAGCGGCAGAAGGAGCAGGAGCATCAGCAGAAGCTGAGGCACGAGGGAGCCAACCGCGTGCTGGACCTGAGCGCCAAGGCCGCCGAGAAACGGTTGGAGATCGAGGCCGAGCGAAGGAAACAGGCGATGAAATCCAGCGAGGAGGACAACAATGCCTGAAGGGTGGACCAACGATATTGATCCAGACGACGAGGACACCAACTTCCCGGACCAAATCCCCGATGAAGAAGATTAAAGACATCGTCGCGGTGGTGGCGGATCATGGCCGGTTCGTCCATGTGGCCCGGACCCTGGGCGAGCAATACGGCAAGGTCTATTACACCAGCCAGGAAGAGAGAGACTGTCCGCTGATGCGCGAGACCTCCGTGGGCGACGGGTTCGCCGAGATGGAGCGGGTGGAGAGCCTGTGGGCGGTCAGCGACCAGGTGGACTTGGCCGTCTTCCCGGATATTGGATTTGCCGACGAGCAATGGGAGCTGCGCCGCCAGGGCATACCGGTTTGGGGCTGTGGCGACGCCGGAGAGCTGGAATGGAATAAGGGGTTATTCCTTCGGGAGCTGGAGAAGTCCGGTCTGCCGGTTCCTCCCCACCGGATCATCAAAGGGCTCACCAACCTGAAGCTCTTCCTGAAAGACCAGGAAGACAAATACATCAAGATCGACAAACACCGGGGCGACTTCGAGACCATGCACTGGACCTCGTGGGACGAGATGGAGGGGGAACTGGATTCCTACTCCGTGCGCTTCGGCCCGCTCAAGGAGCATGTCATCTTCTACGTCTTTGACGCCATCGAGACCGAGCTGGAGGACGGCATTGACGCCTGGCGCGCGGGGGGAAAATGGCCGGAAACCGTTCTGCACGGCATGGAATGCAAGGACAAGGCGTTTATCGGAACGATGGCCCGGTTCGCCGATCTGCCGGACGAGGTCCGTTGCGCCAATGAAGCTTTCGGTTCCATCCTGGACCGGTTGACCGTCAATGGGGCCATGAAGTTTTCCACCGAGGTCCGCATCACCGAGGACAAGAAATCCTTCTTCAATGATCCCACCTGCCGGTTCGGTTCCCCTCCCTCCCAGGGAGAATGCCTGATCATCCTAAACCTGGGGGAGATTATCTATCGCGGCGCGCTGGGCCATATGGTGGAGCCGGAGACCGAGGACGACTTCGTGGTTCAGGCCCTGGTGACCTGCGCCGACCGCGACGACTGGCGATCCTGGAGGCTGGACGAGGAAGTGGAATCCCACCTGAAGTCCTCCTTCTGCTGCCAGACGGACGGCAAGCTTTGCTTGGCCCCCATCACCGAATACCACAGCAAGGAAGTGGGCTACCTCTGCGCCACCGGCAAGACAATGAAGGACGCCATCGAATCGTTGCGTGATCTGAAGGACAAGCTTCACTGCGAGCTGAAATGCGAATTTGCCTCTCTGGCCGAGCTGCTCAAGGAAATCCACGAGGCCGAATCCAAGGGCATGGAGTTCACCGACCAGCCGGTCCCGGAACCGGAAGAGGTTCTGTCGGATTAAATTCCCTGTTGACAGACCAGCAAAAGAAGTTCAGATTCACGCTATATGCACTACAAGAACGGACGCGAAGCCAAAGAAGGAGACCCGGTCATATGCACGGGTTACAATAACCAAATCACCGTTGGCAAGCTTCACAGCATTGTCCCGGGGGCCACCACCTGCAACGCCACTGTGGCGGAACCGGTGATGGGAGGGGTCAATCAACTTACCTGCCGGACGATCAATGAAATGTTTCATGCGGAGGACGCCTTTGCCGCCATTGACAAAAATACCGGAGCGGGACCTGCATGAGCTGCCAGCACGGACCCATTGCCAAAGCCGCCAAGGGCGGATCGCCCCAGTCATTCGTGGACCAGCGGCCCGTCTATGACAACCAGGTGATCTCCAGGAAGGGGATTATCAGGCCGGATAAACGTCGGAAAAAGAAACGATACTTCTGATGAGCGACGCCCCTCAACCACCCAATCTGCCAACTTACACCGCCCCCCACGGAGTACCAGCCATTCATCCGCAGCAGCAGAAGCCGCTGCTCAAGTTGATCGGCAAGATGATGATCAAGCTGCCCAAGGCGGGAAAGATTTCACCCCAAACCATCAAGATCAGCCATAAGAAGAAAGAGAAGAAGATAGCCTACTACTGATATGAATTACGCGCCCACACCCAAAGCCGAGTTCCTCAAGGAAGCCAAGAACATCGAGGCCCACCACGTCGTCGTGGAGAACCCCGCCGTGCGCAAGGGGCTGGAGATCGCCCTGGCTGAGATGCAGCACCAGGCGGCCAACGGGACCGACCCGGCCAACTTCAATGCCTGCGCCGCCGCTCATCTGCGGATGCTGGGGGCCAAGGATTTCCTGGCTATATTCTACAACCTAGCCGAGACCTTCGTGGCGACCGCCCGCGCCGACACCACCAACCTGCCGAGCAACGTGCGGCAGATGCCAGCCGCCAACAAGAAGAACTAGCCTATGGCCGAATCCGCTGTCGCACCACCCCCTCCAGCCGCGCCCGCCGCGACGCCTCCTCCTCCCGCGCCCAATCCCGCGCCGCCGATTCAGGTCACGCCCGCCGCGATTGATGCCGGGCCGGCCCCTGCCCCTCCGCCAAAGGGTTCCGCCCGGGAAAGGTTGTTCGGAGATTTGCGCAAAAAAGTTGGGGCGGAGCCCAGAGAGGAACCCACTCCTGCTCCCGCCACCAAGAAAGATTCGCCTGAGCCTTCTCCCGAACCCGCCCCGGAGGGGGCCGCCGCACAACCGGCCCCCTCCCCGGAGCCGGAGAAAGGCAAGGGCAAGACCAATCCCTGGAAGCTGGTGGACGAGCACAAGGCCGCCCGGCTCAAAGCCGAGACCGAGCTGGCCGAGCTGCGCAAGACGATGCTGGCCCCGGAGAAGGCCAAGGAATTGACCGACAAAGCCGCCAAGTTGGAGGCTGATTGGAAAGCCGCCCAGGAAGAGCTGCGCTTCACCAACTACGCCAAGAGCGAGGAGTTCAAGGAGAAGTATCAGAAGCCCTACGAGGAATCCTGGCAGAAGTGGATGTCTGAGCTGGGCGAGTTGACTGTCCAGGGAGCCGACGGGCAGGAGCGGCCCATCCAGCCGCAGGACCTCCTGGAACTGGTGAACATGCCGCTGGGCAAGGCTCGTGAGCTGGCCGACTCATCGTTCGGCGCTTTCGCTGATGATGTGATGAGCGCGCGCAAGGAAATCCGCAGTCTCTTTGACGCGCAGAACAAGGCGCTGGAACAGGCCCGCAAGGACGGCGAGACCCGCGAATCCACCCGGCAACAGCAGTTCCAGCAGGCCCAGCATCAACTGGCTTCCACGGTCAAGACGCTCTGGGACAAATCCAACGAGCTGGTCGTGGCCGACGAGAAGGTGGGCAAGTATTTCAAGGAAGTCGAGGGGGACGCCGAGCTCAACGCCCGGCTCAAGAAGGGCTACGAGATCGCCGACCAGGCGTTTGCCGTCAACACGATGGACCCGAGACTGACTCCTGAGCAGAGACAGGCGGGGGTGCAGCTTCACGCCGCCGTGCGCCAGCGCTCCGCCGCCTTTGGCCGGCTGGTCTATCAATTGGAGAAGGCTGATGCCACCATCGCCGAGCTGAAGGCCGAGCTGGGCAAATACAAAGAGGCCACCCCGGGAGCCGGGGACCGTCCGCACCAGCCCGCGCCGGATGGAGCCGGTAGCGCGAGAGACCAGGTGTTCGCCGCGCTGCGCGCCCGGGCGCATTGAAAAGATTTGTTTGACAGGACCATTGCGTTAGAGTAGTGGTCTCTCAGTTGACGGACTCAAACCGTCCGGGCCACCGACCCGACAAACCGGCGCGGCTTATTGGAAGCGACGCAAGTGCCGCCATTAGCTTCTGAACAACAGCAGAGAAGTAGCGCAAGGCGCTGCCCGACCCTGCTGAACGAAACATTGTTTAGAAAGCTAAGTATATGGCAGTACCATGCGGTGAATCAAACTCCATCGTCAAGGCGTGTGAATTTCCCCAGTTCTTCGTTGATCAGACACCCAAGTTCGACGAGCTGATCATGGAGGATATTCGCCCGACCGACGGATGGCTTCTCAACGTCTCAACCGGCACGACCCCGATGGGCACCCCGGTTGAAATCACCCAGGACCGCTTCCGGGCGGTTTGGCCCAATACGACCAAGGTGTGGAACCGGGTCGTGGCCAACGGACCCGGCTGCACTGGGAATCCCTGCGACCCGGCCGAGCATTTGATCGGCTGGGGCGCTGACCGGCTGACCTACTATGCCGAACAGCAAACGTGGGCCACTCCGCTCCTGTGCTACGACCAGGACATGCACATCACCCACGCGGAGCAGCACATCAGCCAGGTCATCAACGACATCCTGCGCCCGGCCACCACGGCCATCTCCAGCAATTTCCTGCGCAAGCGCGCGTTGCTGTGGGCCAAGCAGCGCAACGTGGCCAACGCCACGCTGGACCAGTTCACCTTCCAGTGGACCAGCCCCATTGACAATTCCTTGGGCGGCCCCAATAACGACGAGGAGAGTTACTTCTATTGCTCGGTCAACCCGAACAATGTGTTCCTGCTGGTGCCGCAGATGCTCCAGAACCGTTTCAGCCCGCTCATGCGGCGCGGTTACGCCGGCAAGAATCCCTTCAAGGACACCTCGCCCTTCATCGAGCTCGTGACCGACATGGACACCTGCTGGAGCCTGGAGCACCTCTCCGGCCAGCAAGGCGTCAACGCGGGCGGCGGTGGCCTGGGCAATAACGACGTTCCCAACGTGCTGGGCAACTGGCGCTTTGAGAACTTCAACGAGACCACGAAGTATTGGCGGTATGGCTTCTCCGGCCAGATCGGCAACTTCATGGTGCGCGTGGACGAGATGAGCCTCCGGTTCAACTTCGTGGCCGACCTCGGCCCCACCTACGCCCCCAACCGCTACAAATACCAGGTGGTTCTGCCGTATGTGAACGGCATCACGACCGGCGCGGGCGGCGCGGCGGGCCTGGGCTCGGATGAGAATCCGGCCTTCGACGCGGCCCACTTCGCCATCAGCTACATCTGGCACAAGAAAGCGATGGAATTGCTGGTGCCCGACGCCCGGCCTTTGAACCCCGAGATGCCATTCGGTCACCGGGACTTCGGCGGGAAATGGCGGTTTGCCATGCACGATCTGGGGGCCGATCAATCCGGCAACACGATCAGCAACAAGTGGGAAAACAAGGGGCAGTTCATCTCGTGGTTCAAGTATTACGTCCGCCCGCTCCACACGGAGTTCGCGGAAGTCTTCTTCCACAAGCGCGAGCAGTTCTGCATCCCGACAGTCAACACTTGCAGCGCCGATCCGGGTTATCCTCCGCAGACCTACAACAGCGCGCTGCCCACCTGCGTGGACACGGGCGCTCCGTATCTCACGGGCGCACTGCCCGCCGGCTGGCCCGCTCCATTCGCTCCTGGTGTTCCTACCGGGACCGGCACTCCTCCTCCGACCGGGACGGGTGATGGACCGCTGGGGCCGCAACAGCCGCAGACCTCTCCTCCTGAGACGGCGACGAATCCTCCTGACCAATAAGGGTTGGGTGCATGACGGGGGCCGGCAGGCTGGTGGTTGCTGCCGGCTCCCTTCTCCGCTATAATCACCCCAACGAAAGGCCACTATGCTGCCGCCCAAGAGCAATTATTTCGAGGACGCGGAACCCGCCGCCTCTCCTGAAGCCGCCCCCAAAGGGGACACTGAATCCGAGAAAACCCAGGACGACTCCCAGACCTGCCAGGTGCCCAAGGCGGCCTTGGGCGGCCAGGACCTGAAGCCGGGCGAGACTGTCACGCTTCAGGTGGTCCAATCACTGGAGGACAGCTACCTCTGCAAAGTCGCCGGGGAAGGCGAGGAAAAGGAGGAAGAGCCTCCGCCCCAAGCCCCTCCACAGCAGGCCGCCGCGCCCTCGCCTATGAGCGGTCTCATGCAATGATTTTATGGCCACTCCCATCCCCTGTGACCCATCCTCGCTGGCCTTGGCCGCCACCCAATACGACGGGATGATTCCCGACGGCGAGAAGGGCGCGGTCATCATCTACCTGCTCAACCAGATTGCGGGCACCGGACTGACTCCGCAGCAACTGGCCCTCAACGCCGCGTGCTACGACGCCTACATCCCCAAAGGGATGCAGCCGGCGGTGATGAACTATTTGCTGTGCGCCATAGCGAACGCTTCAGGAGCATAGCGTGAACTGCGACCCAACCTATCTGGCCCAGCAGGCCGCCTGTCTGGACAGTTGCCGGTCCAGCTCCGACGCCATCACGATTTACCTACTGTGCCAGTGGCTCGCTAATGCCGCTCCGACGCCGCCTCCCGCTCTGACAGCTCCACCGGCTCCAACATTGTCTCCCGAGGTTTCTGGATACTTTACTCAGACCACAAACGGAACCGGAGATGCTGGCGGGTTTATAAAGCTATACGCGTCTGACAACCCGACCGGACCTTGGAACCAAGTAGGGGCAACTGTGGCCTTTGCCTCCCCATATATTTGGAGCACCTTTACATCAGGAGACCATGTTTATGTGTATGCCACCGAGACCGGAAACGGGACTGATTACCTTGCGGTAGAGAGCGCCCCATCAAACGTAATCTACGTGCCTTGACCATAGACTAACATGCCCCTCTCCACCCTCATCAATCATCTGGCCGGACCCATCCTAGTGGGCGCGGCGACCGCTGCGGGCGAGTTTATCCAGAAGGATTACGTCAGCCTGCCCACCGTGCTCTCCGTCGTGGCGGTCGTGTGGCTCGGTGGTCGGAAGTTCCAGAAGCTCATTGACCGGGTCGAGGCCGTTGAAAGAAAGATTGGCGACTTGCCATGTCGTGGAGAGCCGGTGCGCGTCCATAACAAGGATTGCACACAGTAAGAGAAGAAGCTGTGAAATATCTCCCGCTCGCGCTGGTCTTGCTCCTGTCTGGTTGCTCTATCCCCGTCGGGAAAGGGCCTACGATTCCGGTGACTCAGACCAACGCGCCGCCGAAGCTGTCCGCGTCTGTGCTTTCGATGCTGACACCTCCACTGGTGGTGGTGCCCCCGCACGCTTACCCGGTTTATTCATTCCAGCTTCGCCCCCAAGGCCAAACCAACTGTGACCTTCTCAGCTTGCTCTACACGAACTCGACGGGGGCGGCGTCGGTAACGATAGGTTATTCGTTCGCTACGAACAGTGACTGGCCCTGCACGAACCCGCCGACGGGGCCGTCGAGCAACGTGCTGGCGTGGGCTTTGCAGCCTTACGCTCTGACGAACACGGTCCAGATGGGGAGCAACACGACGGCGACAATTCAATTCAAGTTGACCAACGTGGTGGTGACGGCAACCGCCTCCGGGCCGCTGTCCTACGCGAGCACGCCGAAGGGGCCGTGGACGGTGACTACCAACCGGACAGTGAGTGTGACCAACCCCATTACACAGCTCTACTGGCGCGGAACCAACGCGGTAGAAACAAGGAGGATGCAATGAGTGACCGTGCTCTTACACCCTTGCAGCTTGAGACGGTGCGCCAGATTGCGCTGGGGAAACCGCACAAGGCGATTGGCAAACTGAAAGCTGTTGAAGCGAGACTTTACAACGGCAACAGTATAAAAGAGCGGTTGGGATTTACCAATCGAGTGTTGCTTACGCACTGGGCGATTGTCAACGGATTGGTGAGAGCAGGAGAACCACTAACCAACAGCCTGGCGAAACACTGTTGACATGCCTGAAAACTGAGATTAGGCTTCCCTGTATGACGAACACCAACTCGATTCCCGACATCCTCAGCCAGCTTCCGCCCAAGTGGCAGGGGCCGGCAGTGGTCATCTTGTCCGTGGCGGGAGCCGTCGTCGCCGTATGCCGGCTCATTTACGCCTGGAAGAACGGCCAGAGCATTCCCGGGGCCTTGCTCTTTGGCACCAACAAGCCCAACGACCCCGCGCCTCCCAAAGCATAACCGCTATGAAACAAATATTGATCGCCGTCGTTTCCGTCGCCTTGCTGATTGCCCTGATCGGATGCGTGAGCGCAACCGCCACCCGCACCACCACCACGGCGGCCGGAGTCGCCAATTCAGATTCCATCAAAGTCAGCTCGTTCCTGGAAGACCTGTCCAACGGGTCCTACTCCAACGGCACCGGCATGACCTTGAGCGTGAACAACGCCACCCCGGACGAGCAGAGCATCGCCACCTTGTCGAGCGGCATTGTCACCCTGGCCGGGGCCTTTGCCGCCAAAGCCCCCACCAACTCGGTGCCGGCCACCAACAGTCCGGCGGCGGCCAAGTGAGCGCCATCCCCCACCTGCTGTGCGTGGAGCCGGGGGTCTATCGCTCGGGCCAGCCGCCCCCCACGGCGGATTCGATTTCTGAGCTGGCCGGACTGGGCATCACCCGAGCCGTCAAGCTGAACAGCGGGACGGATAGCCTGGGACCCTGCATCACAATTCAGCAGTTCGACCTCAACCTGTGGGACCAACTGGTGGAACCCGACAATGACGAGCTGCACCGGGCGGTGGACGCCATCGTTCCCGGCACGCTCGTGCATTGCGAGAATGGCAACGACCGAACGGGTTTGGTGGTGGCGCTCTACCGGTTAAAGCGGGGATGGTCCAAGGCGGACGCGGAATCGGAGATGTTAGACAACGGGTTTCACAAGACCGAGCTGGGCCTGTGGAGCTATTGGAGAAAACAAAACGAGAAGGACTGGATATGATCCCGAACTTAAAATTCAAACTGGGCCGGAACAAATCCCTGCCCGACGCCAAGCGCCGCGAACTCAAGCTGGCGCGCTACCTTAAACCCGGGCTGGAGCTTCCGGTGCCGCCCGACTCCGTGGATTACACCGCCAAGGTGACCCAGCCCTGGGGCATGGATTTGAACGATTCGCTGGGAGATTGCGTGCTGGCGGCCGCCGCCCATTGCGAGATGGCCTGGACCGCCAACGGAACCGGCCTATACGTTCCGCCAGATGCGGACGTGCTGTCGGCTTACGAAGCGGTGGGTGGATACATTCCCGGCGACCCCTCCACCGACCAGGGCACCGACCCACTGTCCGCGCTCACCTACTGGCGCGACACCGGGATCAGCGGCCACAAGATCGGGGCCTGGGTCCAGCCCGACCCGACCAAACAGAACGAGCTTATGACCGGACTGGACCTGTTTGTCTGTCTCTACCTTGGGATGCAACTGCCGGACGCGGTGCTGCCCACCACCGACGGTCCGTTGCCACAGTGGGTGGTGCCTCCCGGACAGGAAAGTTCGCCCCAATGGCAGCCGGACCCCGAGAACGGACACATGGTCATGGCGTGCAAGTATGACCAGAGCGGCCTCTACGTCGTGACGTGGGGCCAGGTGGTGCTGATGTCCTGGGCCTTCGCCGCTCTCTTCTGCGATGAGGCCTACGTGATTCTCTCGCCCGACGTGCTGAACGGATCGGGGATCGCCCCGTCTGGATTTGACCTGGCCACCTTGCGGAGTGATCTCGCCCTGGTTACGAGTTGACCGTTTCGTTCCCATAGGCGAGGGTGGCCCATGCGAAGAATCATAGCCGCCCTGCTGCTGTGCTCCGTTTCCGCAATGGGCCAGGCATCCTACTGGTTCAACAACTGGGAGCGATCCGGCAACGCCCAACAGGCCCAGCAATACTTCATGCTGCCCGGCACCGGAATCAACTTCACCTATGACTCGGCTTTGCAGCACGTCACCATAAACGGGGCCGCTCCATACGTTGACCCCTTCTGGCAGCTCGCCTATGCGAAAGGGACGCCCTTCATCAATTCCAAGAACAACATTGGTGTTTGGATTCAGAGCCTGGCACCGGAACCGGATACCCCCACCTTTCCCTTCTCCCTGCTGTTGTCCGACGTGACCCCCAATAGTCCCGGGGGATACACCGGGTTCGGCCCGGGAACGATGACGATGAATGCTTCCAGCGCCTCCAACTCTCCAGCGTTCTCGTTTTATTATTCCACCGCCCCTTGCGCAGCAGCCTACACCAGACCCACCTTGGATTTTCTAAGTGACAATTCCGTTTTTCTACATATATGGGGCGACTCATATCCGTGCTCGGTCATAGGGTCCGGGTATGCCTGGGAATCCCCGATGGCGGGCATCGAATGCCCCGCCCTGGCGGCCACTTACGGTGCCAACCCGGAGCCGTCCGGGGTTTATTTCCTGCAAGACGGAGCGGTGGCTTTGGGCAGCTTTGGATTGATCGCGGCCATCGGCGGGCCATATAACAATAATCCGCCCACCAGCACTCCTTTTGGCATTGAGGTGAACGAGGTGGAAGGATACGTGTGCATCAACAAGGACATGGATTTTTACGTCAACGGCTCGCTGTTCACCGGCGGCGGCATCGCCGGCATCACCGTGCTCACCAATGGGCACGCCTTATCAGGAAACGTGATCAGCGTGAACATCATCGCCGGGACCAACATCTGGGTGGGAGCCACCAATGTGGGAGGACAAGCGAACGTGATGATAAGCTCCACCGCCATCACCAATGGCGGCGGAGGAGGCGGCTCCGGGCCGTGGACGGTGGACGGATCGGGCAATGTGAACTTGGTGTTGAGCGGAAGTGAAATGCTGCAAGTCGGCACTTCTTCGGGATGGACGTTCTCGGTTGATACAAACGGGGATGTTGGGTGTGGTGGAACCTTGGACGTTGCAGGGAATCTTAGCGTCAATGGCGGTGTTAATATCGGAAGCCTTGCCTTAAATCCTGGTCTTGGAAATCTTGCTCTGGATACCTCCGGCGGATATATCACCAGCAGCAAGGGGGCTGGAAGCTGCTACATCCTCGACTGCGCCGGTCTTTGGATTCAGGACTCAACACAGCCCTTGAGTTTTTACGACGGTGCGCTCACGATTGATTCTACCGGCAATATTTCTTCGAGCGGCAATTTGAGTTTTTTCAGCAGTGCGGTCGTGATTGGTGCGAGCGGCACTATCTCGGGCCTATCCTTCGGCGACGCTTCTGGCGATTCTATCTCGGGCGGAAACGTCACCGCCGTTACCTCCATGACGTTGAACGGCGTTACCATCACCTCCTGGCCCACCGGCGGAGGCGGCGGCATCGGCACTCTCACTACGGTAATGACCAACGGCACCGCGCTGTCCGGCAATGCGTCCTCCCTCAACCTCATCGGCAATGGCATCTCAGTGACGGGTACCAACGCCAGCGGCCAGGCCAACATCTCCTTCACCTACCCACCCATCAACAACTTCACCAGCACAGTTCAGTCGGGCATGAAGGTGTGGCTCACGGCGGAGAAGGGGGTGTATCAGGACTACGGCACAACTCTGGCGACCAACACAGGGCAGCCGGTGAAAGCCTGGCTGGACCAAAGTCCGAACCATGTGGACCTCACCAACAAGCCCAGCGGTCCGGCCAGCACGCCGTTTTACGAAGCCAACCTGGGGCCGAACGGTTACCCATGCGTTTATATCGACAGCTCGGGAAGCCCGTCAGTGGCCAATCTCATCAGCAAGGGAAGCCTGGGATTGGTCAGTCCGATCAGCGTATTTGCCGTGCTTAAAGGCCCGCAGGTGACGCTGCTGGACAGCCAGACTTCCGGCGGCGGCAATCGGATTCTGTTGCAGTGCGGCGGCAGTTGGCAGATTTTCGCCAGCGGCAGCGGACTGATCAGCACAGTCGGCAGCCCGCCGGACTGGGTTCTGGCGACGTTCCTCTACACCAACGGCACCTCAGCTTACCGCCTCAATGGACGAACCCTCGCCAGCGCCGCTCAAAGCACCACCACCGTTCAGTCGCTGACCCTGGGAGCCGACTATACTCCGAACGGGGCCAGCCCCTTCTGGCTGGCTGAACTCCAGATTTACACCAACGTCCTTTCCTCCGCCACCATCACCAACATTGAATACGGTCTGCGGACCAAGTATAACCTGTATTGATATGAATAAAATCGCCGCCTTGTTCCTGTTCGCCGCCCTGAGCGCCAGCTCCCAACCGCTGGTCTTCACCAACCAGATCACCAGCACCACCAATGTCGCGCCGCTTTACCTGTCCTCAACTCAGATGGACAGACTCATCGCGGCGGTTCAGGCGGCGGGGGTGTCCGCTTCCTTCCCCATCAACTCCACCAACCTCCAGTCTATCCAGGTGTCGAGGCACCAGAGCCGGACCAACTACTGGTTCGTGGTCCGAATTCAGGTGCGGTAGGACAGCGCGTGGTCCGACCATAACGCGCGAGCGCGGTCTCGCAGCTCCCTCTTCCACTGCTCGCTCCGGGCCGAGGCGGGCTGGTTCACAATCTGCTCGATCTTGAACCCCAGCCGGCGGGCCAGTTCCAGGCCGCAGACCAGCGCGTCGAACAGGTCGGGGCTTCTGCCGGTCTTCAACTTCATTTTGTCCTTGGGCTCAACCTGGATTTTATTGCCTCCCACATGGCCCCATTCCCGGGCGCAGCCTTCCATCATCACCTCGTCTGTCATGCCCCGGAACTGGTCGGCTTCGATCAGGTGTCGCATCGAGTGCCACATCTCCGACATTAAGTTGTAGTAGTACTTGTTGCAGGGCACATCGATGCCCGCCGACACGGGACGATCTGTGGCGGGCGCGCCAAACTCAATGCCCACCACGGCGCTCGACCAGAGGCGGCACAAGGCGCTCATCAGGCTGCCGCGACCGGTGGTGTCGAAGGCGAACCGCTCGGGCGGGATCAGCCGGCGCTCGCACTCGTCGCGCACCTTCATGGCGATCTGATCCTCGGGTGATTCCTTGATGGAGTCGGTGATGGGAAGCACCAGGCTGTCGATCAGGGCGATGATGGATTTTCTCTGCGTGTCGAGCCCGAACCGAAGCTCCATGAACACGCAGCGGTCTCCGCCGGTCCCGCGATAGGCGGCGTCCATGCAGCCCAGGCTGATGGTGGAACGGTTGAGCCATTGCGGCTCCTCCATCGCATAATGCTTGAGGCAGATTTGCCGGGTGATGATGCGTTTGTTGCCCAGGCCGCGCGGCATCCGCCCCTCGTCCATCATCGAATACTGTATGGAATCCTTGCCGTAGAACCGGATGTCAGCGTCGATCTGTTCCTGGGTGATGAGCGGGATGCCCAACTGGCCCAGCAGATTGGGCGAGTCGCTGCCCGGAAGCTGGATGACGATGGAGTTGGGGAACCGACCTTCCCAGGTCTTGGTGTCGGGCGACTGGTCAATTCCTCCGTCCCACCCTCCCAGGTGCGCCGCCGGCTCGCACAGCACGCCCAGGGCGTCGGTGGTGTCCTTGGGATTGCCCGACCCCACGCACTTGAAATCCGTGTTCTTGTTCATGTTGGAGATGGAATCCACGAACTGACGCGGCAGGAATTGCAGCTCGTCGGCGATCATGCGCAGGTGCTTGTTCTTGATGCCGACATACTCCTCCATGCCCTGGAAAGACTGTCCCCGCTTGCAAGCCACCCCCACTAATCCGTTGCGGAAGTCGCGCCCATCGGCGGCCTCGTTGCGCGGGTCCGAGACGATGCGCTGCCGTCCTTCAATCAGGTAGCCGGGCAGGTCGGGATGGAGCTGCTTGGCCGACTTGTGCAGCTTCTTGATCTCGCCCCACACGCGCATCTCCAGGCTCTCGCGCGTCGTGGAGGAGACCAGGACTGTGGTGGAGTTGGGGTGGCAGTAGTAGTCGGTGAGCGCGCAGGCCGAGGAGACGAATGATTTGCCCGAGCTGGCGCATCCGATCTGCCCGATGATGCGGTAGTTGATCCAGCACTTGAGCTGGAGCTCTGCCCAGGCGTGCCATTTTATCCAGGGCCAGAGCAGATTCATAGCCTCCTTGAAGTGGAACTCCATGCCCTCTCCCGCCAGTGTTCCGTCCTTCTTCTTCCAGCGACCGCCGTGGCGCAGCATCTCCAGCTCGATGTCCAGGGGCGTTATGCCGGGCGGCCATTTCAAACCGTATTTAGAGAAGTCGGCCAGTTTCAACGCGGCCAACATACCCTGTTGCCAACCGGGCCGCAATGGGCGATGGTCAGGTTAGCTTATGCCCAAAGGCTCCGAAAGCGCAGTGACCCGACCCGACGGAACCCTCGACTTCTCCCAGGGCGTGGACTCGCATCTGGTCACCACGATGCAGAGCGACTTCAACCCCAACGGGCTGCCCCGGAACATGCTCGCCTGGCTCGTCAACGGCACCATCCGCAACGGAGGCATCAGCCCCCGGGGAGGCTGGCAGCCGTTGGGAACACTCATCGCCTCGGGCAAGGTTGGCTTTTACCAGGGCGGATTTCTATACCAGCCGCTGTCGGGTTATCCCTACCCGATGTGGATGATGAACGGACACCTTTACATGGCCCCCAATGTGGACAGCCTGGCGGTGACCGACCTCTCGGCTCAGTTCAACCTCACCATGCCGGCCAACATCCAGCAGATGTATCTGGAACAGGCGGAACAGTTCCTGATCGTGCAGGCGGGGGATTACGTGACCCTGCCGCTGTTCTGGGACGGGACCACGCTGGTCAGGTCGCGCGGCATCATCAGCCCCAACAACATCCCGGCGGCGGCCAATGGCGGTGTCACCACCGGAGGATACACCTCCATCAGCGACCTCACCTCCCCGGTCAACGTCAATCTGTTCAACGCGGGAGCGGTTTATACCTTCAACCTGAGCGAGCCCGCCACCCTTACGCTGGGCCAGTATATCTACGTGTTTGGGGAGAACGACCCGTCCAACATAACCTCCAACAGTCTGGCTCTGCTGGTCAATGCCAACAACGGCGGCGGGTCCTCCTTCACCGCGACCGTGTATAACGCCTTCGGCTATTACTTGCAGGGCAGCTACACTATTCCGGTGGGCATAGAGTTCTTTGAGCAGGGAAACGGAACGGTAACGCCGACCCCCAGCGACAACTCCACCTACAACCAGCTTCCCGCCTCCGGCCCCATGTGCTATTACATGGGCCGTTTGTGGTATGACCAGAACGGCAGGAAGGTGACGGCGGGGGACATTGTGGGGAACCAGGCGTCCGGCAGCGCGGCCTACAACTATACCGACTCCGTGCTTTACGTGACGGAAAATCCACTGGCGGTGGGGGGCGACGGCTTTACCATTCCCAGCCAAGCGGGCAACCTGCGCGCTCTGGCCTACGCCGCCAACCTGAACACGCAGTTGGGCCAGGGCCTGCTCTACCTGTTCACCCGGGAACAAATCTACGCGCTCCAGGTGCCGGTGACGCGCTCGGATTGGGAGGGGGCCAACACCAGCAACCAGCCGCTGATGTTTTGCATCCAGGTCTCCACCGGGTCCACCAGCGACCGCTGTGTGGTGGCGGTGAACCAGGACCTCATCTTCCAGACGTTCCAGCCTTCCATCCAAAGCCTGCAAGCCATCATCCGCAACTCCACCCAATGGGGGAATGTTCCCATCTCGGTGAACGTGCAGCGCGCCATTGCCAATAACGACCGCACCCTGCTATGGGCCGCCTCGGGCATCTACTTCGACAACCGGGTGATCCAGACTGCCGCCCCCACTATGGGCACCTACGGCGTCACCCACCCCCTGCTGGTCCCGCTCAACTTTGACGCCATCTCCACCCTCAACGCCTCGCTGCCCCCGGCCTGGGAGGGGGTCCTTTCCGGCCTGGACATCCTGCAACTGTTCGAGGGGGACTATGGCGGCCTGGACCGCGCCTTCGCCCTGGTCATCAGCCGCGTGGACCAGTCATTGCAGTTATGGGAGCTGACCACCAATAACCAGCGCGACAACGGCGACAACCGGATTGAATGGGTGGTGGAATTCCCCGCCTTTACCTGGGGCCGGGAACTGGAATTGAAGGAGCTGGTCAGCCTGGAGCTGTGGCTGGACAACATCTACGGCACGGTGGAGATGACCCTGGACTACCGGCCCGACTCCGACGCCTGCTGGTATCAGTGGCACGCCTGGAAAGTGTGCGCCGCGCGCGCCGGAGAAACCATCCCCGCCACGCCCTATCCCACCACCCTGGGCGCGGGCTACAAATCCACGATCACCCTGCCGCACCCACCCCAGCAGTGCAACGCCTGGACCGGACGGCCCGCGTTCATCGGGTATCAGTTCCAGCCCCGGCTCACCATCAAAGGCACCTGCCGAGTCCGGGGCATATTCCTGCACGGCATTGACCGGCAGCGGAAACTCTACGAAGGTTTGGTATGCTGATTCCCTGCCCCAACTCAACACCGTGCCTGGAGCCGGACTACACCAACCTGAGCGCCGAAGCCCCCGACCTGGATTTCTTTCTGGGGATCAACCTTGGCAATCCCCAGAACCCGCCTCCGCTGGGATCAAACTTCCAGGACCAATCCTGTGTGGGCATCTGCCAGTCCTCCGTGTCCCAGGCCGCCGCCGACGCCTGCGCGGCTTCCGCCCAGCCCCAATGCGCTGTGAGCAGCAACTCCAGCACCCCGCCAGCCAAGCCGCCCACGCCCGCACCCGGACCCAAGCCGCCGCCCATCTCCGGGTCCATTGCCTGGAACACCGTGCTGGGCAACAATTACAGCGGGCAGTTCTCCGGGTCCACCAGCACATTCAACGCCGCGCTGGTGTTTCCCGGCCCCAGCGGGAACACGACGTTGCAGGGAACCGTGGTGGAATCCTCCGGCGGCTCAAGAAATTGCAGCATCCAGATCAATATTTCATCGAGGTCGGGTTCACTGCCCGCCGTGGCCGTGACGGTTCAACAGCAGTCGGGGAATTCCTACACGGACATTTTCTACAACAACACCACCGCCATTGGGGTGGGGGTTTATACCCTGCCCTTCACGCTTCCCGGACCGGGGACCTATATCGTCGGCATTTCTCAGGTCGGCAAAAGCGGCGAGAGCATCGCCTTTACCGGAACGCTGAACGGGTTCTAACGCTTGACTAAACCGATTTAAGTAAGAAGATGCTTCTATGCAGCGAACGCTAAATGTGCCGCCAGTTCTTCCTGATAATGATGTCGCAAATCATCGACGAGCTGACCTAGTCACATGCAGAGCATAGCCCACCAGACCTTATGAGTCAACGCCTTCGTTTTTACGACCTCCGCCTGAGCCGTCTCCCCGCCGCGATTGGCCTGTGCCAGGGCGACACGCTGCAACTGGCG
>Ga0187855_10001424_pt1 | contig 19004 bp, 21 predicted proteins | sample June2016WEW_8_10_2_FD_132969 | JGI IMG/M metagenome (GOLD analysis project Ga0187855, IMG submission 132969) | Peatland microbial communities from SPRUCE experiment site at the Marcell Experimental Forest, Minnesota, USA - June2016WEW_8_10 | ecosystem: Environmental > Terrestrial > Soil >...
ACTATGCACTCTTCTGGCTAATGTTGTCACGTATAACAACTCCAACGCCAATGTAATAACATGGCCTCAGGACTCCGCAAATGGCTTCTCCGGTGCCAACGCTGCCATGTTCGTTATCATCTACAAGGCAACCGGGAACGATGCCAACTCGCCCCTGATTGCCTACGCCAACCTGGGATCGAACCAGACCAACACCACGGGCAGCCTAACCCTGCAACTCGATGCGAACGGGATATTCACGCTCACGTAAGGGGTGGAGATGGAAACCAGTCTCAAGACAGGTGGAACCAACACCAAGGAAGAATACTTCCTCCAGCTTGCCCAGAAACGAGCTAAGCGTTGTATTGACTCGGATGACCACAACCGTCGCGGAGGAATCGAGGATCTGAAGTTCCTCAATGGCGATATGTGGGATCAAGCTGAGTTGCAGCGTCGAGCAGCAAGCGGCAGGCCTGCGTTAAAGGTCCCGCTACTGCCCAAGTTTGTGGATCAGGTCGTGGGCGATCAGCGTCACAACCGGCCACGGATCAAGATCCGACCATTGTCCCCGGATTCCTCCCCGCAGATTGCGAAGATCCGTGAGGGGATCATCGCGACCATGGAGTACGCGAGCAACGCGGAAACGATCTACGACCAAGCATTCGAGCAGATGGTGTCGGGCCGCTACGGTGCATGGAGGGTGCTGACCCGCTGGTGCGAGGACGATCCGTTCTGCCAGGAGATGTATATCGAACGCATCCCCAACCCGATGTGTGTGTATCTGGACCCTGATGCTAAGGATATCACGCAGTTAGACGCGAAGTACGGGTTCATATTCGACAAGATCCCGAGGAAAGAGTTCGAGGAACGCTACCCGAACGCGAAGATTCCAGGCGAGATGTTCCCACGGATGCCAGCCGGGTTGACGTATGAAGGCTGGTATGACCAAGACACGATCACGGTCGCGGAGTATTTCCTGCTCGATACCAAGAAGGTCACGATCTGCCAGATGGAAGACGGCAGCATACTGGAGAAAAAAGACGCTCAGAAGCTGATCAAGGAATGGGAAGACCAATACGAGGGGGATGGACAAGGCTCGCTGTCAGCGGGAATGAGTTCACCTACGCCCCCGATGCCGATGCCGAATGCGGCTCCTGGGATGCCGGGGGCTCCACCTGCGCTGCCCCCACCGGGAGGGTTGAACCCTCAAGGACCAGCGCCAATGCCGGGTGGACCAATGCCGGGTGGGATGCCCGGTCCTGGCCCGATGCCCGGTACCGAGCCACACATGGGTATGGGCATGAAGCCGCCGGTTCTCGGTAATCCAGCCTTGGGCCAAGGCATGCCTCCACAGCCACCACCTCCGCCCGCCTTGAAGCCTCTACCCCCTGTACGTCCCAAGCCCAAGATCGAGAGGGAGAGAAAGGCCGAGAAGACCGAGGTTCGGCATTATCTCATCACGGCGGATGAGATTATCGATACCGGTGCGGCTGTCGATAAAGACGGCTCACCCCGAGATATGACTACCGAGGAGAAGCTGGAAGGGTCTCTGGTACCGGGTCGCTACATTCCGATTGTATTGATCAAGGGACGCGAACGCAATATCGAGGGCAAGACGTATATACGCTCCCTGATCACGGACGCCAAGGACCCGCAGAAGTACCTGAACTACTGCGTCACGGGTGCAGCGGAAGTGGTATTCCTAGCGCCCAAGGCCCCGTGGATCGGCACCCCGAAGCAGTTCCAAGGCTTCGAGAACGACTATGCACTGGCTAATGTCGAGAACTACCCGATACTCAAGTATAACCCCGACCGGGACGCCCAGGGCCCTCCACAGAGAAACCACCCCGGCAATGCTCCTGTGGCTATCCTATCGCAGGTTGCCGATGCCAAGGAGAACATCAAGCAGGTAATCGGGATGTTCTCGGCTGACGTGGGGGACGCGACCCCCGAGCGTACCGGTGCAGCAGTACAGCTCAAGCAAAAACCCGGTGATATCGGCACCTACGCGCTGCAAGACAACTTGTCCCGTGGCGTGATCAAGACTGGCAAGATCGCGAACGCCATGATCCCCGAGGTGTACGACTCAGCCCGCGATGTTCGGCTGAGATCGATAGACGAGACGGAATCCTTCATGCCGATCAACATGACCGTGAAAGACGCCGCGAGCCGGTTCAGCGAGAACCCGGATCGGTACTCCGCCCTCGACCCCAGCAGGATCACGCATATCTGGCGGTCCCGTGGCGAGAAAGCGATGTTCAATGACGTCTCGGTAGGCCAGTACGATGTCGCGGTCACTGTCGGTCCTTCCTACGCCACACAGCGGCAGGAAGCAGCGGAATCCATGCTGCGGCTGGTCCAGGCCATGCCTCAGCGCATGCAGGTGGCTGCCGACCTCATCGTTGGCAATATGATGTTCAAAGACTCCGAGAAGCTTGAGAAGCGGCTCAGGAAGACCGCAGGGCCGGGTGTAGTCGATCCCAAGCCGGGAGAGCCACCCTCGCCCCCGCTTCCGCCTCCACCTCAAGTCACCTTGCAGCTTGAAAAGGCCAAGACGGAGCAGCTCAAGCAGCAGGTGGCGCTGCTCAAGATCAAGGAAGAAATGCTCAAGATCCTTGCAGCGAGCAAGGACGAGCAGAAAGATGTTCGCCAGATAGTGCTAAAGACACTGGCGGAGATACATGGCCCCGAGCACCCCGCTGACAGGTTCATGGAAGTGGGCCCACAGGGCAGTCCCCAGCTAGGGAATCTACTAACTTCTGATCAAGGAGAATAACCATGGCAGATGAATTAACCCCCAACCCCCAAGATCCACCCGTTATAGACCCTGTGGAGGACAAACCGGTAGTCGATCCGAAGGTCGCGAAGCTGGAGCAGGAAAAGGAGTACTGGAAAGGTGTCGCGGACGGTAGAGCGTTCACGGCTCCAGTAGCCCAGCCTGCCCCGGTTGTCCCGCAGCCCCCGGTGGACCCGGAACCCACGGTTGAGCCCGAACCCCGCTTCGAGGACTTTGCCGACCCCGGCAAGTTCTATTCCGCTCAGACCAAGCACTTGGCATCCCAGCAGAAGCACGAGGCGTGGAAGGACCGTCAAGAGCGAAAGCAGCAGGACGAGCGGGAACGAGCCCAGCGAACCGAGTCCGAGAAGGCTCAGCGTGCAATGTCCGACTTCGAGAAGCGTCTCGCGGACGAAGCGAAGGTGGACCCGGCAATCTACACGATCCGCGATCAAGTCGGCAGCCGCGTGGTCCCGCACACGGCTCGGCTGATTATCGAGTCGGAACATGGCCCACGCCTCATCCGACACTTCGCGGAAAACCCGGCAGAACTTGCTCGGCTGAACTCGCTTGATCAGGCTTCCGCAATCCGCGAGATGACCAAGCTGGAACTCAATTTAACCAAGGGGCTTGAGGATGCAACAGGCAAGGTCAAGACCGTCTCCAGCACCCCCAACCCTCTTGAAACAGTTGGCGGCGGAGGTCCCAATACCGGTGTCGAGGACCCCAGAGACCCCGATTCTTCCGGCAGAATGGACCCTGCCAACTGGATATATAAACGCAACATGCAAGTAGCAGGCATGGTCGATCAGGCTCGGGCGGCACGCTCCGCTCAACGGTAGGTACAATCCAGAATGGATCGGTACGGGTTGGAGGACCTCATACCAAGTCCAGCGTAAAGGAGAAAGACAATGGCTTCAAAGTATATAACTCCAACCCAGGTTCTCCGGGAAGCACTTCGGATTAATTAAATGGTCCCTTTGCACAGCAATGTGCATCGAAGAACGCTTTGAATTCAGAGGAACTCATGTTGTGATACTCACAAATCCTACATTGAAGGAGCATAACATGACAACTTTGAGCGAAGCCTGGAAGTGTTGCAAATGTGAAGAAACGAATGTGAAGGAGCGGTCTGCGGACCACTATCATTGCTACTGCCAGTTTGGCAGAAAGCACAACCACGGCATTTGCCCACACCAGGAACGTGCGACGGCTATCCCTGAAGAGGGAGTAGGGTCAAGTGACCCGAAGCGGAGCGGGTCTCAATAGAGATCATGACATAGCCTGCTCTCATAGGTGACTATGAGCAGTCCGAAAGGACGGGCCAGAACTAACGACTCTGGTTGAACACAATGGCTTACACAACAAGTGCGTGATGCTTGCGAGCTGCGACCGGCAATACAGTAAAGAGTTCGCGATTGCTGGGGCGAAGGTCGGTAACAGCATCAACGTGAGGCTGCCCAACCGGTATTATGTATCGCGCCAGACCGCCTTGCAGATGCAGGATACGCAAGAGATCATGGTCCCTGTGAAGCTCACCACTCCGTATCAAATCGGCTTGGTGTTCACGGCTCAAGACCTCCTGCTCTCCCTGGATGACTTCAGCAAGCGGATTATTGCTCCTGCAATGGCGTCCATGGCCTCAGCGATTGACTATGACGGGTTCAACATGTTCTCGTCACTGTTCAATATGGTTGGCAATCCTGGGTCAACTCCCGGTGTCGCAGGTGGTGTAGCGGGTAGCATGACAGATTCCAGCTCCCCGAACATCTACCTCAACGCCGGTGTGCTGCTGAACTACATGGCAGTGCCCAAGGACAACAACCGGTGGGTTATGTACGATCCTCTTGCCGAGGCACGCAGCGCGGCAGGGTTTGCTGGATTGTTCAATCCTTCCAAGGACATCAGCCATATGTTCCTTGAAGGCGATATCCAGCGCGCTCAAGGGTTCAACTTCGCCATGGGCCAGAACATCAACCGTCTCACGACAGGCAACCGTGCTGGTACACCTACCGTGTACGGGGCTCAGGCTGTGAACGGCTCGGTGGTATCGACCCTCGCTACCCAAAACTGGACCGCCAATACCATCATCAACAAAGGTGAGATATTCAGGATCGCGAATATCGACTTCGTGAACCCTGAAACGCAGCAGGATACCGGGCAATCCGCGATGTTCGTGGTCACGGCCACGACCCAAGCCTCGGCTTCGGGGCTAATGAACATCCCGATCTATCCGAGCATCCAAGTCGCGTCCGTGCCCCAAGGCACCTCAGCGACCTACATGACCGCGACCGGTACCGTGTGGCCCACTGACGGCACGAACCAAGTGAGCAACAACAATGCCATCACGGTCATGTCGGGGAGCGCATCGACCTCGTACCCGCAGCACTTGGCATTCCACAAGGATGCCTTCACCTTCGCCACGGCGGATTACCTGCTGCCCGGTAGGGTGGACTTCGCTGCTCGGGAAAACTACGAAGGGATCTCGATGCTGATCACGCGGCAATACGATATCAACAACCTGAACTACCCCTGTCGTATCGACGTTCTGGCTGGGTGGAACCCGCTCAGACCTGAACTCGGAGTGCGTATCACGGGGTAAGCACGAACATCGACAATGGACGGAGGACACGTTCATTCCCCCTTTTGCCGAGGAGGGTGTCACTTCCCCCTACCCGGTAAAGGAGCTTCATCATGGCTAGAAAGTTAATCTCAGTTCCACCTGACGGCATGGACATCGGTGCCAAAACCTCGGATCAGCTTGGGTTCTACGGTGCTATGCCGGTCCCGCAACGTTCCACCAACATGCAGCAGGTGGTGCAAGGTGGGGCTACAATGGCTCTGACCTGCTACTCCTCGAACGTGGGTGCTATTGCCAACGCCACGGCCAACAACATTGCGACTGCTAATGCTGTGTGCGTTGGTCTCACCACTACCGACTTCGTGCTAGCTGGGAGCTGGAACGCAGCGGTAGCAGGATGCAGCTACTTTGCATTCAACTCTAATATCGCGGCAGCTAACGTGGCGATGGACCAGTTTGACCCGACCACGGGTGCTGGCGCGAACGGTGCTAATGCGGCATGGACCTTCGCGGCTCTCCGTGGTGCTCCGTATGCCACCCCGACATGGGTACCGACTGCTGTCCCGGCAAACTCGGGCAGCATCCAGACCCTCACCATGGCACCGACCTCGAATGCTGTAGCGACCGCCACGATCAATACCGCTGGTCAGCTCACCGCGATCACCATGAGCAATGTGGGTGCCGGGTACTGGGTACCCCCCACGGTCGTTATCACGTCCGCGAATCAGGTCACGGATGATCCTATCACGGCAGGTGGTACCGGTACCGCGAACGGGGCACCGATCCTCGCATCCGCTTACACCCCAACCTACGGTGGGTTGCCCCCGGCAACGGGTGGCTCTGGCGCATCCGCAGTCGCTATCGTGGCGAACGGCAACGTGGCTGGCTGTGTCATCACGAACCCTGGGTCTGGATACCTGACCGCCCCCACGATCTCCTTCATCGGCGGCACGTACTGCGCTCCCGGCATGATGGTTCAGGTCAACACCCTCGCGGCTCAGGCGAACTGCACCATCACGAACGCCTATGTGAGCAACAACAACCAGATCACGCTCTCGTACTTCAACTCGAACACCACGGCTAATATCACCCCGACTGCGAACAACATCCGGGTCTTTGCCTTTAACGAGTTCCCGGCGATCTCCTCCATCGTCACCTTGTCTGTCCAAGACGCGTGGGGTGCAAGTTCAGCCAATGCCACTTCTGTAGCCAATATAGCGGCTGTAGGGGTCCTGGCGACTGACTTGGTGATGGGAGTTGTTCGAGATGCAGCCCTTGCTAACTGGGTAGCATACCCCGGATTCTGTGCAGCCAACAATGCCAACTTCACCTATGGTGGAGCGGTTGCTGGCCTGACCCCGACTGCTGCTAACTACACCCTGCCTTTGTTCAGGTTGAGCGCACCTGCCCCTTTGAATGTCTGGGCGTACTACATCACGGCCAATGCCAATACCATCCCGGCGTCGAACGTGTCAGAGGTGATCTACACCCTGCCTACCGGGGTAACGCTCCAGGCGAACGCACCAACCTTTGTGAACTTCCTGTCATCGGTCGCCAACCAGTTCATCGGTGGTGTGCGTGCGAACTCTTCGTCCACCCTGGCTCTCAACTGGGTCAATGCCTCTAACGCGAACATCGGTAACCCCGGTGGTTGGGTGCTGATCGGTAACTTCCAGACACTGCTTCCGACTATATCAGGCAACTTGGCCTACGGTAACTCGACGGCAGTGGTCAGCCAGACCATCAATCAGGTCATCGACAACGTGAACGATTACCAGCACACCCTCGTCAACCTCGGCATAATCAAGGGCGCATAAAGGAGACAACCATGGCAATCTGGAATGGGGTGGCAATGGATATCCTGACCCAGGTGAATATCATTGTCGCGGCTGGCGTTGGTTCTAACCGTGCCCTCGGCACGAACTACCAAAACGTAGCCAGCACCCTGATGGTTGTCGATGTTACCGCTAATGCAGGCACTGGGGGTGCAACCACCCTCAGTGTCCAGCTCGGTAATACATCGAGCAACATGTCGGTGGTGAAGTCGATGTCAATCGCCAATACCGCGACCGGTAGTGTGCATCTCGTGGTCCCCCACGGGTGGTATTATCAAGCCAATACCTCTGGCGGATCACCTACTCTCTGGTACTGGACAGAGACCCAGTAAAGGAGGGGTATATGCCTACAGCGCCTTGGAGTGGGGTAAGCCTGGATATCTTAACGAACATTTCTAACCAGACCGCCAACCGCGCTCTTTCCACGGTATACCAGAACACGACGAATTCATTCATTATTGTCGATGTGACGCTTACCGCTGGAGGCAGCGCGGCCTTGGCTAATGTCTGCGTAAGCTCAACACCTGCTGGGGCGAACACCGCTAACGCGATCATCTTCCAGCAGACGGTAACGGCATCCAGCCCCTGCGGGTTCCAGTTCGATGTCCCGCACGGGTGGTACTACCAAGTCACGGCGAACGCGACACCTACCGTGACATATTGGTACGAGAAGTTCTAGCAGTGAACAATCTAACGGGAGGACACCCAATGGCAATGGAAAAGATCACGCTCTACACGCTTCAAGTTGACGGGTACGGGGAAGAAATGGCCTCGATCACCCTACCCCTGATGAAGTATTACGCAAGCAAGATCGGGGCGGATTTCGTCGTGATAAAGGAACGCAGGTGGCCGGATCTACCCCCGGTGATGGAGAAGTTTCAGGTCTACTACCTCGCGCAGGAAAACGGATCGGATTGGAATATCTTCTTCGATCTCGATACGCTGATCCACCCTGAGTTCTGGAACCCGCTGCCGACCCTTAGCCGCGATACCGTAAGCTCGGGAGCGCAGGAAGTGTTTCAATTCCCGACGAGTTTCCTGACCAAGGACACGACTTGTTCAGGGATCTCCTCGGACTTTGTCCCGATCCGGTTCAGGCCGAACCAGTACTTTCTGCGAGATGGTAGATTCATCGGCAAGGGGAACTGGTGTGGGATATTCTCCAACTGGTGCCTGGACTACTATCATCCCCCCGAGCCCATGACGGTAGAGCATATCGAGGAGATGGCGCAGAATATCCGCCTGACGGTAGCCGAGCAGAACTCTGGAGTGATGAAGCCCTCCCACCTGATCGATGACTATATCGTGAGCAATAATATTGCTCGGTACGGGCTGAAGCACACGCTTATATCCGAGATCGGGAACAAGTTCGGCGTGCCGACCTCCCACTACCTGTGGCATCAATATCTCCACGATATGGATAAAAAGATCGTCATGATGCGGAAGCAGCTTGAGCCCTCTACCCAGACCAATCCCAACGGCTGGGGTGTGCAGTTGGTGAATATCGGTAATGGACACGATACCGAGATCGAGACCGAGCCAGCCGAACAGGAGGTGGCAGGATGACCAGAAAGATATTCAATATCGACACCTGCTCCTTCGATGAAATCCCAGGAGATAGTCCACATGAGGCCGCCCACCTGCTGCTTAAAGAGATACGAGAGCATTTGGAAATGGGGTACAGTGTAGAGTGTGAGATAGACGTGGACAAGGTTGTAAAGATGGCAGAGTGGATGTTCTGGCTTGGATACGACTTTGTAGCCGAAGGTCATAAATTCCCTCACGAGGAGGCCGCCAATGAGATCCCTCGTTGACATGACCCAAGCCGGTATCCAGATCGAGATCACGAACCACTGTCACAATAAGTGCTCAAACTGCACCCGCCTCGTGGGTCACCACGCCAAGCCCTACTTCATGGAGCTGGGGTTCTTCAAGCGCTGCGTGGACTCCATGGCGGCGAGCGGAGAGTCCGACCCCCTGCGCTGGCCGGGTCTTGTAGGCTTCCTCGGTGGCGAGCCTCTCCTCCATCCTCAATTCGAGGAGTTATGCCTCTACGCGGCATCGCGGTTCCCTAAGCAGCAACTTGGTCTCTGGACATGCCTGCCGGATGGGTTCCAGCGGTACCGCGAAACGATATGCAACACGTTCGAGCATATCTTTATCAACGATCATTCCCGCCAGGATGTCCTCCACACACCGATCTTGATCAACCCGAAGTCCACGCCGCTCGAACCATGGGTCGTGGACGTTCTGCAAGACAAGTGCTGGATACAAAACTCTTGGTCAGCAACCATGAACCCGCGTGGCGCGTTCTTCTGCGAGGTCGCGGGGGCATTATCGATGCTGCTCCAAGAGGGTCATGGCTGGAAGATCGAGCCGGGTTGGTGGAGAAAAGCCCCCAAGCACTTCACTGCCCAGATGAATCGGTACTGCGCCGTGTGTGGTGCTGCGATCCCCATGCACAAGCGGGAGAGCGTGGACGGTCGCGATGACGTCTGCTCGTGGTGGGGGAAGAAGCTGGAGGAGCTTAAATCTCCCAAGCACAAGGCGGGAAAGACCACGTCCGAGGCGATGCTGATTGGCCCTGATGACCGTCAAGCAGCTACCTACAAGGACATGGAGTACCGCGAGGCAGTAGCGTCCCGTTACGGGATATTCTTGATGTTGAATGACGCAGGGTATTGTACCCCGCATCTTAGGAAGAACTGGAAAGGAGCAACCGACAATGGCTAAGAAAAAAGGCGGTCCCGGTAAGATCTCCAAGGGTTATGGCAAGGGTCGAGGCGCAAAGACCAAGAAGACCAGTACGACCTCGAACACCAAGTATGGCGGATACCCAGGTGGGAAGATGCCTCTCACAGGTGGGGGCAAATAGGAGGCTGTCGTGGTGAAGAATAAGAAACCTAGAAAAAAGACCAAGAAGACCGCCAAGAGCTTTGGTGGCAAGACTCTCTTGGGTGGACGCGGTAAAGGTGTCGTTACGACCGGAAAGACGGCCTCCAAAGGGGGGAAATAATGTCCGATCTCGTTACCGATATCACCAAGCCCAAGAAGACCAAGATGCCCAAGGTGAAGACACCGAAGCTGTCCAAGGGTAGCAAGGGGAAGTCTTTAAAGCTCAAGAAGGGGAAATCCCCCTCGATCCCCAAGACGCCTTCCATGGCCAACTTCGTGAAGTCTCGTAACAAGCAGCTCTACGAATACTAACCCTCAAGGAGGACACCCCATGTCAACCGTACCACTTCCCGATGCAGTGCAGATGTTTCCCTGTATGCTGTATCACAGAAAGCTACAGCCGATTGTAGTGAGAAACAAGCGTGAACAGGATGCCGCGTTCGTTCAAGGCTATTCCATGAGCCCGAGCGGTATCACGCAGGCCGAGATGCTGGAAAAGAAGCGGGAAGAACTCGTCCGGCAGATCGAGGAGATTGACGATGATCTCGCTATGCTGCGGGGAGAGATCGATCCCGAGGACGATCCCGAGCCAGTGAATATGCTCAAGGGGATCGAAGGCGGGATCAGGGTCGAGGTGGAGGATGACGTTCCACAACCGCCTGTCGAGACCCCCACGGAAGCGAGAAGCAGAAAGTCTAAGGAAGCGTGGGCCAGGAGACGGGCTAACCAATCCTAGTGGAGTCAGGCCATGCAGTTGCAGGTTCAAGACATAATCTTCCTTGCCATGTCGGAATGCGGGGCGGTGAGAATCAACGAGGCTCCTGCCCCGTATGAATTATCCCGTGGGATTCAGATCGCTAATATCATGCTGGATGCCTGGAGCGGGGAAAGGTTGATGCTCAGGACCACGATACAGGAATCGGGGCAGTTGACCGCTGGGGTATCAAGCTACGCGATAGGGTCAACCTCACCTGCTACAGAGACAGCTACGACCATTGCGTTCGTTGCCAGTACACCCCCCACGATCACGGATAGTGCGGCTGGATTCTCGGCAGCAGGGTTTAAGGCAGGGCAGATCCTCACGATATCGGGTACTACTGGAGGGCTGAACAACGGTTCTTCCTTCCAAATCCTCTCTGTGACGGCTGGGGTGATTAGTCTTGCGGCTGGGTCGCTGGTGAGTCAAGCGGCAGGGCCTAGCGTGACGCTTACTGGGACGAACCCGTTCAATACTGCTCGACCCATCTCCATCGTGGGGGCCTTCATTCGGGATAATTACGGCATCGATACCCCGGTCGAGATCGTGAGCCGGGATCGCTTCGACTCCTACCCCGACAAGTCTATCAGTAATGCTCGACCGATATCACTGTTCTACGACCCTGGTGTGGCACAGCAGAGCAGCCCTGCAACAGGCACGATCTGGGTCTACTACACCCCGGATTCCTACACGCCATACACGCTGTATATCGACGAGGACAAGTACCTGACCGAGTTCGTTAACGCCACGGATATCGTCACGTTCGAGCCTCTCTACTACAACGCGCTGGTGTCGAATCTCGCAGTGAAGATGTTCAGGCACTTCCACGGGCCGAAAGTACCGATCCCTGTAGACATGGCGGACATGGCGGCATCGGCAAAGAGGCAGATCATGAGCCTCAACAGCCACCCGATCACGGCAGGGATGGATATACCGGGCAAGGCTATAGGGATCTACAACATCTATACCGGCAACGTGAACGAGTTCTAGTGGGAGGGGTATCATGCCTTACTACAAAGGCCCGACAGCGAATGGCAACAAGATACCGATTCAGTTCGACCCTAACACGGGACAGCCTATGGTGCCTTGTGTCAGCCCGGACGGAGAGATATATCTGTTGCCGATCCAGCAGGCTGGTGCGTTAATGATGCAGCAGGGTTGGAGCGTACCGATGCCGGATGGTAGCTACGCTACCGCACAGAACGGTGGCATGCAGGCGCTACAGAACTATTATTCGAGGTTGCAGGACAATATTGCGGATCGGCAGGGGACGGACAGGGATCAGGGTAGTGGGGTGAACCAATGGCAGAAGAGCGTCCTTCAAGCACTCCCACACTTGAACGATAACTCTGAGGACAGGTTGAAGGACCTTCTTACAAAGCTCCAAGAAACCTACACGAACGGTGACCCCGAGCTGAAGCGTCTACAGCAGCAGGAACAGGCTACAACGCCCCAGACTGCCACGAACGCCCCCAACCTTCTCTCCTCCAAGCAGCAAGAACCCTCCACCTTCCGAGACCCTTGGGGAAACCCGGTTAACCCTTACACGTTCGGTGCCACCCAGCCGAGCCAGTATCAATCCATAATGACCCAAGGACTCCTCGGTGGTCAACCGTATCTCGATCCTTACGGTCGCACCGTGAACCCCTACTCTTTCGGGAGCTAACCGATGCACGTCGAGTTTCTTGGTCCCAGCTTTGGTGGTCGATCCAATGCCCTCGACCCGTCCCGGTGTATAAACTACTACCCCGAGATCAACCCTAACCCGGACGGTAAAGCGAAGATATCGCTGATTGGGACGCCTGGAACGGTATTGCTGATCGATTGCGGGAATGGTGGCCCGGTACGCGGGCTCTATTCGTTCGGCAACCTGCTGTATATCGTATCGGGCAATACCCTGTTCTCGTGGAACGGTTCGATCCTCTCGAAGATCGGAACGCTCAACACCTCTGCCGGTCCTGTCACGATCTGCGACAACGGTCTCTCGGCCCAAGGCGTGGGTGGCAACCAGATGATGATTGTCGATGGCGTGAACGGCTACGTGTGGAATCCTGTAACGAGCGTGTTCATGGCACCAGCTATGACTGCACCTCCGTCCTGTCTCGCCTTCATGGATGGGTATTTCATCGTGGCGGGCGTGAACCAGCAGACGATATACCTGAGCAATCTGTATGACGGCACGAACTGGAGCAACCTCGGGGTCGGGAACGCTATCGGGAACACCGGCAATATCGTGTCCATCGCGGCTTACGACGAGTTGTTGTTCATCTTCAAGTCGGATTCCGGCGAGCCCTGGTCCGATACCGGCAGCCCTCCCGTATCGCTTGGCTGCCCGTTCGCCAAGTTTGTTGGAATCCCGATCAACTACGGTGTCGTGGCACCCTATAGCATATCGCAGGGAGGGGACTATCTTTACGCGCTAAGCAGTACGGGGAGCGATATCCAAGTGGTAGGGTTCTCAGGCTACACACCCACGCCCCTCATGCCTCCATCGCTCGCGCATCGGATATCGATGATGCCGGTTGTGTCTGACGCTATCGGCTTCACGTATTCTGACTCGGGGCATTCCTTCTACGTGATAACCTTCCCGACCGGTAATGCCACGTTCGTGTTCGATTCCACCACCAAGATGTGGCATGAGCGATCCACCTACAACCCGATTGTACCGAGACGCACCCCCAACCGCTGGTCCGCTAACTGTTACGAGTATTGGAACGGGAAGCATATCGTCGGTGACTGCAACTCGGGGCAGGTGTGGGTGATGGGGAGTCAGTACTACACCGACTGCGGGAACCCGATTATATCCACGCGGATTGCGCCCATTATTCACGATAAAGAGTCCGGCTGCTCGGATCTCTACTTCTACGCGTTCTATATCGATGCCGAGGTAGGGATAGGGTTCAACCCAGCGATTGACGATACCTCCACGACCCTTGGCAGCCCCAAGGCGTATCTGTCGTGGAGTATCGATGGTGGGTATACGTGGAGTAACGAGTATGAAGCCTCCATGGGTCTGCCCGGTCAATATCTCACCCGCTTGATGTGGAGGAGAATTGGAGGCAGCTTCAACATGGTCTGGGACGTAACGATCAGCGATCCAATCTACAAGGTTCTCGTAGACACCTACGTGGACGTGAGCGAGTAGCATATGGGTATACAACCAGCGCCTCTACCATCCGAGCCGATTGACGCGAACTCCGTACCGTGGAGAAGATTCTTCGGTAATGTAAATAACCTTCTTGGGGGGCTGATCGCGGAGCAAGCACAACTTGCGAATACTACCGCGAATATCGCTAATTCCACCTCGGGGTTGGGGGTCGCGAATCACTTCGTCACCCTGAACGCGAACGGGGATCTGCAAGATGCCGGGGCGAGCCCGAGCCTCGTGGATCTCCCCCACGATCACTCCAACGCCGCGAAGGGGGGAAGCATTGCACAGCCTACGTGGGCGGGTGGCGGTAACTTCGTCACAGTCGCGGCCAACAGTATTACGGTGAACGATACCGGCGTCACGGCAAACTCGTTCATAGCGGTGTTTGCAGCCGATGCCAATGCGGCCATTCAACAATACGGGAACAATGCACTTTACGAGGCAGTGGCTAATCGTGTACCAGGGACATCTTTTACGCTGATGACTGTGAGTGGCAATAACATGGGTGCTGGGCATAACTACGAGTACGTGAGGATCGGATGATACGAATGAGGTTCTTTACAGAAGAGGACAAGGGTGTGATGTTCAGGCTCGCCAAGGCTCATGAGCCGTTTACCGAGCATGTGACACCCGACATGTTCCTCGCCAGGATAGCGGATCAGGAAGGCTGGATATTCGAGGACGATGGTCAACTGGTGGGGTACCTTACCCTATCTACATTCCAGCCTCTGCACTCCGCGTTGATCCACGCCACTATCCGGCCTGAATACCGTGGGTTGTGGATTGGAATGTCCAACCTGCGCGCTGTGTTCGGGCACCTGTTTAACGGGGATTGTCTCGATCTCGAAAAAGTCTACGCCTACGCGGTCGTGGGCGAGACCTACCCTGCTGCCAAGCTACTCGACAGCCTGGGGTTCCAGCGTGAGGGTCTCGACCGGCGTGGGCTGAAGCTGGTAGATGGGAGAGTATTTGATCTCGTTCGGTACGGCATGCTGCGGGAGGAATGCCCGTGGATCAAGCCCCGCAGCGAGATACGGCAATGGCTGAAAGCGAGGAGGACTCGTGTTCATTGAAGAAGAAATCGCACCAAGCATCACGTTCGCGTTCTACCCGACGAATGTGCACTGGAGTGCAGGAATCGCGCAGCTATCCGCGATCTGCAAGCAATGGGGGATAAGGACGAATCTCGTTATGCTGGATTGGTTCACGGCACCGGAGGAGTTCAATCCTCCCAGCAATCTGGTAGCGTTCTCGGTTATCCACGATAACGATTACCGTGCGTGTGTACCGTTCATGAGGCGGGCCAAGGAGCTTGGAAAGACCGTGCTGCTTGGAGGTGTATGGGCGGGGCTGGGCAAGGCTGTAGACGATAGCGCGGATCTAGTATGCCGGGGCGATGGTGAGGAGCTACCCGCGTATATCCTCGGGGGCGACGAGAAGATGTTTCGCGAGCGGTTGGTGACCGAGGACTTGAACAGCCTGCCGCCTATCGACCACGAGATCTTCCACGGGGTACGGTTCGACCGCTGCCTGGGCCCGTTCGCAGGGAAGTCCTTGATGCCGTATATATCGAGCCGGGGGTGTACCGGGGCATGTACCTTCTGTCAGGTACGGTTTCAACCGGGGAGGCGAGTGAGGACCAAAGTAGAAGAGGATCTATTGCCGGTCCTGGGTCAATACCGCCCCGATGGGATCTACTTCGCGGATGCTCAACTCCCCTACGATAACGATGCGTGGAAGGCTTCCTGGGGTGATCTCCACGTCCCTTTCGGCTGCTATATACGAGCGGATATCAGCGAGTCCGATCTGGAATGGTTGATCGACCGTGGCCTCCAGGCGGTTGCATTCGGGGTCGAATCCGGCGACGAGGGAGTGCGTAACCGGTTGCTGCACAAGGGTCTTACCGATGCCCAGATCGAGCGTACCGTGGGCATCCTGCGCGATCATAGAATATTCTACATCCCCTTCTACATCAGCGGGATACCGGGAGAAGGCTGGATTGGCCAGACACGGACAGTAAAGGCTATCAAGCACCTCGGTGGTGCTCCGGTAGTATGGAAGTATGAAGACTTGAGCGGAGTGTAATATGGCATCAGCAGCAGCAATAGGCGGGGGTTTAGCAGCAGGTGCAGGGTCGGCGGCAGGCGGCATTATGGGGGGTAAAGGAGCATCAAGCTCAGCTCAGGCTACAGCGCAGGCGAGCGAGTATGCTACCAACATGCAGTACCAGATGCTCCAAGAAGAACTTGGCCTGGAGATGCCTTTCATCTCTCAGGGGACCAAGGCTCTATCCGAGCAGGACTGGTTGATGGGGGTCGGGGGGCAGAACGCGATTGGCAAGAAGCTACAGAACCAGCTTACCGGTCAAGGGTATTCCTACGGGGCCCTCGCTAAGCCCTTCACGCAGCAGCAGATGTTTGCAGATCCGGGTTACCAGTTCCGGCTGGGTGCTTCCGAGGACGCGATACAGTCAGCGGCAGCGAAAAGTGGGACCTACGGCAGCGGAACGATGGCGACCAACCTGATGAATACCGCTGGAAACCTCGCGAGCCAGGAGTATAGCGCGGCTTACGGAAGATACTTGCAGCCGTACTCGATGCTCGGGGGGTTGTCGGGCATGGGCCAGAACGCATCGTCTCAGGCAGCGGGGCTTGAGCAGGCTACAGGGCAGGGTATGGCGCAGACAACCATGCAGGGGGCGCAGCAATCAGCACTCTACAACTATCTCGGAGCGCAGCAATACGGGAACGCGTTGACTGGTGGATTGAACTTCCTCGGTGGGGGTGCCAATAACTACCTCACTGGTGGAGCTTCAAGCGGGTTCCTGGGGCAGTTGCTGCAAGGTCTGGGATACGGAAGCAATATCCCGTCTGACCTGGTTGTTGGTAGTATACCTGCTTCTCAATACACTGGGTCTTTACCACCTTCAGCCCTTCCCAGTGGTGGAGATATGGGTATTCCTTAAAAGGAGACCGCAATGGCTGATCCATCCCAAAATGGTGATTACTCGGTTCCGGGTACTGGGTATTTAGTCACAGATCCGGCTAATCAGCAAGACCCTCAACAGCCTCAGCCCGGATTGCTGGGTGGTGGTGGTGGTCAATCCGCCATGCCGAGCCAAGTATTCGCGAATGGGCTGTACCCGAACGACTGGTACAAGCTCGCTGCACTGCTGAACGTATACCACCCTGTCACGGCAGCAAAGAACGCGCTCGATCTCGCTACAGCAGCCGATGCGTTTGACGAGAAGCGGCTACGGACGCGGATCAACTACGATATGTTGAATGACGCCACGGGTGGGATGTACGGGAAGACCATGGGGAGTGGCGCTCCTCTCGGGGGTGCACCACTGCCAGGACAGCAAGCGGGTCCAGCCCAGCCGAATCTCCTCGGTGGGGGTGGTGCAGCAAGTGGCGGGGCTGGCCTCAACGGCACAGGACCTAGTGTAGCGAACCTCCGCGCTCAAAAGATAGCGAGCATGGCGGAAGGTCTAGGCTTTCCAGCCCCGGCTATTGCAGGGAGTATCGGTGGGCTCTACATGGAAACGAACGGGTTCGACCCGAACGCAGTCAACTCCAAGAATCCTCCAGGGGTGGCATTCGGGATCGGGCAATGGCGCGGAGAACGTCTCGAACGGCTGAAGCAATATGCACAGTGGAAGGGTCATCCCATCCACATAGGCGGCCAGGATAACGACTTCCAGACCCAGCTTGAGTTCATGGAGCAGGAGTTGAAGGGGGTATCCCCAGGCGCTCCTAAAGCATATGCGTCCCTGATGGGGGCTCAGAATACCGCTCAGGGTGTCAATGCCTGGACAGATGATTTCGAGATGTCCAAGGCTGACCAAGATGCTCGTAACAAGGGTATCGGGTACGCGAACCGGTATGCTACCATGGGGCCTCTGGGAGGGGCACTACCGGCAACCCAGCCTGTAGCTGGTGGAATGCCGGTCCAAGGTGGGGGAACCGCCCCGAACGGTCTCGCAGCGGGCGGCGGTATGCCTGGAGCAGCACCCCCTACCTCTACGGCTGGAATGCCTCCCGGTCAACCCGGAATGCAGCACGATGCCGACCGCACAGCGATGCCCTCCCAGAACTTTCCTTCACCGGTTGGTGGGACATCCCAAGATGCGTATTGGAGAGGTAGCGTGCCTGCCTCGCCTATCGAGCGCTATCCTGCCGGTGCACTCGCGATATCTCCCGAGCTTAGAGCCAAAGCCACTATCGAACAGGCCCAGCAGGACGCCTATGGTGCAGCCTACATGCTATCCATCGAGAAGGCCACGGAGAGGTTCTCGGCATCCGGCAATAACGCGGCCAAGAACAACTGGATCGACACAATCGCCGCCCCGATGCTGTTCGACCCCAAGACCGGGCAGTTAAAGAACCCTCTAATGGGGGAAGCAGCCAGACGCCTCGCTATCGCCCGAGATGCGGATGTATCGGGACCACACAAGGAAAACTTCCAAGTCAAGCAGGCTGTAACCAAGTCCTTGGTCGATACCGCGCAGCGCTTCGGCATGCCCGCTGACTTGCTGAAGCTTCTCAATCAAGCCGTGGGTACCGGCGATGCCTACGATGTCGGGCACAATGAGAAGAAGGGTTGGTGGGCGAACAAGGTGGATGTTGGGGTAGAAAGCGATAAGCCTTCGAGGACAGTTGAACAAGCTAGAGTGGCAGGATTAGAGGGTCAAGTTCATCATGACCATCCAGATTGGCCTCAATATAAGGTTGAACAAGAAGTTACCAGATTAGCAGATATAGAGAAGGCACAAGTTGAGGCAGAAAAGACCAAGTTACGAGAACAGGCCAAGGTAGCCTCTATTGACCCAAAGGTCATAACATATGTTGTCGATCAGTGGGAGGCTGGGGCCAACCCAGCTATGGGGTTTGATCCAGTCATCCGGCGTGGTGCGTTTGCCGAAGCTCAGAGACGGATAGAGAAGTATGAGACCGACCCTGCCAAGATTGCCACAGCACGTAACCTTCGAGATTCTATGAAGGGGTCACTTGCACAGCAAGACAAGAGCT
>Ga0187855_10001427_pt1 | contig 18972 bp, 19 predicted proteins | sample June2016WEW_8_10_2_FD_132969 | JGI IMG/M metagenome (GOLD analysis project Ga0187855, IMG submission 132969) | Peatland microbial communities from SPRUCE experiment site at the Marcell Experimental Forest, Minnesota, USA - June2016WEW_8_10 | ecosystem: Environmental > Terrestrial > Soil >...
ATCCGGACGAGGACCTCGTCCTCGGCCGGCGTCGGGTCCGGAACCTTCATGACCTCGCCGCCGGGACCCCGGTGCGTCTTCACCACTGCCTGCACGGTTCTCCTCGGCGGGGCAGGGGTGGGGCCAGTTTAACGGTTGGCGCCGACCCCGGGCCGGACGCTCGCCCCTGCGGCCGTTTCCGGACGACGGAACGGTCCCGGGTCGACGGCGCGACCCCTCGGCCCGGTTACCGTGCCCTCATCACGTGGGTAAATACTCTACCGGGCTCTTCCCTAGACAATGGCGCACGCCGACATCCCGTCCGACACCTCCGAGGTGAACCCACCGCGGCTCTGGACTGTCGAGGAAGCGAACGCGCGCGTCCCCGAGCTCGAGGAGCTCTTGCCGCGCCTCCGGGCCTGGACGGTCCGGTTGGGCGAGGTCCACACGGAGCTCCGCCGGCTCCAGGAGTTCTGGGGCAAGGAGGTCGACGCCCCGGATCACGCGGACCACGAGCGGAAGAACCAGCTCGACTCGGAATGGGGGAACCTCACCCAGCGCCTGGAAGAGGCGGTCGGCTCCCTTCACCGGGAGGCGATCGAGCTGCGGGACGTCGACTCCGGGCTGGTCGACTTCTACGGGTATGTCGGCGGCGAGGTGGTCTTCCTCTGCTGGCTTCGGGGGGAGCCGGAGGTTGGCCATTACCACACTCTTACCGGCGGGTTCCGATCCCGGCGCCCGCTCCCGGCAGCGCACCCCGCGACGGCCACGGGCCCCCGGGGACAGCGCTAGCCCGGCACGTCGTCCGCGTCGAGCCGACGGGCCCCTCGGGCATAGCGGCCGGGGTCGATCGGAGGAAGCCCCATCTCGGCCCGGAACTCATTCACCGAGGCCGGGGCGAACCCGGCGTAGTGGTTGTTGAACAGGACGAACGCCATCTGCGCCGTGTCGTGGATGTCCCGGAGCCGGCTCGCCCAGAGCGCCGTCACCGAGGAGCGGTCCACCCGGATCTCACCGTGGGTGTCGGCGGGGATCGTGTCGTGGTCCCCGATGAACCGCAGGTAGACGAAATCGGCGCTCCGTTCGGGGGGAACTTCGACGTAGGTGAGGTACGACCAGGCGAGCGCCACCCGCCGGTCGGTCAGGCCCTTGACCAGCCGCTCCCGGGTCTCGCCCTGGAACCATCCCGCGTCCCGCAATTCCACCGCATACCGCGGTCCCGGGTCGAGCGCGTCGAGGACGCTCGAGAGGAACTCCTCGGCCCGTCCGGGACGGACCCACGGCGGGAACTGGAGCAGGATCGCCCCGAGCTTCTCGTTCAGCCGGCGGGCGACGGCGACGAACGCCGCGACCTTCTCCCGGTCGACCGGCCGCTTCGGGTCCAGGAGGTCGCGCGGGAACTTGAGGGTGAACAGGAATCCGGGCGGCGTCTTTCGCCGCCACCCGAGCACCATCCCTTCCGGGGGGCTGCGATAGTAGGTCGAGTCGACCTCGACCGTGTCGAACAACTTCGCGTAGACCGAGAGTCGGTCGCCGTCCGGCAGGTTCTTGGGGTAGACCCGACCCGTCCAGGCGTCCGAGGTCCAGGACGAGCAACCGACCCGGAGCTCCATGGTCCGGTCCGGCAGGACCCGCCTCGGCTAAACCTGTCGGTTGGGGGTGAGGTCAGTCCGGAGCCGCCCCGACCATTCCCATCTCGATGGCCCGGATCGCGAGGGCGAACCCGCCGATCGCGGCGAGGATCGCGCTCGCGGCGAGCAGGATCGGGAACGGGTCTCCGACGTCCAGGAAGACCAGGGCGAGCGGGGCGACCAGACCGGCTCCGCCCCCGACCACGCCGAGCGCGGGGCGGTCCGAGCGGAGGGTGAGGATCGCGGCGGCCCCCGCGATGATGGCGACGAGCCCGAGAAGAACGACCGCCCCGCCCATCGCCGCGACGAACGTCTCGAGATTCACGAACGGCGTGAGCGAGCCGAGGGTGCCGTTCGAGACGCTCCCCGGATCGAGGACGACGTCGATCGCTCCCGCGCCGGCGGAGTACACGGTCGAGAGGAAGATGTCGACCGTCAGCGGCGCGAATCCGGGGAAGCTGACATTCACGGAGATTCCTCCGGTCGGTAACCCCCCCAGCTCGAAATTCCCTCCGAGATCGGTCGTCGTGTTGTGGTCATGACCGGCTTCATCGGTCGCGACGATCACGGCCCCGACCGCCGGGTAGGGAGCGCTGGAGGAGTTCGGCTGGAGTTCGACGGACCCGGAGACCGCGTAACTGGATGGCGCGGTCGCGGCGATCGCATAGTACCCCAGGATCGCCGCGAGGACCGCCGCGATCACCGCGACGTTCACGAGGGCACCGGCGGCCGCCCGACTCGCCCTCCATCGGGGGACCCGGGGCGTAGGAAGGTAGGGGTAAAGGCCGGGCATGACCTCCCAGCTGTAGAGCGGCGGGGGGTCGCGCGGCAAGACGACCGGCACCGGGGCGTGGCAATGAGGGCAAGGATACCATTGCGTCGGGGGCGACGGCGCCGGAACGACCGATACCGGGCCCCCGCAGGCCGGGCATCGAACGCTGATGATCGGCAGCGCCATCCGCTCCGGCCGACCCCCTCCGGGGTCTTAGCGTTGCGTCCGAGATTCTCCAAGTTGCACGTCCGGGTCGTCGGGGTGGACGACGGCGCGTTCCGCCGGACCGACCGCTGGGCCCCCGTAGCGGCCGTTGCGGTGGCGGCGCCCGACCGCGTCGAATCCGTCCGGACCGGCCGAGTGCGGGTCGACGGGCGCGACGCGACGACCGAGGTGATCCGGCTCGTCCGGGCGACCGGCGGTCTCGAGGGCCTGCACGCCGTGCTTCTGGACGGGGTGGTGGTCGGCGGGTTCAACGTGCTCGACCTCGACCGGCTGGGGCGCGCGCTGGACGTTCCGGTCGTGGCGGTCACGCGCGAACGCCCGGATTTCCCCGCGATCCACGCCGCTCTCCGGAAGTGGTTCCCGCGCGACGCCCACCGTCGGTGGGCCCTGCTCCGCCGGCACCGATTGTTCTCCGTGCCGCCGCCCGGGCCACCCCTCCTCCTGACCGCAATCGGATGCCGTCGGTCCGACGCCGTCCGTCTCCTGAACCGGACGATCGTTCGGGGGCATGTCCCCGAGGCGCTCCGGATCGCCCACTTGGTCGCGTCGGCGTCCGGGGGGAAGGGCCAGCCGTGGGACCGAAGGATTATGGGGCGGGGCGCCGGTCCGACCTCGGGCCTGTAGCTTAGCCCGGACCAAGCACTGGCCTTCTAAGCCAGAGAACTCGGGTTCAAAGGCCTTCGGCGAACCCCGCCGAGGGCGGAGACTCCCGACAGGCCCGCTCCCTACCCCGCGTTCACTTCGGCCGCGCAGCGGGGGCACAGGATCCCGCGCGTGCCGGGCGGTAGCGGGTCCCCGCAGAGAGGACAGGAGGCGCGGGCATCGGCGGCGGCGATCAGCTCCTGAACGCTGGTCCGCAGCGCGGGATTGCTCCCGCCGGACGGGGCGGTCGGTGAACCATCAGGGGCGAGAGGCGGGGGAGCGAAGGCGTCGAGTCGGGCACGGTAGGTCCCCGTCCGCCGGTCGAAGCTGGCGAACCCGCGCGTGGCGAGTCCCTGCAGTGCGGAATCTACCGTTTCCCGGACCCCGCCGAAGACATGCGTCATCTCGACCGCGGTCAGCCCCTGGGATTCGACCAGGACCGTGAGGGCCCGGGCGGCGAGCAGGGGGATATCGCCACGTCCCACCGCCCGGTCCACCCGCCAGCTCAGCCGCGAGGACCGAGGGACCCGCCGAGGAGCCGCGAGACGGCCCGCCCGGAGGTCGGACAGGAGCAGCGACCGTACGAGGTCGAGCTCGTAGGAGATCCGCTCATCGGGGAAATACAGCAGGATCGCCACCGAGAACGGGAGTAGCCCCCGGGTCCGGCAGGCGGCCACCCCCTCCTGCCAGGAACGGAGGGTGGTCGGGAGCGCGACCCTCGGTCCGCCGCCGGCCGCTCGGTCCTCTTCGGCCTGGGTCCGCGGCAGGTAGTGTTCCCGCAGGAGGAACCGGGCGATCACCCGGGTCGGGTCGCCCTCGCCGATCGGAAAGACGTCCGCGCTCCCGTCGGCGGCAAAGCGGATCCGCGAGAACGGACGGAGGAACTCCCACGCGGCCCCGGGGGGCGGGACCGGGTCGAGGCGGAGCTCCATCGACTCGGCGCCGGCCGTCGGGTCGGCGACGAGGTCGTAGAAGGTGCTGAACTCGCGGCCGTCGGCCCCGAGACGGAACGGACCGAGGGGGGTCCGTCGCCGCGCGAGGTACTCCTCGTACGCGCGGCCGAGGGCTCGTTCGGAGTACGACCCGTGGCGTTCGCGCGCGAGGTCGTGGGCCAGCTTGTCGAGTTCAGGCAGTGGAACGACCGCCATCGGACCTCCGGGAATCGATTACATGTTCGTACAGAGAGATAAACCGGCGGGCCATCGATTCGAGCGACGCGTTCCGCGACACTTCCTCGCGGGCCCGGCGGCCGAGCGCCGCGCGCTCGGCGGGGTCCTCCACGAGTTCCACGAGGAGGGTCGAGAGGGCTCCGGGCGCCAGCACGGGGACCCGTCGACCGGTCTCGCCGTCTTCGACGAGCTCGGCCGCCCCGCCCGTCGCCGGGGCCACGACCGTGGTCCCACAGGCCATCGCCTCCAGCAGCGCCACGCTCGACGTATCGCTCGTGGACGGGAGGACGAAGATGTCGGTCTGGCTCAGGAGGGCCGGTTTCTCCTCCTCCGCGACGGGGCCGATGTACCGCACCCGGCCGCGCAGACGGGCGTCCTCGGTGATGCGGGTGCGCACCGCCCGTTCCTCCGGGCCCGCACCGCCCACGATCGCGACGAGGTCGGCGTGGGCGGAGGCGTCCGCGACCGCATCCAGGAACCGGTGAACGCCCTTATCGACGGTCAAGCGGCCGAGGTAGGTCACGAGCGGCTGCGGCGGGAACCCGCATCGGGTCCGCCAGTCCGGGACGGCCATGCCGGGACCGAACCGGCCCACGTCGACCCCGTTCGGAACCACCTCGACGGGACGGCGGAACGGCTTTCGGGCCCCGCCCATGAGTGCGGTCCGCGCCGCGGCGGACGGTGCGGTCGCGACGTCGCACCGCCAGTAGAGGCCGAGGTTCCACCACCACGCGACCCGGAAGAACTGCGGGACGAGGAGCTTGCGGGGAACGGAGACCTCCATCTCCCGAATGTTGGTGTGGAAGGTGCCGACCAGGGGCCGGTCGAAGCGGCGGGAGGCGAGGAACCCCGCGCTCCCGACCCCGCCGGGGGAGTGGACGTGGACGACATCCGACTCGGAGACGCCCCGCGCCTCCCGGACGAGTCCGAAGGGGAACACCGGCCATCGGTACTGCCCGTACAACGGCACGGCGACCGAGCGGATGCGGCGCACGAGGACGCCGTCCTCCTCGGTTTCCACCGACGGGGCGTCGTTGGCGGTTTGCGGTGCGAACACTCGTACACTGATCCCGAGCCGGACGAGAGTACGCGCCAGGCCCCCCGTGATCTCCGCGACGCCGTCCCGCATCGGCGGGTAGGAATCGGTGAAGAAGGCGACCTGCACGGGATGGGGCCTCCGTGCGTGGGTGGCGCTCCGGGTTCCTATGTCTATCGGTGCTCGCGCACCGGAGTCGTGGCGGCTTGGGCCCCGCTACCCGAGGGTCTGGAACGCCCGCTCGAGGCGGCTCTGGTCCTTCAGGTCGAGCGAGCGGAGGTCGACGGAGGCGAGGAGGGCGGACCCGGTCGCGCCCGCTTGGGTGCCCATCCATTGGACGAAGCGGAGCATCGGCTCGAGCGAGTGCTCGGTCGCGAGGTACTCGAATGCGTCGAGGTAGACGAGCGCCCCGCCGGGAGACTCGGTCGGCTCCCGGAGTCGTCCCCCGATCTCGCCCGGGCCAGGTCCGGGGGCCCCCGGAGCGTCACTCCCCGCGGCGATCGGGATCACGATCACCTGACCGGCGGGGACCCCGGGGAGTTCGGGAGGATGCAGCGAGAGGAGGACGACCCGAGGAAACCGCGTCGCGGTGTCGCGGAGGATCTCCAAGGCTCGATGCGGCCGTTCCTCCCGGATGAGGAGGCTGCCGCCCGCGGCGAGGTGGGGACCCGGGGGCGGGGACGACCCGACCGGGGCGACCCAGGGGCGAGCGCCCGCCGGTGGCCGGAGCAGGGAGGCCCACGCGGGTTGCCGGGGCGGGGCGAGCATGCTGCGGCGCTTCAGTTCGACCTCCTCGGAGAGGCGGGCGAGCCGGCTCTCGACCAGCATCCGCAGCTCGGCCGCGGTGTGCCCGCGGGAGGTATGGCCCAGGATCTCGCGGAGCGCGCTGCGCACCCCCTCCTCGTACCCAGCGGCGTACGTCCGGGCGAACTCCTCGTCCTTCGGACCCTCCTCGATCGGCGGGCGGGCGGTGCCGTCCCGGCGGAACGGCGCGCTCACGCGGAGGCCCGGTCGGTGGACGACGGGACGGAGGTTTCGACGGGGACGGTCGGCCCGCGCGCGGGCGGACGCACGTCCGTCTCGAGGGCGGGGGTGAACTTGTACCCGTAGTGGATGACGCCGGCCTTGCCCTCCTCGCGGAGCTTCCGGAAGGTGGCGCGGACCTTGAGGCCGATCTGGACCTGGCCGGGCTCGACGTCCACGACCTGGCCCGTCAGGATCGGTCCCTCGACCGTCTTGACCAGCGCCATGACGTAGGGCACCTGCATCTCGAACCCCTCGGCCGCGTCGTGGACGACCGTGTAGGAGTAGACCTCCCCGTCGCCGGTGAGCTGGAACGGGACCATCTTCTCCAGCGTCGTCCGGTGCTGGGGGCAGGTCGGGCAGACCGCCCGGGGCGGGAAGTAGACCGTCGAGCAGATCGTGCACTTGGAGCCGCCGAGGTTGTAGCGTCGGGGCGTCTCGCGCCAGAAACGTGCGATCGACATGGTTCCCCTCTAGTTGGTCCTCTCCAGGAGATGCACCGCGCTGGTCGCCCCGGTCCCGCCCACGTCGTGGGCGAGCGCGAGCGTCGCGCCGTTCACCTGCCGTTCCTTGGCTTCGCCCCGCAGCTGGCGGACCAGCTCGACGACCTGGGCGACCCCTACCGCGCCGAACGGGCGGCCCTGGGCCTTCAGCCCGCCGGACGGGTTGACGACCAGCGATCCACCGGGGGCGAACCTTCCGCTCGCGAACTCGGGGCCCGCCCGGCCTTTTTCGGCGAAGCCGAGGTCCTCCAATGCGATCAGGGCGCTGATGGTGTAGGCGTCGTGCACCTCGGCGACCCGGACGTCCGCCGGGGCGCGCTTCGCCCGCCGGAAGGCGCGCTGCGCGGCGACGACCGTCGACTCGAGGGTCGTCACCGACGCGCGGTGCTGCACCGCCATCGTGTCGCACGCGACCTCGCTGGCCGCGATGCGGACCGGGGTGTCGGTGTATTTTCGGGCGACATCGAGCGGGCCTAGGACGACCGCGGCGGCGCCGTCCGAGAGTGGGGCGCAGTCGAGCATCCCGAGCGGCTCCGCGACTTCTCCGGCCCCGAGGACCTGCTCGAGCGTGAGCTTGTTCCGGTAGTGGGCCCGCGGGTTCTTCGACCCGTTCTCGTGCATCTGGACCGCGACGCGGGCGAGCTGCTCCCGGGTCGTCCCGAAGTCGTGCATGTGGCGGCGCGCGATGAGCCCCCACAGCGCGGGCAGGGTCGCCCCGAAGACGACCTCCCACTCGTGGTCGGCGGTAGAGCTGATGATCTCGTTCGCGGTCGTATCCAGGACGTCCGTCATCTTCTCGGCCCCGCCGACGACCACGAAATCGTAGAGCCCGCTCGCGACGGCGAGGAACCCCTGATGGAGGGCGAGCGATCCCGAGGCGCCTCCGCCCTCGACCCGGACGGCCGGCAGGTGGCGTCCCGCGAGGCCGGCGTAGTCGAGGATGAGCGGGGCGATGTGCTCCTGGTCGAGGAGCGTTCCCGAGGCCATGTTGCCAAGGAACAGCCCGCCCAGGTCCCCGCTCCCGAGTTTCGCGTCGACCAGCGCCTGCAGGCCGGCTTCGATCCCGATCTCGCGGAACGAGCGGTCCCAGAGCTCGCCGAACTTCGTCTGCCCCACGCCCAGGACGGCGACCTCCCGCATCGCTACTCCCCCCCCATGTGGATCTTGCCGCGGAACTTGGCGTAGACGGCGTAGGGGATCTCGACGCCCCCGTCCAGGTACTCCTGGATCGGGCGCCCGTAGGAATGGTCGAACGTACCGAGCGCGTCGGTCGTCTCGAGGTCGAAGGCGTCCGACCCGGCGCCCGAGCCGTAGCCGACCATGAGGATCCTCTCGCCGGGTTGGGCGTGATCGAGGACGTTCGCGAGACCGATGAGCGCCGCCCCGGAGTAGGTGTTTCCGATGTAGGGGGTCACGAGGCCGTACCGCATCTGGGCCTCCGTGAACCCGAGCTGCTTGCCCACGCGCTGGGGGAATTTGCCGTTGGGTTGGTGGAAGACCACGTGCTGGTAGTCTTTGGGCGCGGAACCGACCGCCTCGAACATGCGGTTGGCACATTCGGTGACGTGCCGGAAGTAGGCGGGCTCGCCCGTGAATCGGCCACCGTGGCTCGGGTAGCGCTGGCCCTCCCGGCGCCAGAAGTCGGGGGTGTCGGTCGTGTAGGAAAGCGTCCGGTGGACGCGGGCGATAACGTTCTCGCGCCCGATGACGAACGCGGCACCCCCCGCGCTCGCCGAGTACTCGAGGGCGTCGCCGGGAGCCCCTTGGGAGGTGTCGGTCCCGATCGCGACCCCGTAGCGGATCATCTGTGCTCCGACCATCCCCAGGCAGGTCTGAATCGCGGCCGTCCCGGCCTTGCACGCGAACTCGAAGTCGGCGGCCGTGAGGTTCGGGGTCGCGCCGACCGCCTGGGAGACGACCGTCGCCGTCGGCTTCACCGCGTACGGGTGCGATTCCGAACCGACGTAGAGGGCGCCGATCTGCTGGGGGTCGATGCCGCCGCGGATGAGCGCGACCCGGAGCGCCTCGGTCGAGATCGTGATCGTGTCCTCGTCCGGGGCGGGCACGCTCTTCCGGATGACGTTCAACCCGACCCCCATGCCTTCGCCGTCCGTACCCCAGACCCGTCCGATCTCGGTCGGCGTGATCCGGTATCTCGGCACGTACGCCCCGTAACTTACGATCCCTGCGTCCATGTGTCCTTCCCCGACCTCCCTAGAGCTCCTCGAGCCGTTCGAGAACGGCGGGAGCGGCGAGCGAGGTCGTGAGGAGCGGGATGTTCTCCACCTCGGAGAGGCGGACGGCGAGCGCGTCGACCCGCCCGGGGTTCGCGAAGACGACCGCCGCGGGCTTGAGCGGATGGGCGCGGATGGCTACCATCGGCGAGCGACCGTACTTGACGTTGGCGAAGATGAGTGCGCGCTGGGTGGTCCAGCCGTACACCTCCACGAAGCGTGACGCGTCGATCGAAAGGATCGCCCGGGGGGCGTCCAGTACGGTGAACCCGTGGATGTCGCGGTGGAGGTCGACCCGGCTCGCGGCCCGCGCCTCCAGCCGGTCCGCGAGGGCTCTGAGCGGGATGGCGACCGCGAACTCGCGCAGCCCGAGGATCCCGTCGGAGTGCGAGCGCACCCCGAGCCGCTGGCCCACTCGACTACCGGTCTGGGTGTCGATCGCGAGCAGGCCGTCCACGTACCGTCGGATGAACGCCGCCCCCGGGCTCGCCCGGCGCTCGGATTCGTAGTCCGAGATCACCGACGGGACCGTCGTCAACTGCTTGGCGAGATCGCGCTGGGAGACCCCGAAATCCTCCCGCCACTTGCGGAGCGTACGTCCGGGGTGCGGGGAAAGGACGACCTCCCCGGCGATCTTCTCTCGGATCTCCCCTTCCACGGGACGGGTCGAGGATTTGCGCGGTATAAAGCGGCTCGGTTCGTGTCGGTGCCCGGTCTCGACACTTGCCGATGTCCCGGGCCCATTCAAGGAGAGTGGACCGGGCGAGAATTTCCGGCCGGAAGTGTCGCGCCCCCGGCCCTTTGAACTCGCGACCTCTACCTTGCCAAGGTAGCGATCTTCCGCTGATCTACCGGCCCACCGCGGGTGCGGACGCCCGGTGCGGGATAAAAACTTGCCTTGGGGGCCGGGCCCCGCCGAGGGGAGCCGACCGATCCCGCATCGGGACCGATGGAATGGCCGATCAAAATCACCTCTCGTCGAATGAGAGGGTTGGCATTCGAAGGTGGGCCCGCACTGGATTCATCGGCCGCAACGGGCGCTGCGCCGGGAGGCCGTGGACACGTCCTCTACCCCCTAACGCTTATGCCCCTGACCCGGCATCGACGGCCGATGAGCGACGGTACGGCCGGCGACCCTCTCGGCATGCTCATGAAGAGCGCCGGAGACCTCCTCCGGCCCGAGGAGCTCGTCCGCGAAGCGACCCGCGACATCGTCAAGGAGGAGATCCGCAAGCATCTCGAGAAGGTCCTCCGCGAAGACCCGAAGCTCGAGAAGGACCTCAAGGACTCGGTCCGCCAGCTGCTCGAGGCGCGCGCCACGGAGTACGCCGCCCTCGTCCGAGTCGGTGCGGCGACGGCCCGCCTGGGCCTCGCGTCGCTCCCGCCGGAGGTCCGGCGGGCCCTGATGGAGGACATCGTGAACCTCCTGTCGAAAGAGATCGGCCACATCGTCGAGAGGTCCCTCTAAGCATGCGGATGGCCCCGGACGAGGTCCGTATCTACGAGATCAAGCGGGTCGATGTCGAAGGCGCGCTGGTCATCGATGGATTCCCGTCCGTAGGGTTGGTCAGTTCGATCGTCGCAAACTACCTCATCGACACGCTCGAGATGGAGCAGATCGGGATCGTCGAGTCCCCCGCCTTCCCGACGGTCTCTCTCGTCCGGGACGGGAACCCACAGCACCCCGTGCGGATCTACGCGGGGAAGCCCCCGACCGACCGTGCCGGACGCGGCGCCGACAAGCTGGTCGCCTTCGTTTCCGAGTTCCACCCCTCGCCCGCGATCATCCACCCCCTCGCCAACGCGATCATGGACTGGGTGCAGGAGCAGCGCTGCTCGCTCCTCGTCTCTCCCGAGGGGCTGGTCGTCGAGGCCGACCCCCGCGCGAAAGGCAAGGGCGCCCGCCTCAACGACGTAAAGGTCTACGGGGTCGCCAGCACCCGGAAGGCCCGCGAGCTGTACATCGAGCCCAACACCATCCCGTTCGCCGAAGGGGTCATCACCGGGATCGCCGGCGTCCTCCTCAACGAGGGCCGCCGCCGGGGGTTCGACGTGCTGACGTTCCTGGCCGAGGCGCAGCCGGACTATCCGGACGCGCGGGCCGCCGCCAAGGTGCTCGAGACGATCAACCGCATCCTGCTGCACACCCCGCTCGACCCCGTCCCGCTCTACGCCGAGGCGGAGCGGATCGAGCAGCAGTTGCTGTCCATCCAGCGGCACGCCGCCGACCGGACCCGGACCGAGGGGACTACGCCGTCGTCGCAGCCGATGTACCGCTGAACGGGATCCGCGCGAGCAGCTCCCGGACCCCGGTGATCAGCGCGTCGACGTCCGAGGGTCGGCTGTAGAGATAGAACGAGGCCCGGACGTTCCCCTTCAGGTTCCGCTCGGCGTACCACGAGTGGACGCAGTGCCGCCCGGACCGGACCATCACATGGTGGCCCTCGTCCAGGAAGAGGGCGGCATCGTGCGGGTCGACCCCATCCAGGGCGAACGCGACGATGCTGGGCCGTTGTTCGGGGGCCTTCGGGCCGAGGATGTGGACGCGGGGCTCTCCCGCCATCGCCTCGGTGAAGCGGCGGTTCAGCGCGACCTCCTTCGCCCGCATCTCGGCGGGGTCGAGCCGGGCGAGGTACTCGAGCGCCGCACCGGCGCCGATAATCCCGGCGTAGTTCTGGAGCCCCGCCTCGAACCGGTAGGGCGGGGGCCGCAGCTCGTGGTCGGTCAAGGTGCTCCACTCCACCGTCTCGCCCCCCAGCAGGAGGGGGCGGAGCGTGGCGAGCGGTCCCGGGGCGGCGGCGAGTACTCCCGTTCCGGTCGGGCCGAGCATCTTGTGGCCCGAGACGGCGTAGAAATCGATCCCGAGTCGGTCGAGCTCCATCGGTTCGTGCGGCGCCGCCTGGCACCCATCGAACAGGACGAGGGCCCCGCGGTCGTGCGCCCGCTCTGTGATCTCCCGGACCGGCAGGGACTGGCCGTCGAGGTTCGAGGTTTGGAATAGGCTGACGAGCCGGATCCCGTCGGCAAGGCGGCGCTCGAACTCCTCGCCGTCGAACTCGCCGAGGTCGGACAAGGGGAGTATCTCGATTCGGACCCCGCGCTCCTTCGCGAGCCGCTGCCATACGACGAGGTTGGAGTTGTGCTCGCGATCCGAGATGAGGACCCGCTCTCCGCGCCTCCAGTCGAGTCCCTGGGCGACGAGGTTGATCGCCTCGGTCGAGTTGCGCAGGAATACGATGTTCGACGCGTCGCTCCGTCCCAGCCGGCGGGCAAATCCCTCTCGAGTGGCCTCGTAGCGCCGCCCGACTTCTTCCGCGAACCGGTGAAGGCTCCTGCCGCCGCATCCGGGGAAATCCCGGTAATACTCTCCCATCGCGTCCAGCACCGACTGGGGGACGAGCGACATGCAGGCGGAGTCGAGGTAGACCGGGCTCCTCCCGTCGGGACGATCGCGGAGCGCGGGGAAGTCGGAGCGACGTTCGTCCAGGCTCACGCGCCACCACCCTGCAACCCTTCCGCCGCTGCGGCCAACGTGGCGGCGCCGATGACGAGCGCGCGCTCGTCAGGCGCGAAGGTGGCGGAGTGCAGGCTCGCGCGCGGCCCCGGGACCCCGACCCCGAGACTGAGGAATGTGCCCGGCGCCCGGAGGAGGTATTGCGAGAAGTCCTCCGCGCCCATGATCGGGTGTTCGATCTCGACCGCGTGATCCTTCCCGAACTCCCGGCCGATCGCCGTCGCCACGGTCCGCGTCGTCTCGGGGTCGTTGAAGACCGACGGGTACCCGTGAATGTACTCGATGCGCACACGGGCGCCGACGCTCGCCGCGATCGCCCGGACCCGGCGCCGCAGGGCCGACTCCATCGTAGAGCGGGTCGTAGGGTTGAGGGTGCGGACGGTGCCTTCGAGCACGACCTCGTCCGGCAGGATGTTGTTGCGCGTCCCGCCGTGGACCGACCCGACGCTGACTACGACCGGGTCGAGGGGGTCGCGGATCCGACTGACCAGCGTCTGGAGTCCGACCACGATCTCGCTCGCCACGACGATCGCGTCCGGTCCCTGGTGGGGGGTTGATGCATGTCCACCGTGCCCCCGCACGACGAGGCGGAAGTGGTCGGCCGCGGCCATGAACGGGCCGACCTTCCAACCTACGCTCCCGAGCGGCACCCCCGGTTCAACGTGCTGGCCGACGACAAATTCGACCTTCGGGTCCTCGAGGCACCCACGTTCGATGAGCGGGAGCGCTCCGCCCCGACCCCCTTCCTCCTCCGCGGGTTGGAAAATGAGCTTCACCGGCCCGGCGAGGGGACGGGGAGCGCGCGACATGATCGCGGCCGCCCCCAGGAGGCAGGCCATGTGGACATCATGGCCGCACGCGTGCATTCGGCCCGGGAACTTGGATTCGAAGGGTAAGCCGGTGCGTTCGGTGATCGGGAGCCCATCCATGTCGGCACGGAGGGCGACCACCGGGCCCGGTCGGTCGGCCCCGATGAGTCCGACCACGCCCGCGACATCGTCGAACGTTCGGTAGGGGATGTTGAGTTCCTTGAGCGCCCCGACCACTTTCTCTCGGGTGCGCTCCTCGTGCAGGGAGAGTTCCGGTTCCTGGTGCAACGCCATCCGCCAGGCCCTCATGGCTGGGAGCACCCGGCGCGCGGCGGGCGTCCATGGTTCCGGGCTCCCGGGCATCGGACGCCGAACGGGGTTGCCGATATAATGCGGACGATGCCCACGCGGGTCCCGCGCTAGTCGCGCATTCCGCGAGCCCTCGAGTTTCGGCCCCGCAGGATGGCTTCGACCGGAGCGGACGGGCGGAAGGACCGGATCTCTTCGGCCCGGTGCCGGCTCGGTCGGGCCAGCGCAAACCGGTTGAACCAGACGGGCCGAATACCGGCACTTCGCGCACCCAGCACGTCATTCTTCCAAGAGTCTCCGATCATCACGGTCTCCGTCGCCTCGACGCCGGCTCGGGCGAGGGCGATCCCGTAGATGCGAGGGTCCGGTTTGGCCACCTGTTCCTTCGCGGACACGACCAAGGGGTCGATCACACCGTCAAGTCCGAGGAAACGAAGCTTCTCCTCCTGCTCACTGTATTCGTTGTTCGTCACAATGCCCACCCGAGTTCGTCGGGCCATTCGTCGTACGAACTCCGGAGCCCCCGGTACAGGGCGCCGCAACTTCTGATAGTGAGCTCGATAGCGCAGGGAGATCTCGGTCGCGTAGGGGAGATCGATCTCCCATCCACTGAGTTGCGCCAATCGCCGGAAGCGCTCGGCTCGAAACCGCCCATACTCCTCGTGGGCGGCCGAGAGCTTCGGGTACATTGTGTCGAGAAGGACCAGGTACTCCTTCCACAGGCGGTCCGTTGGAAGCGCCATAAGTTGGGGCTCCTCCGCGCGGACTCGCTCGATCGCAGCGCGGCAGGTGAGCATGTGGTCAAAGATCGTGTCGTCCATGTCGAACAACACGAGTCGGAGCGGGGGACTCGTGGGGGGTCGCACAGGCGCTCGGAACGTTGTGACGAGAAAAGGACTCGGCCTCCGCTCCCGCACTGACGCCCTTCTCGCATCCCCAACTGCGGGACCGATGAAACCTACGGGTCAGGGCCAATGCTAGACGCAGCGACGTGGGAGCCAGTCGGGCCACCCTGAGTCTCCATCCGGGACAGCGCCTTTTTATATGAGGCCTGACTTACCAATGATGTAAAGGAGCCTCCCTTCTCTCGACTCCACTGTCAGAGAATGGGGCAAATCAACCATGGGAAAAATCATTGGAATCGACCTTGGAACCAGCAACTCGGCCGCCGCCTTCCTCGAGGGCGGACGCCCGGTAATCGTCCCGAGCGCCGAGGGAACGACGGTCGGGGGCGGGAAGGCTTTCCCCTCCTACGTCGCCTTCACGAAGGACGGTCAACTGATCGTCGGCGAGCCCGCACGCCGCCAGGCCGTGTCCAACCCCGAAGGGACGGTCACCGCCTTCAAGCGGAAGATGGGTACTGACTACGCGTACACCCTCTACGGCAAGAAGTACACCCCGCAGCAACTCTCGGCCTACCTCCTCCAGAAGATCAAGCGGGACGCGGAAGCCTTCCTCGGCGAGAAGGTCGAGAAGGCGGTCATCACCGTACCCGCCTACTTCAACGACAACCAGCGGCAAGCGACCAAGGACGCCGGATCCATCGCCGGCCTCGAGGTCGTCCGCATCATCAACGAGCCCACCGCGGCGAGCCTCGCCTACGGTCTCGACAAGGCGGGGAAGAACCAGAAGATCCTCGTCTTCGACCTGGGCGGAGGCACGCTCGATGTCACGATCATGGACTTCGGCGACGGCGTCTTCGAGGTCCTTTCGACGAGCGGAGACACCCAGCTGGGCGGCACGGACATGGACACCGCGGTCACCGACTGGATCGCCTCCGAATTCCAGAAGGAGTCCGGGGTCGACGTCCGGAAGGACAAGATGGCCACTCAGCGCGTCCGGGACGCGGCGGAGAAGGCGAAGATCGAGCTCTCCTCGACCCTCGAGACGCAGATCAACCTCCCATTCCTGACCGCGACGGCCGAGGGCCCGAAGCACCTTGCCCTCACTCTCTCCCGGGCGAAGCTCGAGGAGCTGGTCCGACCCATCGTCGACCGGTGCCATGCCCCGGTCGAGCAGGCGATCAAGGACGCAAAGCTCTCGAAGGACCAGATCGAGCGGATCGTCCTGGTCGGCGGTCCCACCCGGATGCCGATCGTCCAGAAGTTCCTCGAGCAGGCGATCGGGCGACCGATCGAGCGTGGGGTCGACCCGATGGAGTGCGTCGCGCTGGGGGCGGCGGTCCAGGGCGGCGTCCTCGCGGGGGAGGTCAAGGACGTCCTCCTCCTCGACGTCACGCCCCTTTCGCTGGGCGTCGAGACGATGGGCGGGGTCTTCACCAAGCTCATCGAGCGGAACACGACGATCCCGACCCGGAAGAGTCAGATCTTCACGACCGCGGCGGACAACCAGTCCACGGTCGAGATCAAGGTCTCCCAGGGCGAGCGGCCGATCGCCTCCGACAATGTCGCTCTCGGCAGTTTCCTCCTGACCGGCATGCCGCCCGCCCCGCGCGGCGTCCCCCAGGTCGAGGTCAGCTTCGACATCGACGCGAACGGGATCCTGAATGTCAGCGCGAAGGACCTCGCGAGCGGTCGCAAGCAGGGGATCACCATCACGGCGTCCAACAAGCTCTCGAAGGACGACGTGCAGAAGATGGTTCACCAGGCCGAGGAGTTCGCCGCCCAGGACAAGTCCCGGGCCGAGCTCATCAACGCGAAGAACCAGGCCGAGTCGCTCGCCTACGAGGGCGAGCGGGTCCTGACCGACTCCAAGGACAAGCTCTCCGAATCGGACATCACGGACGTCCGGGCGAAGATCGCCTCGCTCCGCGAGACGCTCACCGCCAAGGACGCGACCGCCGAGCAGCTCCACGCGAAGGTCGAGGATCTGACCAAGGCGCTCCATGCGATCGCCGCCAAGCTCTACCAGGCCGGCGCGCCGCCGCCCCCGGGCGGGGACGCGCCGACGGCGCCCGACGAGGGAGGCGAGCCCTCGGGCGCACCCCCCTCCGGTTCCGGACCCAGTCCCGTCGACGCCGACTTCAAGGTCGTCGACAAGGACACGGGCGAGGAGAAGGGCAAGACGTAGGGGGGCCGGTCAGGCGGCCGTCGGTCGCCCGGCCAGCGGCCGTGGCCACTGACGGCCCTTCGGGGGCCCGACGTACTCGATGTCCGGTCGGATGAGCCGGTTGTCGGCGGCCTGCTCGAGGGCATGAGCCGTCCACCCGGCCGTCCGGGCGACCGCGAAGGTCGGGGTGAACAGACCCCGGGGGAGTCCGACCGCCTCCAGCACGACCGCGCTCCAGAACTCGACATTCGTGTACAGGCGCGCCTTCGGGTGGGCAGCGCGCAGCGCCGCCAGGGCGGACCGTTCGACCGCCTCCGCGAGCTCGATGCGGGCGGGGTCGGCCACCCCGCGGGCGATCGCGTGGAGCACGACCGCCCGCGGGTCGTCGGTCTTGTAGGCGCGGTGGCCGAACCCGAACAGGACCTCGTCGTCGGCGACCTTCTTCGCGACCCATCCGTCCGCCCGGTCCGGCGTCCCCACGGCGTCGAGCATGTCGGAAACGCGGCTCGGCGCGCCCCCGTGGACCGGACCCTTCAGCACCGCAAGGGCCGCCGTCGCGGCGCTCGCGAGGTCCGACTGGGTCGAGATGGTCGTGCGGAGGGCGAAGGTGGAGGCATTCATTCCGTGGTCGGCCAGGAGCACGAGGTAGGATTCGAGCGCGGCGACGCGCTCGGGGCGGGGTCGCTCGCCCGAGAGCATCGTCAGATAGTTGGCCGCGTGGGAGAGCGTCGGGTCGGGGGCGACCGGCTCCTCCCCTCTCGACCGTCGGACGAACCGGGCGAGCAGGACGGGGGTTTGTGCGATGAGCCGGTATCCCTGGTCGAGCGTAGGCGGGTATCCGTAGCTGCCGTCCCCGAGCGCGGAGAGGATCGTCCGCAGTGCCTCGAGCGGGGCCAGCGCCGGATCGAGCGAGTCCACGACGCGCAGAACCCCCGCCGGTGGAGTGCGGTCGCGTCGTAGGGCTTCGACCACTTCGGGGGACGGGTCGGAGGACGGTGGGTCACCGTGGAGGATCAGGTGGACCGCGGATTCGTAGGGGATCCCGGGCACGATGTCGCGCACGTCGAAGCCGCGGTAGACTAGGTCCCCGGTCTCGCCTCCGACCCACGAGATGGAGGAGCGGTCGACCACAACGTGGTCCAATCCCTTGGCAATCGACGGCCGACCCGACACGCCTTCGCGGAAGCGGGACGCATCTTAGCCTCGACGCCCGCCCCTTCACGCCAGCAACGCTAAAGACCCGCCTCCCGTCGGTCGCCCGATGGTGGATACGCCGAGCACGCTCGTCGAGCGGCTGCTGGGCCAGCGGGTCACCCTGACCCTCAAGGACACTCGGCAGATGGTGGGCACCCTCCTCGGTGTTGATGAGCACCTGAACCTCGTTCTCGACAACGCGGACGAGACGACGACCGAGGTGAGCCGCCATCTCGGACGGGTAGTCCTGCGCGGGTCGAACGTCGTCACCCTCCACGCTCCGCAGGGCTCGAGCCCGAAGTCGAACTGAACGTGCCCGCGCATCCCCCGACTCCGGAGAACGGCCGCCCCCGACCCAAAGGCGAGGCGCTCGCCGTGCTCAAGGTTCTCGCCCATGACGGGGCCGACCACACGCCCGTCCTCCTCACGTCGCGGGAAGTCGGCGAGCGGATCGGCGTGAGCCAGCAGGCGGCCGACCGTTACCTCCTCGCCCTCGAACGGAAGGGGCTCATCACCCGTTCGTTGGCCCAGCGACGCCAACGCCTCGCCCTCACCCCCGCCGCGATGGAGGTGCTCCGAACCGAGTACCACACGTATCGCCGTATCTTCGAGGGCCCGGCTCGGCTCTCGTTCAACGGGAAGGTCGTGAGCGGCCTGGGGGAAGGGCGGTACTATCTCAGCCAGCCGGGGTATCTCGTCCAGTTCTCCGAGCGCCTCGGGTACACCCCCTATCCGGGGACGCTGAACGTGCGCCTCACGGGAGAGGCGCTGCGCAAGGCCTCGCTCGTCGATCACTGGTCCGGTCTGCGGATCGACGGGTTCCAGGCCAGCGGACGAACGTTCGGAGGAGCCACGTGCTTCGCGGCCCGAATGAACGGACGCTCCTGCCACCTGATCCACCCCGATCGCTCGCACTACAAGGA
>Ga0187855_10001431_pt1 | contig 18941 bp, 23 predicted proteins | sample June2016WEW_8_10_2_FD_132969 | JGI IMG/M metagenome (GOLD analysis project Ga0187855, IMG submission 132969) | Peatland microbial communities from SPRUCE experiment site at the Marcell Experimental Forest, Minnesota, USA - June2016WEW_8_10 | ecosystem: Environmental > Terrestrial > Soil >...
GCATAGGCTTCTGTGTCAGATGCGAGCGCAAGCCCGTCGTTCTCTTCCGGCTTGCCCATGAACCACCGTTGCTGTTCTGCCATCGCTTGCGAATCTGTCCGAAGAAATGCCAGCGCGTAGAGGGCATTGTGTATTAGGTAATTATCCAGCTTTCGCGCTTGCGCCTGCTGAACTGTCTGCTGCGCTTCGTCAAACCGCTGCAAGGCGAGCAGGCTGTTGGCGAGATTAACGTATGGGGCGACGTTGTCCGGGGCGAGGCGAAGGCTTTGGCTATAGGTGTCCCTCGCCTTCTCATACTGACCTAACGAAAGGTACTGATTACCCAGATCGAGATGTGCTCTGTAATCTCGCGGGTAGGCTTCGATTTCCTCCTGATAGGTCTGTACCGCTTTATTCAGTTCCCCAGCCACGTTCGCGTAGTATCCAGCGATGATGTCTAGCTTTTCCCGCTCGCTGGCATGTTCGCGCAACTGAAACGCCTTCGTGAAATATTCGCTGGCGCGTCCTATCTCACCCAAAGTGGAGTAATCCTTGCCCAATTCCTCATAGCCCATGGCAAAGTTTGGATCGAGTTCGACAGCTCGTTGGTGGTAAGGCAGCGCGGTGGATATGCCTTTCTCGCGATGGGCGTTTTCGCCAAGGGTGTACGCTTTCAACGCTTCAAGCGAAGAGGTGGTAGCCTCGGACAGCGGAACATCGAACTTCTGCACCGTAGCCAGCGACTCGCCCAGTTCACCGCGCAGCTTGGATGCCGCCTCGCCCAAGGCGTCGAGGACCTTCTCCTTGGACGCCGCCGTCACCTGCTCCTGCGCCAGCGTGTCTCCGCTCTGGCAATTGACCGCCTTCAACCCCAGCACATATTCGCTGCCCAGGCTGCCAATCGACTCGGCAATGTAAGCCTTGCTGCCCGCCCGCTGGCAAAGCTCGCGGGCGACCTCGGGAGTGAGTTTCGTGCTGGCGGGACGGGTCATCTCTTGCAAAGTCTTCGCCACTTCGCTGTCGGAGAATACATTCAGGAAAGGCGATTGCCGCAGGGAAAGGTTGAGCGCGGTCTTCAGAGTGTCGTCGAAGACCGCATCGCCCGTGCTGTTGGCAAAATCGGAAAGAACGATGGTGTCTTTTTCGGTCAGGAGCTTGCTTCGCTGATGCGAACGATAGTAAAACCCACCTGCCACGAGCAAGACCACGAGCAGGACTGGAACCGCAATTTTCCAGAGCTTCGCAACCCGAGCCGCAGGAGATTCGGCCAACGACACGCTGCCCGAGCCTGCCGTAAAGCCGTGTCCGCTCTCGGAGTCCCGCTTCAGCCGTTGCAATTCCACTCGCATGTCCGATGCATGCTGATAGCGGAGGTTCCGATCCTTCTCTAGCGCACGATTGATGATCCGTTCCAGATCGGGCGGCATGTCGGGGTTCAGTCGCAAGGCAGGCAGCGGAGCCCGGTTCAGGATAGAGTCGAAGATCAGCCCTGAGGTGTCGCCGCGAAAGGGCAGCGTACCCGTCGCCATTTCGTATAGCACGACTCCGAACGAGAACAAATCCGAGCGGACATCCACTTCCTTACCTCGAACTTGCTCCGGTGACATATAGGCGACGGTGCCAAGCGCACTTCCGGGGCTCGTGAGATGTTCCTCGGCGTCGATAGTCGAGGCGCTCATGGCAATGCTTTCCGGCTTGAGAGAGACCTTCGCCAAACCGAAGTCGAGAATCTTGGCATGCCCACGCTTGGTGACAAAGATATTTGCGGGCTTGATGTCCCTATGAACAATGCCAGCGGAGTGCGCGGCATCGAGAGCGTCGGCAATCTCGATGCCTAGCGACAGTAATTCCTCAACATCCATCGGCTTGCCACCGATGCGATGCTTCAGCGTCATGCCGTCCAAGAACTCCATGACAATGAAGGATCGACCTTCGTGCTTGCCGATTTCATGGATCGTGCAAATGTTGGGATGGTTTAATGCTGATGCGGCACGGGCTTCGCGGCGGAACCGCTCTAACGCCTGCGAGTCTTGGGCTAGGTCTTCAGGCAGAAACTTGAGAGCCACGAAGCGCCCAAGCTCGGTGTCCTCGGCTTTGTAGACAACACCCATCCCGCCACCACCAAGCTTCTCGATGATGCGGTAGTGCGAGATGGTCTGGCCGATCATGGTGGGCGCAGGAAGCTGGATTGCAATATTAGGGATGAGAGGAAGCCGAGTCAACGACGGGCGCACCGATGGACGCTGGGAAGGGCAAATCTCAGCGATTTCGGGCTTTCCCAAGCCCTTGCCTACCCGGTGGTACGGAAGGGGTCGAATTTTGAGCCCATTTTATGCGGCCTTTCGCCGCCTGTTTCGCCTCGGCGGAAGATGGTCAGCCAGTATACCTTGCTGACCACGGGCGGCTGTACCGAAAACCCCGTTTCCACCCGCTCCCACCCGCGCTGAAAACACGCTGCTTCATGCCGGCGGCGCAGAAACGGCTAACGCAATATGGGCCTAACGAGATTGAAGGAAAGAAGACCAATCCGTTCCTCAAATTCCTCACCTATTTCTGGGGCCCCATCCCGTGGATGATCGAAGCGGCGGTGATTCTGTCAGGCGTGGTCCGGCACTGGTTAGATTTTTTATGGCTCAGAGATGTGAAAATCTTTACTCAGTAGTTAATACGAGTATTTTCTGCGCAAAATGGTCGCTTTCTGACGTTCTACCCGCAGGCAGGGGGAACGCACTTTGGTACCGGTCTGGCTCGCAAAGTCCGGACCAAATCCCTTTGCAGAAAAGGAGACTCCGAATTATGACGACTATGAAGACTTTCAGAACTCTTAGCGTGATCATGTGTGTGACGGGCCTGTCGGCTCTCGCTCTTGCCCAGAACGCGACCCCACCGCGCATAACCGCCTCCGATGCCAGCAAACACCACGGCGAGGCGGCGACCGTATGCGGAAAGGTTGTAGACATCGCAGTAGACAAGTATGGAATCGCAGGCCACGGAAAGCCGGTAAAATTCTATCTCGATCAGGCTGAACCGCATGTGTTCTTCTTCGTGACATTCGGGACGAAGGATGGGGGACCCGAAGAGGCAATTGCCGCCTACCAGCAGGGCAAGCGCGTATGCGTGACCGGCAAGATCGGGATGATGGACGTGCCATACATTATGGCGGCTGATCGCTCCCAGATTAAGCCTCAAGCGGAAAATAAGTAGCGGGATGGCTCATGCCCGCAAGTGCAGAACCATTTGTCTTCCTTGCGGGGCGACCAGCCGCAGAGCGGGCAGCGGATGCGCGAACCTGAAGAGCCACGACTCTTCTCTTCGTCAAGTTCGCGATCCAAAACAACTGACGATTTGGCAGCGTCATTCAAGAGAGTCTGTACCGACCGCGTGGAGACTGTGGCGGATTGGCTAAACGCGGGCGAAACTAGCAACAGCCACAGGTCTTCCCGCGCATGGCGTCTCGACCCTCCCAAACGATGAGCGGCAGAATCACTAAAGCCGCAATCGGGTCTGCCCACTTTATGTGCCATATCGAGTTGAGCGCTAGTCCCGCCAAGGCAATCAGCGACAAGTAAGCGCACAGTGCCGACTGTGCGGCGTCCGCCCTCAATGCTGCGCTGCCTGTAACTCCTGACAGCCGCCGCTTCTCTTTCGCCAGCCACGGCATGACGACGGCGGCTGCGACCAAAATTGCTATCCCCAGAAGTGTGGGCTTGGGTTCGCTATAGCCCAGCAGACTTGTGACGGAAGTGACTGCGACATAGGCAGCCAGCGCGAACAACAAGGCTCCCGCTACGCGGGCAGCCCGCCTTTCCTCGTCCCCGCGTGCGGCACTGGCACGAAATCTCCACAGCACAACCACCGCCGAGAAGAGTTCGATGGCGCTGTCTCCACCGAAGGCAAGCAGTGCGGGACTCCGTGCCCGCCACGCTGCGAAGAGCGATACCACAGCCTCCACGCTCATCCATGCGATTGTGACTGTTTGCACCGGTTGGATTCGCCTGAAGGTTTCTGGAGTACCGATTTGCGGCACCGATACCATTCGGGTGAGTATTATCCCACGGCGAACGCTCACGCCTGAGATCGCCAAAGGTGTTGCGGCTCATGAAGTCGCAAGCAAGGTGTTTGAGGAAAGTCTCGAATCCACGGTCAAGCCCGACTTTCACCGATGGGTCGCGGCCCCGTGTATCACCGGAATGAGCGTATACCTGCTCACTGACGTGCTCTAGCCGCCGTGCTATGGTTCGCCTTCAGGCCCAGACAAGTCTGGCTTGGAGGAAACTATGCTCGGCGGTCTGCTCTTCGTGGTGTGCGTCATCCTGCAATTTCATTATCATGACCCGATTCCGTGGTACATCTGGGTGCTTGCACTGATCGCACAGTTGGTTGCGTTCGGCGAGCCAGCGATGAGGTCTGCTGCTTCGAAAAAGAACTGAATGTGCGAAGGGCTGGCACTGTTCGGATCACGCTATCAAGGCGTTGAAATGGGAACTCCCGCGTCCAAAATCGCTGTCATCGGACTCCTCTTTCTCGTCACGCTCCTGTCCGGCGTTTGGTTGAGTCGAAATCTCAGGCGAAACGATCCGAGGCCTTCGGGGAAGCCACTCGCGGGTGCGGATACCGCTGTCCATAAACTCGTCGCGCTTGCGATGGGGATTATCGCAGGGGTGACCATTCGCAACCTGCACAGAGGTATCGAGTTCAGAAGAATCGAATTAACTGGCGTTATCGTCGCCGGATTGCTTTTTCTGCTCATGGTTGTTTCTGGCAGTTTGTTGAGCCTCGGCAAAGCAAGAAACGACGAAATACTGACCCTTCATAAGGTAGGGTCGCTTCTTACATTCATTATCACATCTTGGGCTATGTACCTTCTGACACGTGGCAGGTGGTGAGGGACGCGGCGGGCGGTTCGTCGATTCATGCAGCCTGTGATCTTCCAGCTTTTCTATTCTTGAAAACAAATGTGGCGTAGACTGCGCCCCCCAGAATGAACATTCCGAACTCCAATGCCGTGGCTTCGACTGCGCTGATGGAGTTGTACAAGCCGAGTCCCACTTTCGGCGAGCTACCGAAAAGAAGTGGGAGGTCGGGTGCTAGGGGATGTCCATAGCTCCATTGCCACGAACGCCAAGAAAAGCTGGAAAAGGGGATGGGGTGGGAAATGAAGTCCAGCACACAATGGCTGAACACCAAAAGCCCAACGACCAAGCCAGCACGGTATTCGCGATAAACGCGGACAGCCAAGAGAGCGGCGGCCACAGACCAGATAACTGACATGAAGAGACCGTGAGACCAAGGGATTCCTGTCTTGACACTCTCGATGCCTACGAAGGCGAAAGCGATGGCTAGAACATCCAGTAGCCACAGTGGCTAAGAACAAAACGCCAAGGGGGACTTTCGGAGCCACAGGTTTGGCTGCTAGTCCCACCGCGAAGTGTCCAATCGGACCCATCGAGTCCTCTCATGGGGTGTGCGCACCACCCGGAACGCGAATCTTAGCAGCACCACCTTTCGCGAAGCTCTCGGTCGCTAGACACTCGGCTTGGCAAACTGATTGTAGAGCCAAGCAAAAACTGCTCCACCGATGAGACCATCGACTGCTCCGTAGAGAGTCCCGACGATGACCTCCGCGATGCTGCGAGTCGCATGATAGCCGGGGTAGACCGACGCCACTGTCTGGAGAAATTGCTGACCGTAGCCGCTCCAGATCAAGTTCGCCAGACCCATGCCCAGCATCGCCAATCCCCATAGGAATCCAGATGCCAGTGCCAGACCTTTTACGCTGAATTTCATGGCTTGCTCCTTTCCTTCATTCTAGGTCGCGCAGCTTCATCCAGTCCTCGACTTGTTTGCGGAGAATTCGCCCGTCATCCCTGTAACGGAAGAACGTGATTGTCATCACTTTCTCGTTCGTTGCGCAAGACAGGCAATTTTACTCAGAACCGGGTCAAGGAGTGATATCGGGATATTTCGTCAACAATGGGGCAGTGGGCTACTTTGAACCTTGGTCACCCTTTGTTTTTGGGGCGCGGTCTTGACGAATCTTTTCAATTCGCTTTTTGATCTCAATTGCCAGATGACCCAAATCCGGCCTTGTTTCCAAGTCTGGCAAGAGCTTCTCTAGAAAGGCCAACTCGTCTTCCAATATTGGTAGCCGACTCATAGGATCAGAACACCTCCGTGGGGACGGTGACAACGCGAAAACCAAACCGTGACGGAACCCAGTTACTGAGTGTAAATGCGATATTTCAACAGTTACGCTGTTGTTGGTGAAATGGGGAGTTACGTCAACAATCCAAAAGGCAAGCCCTTGCCGCATCCGAGTCACTGTTGGCTCTTGGAGTGCTCACCGCATACATGGGATGTAAACTCCTTGTCGCGCTGCAACTCGAAGTTGCGCATCATCTCATCGAATGATGCGCTAGTGGGCCGACCAGTGGGTTTGAACCGCCAGCCACATTCGGAACAACCAAAACCCACAAAACGCTGTTGCTCAATCCACACCAATTCCCGGCTCATGGCCGCCCTTGTCGCTGCGCCGCAACGTTGTCGGACCGCGTGCCCAGCATCCTCTTGCCGTTAGGGGACAATATCCTGAGCGTGTCAGCCGCCCAGACCGCCAACATGCTAGCGCAGCCCAAATCATACGGGTGAACTTTTAGCAGTTCTTAGCGCAACGCAGGCAGTGTAAGTGCTTGATAATATGACTCTTAACGTACATATACCCAGGGAATCGCGGCTGTAGTTTGGGCTGGCATAGATTTTTAGTTGCAGCATACGATTCTTTGCGCTACGATTTCTTGCGCACGGGTACGATTTCTAGGGAAAGGAGCGCCGCCGAATGGGACGAAACGGAAACAACATGCACTATGAGTCGGTGGATCGGACGGATGTTCCGGAGGGCCGTAAAGGAAAACATCGCAAGGCGGTGGCGGACATTCTGGCCGACCTCTCAAAGCTGAAAGCCCAGCAAGCGGTCAAGGTTCCGCTGAGCAGCCTGAACGGGGAGAAGATGCAGAATCTCCGCTCTGCTCTGAACCGCGTAACGCGCGAGAAGAACATCTCCGTGGTAACGTCGAGCGACGAGGAATACCTGTACGTTTGGCGCGCCGACCCGCCCAACAATACGGGAGCGAACGAGTAGTAGGAAGCTACTTTAGTGTTTAGTAAGTGATCAGACGATAAGCTCTTATTTGAGTGCATGTTAGGCGGCTTTGTCTTTCTCTTGTGACGTGGGTGTTTCGAACTGCTCGATGCCCTTGCAGTTTGCGATCTTCAAACGCGCACCTTCCCGAAGCTCGCGGACATATGGTATGTAGAAATCCTCCACTGTTTTGATGGTATCTCCCAAGAGTGCCGCAACGTAAGCGACGTTATCGGTGCGCAGAAGCATGTCTACCGCAAACGTATCACGGAAGCGGTGCGGGTGAGCATTGCGAACGCCAGCACGTTTTCCAAGAGCCACGATACGATCATAGAGCTTAGTGCTACGGTTGTTGGAGCGGAGGTGAGGCTTATCAAAAGGTTTGCCCGTGGCAGAGTTCAGCAACACAGGTTCGTTCGGCTGCGGCTTGCGACGGTCACGTTCTGTTTTGAGTGCCGTAAGAAGCTCAGCCGAGATAGGAAGAATTACCTTCTTGCCGGTTTTCCGGCGAGTTTTCTTGCACACATGTTCAATTTCTTGGCGGTCAAAATGAACCTCTCGCCACAATAAGATCGCCGCATCGGAGCGACCTTTCGCAAGCGCGGTCAAACGTTTCACATTGACTTCTCCTTGGGTCAGCATAGCGCGGCTCCTCGTTCAAGAGCGCTAAAGCCGAATGGGTCGGCTTCAGGGAAGGTTTCTATCCCCCTCAAAGCGCATGCGGTCACAAAGCAACAGAGGATGACCCACAGTGCGGCTGGAAGGCGGTTTTCTGGCGCGATCATCTTTCTTGACCTTTCGAAACGGCCGGCCGATAATCGCGGTTGAGACCCCGACGAATACCGGCCTGCCGGTTTTTGTTGGTGTTCTGACCCCGCTATCTGCTAATAGCGGGGTTTTTCTTCCACACCAGCAGGCTTGGTTAATCGAGCGAATGTTTGGTTAGGAATCGTTGGCTTTATTTCTGTCCACAATGTTGAACGCGGGCCTCCTGCCAGAGCCAGTTCAATGCGGTGAGCAACGCGTGAACAAGTTAACTTTCTGTGCCGAGCGAGCCTCGCACGGCATGTAGTCGACCAAAAAGTAGGTCGATGTAAAACGTGTTGCCACGTTTGCGAAGTGCGATCATGGCTTCTCCTTTCGAAACGGTCCGGTTCATGGTTGGTTTCGCCCGCTGCTAGGGCTAGTAGCGGGTCCTTGCTTTCATCGTCTCAACCTGCCCTTGACCCAGCCTCTCCTCCGAGGCGCGGATTTAATCTAACACATCTTCAAGTTATTGAAAACAAAGACTTAACCTTCGCCAGCGCGAAGGATTTGTCAAGGGGAACCGGGGGTGGAGAAATGCAGTCAAGTAATTGAAAAAACATGACTTAACCGTCGCCAGCGCGAAGGATTTGTCAGCGGGAGCTGGGGCGGAAGCTGGCTGGTTAGCTGCACCGTCGCTCATGCCGCATCCCCCTAAGTAGGAAGCTGACGGAGGTAATTGCTCCGTCGTTGGCCGCCCGCGCTATGCGATGTGCTGGATTTGATTGGCAGCCAAACTTCCGACACGATTCGGCTTACGCTGGCCAGGTGTGCTCGTTGTTTCCTCAGAGGAGACGTCGGGTCTTTCGTTCCTCAATTTGGAGCACAGTCTGAGCCCGCACAACCTTCTTACCTTTCTTGCCCCGAGGAGCGAAATCCAAAATCTCAGCCGCGAGCGCACGTAGGCGGTTGTACACAGTGCCACGTGAACAACGCCATCGTTGGGCGAGTTCTGCTATTGAGAAGTATTCTTGCCGTGCCTGCACACACACACGAGAGATGCGCTCACGGACTGGGGTCTCCCGCAGATCATCCTTGGGCGGCAAGCAGTCCCTCCTCTTTGTTTCGGCTCGTCCAACTGTCTCCGGGAGCCTTCATTGCACTCTCCTAATCATCAAGTCACCGGCCATCTGCTTGGATACCAATCTCGAATCCGCCCTCAAATCCGGCCAGAGCTCCGTTAGGGTCCGACCAGGACATCTGTCGGTTTGACCGTCTTCCAAAATTCCGTTTAGCTTCGTCATTCCGTACTCACTGCACCCGTGCCTTTCGCGCTAATTGCCTGCCAGAGGCCGTCCGTGCAATAAAAGGACGACGCGTGTGCGTTGAGTGGTATCATCAGTGACTCGTTTGCCACCCGGAACTTGGCACGAGGTCGTGTTGATCCGTCTCGTATTTGTATCGTAATAAATTATATCTATACAAATTGTCGTGTCAAGTAGGAAAAAACCCGCCCCTCCATCTATCGATTGGAAAACGGTGGGCAGACGCCTGCGAGAATTGAGAGGCTTCGATATGACCCAAGCCGATTTCGCACGGCGGATCGGTGTCAGCCAAGGCTACCTCTCTTCAGCAGAACGGGGGCAGAGGGAGATCGGACCGGAAATTCTCGTGCGCATCAGTCACGAGTACGGCAAGTCAATTGAGTGGCTGCTTACCGGAAAAGCATCGACAACACACGAGTAGCACTTTAATTTGTCATCACCGAAGAAAAGGGGCGTTTCACGACCTTGTCGATAGGGGAAAGATCCGCTAAGGCACTCTGAAATTAAGGCTTTTAAACCCCAATCCCCTGGCCCGTCGCCGAAGGTGAAGCAGTGCAAACCGAGAAAAGCGCGTTAGTGAAAATTGCTCTTCCGAGCTGCAGACCAGAGAGTCTTCGACGTTTGGGAACCGCGTTCAAGATTCCGAAGCATCGGAGTCGAAGCTGTCTGTCCGACTGACGGCCGATCAGCCGTAGATCCTCCAATCAACACATGAATCGACCTGTTGGCGGGCTGGCAGTGTGCGAACGGTGCGCCTCTCTTTCGAGCCGTCGCTCATGCCCTAAGACCACTCGGCGAGTCGTAGCGAATTCGCTAGTGTCTAGTGCGGACATATACGCCGTACCGCCCGTAGCATTGCGATCCGGAGCGATTCTTGTGGGCGTTCAGCTTTCCATCCATCTTCTTCTTGTTAAAAGTCCTGCCGCACACCGTACACCGGAAAACATAAGTTGGCCCCTGCGCCCTGGTCCTTGGAGCCCGCCGCATCCGTGGCATTCTGGGCATAGCCACCGAAGGAGCCACGCTCAGCGCGCCCGTCGAACTCAATTCAACCGCATAGCGCGGATTGAACACGTGCGGCGTCACAGTCGCGCCCTGCATCCGGTCCACACGGTAAGAACGATGTTCACCCGAATCGCTGCGGATGGCGTGGAGCACGAAATACCCTTCCGCCGTCTGCCTTAAAGAATACGGCTCTATGCGCCGCACGCTGTGGTCGTAGGTAAGGTCGACGCACAGGTGGTTCGCTGCTGCGAACCGGATGATTTCCAGAGTCGAGCGGGAAGGAAGAGGGACTGCCATCGGCAGCACGCGCGTCCGGACCGCCACTTCGCCGGCGCCGTGCTGGATGATTGCGCGCTGCGGGATTGGCGCCCCGCTCGTCACCCAAGTGAAGATTTCCGGAAGCGTGTCCCAGAAATCGTTGAGCGGTGGAAGAACAGGCAGCTGGTGCTTGAGCATGTCCGACCACATCACCTCAAGCGCCTGGCGATAGGGCTGCAGGGAGGCGAATGTGGGTACCGGGATTGCCTTGTGATCGCATTTCTGCCGGAGCACGTCGAGCAGGACCGTGGGCATTGGCCGGCTGTCCGTGTGCCGGTAGAGGTTCACGACGTCGTAGAGATCGCGCGGGCGCGTCCGCTCTCCAAGCGCCCGCAGCTTTTCACCAAAGGCTTCTTCGTAGGCATAACAATTGGCCCAGATTCCGAATTCAGGCTTGTCGCTGTAAGGATGAAAAACTTCGCGGCGCACGGAAGGAAGCACGAGCCTTTCATCCGCCGTGAGATCGAGCTTTATCTTGGGCCAGCCGCCCGATGTCGGCGAAACCGGCCCGCGATATGCAATCTTGCCCTGACAGTTCGGTTTGCCGCGCGGGTTGTCGTAGATCTCGAACTCAAGCTGGTCGGCGGGAATGTTCAATCCCGATTGTTCCGTCACCCAGGTAACGACTTCCCCGAATACCGGCTTCAGGAATTCCTCATCAAGATGAGTTTCATCGCGTAGAGTGAAATCCAAATCCTCCGAGAAGCGGTAAGTCTCGAAGTAGCACTTCTTGAGACAGGTGCCGCCCTTGAAGACCCAGCTTTCCGCAAGCTCTTCATGCGCGTTGATGCCGGCAAGTATCCAGCCCAGGACGTAGTCTTTCTCGACAATGTTGGGCAACAGTGAAAACGACGACGCGGCTTCGAGGATCTCGCGCTTGTCGATCATGAGGCTGTGACCTTCTGGGCCTCCGGTACCCAGAGCCGCCAGGCGGTGATCAGCTTTCTGGTGCGAAGCGACGAATCGAGTTTGGCATAACCGTACGTCAACCGCGCACGGCAGTCGTCCGCGAGTTTCTTGTCATGAAGCCGTGTGTCTGCGAGGAATCCGAGGCGCTTGAAGACGGCGCCGTTGTCGAACCGCTCTGCGTGACGGATGAGCAGCTCCCGATCGGCGCTTTTGCCCGCAAGATAATTACTCAGACAATCCGCCACGTGATCGATACCGCCCCCAGCTTCCGGTGCCGCGATCATATCGACCAACGTGCGCGCGGGGTCCGAGATCGAGACTTTGGCTGAGCCGCGCCAAAGAGTTTTTAATCCGAAGAAGCGTTTGGATTTTATGTTGTGCAGCAGGAATGCAGCGCCTTGCGCGGTCACATGCTTTACGGAGACACGGCGCGTCGTAAAGACGAAGGTTTCATTGAAGAGCTGCTCGGTGAGTTCCCAATGATGAGCGGCCGTCCAGCCGCCGATGTAGCACTGACCAAAGAGCGTGGGAACAAGCACCCAGGGATCTGCGATGACCTGTTCGCTGCCGGCCAGGTCCAAAGGCACAGGAACATAGAGCCCATGCCCGATCCTTCGGAGCCAGCCCTGCTCTCGCCAACGTGACAGAAGCTTCGCGGCTTCGCGGCGCTCGATCCCAAGTGTCTTTGTCGCAACATCAATAGAAACGACCTCTTTGGAGGCGCGGAGCACGGAAGCGAGCCGCGCGCGGGAAGCCGGCAAAAGGTCTATTCCGGGTTTCACAGCTATATAATAACACGCAAAGTTCGCACTTTATAGGAACTTTACGCATAATGATGTAGCCCCACAAGATTCTGGCCTCGGCGAGACTCCGATATATGCCTCCGTGCGGCGCGATGACGCCCGCAGCGTCGCACCGCGTCTCCGACCGAACCCGGGGAGGTTTGCATTTTCCTTTTCGTGAGCGGCAAGCTCCGCGAAATTCGCGGATCTGTCCGCCATAAATACTAGTTTCACCTGTCGATCCTTTCCGTCGTCTCGTTTTTCTCCCCAATGAAGATTTGCTTGCTAGCTTGCTGACTGACATGCCATCAGTCAAAACGGGGTCAAAAGTATTGGGAAAACAAGGTATTGGCTGCCAGTGATGTGCCGAACTCCCCTGAATGGATTGGAGCCAAGCCAAAAAACTCATGCTCCTCTCTTACAGTCGTCTACCGTCGCGCAATCTGCCCGTGTGGACCTGTACCCTAGATTAGGCTGATTCCGGAAACCTGCGCTTCGTACGAGAAAACACTCGCCCTGGCACGGAAGGAACGGGACCGACGTTTTCTCGCGAGACGGCTGAGGAATTGAAATAAAACTCGTCAGAAGAAATCGTGGGTTAATGCCGGGTGGTGAACGTTCCCTCTGTCCCAGCTTTTCTTATCATCACAATGGTTGAACCGCAACCGCGCGGAGGTATATTCAGGAGGTTACCCAGCAGGCTTTATGTCTACCGCAACAATCGAAGTTCGTTGCAATGCGCGTCCGACCCGCCTCGCCTTTGTTGTTCCCGGACCCGACCGAGATTTACTCCTGTCTGTGATCGCGAGAGCTACGAGCCTGTGGGGCGGCGTTTTCAATCCCATCGTCATTCTCGATGGCTCGACACGCGAGGTGCGCGGCCGCCAAGAACAAATAACCTCACCCGCGCAGTACCTTGAAGGTCAGACTGACATTCTGAAGGCCTTCGATCCCGACTTTCTCCCCAACTTCTCCGCCGATCCTCTCCCCCAAGAACTGAAAGAATTTCAGCACCGCGCGTTCGCCGCAGAGAGATTGGACTGGAAACCCTGGGGGCCTATGCGGAACGAAGTAACTTCGTACTTCGCTGATGTGTGGCCGATCCTCGACGAACTGTGGGAAAAAGAGTTCAAGTCCAGTGCGAAACCTGCACTCAAGTTCCGTTATCTCGAAAAGGACGATGCGAGGAAATCGTTGCTACTCGCGGCTAAATATGGGCTTTACTCGAATGACGACAGTTACGAATTCCTAAAGAAAAACTTCGGAGCGGAGGCCATAGTCTACGATGCCCAGTTCAAGGCCTCTCTCAAGCCGCGGACCTTCCACGCTCCGCTCTCCCTGACGGCATACAGGTGTTCCCAAAGGCGGCAACACGTTCACTCCCACGCCTATTTTCTATTGAATCCCGAGAACCCGTTCGATGTCGTGGACTACTGGAATCTTCGTGCGGCTGGCATGATCCTCTTTCCCCTCACATTGCAGGACTACAAGGAATTCGAGCAACCCATCCGCGATTTTGGCGCGCTTGCTGCGTATCCGATCAACGAAAGGATTACCAATCACGTGGTCCTTGTAAAGGCGCGCAGCATCTCGGAAGAGGAGTTGGCGACCGTTGCCGATTGGATACGGTCGCTCGGGTTTCTCAAAGACTTTTCCACCATGGCGTGGGTGCCTCGTTACAACATGAATTACTACATGATCGGAAACGAGGTCGATATCGAACCGATCAGAGCATACGACTCATCCCCGGTGGGCATTTTAGACAACGGATATGGCTTCATAGAGGGCCCGACTCCGGGGTTCTTACGCACTGAGCACTTCGACCAACATTGGTCAATGGATCTGTCATTCTCCACTATCCGCGCTGCCGACGCGTGTTATCGGCTGCCGTGGCTGAATTCGGGTTGCGACGCCCTCGTTCAGCGAAAGATAGGGGGTGGCTTCGACATTGATGCGGCACACGTCTCTCAAAGCGGCATCGTGACACAGCATGCAGGAACAAGCGGACGTGTGCGGATGTCACCGATTACGCCTGTTGAAGCGGTACGGGCGTTTCTCCTGGGGAAAGATATCGAATACCTGAAAACAAGCGCGCCAGGACTCGCGCTCGAGCGCATCATTGAAATGTTGAAGGGACTGGGCGACTCCAAACTTTTCCAGAACGCCGCCATCCGCGACTTGCTGGATGAATTGGCTTCCGGTGGCTGGCGCTTGGCGAGTGAAGTCAGGGGCGCGATCTATAAGTCCCTTAAAGGGCTCAAGCACTTTGACCAGCCGGCCACGAAAGACCAGATCACGCAGAGGGTCGACGCCATCTTGGACCAGGCCGTCGAAGCCAAGGTGTTTCGCATTGGCCTCGTTTTCCAGTGTTCTCGCTGCAAGCGGCACAACTGGTATGCGGTGACTGAATTCGACGACGCTTTCAATTGCAAGTCCTGCTTCGCTCGCGAGCTCACGCCGCGATTGGATGCGACGCAGTGGTACTACGCTTCGGACGGCTTCTTCCGGACTTCAAACAAACTCGACGGGAACATCACGATCTTGCTGACACTCAACTTTTTTAACCATTGCTTCGAGCACTGCATCCAGTTCGCACCATCGTTCGATTACCGGATCGGTACAGAGGCGCACGAGATGGATTTTGCAGTTATCAGCAGCGGAGGAATGCTAAGTAGTGAAGCGGTCGATATGGTCTTCGGGGAATCGAAGTCAGGAGCAGCTCTCAAGGAGGACGAGCGCCTGAAGCTGAAATCCTTCGCTGAAAAGACGGGATCTTATATCTGCTTCTGCGCGATGGCCGATGATTTCGACGAGACCGACAAGACATTTTTTCGCGATTTGGTCGATGCTGATGTCAAAATCATCATGCTGACGCGGTTCTTTCTGGAAATGGATTACTTCGAGGTAATGAAGTACCGTACGGAGAATAACCCCGGGCGGAGCTGGACAAAGACCGATTGGCTGATGCGAGCGACGATCTTGCGTACGCTCGGCAAAGAGTTCGCGCGCACAAAAACAATATCTGGCTGTAGTATCCGGGCTTCATTCCCCCGAAGAGAGTCTCGGCCAAGCCGGGCCAGACGGATGGAGTGCACCCGCCCGGCCTTCCCGAGCTTATCTAGGCCGTCGATGCTCACAATACCCTTGGTCCAGTGATTAGCGTTACGGGTATACGTCCAAACCATCTATCAACCAATCGGTCTATGGTATTTGGTCCGAGATACTTTGTAGGCCAGGTAATGGTGTCTTGTTGGATGGGCCAGATCTGCTGACTCGCCGGATCCCAATGGTGATCTTGTTCCGGCAGTTCGACCCAGCGACCACGATTCAAAATGCTATTGAATCGGCTCGAAAGCACCTGGAAGACGAGATGGCCGATGACATAGGTATGCGTGAAAACGTCGAGATCGTTCAGGGGAGGGGGATCGTTTGTTGATTTCGCGTAACGGGGATTCGATCTACCGGAGTCACGAGATTGTCCTTGAAATGAAGAAATCCAAATACGAACGTTGGTCGGGAGAGCAAGAGATGTCCTAAACCGTTCGCGTTGTGCTCGGGTTGAAATAGGTTCTCCAAGAATCCGAAGTGTCTGATAGTTCGCAACAACCGATTTTTCGAAAGCATAAGCGGCCAGAAACTTGAGGTCGTCGCCCGCAAAGCTTGTTTGTTTCCCATCGAATGATGACATCGGTGAGCAAAGTTTTGGCTCGACCCTCAAGGTCACTGCATCCACGTTTCGTTACACGTTTTACGCACCACATTGGCTGTTTGATCCGATTTTTGTGGTGGTCCATATGTTCCTTGCCTCGCCGTCTTCAAGTTTCGTTCCTGTAACGAGTTTTTGGCAGGAGCCTGGTCAGCCAGGCGGGCCAAATATGCTCCCCAGTGAGATTCGATGCGGCAGGACAAAACGCGCAGATAGGCACCATGCAAGCGTATCAAACGATTTCTTATCCAGGAAAACAGACCGACCGTTCCCCGCATTTTCGACGACTGAAAACCGGGAACAGACGGAACGTCTCCCAGCTTTTCGAACGAATGGCGATTGGTGAAGGTCCTGCCTGTCCCCAGTTCTTCCACATTCGACCCCGTGCTCGGCTTCATCACCAGAACGACCGCACACAAAACGCACACAGGAAATGGCTTTCGTGTCCTCCCTGTCCTTAGTGTCCATCGTGGAATCAGCAAGTTGCTGATAACAGGCCGCGCGAAATCGTTCAACTCCGTCCCTGGCCACCATATCTTTCAATGGTTTAGCAGATCAGCCAAAATTTCACACCTGTGATTTCACACCTGTGGTCTCTCATGGCCCCAAGCTAACGACTTTCGAACTGGCGAGTCGTTAACTTCCGCACTGCTGACTACCTGGACGTGTTCTCCTCCAGAGTCGGTGCGAAGCCAGATTCGTCGCGAACGAGCCGCACAAAGCAACGCTGGTGGGTAATGATCGACCGCAGTGCGCAAAGACCGCTGATCATGGGTTACTATCAGCAGTCTGCCTAGCACCCAGCGATGCCGCCCAAATTATGAAGATCACGTGCTTCTTGAAGGAAGAGGCGCCGCCGAACAATATTAATGCCTTCGGACGCAGCCGATAGCCGTAGCATGGATGTAAATTCCGATTGCGACACGCTGACTCGCACTGGGACACTGCACGTACGGTACGATTCCTTTGCCGTGGGCAATTTGGTCTTCCCCGCGCGAAGCGTCTGGACAGATGGAGCTTCCAGTTTGCTCACGGGGCAGCCGACCTGCGAGAGCGCAACGGCGACACCAATTTGCATGCCGGAACGGGAAGCACGGGCAGTTCGCGCTTCCCGGTTGTCTGACTCGGAGCAAATTCACACGACCGGCCACCAGTTCTCGTCCGGGTTGTATTCCTGAATGGAGGCAGCGATCTTGACCGTCTCGGGCCCCAAATCCCGCTCGTAAACCACGCCATCGCCGCCGGTCATGAAGGTCATGATGCCGGTTTCTGCGTACTTCACAGGCGTTGCCAGGATGGCGAAGCCGCCGTTCATCTTGCCATTCACGATGTAGCTCTTGGCCCCGCCGGGGGCGTCGTCGCCTTGAGCAGTCAGGATGCGCAGCGTGTAGCCATCGATGACCAGAGGTTCATCCGGAGAGAGCTTCGCGAGCGACGACTTGGGGAGTTCGCTGAGGCTCGCGAGAGGACTCGAAACCTGCTTCTCCGACGCGGGCCAATACAGGCCGTCCTGTTTGCCCAAAGTGCTGATGATGCGCTGGGCGAATTCAGCCGAGTCGCCACCGTTGGCAGAATAAACCTTTTCAGCGCCGGCGAGCGCATAGCAAGCGTCGATCGTTAACAGCTCGTTGCGTCCAATGTCGCGCGCCCGGATTTCCTGAGCGCCGGCGACCGCATCGAAGTACCACTGGCCCGAGGCATTTTTCGCCAGGGGCACCGGGAAAGCAAAGTTGTCCGCTCCGATGTAGAGCACGCGACTGCCATCGGTCATGTCGACCCAACGATTCATCTTCTCGTACTTTGAGGCAAACGCCTCTAACGCGGCCTTGTCTGCTTCTTTGTCTCCCGTGCCCAGGAGGACCTTGGTGTCAACGCCCAGGATGTTTGCGAGAGCAGCGTCATCGCCGCTCTTCGCCGCCTTTGCCAGCGCGGCGCCGGCCTCGGCCGGGGACGGAAACGTTGCCTGGGCTAACGCCGAATTTCTTGTCTTGAGTTGTACAGCCACGATGGCAAAGGCGGCGAGCGCCAGCACTCCGATTACAACCCACTTCCACTTCTTCGTCGTATTGTTTGCATTCGATTCCATGTTCAATCTCCTGTGAAGGTCTGATCTGCCTTTTCCTTTATTGAAATGACCGTGTTTTTCGGGTCCCTTACCGACGGCGTCCGCCGCCGCCGCCGGAATGGTGTTCAGCGGGTGCGTGCACTCTTGCCATACGTGGCTGGCTGCGCCGTCCCGCCATACTTCCACGGCCCCGATTGCTTTCCATGCGGTTAGACCGACCGTCTCCGCTCATGCGAGAGCTGTTCAGATTGCCATTGTTCGAACGATCGGCGTTTCTGCTCTGCTGGTCCTGGGCACCGCCGTTACCGCCGATCAGACCGTGGTTGCCGTTGTTTCCACCGTTAGGCGTATTGCCCGGACCCGTGCCTTTGTCAGGATGAAGGCCGCCGTCAGGACCGTAATAGCTATTCGGGTGATAACCGCCGTTCGGGCCATAGTGCGTGTCTTCGCCCGGCTTGTAGCCAGGATCGGGATGAAAGTTGCCGTTATTGCCGTAATAGCCACGACCGCCATTCATAGCCGCGCCGCCGTTGGAGCCGGCATCCGCGCGCTCTACGCCGCCGTTGCCGCCAATCAGCCCGTGATTGCCGTTGTTGCCGCCGTTAGGCAGGTTCTGACCGGCGTTCTTGTCGGGGTGCCAGCCGCCGTCAGGACCGTAATACCCGTTCGGATGATAACCGCCGTTCGGGCCATAGTGCGTGTCTTCGCCCGGCTTGTAGTTACCGTCTGGGTGAAAGGTGCCGTTGGCGCCATACCAGGCATGATTTTGCGATCCGGCCGCTCCACCTCCCCAGGGGTGATAGCCGTTGTAGTTCGTGTTGTTCCAGGTGTGGTTGTTGATATAGGTGTTGTGGTTGTAGATGATGGTCGAACCGCCGCCACCGCCCCAGCCGCCGCCCCAGTTGACATTCCAGGCGTGCCAGCCCCAGCCGAAGCCTCCACCCCAACCGCCGCCACCGAACGTGGCGCC
>Ga0187855_10001433_pt1 | contig 18926 bp, 18 predicted proteins | sample June2016WEW_8_10_2_FD_132969 | JGI IMG/M metagenome (GOLD analysis project Ga0187855, IMG submission 132969) | Peatland microbial communities from SPRUCE experiment site at the Marcell Experimental Forest, Minnesota, USA - June2016WEW_8_10 | ecosystem: Environmental > Terrestrial > Soil >...
AAGGCCGCGACCTTTTCGGCGTTGGTCGACACGGCGACGAAGTGCTTCGCGACGGCCGACTCGTCGCCCAGTTTCTCGACGATCCAGTTGCGCGCCGACGTCGCGTTGGTGAGCGTCTCTAAGGTCCCGAAGGTCTTCGAAGAGATGATGAAGAGCGTCTCGTCGGCTTCGAGGTCGCGCACCGCCTCGACCAGGTCGGTCGAATCGACGTTGGACACGAAGTGGAAGGTGAGGTCGCGTCGCGAGTAGTAGCGCAGCGCTTCGTAGGCCATCACTGGACCGAGGTCTGAGCCACCGATACCGATGTTGACGACGTTCTTGATCGCCTTGCCGGTGTGACCCTTCCACTCACCAGAGCGCACGCGCGTGGCGAAAGCGCTCATCTGGTCGAGTACGGCGTGGACCTCCGCGACCACGTCGACGCCGTCGACGGCGAGCGTGGCGCTCTTCGGCATCCGCAGGGCGACGTGGAGGACCGCCCGGTCCTCCGAGACGTTGATGTGCTCGCCTCGGAACATCTGATCTCGGCGCTCACCCACACCGGATTCGTTCGCCAGTTCGATGAGGAGGCGCATCGTCTCGTCGGTGACACGCTGCTTCGAATAGTCGAGGTGGATGCCCTCGGCGTCGACGCGCAGTCGCTCGCCGCGCTGCGGGTCCTGGGCGAAGAGGCGTCGCAGATCCATCTCCTCAAGAGTCTTGAAGTGGGACTCGAGGGTCAGCCAAGCGCTTCGTTGGCGAAGAGGGAGTGCGTTCATGGGAGTGTCCTTGGCGTTCGTCCGGGAGCCTGGCGTTGGCTCTCCAATACGCCAGTCTGACAAATCTGCGTAAAGGAGACGAATCCGAGAGTCGACCTGACGAACCCGTGAACCACGCTCAACTCGCGTGACTCGCGGGTGGGTCGGCCGCGCCGGTGAGCGGAAGTGTCGGCGGTATGTCGAGTCGGGCCACGGCGATCCGGAAGTCGTTGATCCCGTAGTAGACGTCCAGTCGGTCGGGTTGACCAATGTCGTCGCGACGGTCGATGCCCGTTGGGAAGACGACGTTCGAGGGCGTCCCTCGAGGCCCCGTCGAGGGGGTCGGTGAGAGCACGGGATGGGTCGATCGATAGAGCAACTGCTCGGGGTGATCTCGGGAAAGGACCATCACGCCGGCCGAGTACGTGATCTGGTGGGTGTCGCTGTCGGGCGAGGCCATGTCGGTTACGCCGTGGTAGATGAACAGCCATCCATGTTTCGTCAAGATCGGCGGCGCGCCGCTCCCGATCTTGAGCGACTCCCACTCCGAGACCGGCGACGCCAGGCGTTGGTGCGACGTGAACTGGCTGAGTTGATAGGGTCCGTCGCCCGCGCCCTGGGGACTGAACGACATCCAGATGCTCTCCTTGTGCAGGTCGACCTCGCGGTCCAGTTCCTCCAGCATCAAGTCTTCGGGCAACGTGCCGGGGAAGAGCGGGCGATGCAGGATGGCGAGTTCGTGGTGACCCGTGGGATTGGGGATGGCGAAGGGGAACATCGCGGCGTCCTTGTTGTCCACGCCGTCGAAGTGGATGCCCTCGAAGGGTTGGAACGTCGCGAGACCGAGTCGCTCCCAGTGCATGATGTCCTTGGAGATCGCCAACGCGATTCGCGGCCCGTTGGGCGAGAACGCCGTGTACGTCATGACGTAGCTCTTGAGCGGTTCGACGAAGGTGACGCGAGGGTCCTCGCACCCACCGCCATCCGGGCGCAGCTCATAGGGCATCTCGGGCTCGAGCGCGATGCCGAGGCGTTCGATCCCGCACGGCTCGCCGCTGGCGTCGAACTGCACCCGCGCGACGCCGATCCGAGAGTAATTACCGGACGCGACCAGTCTCGGAAAGAGGTAGAGATGCCCGTCTGGTCCCCTCGCGGCCGCCGGGTTCAAGATGCCACCGACCTCGTTGGGGTTACCTGGCTCTGGCTCGATCACCAGGTCCAACGGACGCATGGCGAAGGCGCTCACGACGGCTTTCCGGGTGACGTGATCTGCACGGCGTCATCACCGAGGCAGGCGATGACCGTTTGGATCACGCGCGCCGTCTCCCAGGGATCTCGCACCATGATGCTGTCCACGCCGGCCTCTTGGGCCGGGTAGTCGTTGCCACCCGGAAAGATGGCGTCACCGGCGAAGAGCATCTCCTTGACGGGGATAGACAGCTGGTCACGCAACTTGGCGATGCCGTAGGCCTTGTCGATGCCCGGCTTGGTCACGTCGATCGAGGTCGTACCGCCCATGTGGATCGCGAACTCCGGCAACATCGGCTGGAGGATCGCGATGATTTTGGTGCGCTTGGCGAAGTCGGGGTCCCACTTCGCCTTCTCCTCCAGCGGCGCCTCCTGACCCAGTACCGAGAGCGTGATCTGACTGCCGCGGTCCTCGATGGCCTCGCCCCAGATCTTGTCGACTTTCGTGCCCGACTGCTCGTAGGCGTCCTCGAGCGCCTTGATGATCCTCGCTCGCTCCTCGTCGCTGAGGTCCTCGGAGTAGACCTTCGACCAATGACCGACGTACTCGTAGAGCTGGGTGCCGCAGGTGGGCAGTAGGTACAGGTCCTTCAACCGTTCGTCGTCGGGGAGATTCGCGAGGAGTTGCTTTTGGAACTGCGACCAGTCGCCGCCGGAGATGACGGCGACCTTCATGACGCCCAAGAGGTCGTGCAAGAGTGCGGCGACGTCGGAGCCCAGGGGCGACTTACTCGGGGCGAGTGTGCCGTCGAGGTCGAAGACGAAGAGCTTCTTGATGGTGTTCCTCCCGGTTCGGGGCGCTCGGTTGGCCGTCGGCGTCGTTGATGTCGTTCGACCCTGTACCACCCTAAACGAGAGGTAGATGCCCGAGTCGTGGGCCGATCGAAAGGTTCGGCGCTGCGCCAGTGGAACCGGCTCTCGGGCGAAGCGGCTGAACGAAAGTATGGCGGCCCGCCGGACAGTATTGGGTATGAGGCGATTCTCGAGGGTGACGGCGAGCCGGCTCGTGCTGCTCTTCGTCGCCCTCGCTGTCGGGTGCCTCGGTCTTCCTACGATGAACGCCCTCGCGGCCCCCACGACAACGACGACGCTGCCGCCGGCGATCGTCGTGGCGGGCAACGTGTACGCGAGGCATCTGTTGGCGCGTCAACCGGTGCCGTCGACGGCCCGCAAGGTGAGGACTCTACCCACGGCATTGGAGGCCGGTGGCGGCGTGAGCTCCGGAGGAAACATCAGCCACGCGTGGGCGCTCTACGTGCTTCCCATGTCGGTCTCAGTGGAACAGTTCGTGCGCGCCCATCTGCCAAGCGGCGAGACGGTCACGGAGACCGGCAACGGTAACGCGCCCAGTAGCAACCCGGTGTACTACCTCGGTCTTTCGCTCACCTGCGTCAGTCCTCACATCACCTCCTGCGGCGTCTGGTACACGACGACCGAGGCGAAAGACGGGCAGCAGGAACTGCGCGTCGACGTGTCCTTGGTCTATTTGCCGATCATCCGCGCCGAGATGCCGACCGATGGCGTCGTGACCGTCACGGGGTACGGAAAGATCTCGTTGATGGACCGCTCGAGCGATCTCACGTCCGTCGTCTTGACGCACCACCAGGCGCTGACCTTGCGAACGGTGGTCGCCGAACTGAAGGACTTCGGCGGTGGCATGTGCATGGAAGACTCTGAGCTCCTCAAGATCAACATCGTGAAGGACGGCACGTCGGTGTGGAGTGCCACGGCCGACGAGTGCCCAGGTGTGCTCACAATCACGTCGGGAAAGACGACTCTGAACCTGTACAACCGCTCGTGCGCCTTCTGGCACGTCGTTGACTCCTTCTTCGCCCCGGGAGTCGCGAACGGGACCAAGTCAGGTAGTCAGGTCTGCGGCGACAACCAGGACGGCTGAAGGAACTCTTGCGATTGAGAACGTGGCTAATCGGCCGCGGCGACTTCGAGTTCTGCAATCGCGGGTAGCGGCCCGAAGTTCGGTTCCCCCTTGATCGGGAGCAACATGATGAGCGTGGCGAGTGAGACGACCACTGCGATGATCGTCAACTCGCCCTGATAACCGAGCACGGTGATGAGGATCGCGCCGAGGGCGATCGACATCGTCTGCGGGAGTGACGCGATGAGGTCGAAGGCCGAGAACGCCCGTCCCTGTAGCTCTCCCGGCGTTCGCAGCTGCAAGAGCGTGTAGGCGCCGACTAGGAGCGGCGGCAATGCGACGCCGAAGACCACGCCGCCCATCAGGACGAAGACGAGAGAACCGCCTTCAAGTAAAAGAGATCCAACGACGATGCCGAGGAGGCCGATGCCGCAGAGCCAGCGTTCGCCGACGCGCCGCATGGCCGGGGCCGACGAGGGACCACCGATGAGCGCCCCGATGCCCTGGACCGCCATGATCACACCGATGAAGCTCGGGCTCCGGTGCAGTTCGTTCGCCGTGATCGCGAAGATCGCCGTCTCGATGAAGCCGACGACGCTGAGCGCCACCGCCAGTGAAATGGCCATGCGTCGCAGAATTGGTGTTCGCGACACGTGGCGGAACCCGGCCGAGATCTCGGTGCGGAAGTGTTGGGGTGCGCGAAGGGGCTTGTCTTCGCGAACGTGAAGCGCAAGGACCGAGAGACCGGCGATCACGAACGTGGCCGAGTCCAATACGGCGATCCAGTGACCCCCGACCACGACGAAAAGGCCGGCGCCGACGAGTGGCGCGACGAGCCGCAGACCTTCGCGAACGGTGCGCAAGAATCCGTTGGCGTCGCCGAGCTGCTCCGGTGGCAACAACGTGGTCAAGAAGGCGGACTGCGCCGATCCAATGAAGTTCCCGGCGAAGGCGTAGAGGAACATCGTCAAGTAGATGATCCAGACGTCCGACGCGTTGTGCACGAAGAGCAGCAGCATCACGAGCGCTGCGCTGACGAAGTTCACGCAAATGAGGGTGGGACGGCGTCGCACCCGATCGACCACCATGCCGGCCAGCGGTGCGAACAACGACGCCAAGGGAAAGAACAGGAAGGTCAGTCCGGCGTCGGCGTTGGAGTGCGTCAACTCCTTCACCCAGATCCCGAGAGCGAGGAACATGGCCGTGTCGCCGAAGAGCGAGAAGCTTTGACCGATGAGGTAGACGCGGGCGTCGCGGGACTTAGCGAGGTCGCGCATTGTCATAGCGAGCTCCCGGGCAATCGCACTGGGTACATGAATACGAGGGCTTCGACGGGCAGCGAGCCGTCGGGTCGTTCCGACGCATGGGAGATCCGATCGTGAAATCTGTTAAAGGTTGACATGACCTCTAAGGTCACCGCTTCGAGTTCCGCGGGCGTCACCCAAAGGATCGTCTCCATGTTCTGTGACGCCTCCTGCCAGATCTTGGGGAAACTGGCTTTGGCGTTGATGAAGCCCGAGAGCCGACCCAGAGCTCGATCGAAGACCATGCGCTCGAGGCTCTTCGCCGCCACACTCGTTTCAGGGTCTTCCGTGACATCGCTGAAACGCATGCCGGCGTTGGCGATCTTCCACGGACGATTTCGTCCAGGTCCGCTCTCGGCCTCTTCGACGAAGCCGTATTTCGCCAACTGTCGAAAGTGAAACGAACACGTTGTCGGGGACTCACCGATCAGTTCGCCGGCCGCGGTCGCGGTCAGGGGTCCCTCAAGGGCTAAGGCCTCGAGGAGAGCGAGCCGAACGGGATGAGTGAGCGCGCGAAGGGTCTTAGGGTCATTGACTTCGCGCATGGCGCTGCGCGGATCTTGGGCGGGTGTTTCTGTGATATCGGTCTTGGGATTCTCGGTGGTCATGCATTGAGCGTACTCTATCGAGAGATATCTATCGAGAACTAACTCTTAAACCATTGATTTAGGCCAAAATCGAGGATGGAATATGGTCTGAGTTCGTATGGGTTGGCCCCCACAGCCTCAGGGGCGAGAAGGTTCGACGGACGAGCGTACTTCGTTCAGCGGGTCTGCTGCGCTTCAGCGTCGTTCCTCTTCAATGAACTCACGGGCCACGAACCCGAATCGAGTGCGGTCGTAGACAGTGAGACCGCTGAGGGGTGGCGAGTAGGCGTGGATACTCGCCGCAGGTTTGCCAGCTTCGTAGATCACGTCGTGGACGTGCTCGGGGCCGAAGGAACCGCTGTCGCCAGCCACGTAGTGACGATCTCGGACGCTCACGTGGTCTTCGGCACGATAGGTCTCGTAGAGAGCGCCGCCAGTGACGGTCCACGCACCCGACGACCCTCCGTGATCGTGCCAATCGGATGACTGTTCGCGCTCCCAGGTGAGCAATCGGACTTCGAAGTTCTCCGCGACGTAGAACTGGAGCCACCATCGATTGACTTCATCATCGACCAATAGGTCCTCGTAGAGGTCGGGGCGTGCCGCGACGGCGTTGGTGAGTCTCTCGAGTGTGTCGCCATCGAGACGGCCTGTGGGTAGCTGCAGTGACTCGAAGAACTCGCGTCGTTCGCGCACGCGCGACTCCGGCGCCTCGCTCGAGGCAGTTGAAATGTTGAGTGACATGTGGGCCTCCTTGCTCCGCCGTTTCGAATATACTATGATTTCTAGTGAAATACTAGGTATTACAAGAACCAACGACGTGCTCGCCCGAGAAAATCAGTTCCGACCGGCTCTTTTGGGGTCGTTGGCCGTGACCTCGACGTTCGTCGCTGACGCGCACGGAGGTCCGCACTGAGCTCTGACCGTCGTGGTGTCAGAGGTGAATTGAGTGATCCACTAGTTCTTGACCGACAAATGTTCGATCCCAGTTCGTGACGTCAACCAAGACAATCCCAACTCCGATGACTTCGTTCTCGATCGTGACGGGATACAGATTGGTAAGCCATCGATGCGTGATACCCGGTTCGGCGGGGCTCTGCCCCGTGACTTCTCGATTGGCAATCGGCGAATTGGTGTCGACGACGAATCGATACATTGGCTCGAGCTGGGGCCACAACTTGGGGACGACCTCCGCGATCGTTCGCCCTATCTGCTCCGAGGCGACTCCACCATGGACGCTGGCCAGCATCGGGTTGACCCGCACGAAGCGAAAGTCGCGATCGACGAATCCCATTCCGACGATCGACGTTGACTGGTACCGCTCCAGGATCGTGAGGGCATCGTGGGTGGCGCGATCGGCGGCGCGCACGCGCTCTTCAACCAATCTGCGGCGGGCATCCTTGCCGGCGCTAGGGGCCTCACCTCGAACCGATCGGACAGCGGGCTGCGAAGTGGGGGTCCTCCCACTACCGTTGAACTTCACGTCGTAGAGACTCTCGTCGGCGGCCCGTACCAACTCGGTCGCGCTGGGATGCGCCGGATCGAGTGCGGCGTAACCCACACTCACGGTGGGCCGCCCGGCGGTCGCCGCCGCGACGCTCATTCGAGCGGCAATCCGCGACGCGTCGTCGAACGACGACGTCGGCAAGATGACGGCGAACTCGTCGCCTCCGATACGCCCGACGGCGTCGAATCCTCGACTGGTATTCATGAGAGTGCGCCCCACGTTGCGCAGTGCGTCATCGCCAGCGAGGTGACCGTAGGTGTCGTTGAACGCCTTGAAGAAGTCCAGGTCGATCATCAAGAGGCTCAACGGTTCGTTCTGGCGAAGGGCCCGATTGATCTCGATCTCGAGTCGTTCGTAGAACGCCCCGTGATTGAGACATCCGGTCAACGTGTCAATCGTCGCGAGGTTCGAGAGTTCGGTCCGCAACTCGACTTCGTCCTCCAGTAACCGAGAACGAGCCGTTGAGACGCCTACCGCGATCACCACCAGACCGACCAGCGCCATAGCGAACATCACGACCACCGAGGCCGATCGATGGACGTCGCCGTCGTACATCCAGATGTAAGTGAACTCTCCCAGTGTCGCCGCGCCGCAGACGATGACCTGTCGCACCTCGAGCGCGAGAGCGGCGCTCACGATTGGCAACGCCAGCAGAAAGATCAGAGGACTGTCAATGCCACCGTCGAGGTGTACGGACACCGCTAAGACGAATCCGGCGAAGAGAGTCCACGCGAACGAGTACCGCGTTCGCCACGACATCGTGGCGAGGTGACCGGTGAACGGCATACTGGCAACCGACGCGAGGATCGCGATCGACGTGAGGGCGACGAGCAATCCTCGGTTCGGTTCGCCGAGAGTCAAGACGAGATACACGAGCACGGCGAGAGCTTCGCCGGTGAACACGAAGATTCCGATGCGCAGATAGTGTGCCCAGAATCGCCTCAAATGGCCCTGGTCGTGAAACCGGGCGGGGAGTGGTGCGGGCGTCGCGGTTTCGCCGTCACGGTGGTCGCGACCGAGCGAACCGAGCAATGTCCGGACCGGCCACCTCTTTCGAATGAGGCTCTCTCGACTCATGAATTCCTCCCACGGGCGCGTGGCGTCCGTCGTGGTTCAATGCCTCAATCTGCAAGTTACGAAAGAATTTTCTCGCGTGACCCACCGAACGCAATAGGGCCGAACGTCATTTTCGCTCTCGTCAGGCGGCCCCGTCTTTGTAGGTCGACGGAACGACGACGACCGGGATCGTGGCGTGTTCGGCGACTTCGAGACTCGTACTGCCCAGGAGTAGTCCTTCACGCTTTCCGTCGCCGCGCGAACCGACGACCAGCGTGTCGGCGTTGACGGGTGCCGAGGCCATGCGCAAGAGCACCGAACACGCGTCGCCGTTGGTGACGAGCCATCGGAGACGACTCTCGTCGAAGTCGTACTGCTGGGCGAGACTGAGCAGTTCCGGTGGGAGTTCGTCCGGCGAATATCGTGTTCGAAGGTGCTCGAGCAAGCCCGTGGCGTGCACGATCGTTACCGAAGCGTCCGCTTCTTGCGCCGCGCGTAACGCCCAGCGCACGGCGATGGTCGAATCGGGCGAACCGTCATAGCCCACCGCGATGCTTTGAAATGGCTTCACTGTGTCGTCTCCGTATCTTCCGCGGACCACCGCGTCTCGATCGCCGATTGGCGGGCCGCGTGCAGTCTCTCGACCTGATCGTTGCCCGGTCCTCCGTTCGAGGGTGTCTCGGCTTCGTGTGCTTGTCCCAAGGCCGCGCTCAATGTCGCGAGGATCGACGAGCGCAGTGCTCGGAGGTCGTAGCCCCCCTCGAGGAAGAAGACGACGCGACCAGGACCCTCGACCAACGTCGTCACAAATTCAGACATCATGGCGAAGTCCCCACTGGTGAGTCGCAGGTCAGCCATCGGATCGTCACGATGAGCGTCAAAGCCCGCAGAGACCAGCACCCACGTCGGTTTGAACGAGTCGATGACCGGGTGAGCGATCTCGTCGATCGCTCGGCGCATGACGTCCCCGGTGGCGCCGGGTGGCAAGGGAATGTTGACCGTCCGGTCAGTCGCGTGTCGACCACCGATCTCGATTACGGAACCGCTTCCCGGGAACAGCGGCCACTGATGCGTCGAGACGTAGAGGACGTTGGGTTCGTCCCAAAAGATCTGTTGGGTCCCGTTGCCATGATGAACGTCCCAGTCCAGGACCAGAACACGTTCGCCCTGACTCAGCAGTGCGGCCGCGGCGATCGCCACGTTGTTCAAGAGACAGAATCCCATCGCCCGATCGGCGAGGGCGTGATGTCCTGGTGGGCGCGCCGCGACGAAGCCCACGCCGTCCTTACGACGCTGGAGTTCCTCGATGACCTTGAGTCCAGCACCGGCCGCATATTGAGCGATCGTCCAGGAGTCCAACGTGGCGTAGGTGTCCGGATCGATGTTGCCGCCACCGGCGTAGCAAAACGCGCCCAACTCGTCGAGGTAGTTGCCGTTGTGCACGCGTACGAGCTCGGCTCGAGAGGCGGAGTAACTCGGCGCCACGACGAGATCGCTCCCCAGTTGGAGGTCCGCGACGGCCGCCATCGCGGCCACCACTCGTTGCGGTCGTTCCGGGTGTCCTTCGTCCTCGTGGCCCGAGTCGCTGTAGGGCCCGTTGATCACCAACGCCATGGGCTATCTCCCTTCGCCCGATTGGTCACCGCGCGCGGCGCGTGGTTGATCGTCCGAAGTAATCGAAAAGCGAACACTAATCTGACCGTCCGAAATTGTCGACGTGACCGGGAACTTCGAGTGTCGAAAGACTGACATCATGTCGCGATTCTCGAGCAGGGTTTCGGCGGTGAAGACCGTGATACCCCTCTCTCGCGCTGCGTCGGCGAGAGCTTCGAGTAGTTGATGCCCCAGCCCCAGATGTTGGTAGTCATCTCGGACGACGAAGGCGACCTCGGCGGTAGAACTGTGGGGCACTCGGTCGTAACGCCCGACCGCCACCAGAACCTCGCCATCTTCAACGACGAACGCCATGCGCTCAACGTAGTCAACCTCGGTGAGATGTACGACCTCGTCCGGTGAGAGTTCGGGGTGCATCGAAAAGTATCGACGATAGATGGAGTCGAACGACAGGTTGTGATGAAACGTAACGAGTCTGGTCGCGTCGTCGCTCCGAATTGGGCGAAGATGCAACCGGGCGCCCGTGCGAACCAGAATGTCGGCCTCCAATTCGACCGGGTATCGACCCGCAACGGACACTCGCGGCGTGGGATCGCCCATTGGCTCTCGGGGCCCCGGATGAAGGGTGTCGTTCACGCCGTCAACCTGGTGCTTCGGATACATAACGTGCATGACGCAAGAGAGCAAATCTCGCTACGACTGCGGTCTCGAGGTCGTCACACTCCCCGGCATTGTTGGTGCGCCCGAACGACATAGTTCTATGGTCGCTGCTCATCGCAGCCTGCCAATAGGGGCGTAGGTCACTTGCCGATTGTGCCACCCGCTCGACTCGAGCGTCGCCTCGGACGTCAGAGGTCTCGGGACTAAGTCGGGTCACTCGCCTTTGAGGTCGCGAAGCGTGAAGAGCTCGAGTCCGACACCGGCAGCCAAAAGCGCGATTGCCATCATTATGACGTTGGTGGTCCAGTCAATAGAGGAAGCGGGTGCCGCGGACATCTGATGGAATGCAGAGAGGTCCAAGAGCCAATGATTGATGTTGACGGCACCGCCGACGATCTCGATGAGGAAGAACCACAACAGCAGTCCGTAAGAGATTGCGCTGACGAACCTCGGAGTGACGGCCAGCGCGAGGACGCCGATTCCGAATACGACGAGTGCGGGAACGGCGAGATTGAGACCGGCGCCCAGCATCGACCCAAAATGCACTCGTGCGTGATCGCTGACGGCGCCGACCCAAGTCGAGAGGCCAGCGAGTACCCCACCCACGATGATCACGACGACCCCGAGGGCGATTCGTTGACCCAGCCAGGTCGACCTCGAAAGAGGTCGGACGAGGAGATTGTCGAGCTGTCCGCTCGATTCCTCCTTACGTGCACCACTGACCTGGCTCACGGCGACGAAGGTCAGGGCGACCGACATGATTAAGAGCGCCACGCTCAGGTACGCCTCCGCCCCCGAGACGCCGAGACGCGCGAACACCGACCGCAGACTCGGTGAACTGGTGATTATCTTGCCCCCCGACTTCGCGATGCTGCCGAGCAGAAGACCGTACGCGACGATGGAGGCGGCCCACGCGATCAGGGTCGAACGAGACAGGTACAGGGCGAGTCCGAGGGGGCTCGACGGAAGTCGCCGGATCGACGAGATGCTCGAGCGATCCGCGAGCGTGCCCGCGCCGAGGTCTCGGCGTCCCGCGAGAAAGACCGTTACCGTCGCCATGACGACGACGAGACAGACGATCGGGACAAGCGCGAACGGCCGAGGACCGGTCAGGGGCTGGAGCTCCTCGATCCAGCCGAGCGGCGTGAGCCAACGGAGCCAGGTCAGATCGGAGCCCGAATCGGCGACCATCCGGAGTGCGTAGCTGGCACCGAGAATGGCCGAGGCAAATCCAGCCGCCTGTCGACGCGATGTCGAGAGTTGGCTGCAGAACGCTCCTATCGCGAGGAACATGACGGCGCCACTCACGAACGCCAAAGCGAAGTAGATCGCCCCGCCTGCGTCAATACCCACCTTGGACGACCGACCGACCGCCACGGTCACGATCGCCGCCGACGTGAAGAGCGCGACGGCACCGGCACCAAGACCGAGCAACGCTTCCCGGGCGGCGCCTCGGCGCGTGACGTGACCGGCCAGGAGAAGTTCCCACCGTCCGGCGTCTTCCTCGCCACGTGTCATCTTGGTGCTCGTAAGGACGCCCCAAACGGCGCCGATGATCGCGAGAACCGTTAGACACTTCCACGCGGTGAAGCCCGGTACGGTCCCAATCTGATTGGCCGGACCGACGAGGGCACTGATGCCGGAGTTGTGGGCGAACTCCTGCACCAGGATCTGTCGCGCGGCACGAGTCTTATAACTCGTGGCGTAGGTGAGGGCCTGCGTCGCGACGTACAGTCCGAAGCCAACGCCCCATCCAACTCCTGCTCGGACCGCCCTTCGCGCCGTCACGCGAGCTACGACGTAGCGCGACGGACGCTCGGCGGAGGACTCTCGTCGGGGCGTTTGCTCAGGGCTGTGCAACAGCACGCGAACCCTCATCCGTCGGTGAACCGTAGTGTGACAAGAACAGTTCCTCGAGAGACGGCTCTCGACTGAGCATTTCAATGACCCCGGAACGTGAGAACATCGCGAGCAAGGGTTCGATGGAGCCCCGAACCTGGCAGCGCACTCTCGATCCCTGCACTTCGACCATCGAAACCCCCGCCACGTTCGTGACATCAGGGGCGGCTCCTGCGAACGTCGCTTCGACCGTGAGGGCTGACAGATGGCGCATCTCTGCCATGGTGCCCATCTCGACGAGTTCGCCCGATCTCAGAATGCCGATACGGTCACAGAGCGCTTCGACTTCGCTCAGTATGTGCGACGACAACAGCACGCTCTGTCCGCGGTCCTTCGCTTCGTGAACGCAGAGTCGGAAGGCCTGCTCCATCAGGGGGTCGAGGCCACTGGTCGGCTCGTCCAAGATGAGCAGGTCCGCTCGGGTCATGAGTGCGGCGACGAGTATGAGTTTCTGTCGGTTGCCCTTCGAGAGCGCGCGAACCCTTTTCGTTGTGTCCAGTCCGAATCGATCGATGAGTTCAACTCGATAGGACTCATCGACGTGACCGTGCACCCTTCCCAAGAGCCGTAGTGTCTCGGCGCCGCTTAACGACGGCCACAGACTCGCTTCACCGGGGACGTAGGAGAGTCGGCGATGAGCCTCGACCGTTTGACGCTGAGAGTCCATACCAAAGATTTCGGCCCGACCCGCCGTGGGAATCAGCAGTCCGAGGAGTAGACGAATGAGGGTCGTCTTGCCCGCCCCATTGGGACCGAGGCAGCCGACGATCTCACCCGCTTCGACCCGCAGGTCTAGACCACGGAGCGCACGCGTTGAACCAAAGTCCTTGCGGAGGTCGAAGGTTTCAATTGCTGGTGTCGTCATGCACACTCCTCGGGATCGCTCATTGCGCCAAATCCATCGTTGCATTCATTTGCGTGCGGGCGTGGGCGCGGCGAAGGACAGGGACCACACCGTCGTATTGACACTGGCTCGTATCAACGAATGCCGTCGCCCCTCTCCCTAGGGTCAATGGTCCTCTTTTGGGGCGAGAGTTTCCTCGCCTCGCCGTCTTCTCAGACCGCGTCAACCGCGGGAGTCGCTCGAGAACGTCATGAATATCCCTGCCGACAACGAATTTCGGGAAGGTTTTAGTTATACCGAGGTGACCAAATGGCCGAAGGCTTCGTCGTCGTACCGTGACACCATTCGGAAGATTTCGTGCACGCCAGCACTATCGTTTCACGTGTAGTTGCAATGAGTATCGCGGAGTGCGAAGGAGAAAAGTGAGTGCACGTCACCACGCAACAGACGAATCAAACGCCAGTGTCGCTGGCGGCCACCGGATCGTTGTCGGAATTGATGGTTCAGCGGCCTCCCTCGCCGCTCTCGACTGGTCAGTGCGTCAAGCTGAACTGACGCACGCGGACCTAGAAGTCATCGCGACCTGGGAGTGGCCCACCGGTTTCGGATGGTCGATGATCCCCGAAGGGTACGACCCCGCGTCGGACATGATGACGATGGTTCAACCACTTCTGGACGGACTTCGAACGGACCATCCGAGTGTCGCGGTGGAGGCGAAGATTCTTGAGGGCCACCCGGCACCGGTACTTATTCGCGAATCGAAGGGGGCCGACTTGCTGGTCGTCGGCAGTCGAGGTCACGGTGAGTTCGTCGGTATGCTCATTGGCTCAACGAGTGAGCACTGCGTCGCGAACGCGGCGTGTCCGGTCGTCGTGTTTCGCGGGAACACCTAGCCGTTGGCGGCCCCACCCGACGTCATTGAGTTTCTTCAGAAGTACCCACCCTTCGCCGGACTCGACGCGAAGGGACTCGAAATACTCGCCAGCGTGGTGGAGGTCGAATTCCATCCCGCGGGGCAGGTCATATTCTCCAAAGGTGCCGGTCCCGTCGATGCACTTCGCGTGATTCGCTCTGGAGCGGTCGAGGTCGTGAACGATGGCCAGGTTCTTGACCACATGGACGTCGGAGAGATGTTCGGTCACGCGTCGATGTTGTCGGGACTCCCGACCGGATTCGAAGCACGGGCGGCCGAGGACACGCTCACCTACCGCATTCCAGCGCACGTGGCGTCCCAGGTCCTCTCGGGACCGGAGACACTGAGCTACGTGACCCGATTGATACTCGAGGACCGTCACCATATTCGTTCCGGGACGTCACGCGAATTGACGAGGGATCACCTCCGCCAGCCGGTGCGAGACATAATCCGAAATGCTCCCCTCATCTGTTCACCTGATACGTCAATTCGCGAAGCGGCGCGAAAGATGACGGTGGCCGGCGCGAGCGCGCTCGTCGTCGATCTCGGCGGTTCGGTCGGAATAGTGACCGATGGCGACCTGCGATCCAGGGTGGTTGCGGGAGACGTATCCGTTGACTCGCCCGTGTCGGCGGTGATGTCCACCCCCGCGTTCACCGTGACCGACGATCGGCCCGGAAGCGAAGTGTTATTGGACATGTTGGACCGTGGTATCACCCACTTTCCAGTTGTCTCCGCGACCGGTCGCATCATCGGAATCGTCGAGGATCACGACCTCATCGCGATTGAGAGCACGACGTCATTCCAACTTCGACACGCGATCACCCGCGCCAATTCGGTGGAGGAGCTTCTTGCGGCGTCGCTGAAACTGCGGCCCACGATCGTGAGCCTTCACCGTGGAGGGATGACCGCCCTCGACGTCATGTCGGTCTTCTCGATCGTGGTCGATGCGCTTACTCGTCGATCGCTCGATTTCGCCGTAGCGCGCGTGGGCGTCCCGCCCACTCGCTTCACCTGGCTGGCGCTCGGCAGCCAGGCTCGACGTGAGGCGATGCCGAGCTCGGATCTCGACAGTGCGATTGCCTGGTTCGGCGACGGGGAAGATGACGACCCTTCGGTTGAGAGCTACTTCAGTGAGGTAGCGACGATTGCGTCCGACACCCTTACGGAGTGCGGAATACGTCCGGATGAACACCGGGTAAACGCTTCCGATCCACTTTTCGTTCGGTCCCTTTCGTCATGGCAGCACGAGGCCCAATCGTTCCTCGACAACCCCACGCAAAAGAAAGCCCTCGTATTGGTATCGGTACTCGTCGACAGCCGTCCCGTGTGGGGTGTCGAATCGGAGCCCCTCATCGCCGAAACGTTTCGGGCGGCCCGGGCCTATCCGCAGTTGCTACGACTGCTGGCGCAGTTCGCGCTCTCGCACCGACCACCGGTTGGCTTCTTTCGGGGCCATGCCATCGATGTCGGCGGCGTGGGTCGAAGTCAGTTGGATCTGAAGAGCGGCGCCGTGGTCCCGATCACCGATCTCGCACGATGGGCGGGGATGGCCGCCGGCGTGGCGTGTGCCTCGACGACCGAACGCCTGAGGGCGGCGGGTCAGGGAGGAACGCTCTCAGAGTCCGATGCCCTCACGTTGCACGATGCCTTCGAATTGACTTGTCAGTTGCGAATGGAACACCAAATTGCCCAGATCGAACACGGACTTGAGCCCAACGACGTCATCGGTCTCGACGAACTGAGCCCTCTGAGTCGCAGCTATCTGAAAGAGGCCTTTCGGGCCGTGGTCTCTGTGCAGCGTCGCGTCGAGAACGCCGTCTCCTGGAGCGGTTGACGTGCGGCGACCTCGACGCACGATGTCACCGGGCGCGCTGTCGTACGCCCAGTCACCGGTCGACGGGGGCCGGACTCCGTGGCGCGAGGCCCACTACTGCGTCGTGGACCTGGAGCTGAGCGGGCTTGATCCCCGCACCGACGAGATCCTCTCCTTCGCCGCGGTTCCGATCGATGACGGCCGCGTCATGGCCGGCCAGGCGCTGTACGGATTGTGCCGACCAACCCGTCCCGTGCCGGAACGGTCCGTGCTCGTTCACGGACTTCGCACGGTCGATCTCGAGGAAGCTCCGACACTCGACGAAGCGATACAGCCACTGTTAAGCGCGATGGCGGGCAGGGTGACCGTGGTACACGTGGCGTGGGTGGAGCGCTCGTTCCTGGGTCGGGCATTCGCACCTCTCGGAATACGACTTCGCGAACCCGTGCTCGATACGTACGAACTCGGTCGGTTGTTGGCCCTCGCTCGAAGGGAGCCTTCCCCTCCGACGTCACTCGGAGCGCTCGCTGTGAGCCTGGGGCTTCCAATTCATCGTCCCCATCACGCGCTCGGCGATGCGCTCACGACGGCGCAGGTCTTCGTCGCGCTTGCCACCCATTTGAATGCGTTCAGTACCGAGACCGTTCGGTCCCTCGCCCGCGCCAAGACCCGACTGGACTGAGGCGATGCAACGTCACCACCAGTGCCTGATCCAGGGCTGGAGGTGCGGGGGTCGTGAGGTTACTGCGAAGCGGTCTGCTGGATCCCGGATCGTTCGAGATTGACGGCGATCTCCTTGATTGAGGCGTCAAGACTGCGGGCGCAACTGATGAGCCGCTCCTTGAACACCGTCTGAGCGTGGGGCCGGAACTGTTCGCCGCGGGCGATCAACAACTCTTCTTCCATCTCGTGAATCTGGCGCTCAATCGCTGAGAAAAGCTGTAGTGCAATCTCGATGAGTCGCTCGACGTCGTCTTGGATACTCCTGCTCACTGTTGATGGCGAACCCTCAGAGAATTCGTGGAGGAAGTCTCCTTCGTCATCCGGCGATTCAGAGCTCCTCGATAGCATCCTTCACCTTTTCTCCCACCTGCTTGAGGTGACCCTTGTGTTGATCGTTCGCACCGTCACTCTCGAGATCCCGGTTTCCCGTGACCTGTCCCGTGACCTCCTTCGTCCGACCCTTGGAGATTTGAAACATGTTCTTCGCCCGATTCATAAAATTCATCGTCTTCTTCTATCTCTCTCACGAGACGCGTGTCGGCGCACACGTTGTCCGCCGCTGGTTCTTCGATAGAACATGTGGTCACACGGTGTATACGCACCGACAGATCTGTGACCACATGAGCAATGGGGGTCATCTCGAAATACAAGAGTTGAAATTCGCGATGACGAGCGGGGAGGGACCTCGTTCGCGGCCAAGCGAAGTACTTTCGGCCGCGACGCTTGGAACAGTCCAGTTCCTCCCATAATGCGTTCCTCCTACAAACGGGCCCAGCGAAATACCGGGTCAGTAGGAAGCGGGATCTAGACGTCCTAGATGGAGGGTACCAGAATCGTCCTCGAATCGCCCCAGAATGGCCGCTGAGTTCGGTTCCGACGTCCGGGGCGGCCCGTGTTGAAGGCGTCACGCGCGATAACCATCGTGATCTTCCGGTCCCTAGGCCGGCGTCGGCGCCGCCCAATCGTCGAGATCGTTCGGCAAGATCACCTTGCCAACGACACGAGTGGCGAGATAGGTCAGGCCCTCATTGTGGTTCCTGGCGTGCGCCCGCAGTCGATTGAACGCGTCGTTCATGTCGCAGCCCGTCGACTGGCAGATCATCCCTTTCGCCTGCTCAATGATCACCCGACTGTTGAGGGCGTTGCTCAACTGGGCGTTCAGGGTGTTCGCGTCGATTGACGATCGGTGCTGCAGGATGGCAATCGTGGCGACGTCGGCGAGTCCCTGGGCCACGATCACGTCATCGTCGCTGAGCGCCCCCTGATGCGTCCGAAAGAGGTTCAGCGCGCCGATCGTCCTACCGCGCAGTCGCATCGGCAGACTGTGGACGGCGCGGAAACCTTGGGCGAGGGCCAGGGGCGTGAACTGTGGCCAGCGACCATCGGACTCGCTCAGCGATTGATTGGTGATGGCGAGCCCGTCGCGGTAGCAGTCAACGCATGGTCCTTCGTTCGCCTGAATCTGAAAGAGTTCGAGCACGGTCATCGACTCACTCGATGAGGCCACGAACTGCAGTTCTCCAACTGGCGACGCGAGCATGACGCCGGCGGCGTCGACGTCGATCGCCTCCACGCAGCGCAGGCTCAGTACGGTGAGCACGTCAATGACGTCGTAGTCGTCGACCAGGTTGTCCGCCAACTCCACCAGCGTCGCTATCAAGAGTGATTCCCTGTTCATCGGTCCCACCTGTCTATTTCACGATGCGCAGTCATGTAATCGCACCACGTTGTTGCGGCGATTGACCAGTAAATTCTACCGTTCACTTCCCTCCTTCCGCCGACTGGTCAACCCACTCTTGGGTTTCGGGCGCAAAACACGTCGACCGCGACACGACGCGTTGCGCGAGGTCCGTGAGCTGAGATCCGGTTCCAAAGGCGTGCGCCTGCAAGAAGACGAGTGCGTCCTTCACCGACATCGACGCCTGGACCGCCAACATGCCCGCGGCTTGGTGGACTCGGAAATTGAGCGGCGATTCGCTGCTCAACTCACCGACGAGGCGGTTGGGTGCGCCACCCGCCTGAATCGTCAATATCGCTCGGCCGATCACCGACGCCATGAGGTACGCGTCCAATGACTGATTCGCACTCAGCGGTCCAGGAACGTAACGGAAGAGAGTCAGTGCTCCGAAACGAATCGCTCCG
>Ga0187855_10001435_pt1 | contig 18925 bp, 10 predicted proteins | sample June2016WEW_8_10_2_FD_132969 | JGI IMG/M metagenome (GOLD analysis project Ga0187855, IMG submission 132969) | Peatland microbial communities from SPRUCE experiment site at the Marcell Experimental Forest, Minnesota, USA - June2016WEW_8_10 | ecosystem: Environmental > Terrestrial > Soil >...
GAAGCCTGCCGGGGCGACCGGCGGCCCTTGGACGAAAACCGTTCTCCACCAGTTTTACACCAACTCCGAACCTTACGGATCCTTTGTAATCGATAATAGCGGGGCGCTGTTGGGCACGACCCTCGGCGGCCCCGGAGGCAGTTTCGACGGCTTTCTTTTCAAGGTAGATCCCTCAAGCGCGGAAACGGAGGCTTCCAATGAGAACCCTATACCTGATGGCATTTGCGGCGGCGATAGGTTCCCCCTTATTCGCCGGCGCCACTAGTCGGAGCGGCTTTACTACACTGTACAAGTTCGTGGGATCTTCCGCGGGCCAGACACCCCAAGGCTTAGTTGCCGGACCAAACGGTGTGCTCTATGGCACGACGGCGTATGGCGGGACCTATGGCTTTGGCACAGTATTCGAGCTGCAGCCGCCGGCGGCTCCTGGTGGAACGTGGACCGAGACCGTGATTTACAACTTCACCGGTGAGAACAGCGACGGAAAAAATCCATTCGCCAGTCCGACCCTGGGCGCCAATGGCTCGCTCTACGGCACGACCACGTATGGAGGGTATTATGGAAGCGGCGCGGCATACGAGTTACAGCCGCCCTCGGACCCCGGCGGGGCGTGGACCGAGATGGTGCTGTTCAGCTTCGTCGATACCGACAACGGCGGAAGCGGTTTTTATCCATATGAAAGGGTGGTAATCGGCAACAACGGCGAACTCTACGGCGCCACCTCCGGCGGCGGAATTTATTACTTCGGCGCGATATTCGAACTGGCGCCGCCAGCCGCGCCGGGTGGGACATGGACCGAGTCTGTAATCTACAGTTTCACCGGTGACGGGCGCGAGCCTGTTGGCCTGACCATGGGAGCCAATGGCATGCTTTATGGCGCGACCGCCTACGGCGGAGGCTCGGGCGCCGGCACGGTGTTCGAATTAATGCCGCCGTCAGCTTCTGGAGGAACCTGGATCCCCATCGTGCTTTATACCTTCAGCGGCGGCGCCGACGGAGTGGCGCCTTTGCAGCCACCGGTGATAGCCAACAATGGAACTCTTTACGGGACGACAAGCGGAGGCGGCAGCACCGGCGCCGGTACGGTTTTCGCGCTAACACCGGGCCAAGGCGGGATCTGGACCAAGACCGTGCTGTACGATTTCGCGAACAGCGGCGATGGAAAGATCCCGGATTCGCCGCTCGTCCTTAGAAGTAATGCGATCTACGGGACAACCGCTACCGGCACGGGCGCTCAGAACGCCGGCGGCTCCGTCTTCGAGTTGCGGAAAACGGCCGGCGGCGCCTGGACCGAGACGGTTCTTCACGACTTCGCAGGCGCGGCCGGACCTTACGGAAGCTTCGTCATGGATAAGAGCGGCGCGATCTACGGCGCCACCACGAGTGGCCCGGGACCCACTGGAGCAGGCATGGTCTACAAGATAGTGCCCTGAATTCCGCGGCGGTAGCTCCAATCCGCGCCGCGCCCGACAATCGGCGATTTTTTCCTTTGCGGAGACTGATGTCATGAAAATCGCAGCATTGCTGTTGACCTTGCCCCTGCTGAGCGCGCCGGCGATTTCGCTGGCACAGCAGGTGGCGAACACTTTGTATAACATCCAAGCGTCCGGATCCTATAACGAGATTACGACGGGACCAGATGGCGCGGTATGGTTCCCCGAACCGCCAAATAAAATCGGCCGGATTACCACCGCCGGAGTGATCACTTCCTACTTAATTCCAGACGACCGCGACAGTGAGCCAAACGGAATCGCGGCAGGTCCGGACGGTGCGCTTTGGTTTACAATGTCGCCCAACAAAATCGGGCGGATCACTACGGCCGGCGCCGTCACCCAATATCGGGTGCCTGGCCGTAATAACATGCCTTGGTACATCACGGCGGGGCCGGATGGCGCGATGTGGTTTACCCAATTCTACGGCAATGAGATCGGGCGCATTACCACGGCCGGCGTGATCACCAAGTTTCTATTGCCCAGCCCCAGCAGCCAAGCCGTCGAGATCGCCTCGGGGCCGGATGGGGCGCTGTGGTTTACCGATGACGGTAACAACGCAATCGGCCGCATCACCACTGCGGGCGTAGCTACCGAATATTCGTTGCCCACTGCGCAAAGTGACCCTTGGGGAATTACGGCGGGGCCAGACGGCGCTCTGTGGTTTACCGAAGAGCATGCCAACCAGATCGGGCGCATTACCACAGCCGGCGTACTCACGGAATACCCGGTGCCCAGCGGCGTCTATCCCTATGAGGCGCCTCAGGGGATTACGGCGGGACCGGACGGCGCGTTGTGGTTCATGCCATTATGCTGTCAGACCATCGCCCGCATCACCACGGCAGGAGCATTCTCCTATTATCCGGTGGACGGCACCAAGGGCGGCGGCAATGCGATCACCACCGGGCCCGACGGCGGATTGTGGTTCACTACGAACGGCGCCGGCCAAGTGGGGGATGCTCTATTCGTGACCGCTACTCTGAGCGTCATTCCGACTAGCGGGGATTACCGCTCCGAGCTTACGTTTGTGGGGACAGGTTATGCCCCCAACGAGAATGTCCAGATCTACAGCAGCGGTGTGGGCTCGGCGGTGGTGGCCAACGGCACTACCGATTCTACGGGAAGGTTCACAGCAGTCGGTGGCGTGCCTGAATCTGTAGTTGGCCTCCGATTTTTCCTGGGCGTCGGCCAGACCAGTGGAAAATTGGGAGCCGCGAGCTTCTCCGTCACAGCGCGGCTGTACCTCGATCCGTATTACGGTACACCCGGAAGCACTGCCTCGGTGATCGGCTATGGTTTCGGCCCGTTCGAGACAGTCAATATTTTCTGGGATAACGGATCCACTGCGCTGGGCACTGTAACAGCGGATCGCTATGGCGCCTTTAAGGGGAGTTCGGCATTTACATTCACGATTCCCTCAAACGCGACGCCGGGCACAAATACCGTGACGGCTACGGAAACCTATCCCGCAGCTAGCGCCTCGGCCATTTACACAGTCGATTAAATCATTCTTAAGGGGACGTTATACCCGGATCTGATCGGTTGACCGCTGGAGCCGTCGACCAGCGGAGGAACCGCAGTTAATCTCGCCTCCCGGCTTCAGACGATGGCGGACTAGTCCAAGGCACAGATGGAAATACGGCTCGCCCGGCGCCGCATCGGCGCGCTTGCGGAGATTCGCCAACTATATGAGGCGCCCGCTCCCGCCTCTGCGAAGAAGTAGTCGCTGGATCGTGGCGGAAATCGGCATGCAGTTCGCTGTCGCTGGCCTGTCTCCGTCTGTGGCTGCGTGCGCCGGACTTGTACAGGAAGGCACAACGTGGACGTTCCCCGCCGCAACCGTAGCGGCAGGAGCAGACATTGTTGTAAGCGAAAACCCCTCTGGCCACAATCGGGAAATGGTCGGCGCCGACGCACTGTTTAGGAATTGCTCTTGGTCGCGTCGCCAAACCGCTCGCGTGGCCAGGTCTGACTGTCGAGGCGGGTACAAGGGGTCCGGTCCCTGACCCAGGACTAGGATTGAGCCGCCCCGATCCGCTCGTCGAAGCCCCGCGTAGCAGGCAGTCAATGTTCTCCAAGCACCGCGTTCTCAAACGAGGACTGTGATATAAAGGTACGCACGATCTTGTCCCGCGAGAGGCCGTTGCCGAGCCGCGCAGCCTGTTTGATCCTCTGTCTCGTACCCTGCGGGCCGAGCAGTTGCCTGTGCGGATTTACACTACCGCCGATGGATTGGCGGGGAACACAATCGATCGCATTGTCACGGACTCCCACGGTTTCCTCTGGTTTTGTACCCGCGAGGGGCTCTCCCGTTTCGATGGATACCAGTTCTACAACTTCGGTGTAGCGCAGGGATTGGGGTCCCGAAGCTTCCCTATGTCGTTACTCTAGATGTGTCGTAAAATCTGTACTGAGACCTCTCAAGCGGGGCGAGGAAGGAATTCTATGGCAGGGCATGACCAAAAACGTGACGCCACAAAAATGCTGAATGAAGTGTTTGCAGCTAAGTTGCAAAAAAGTGCGGCAAAGGGCGGCTGGACTTATGTGATATGGCCTCAATCCGTAGCGTTTTTCGGGACGCGTGGTCTGGTTAAGGTCCGGGGCAAAATTGATGGTCACCCGTTCCAAAGCTCGTTTATGGCTATGGGTGACGGTACGCATAAGCTGCCAGTCAAAACCGACATTCGCCAGGCAATCGGGAAAGAGGCAGGCGATACCGTGAGCGTGCTGTTGGAGGAGCGAATCGACAAACCGAGTCGCGGTTGAAGCACATGCCAAACGTGTTCGCGAAGCTACCGGGGTGCCACTACCCGGCGTCATCGCCCTACCCTAAAAGCGCCGCCTGCGCATATTCAGCGGACGCACGCCCCCGTACTTCGTGACCGTGCCGGACGCTTCTCAGCGACAGATGGATTTCTTGTTTGCAGCAATGACGAATGTTCTGCGTAATCTGTGGACAGACGATCAACGCCGAGACCTGATTGAATACTCAAAAACGACCGCAATGTCCTACTGCTGGCCGGCGTTAACTTTAACGGCACTGCGGCTGTCTTCATCGTGGTCTCGGCTACCGAAGTCACTACGACCGTACCCACCGGGGCGACCAGCGGAAAAGCCCAGGTAGTAACACCCAGCGGCACGCTTTCGAGCAACGTGCTCTTCCGCGTGCTGCCATAGAGTCCGCGCCTATTGTTGGCGCACGTGGGCGTAATCACCGCGGACAAAGCTCCGGCACGATGTCGAGCCTTATTGGTAGAGATGCGCGCCGCGCGAAGGGCGCCTGCAAAACCCCGATTTGCGCGGCAGCCGCCGCCGGATGGCACGCCATCTGTCGCCCCGGGTTACGTTTAACGTACCGTGGTTGTTAGGGGCGAGGCGGGCAGAGTGTAAACCACTTCGCCATCAAGCAACGTCATCAGGCATTTCAGGTCTTTGCTTTGGTCTGTGGGAATCGCATAGAGGTCGCGGTCCCAAATGGCAACGTCGCCTTTCTTGCCCACCTCGAGGGTGCCTATTTTGTCTTCTAGGAACATCTGGCGCGCGCCCCAGGCTGTGTAACTGCGGAGGGCGGTGTGGATGTCCACGGCTTCTGCCATCCCGAAGGGACGTAGGCCGTAAGTGCCCTTGGCCGTTTGGCGCGCTATGGAGGCCCAGAGGCCGTAGCGGGCGGCAACCGGGGTGACGAAGTAGTCTGACCCGCCGGACCAGAGGATACCTCGGGAGTGGAGGGTCTTGAAGGGCTCCAGCCGCTGGCCGCGCTTGGGACCATAATTGGCTGCGTAGATGTCGCCGATCCACCAGAGGAATCCGGGCTGCATTTCCGGGTAGCCGGCGTCGTATTTCTTCTGCAGGTTGGCCATCACGTCGAGGGCGTGCTGAGTGGGTAGGTTGGCGTGAATGATGCTGTGGCGCAGGCCGGGGTGCGGCTGCTCTTGCTCGACGAGAGCGTAGGTATCGACGACCCAGTCCATGGCGCGGTCGCCGACGGCATGAGTGCCGACGGGGACTCTGTTTTGGTGGAAGAGGCGCACCATTTCCCGATACACAGAGGGGTCGGTCTGCGGATAGCCGCGATTGCCCTTGCCTGAAGTCGTTGTGTCTGGAATCGTGGCGTTACGTAGCCAGTCGTCATAGACCCAGCCGGTCCGGGCGCCACCCGAGCCGTCCATGAAGATTTTGGCGCCGCAAGAGAGCAGGCGGTCGTCGCCGAGAGTGGCGGGCACGCGAGGAACAGCGTTGATCTCGGCTAGCGCCTTCCGGGCCGACTGCAGAGTCGAACCGGCGTGCCAGAGGACGCAGATGCGCTCCTTGAGTTGGCCCTGATCGAGAAGGGACTTGTAGGCATCCCAGTGGATCTGATAGATGTCAGGGTCTTTGACGGCGGTCATGCCTTCGCGGTGCATCACCTGCTGGATGTAGAGGATGCCCTGGCGCATCTGCTCGGGGGTGGTGGGCGGGATAAGGCGGATGACCGGCTCCATGGCGGTCTCTTCTTTTAGGACGCCGGTGGGGCTGCCGTGGCGGTCGCGGTCGATGGTCCCGGCCTTGGGGTCGGCTGTTGCGGCAGTGATGTGGGCCAACTTGAGGGCGAGCGAGTTGGCGACTCCGTAATGGCCGGTGGTGTGGATGAGCCAGACGGGGTTGTTGGGCGCGACGCCGTCGAGATCGGCGGCGGTCACGTAGCGGCGTTCGTCGAGCTTGCCCTCGTCCCAGCCGGAGCCGGTGACCAATTCGCCAGGCTTGATGAGAGCGACCTTGGCTTTTACGCGGGCGACGATTTCAGTCACCGAAGTGGCATCCGAGAGCTGCACGCCGTAGATCTCTTCGACACCTCCATCGGCGATGTGAGCGTGTGTGTCGATGAGGCCGGGGGTGGCCGTGTGACCGTGAAGGTCGATGATGCGGGTGCCGGGAGCGCTGCCTGCGAATTCCAGAACTTCGGCGTCGGTGCCGACTTTCACGATAAGGCCGTGATGGATGGCGAGAGCCTGTGCTACCGAGTCCTTGGCATCTACAGTGAGGATGTGGCCGTGAAGCAGGATGAGGTCGGCAGTGAGGCTCTGCGCGTGAAGGATCCGAATCGACAGTAGGGTGGCGAGCAGGGCGCATGTGGAATCGAGCTTGCGGTGCAGAGACATCGTTGGGTTCTCCTCGCGGGAGCAGTTTCGAACACTATATATCCTACATCCTCGTCGCGAGGATGTCTCTCCCTTGAGTGCCGCCGTTTACGGTGGTAGGAAGCGGGCGATCACTTCGTGATGTTAACCCGCTCTATTGCTGTGGGACCCGCGACGCAGTGATGCGGAGTGGGAACTGGATCAGCGCCGCGCGGTGCCCGCGTGGCATGTGAAAGTGGGGCCGGTTGCGCCAACACTGGAAGTTGGCAGCAGAGTGCGGAAAAGCGCCCAACAGACACCGGTGAGTGGTGACCACCTACTGGAACGTAGAAGTCGAGAAAAACTCGACTCTCAAACCGATCGGAGACGCGCCATTTGGAAAAGAGCCATCATATGGGTTTTGTACGACAAAAAATAAGACGGCTGGGCTCGCGACAGCGAGTGGCTGCGAGTTGGTGAAGCTGAACGGCCACCACTGTTGGAAGTCACTATTCCCTACGCCTGCGGGATTGACCGGAAAGGCCTGGCCGGAGACAAGCTGGCAGTTACCGCCAGCCGCCGGAGTCTGAAAGTAAATGGCAATCGTTGGATTATCGGAAGCGAGCTGGCCATTAATGGTGAAACTCGTGGGCGCGGGCGAGTCAGGGATCGGGAACACCGTCGCGTAGACATAATATCCCGCCCTCCGGTAGTCCTCGCCATCATAAGGCGTAATCCATTCTGAAGCGGTGCTGGCGCTATTCGGCAACCAGGCGGCGTTGGGCGTGTCTACCCAACTATGAATATATCGCAGCGAGCACGGATCCTGAGATTCTGAAAGCGTAACGGGATAAGGGTAAGCCATCGTCCAGTTGCCGTCACGGTGAGTACCGCCACCGGTGGGATTGGGGGGCACCAAGACGCCCGTACATCCGCCAATATTTTTGAGAGTTTGGCCTGTATTGCACAGGCCCGGAATCTGTGCGGTCCCTGCCGTACTAAACAACAACATCGCTCCCAAAGCCTGCAGAGTTGCTTGCGACCATGTTCCAAGAGTGATCATTCGTCCTCCGAATCGTCCGAAATATTATCTAGAAGCCCAGATCGGACTATAACAGAAAATTGTTTTAAGCGCGACCGCTACCGGCCCGCCACCGGCGCCCATACGTCGATTGAAAACAATATCCTAAGATTTGTCTTATCGGCGTTCGTCGCGTTCATCGGCGGCCCAATTTGCCTTTAACCGCTGCCCTCCTAGAGAGAAAGCCTCCGCCCGCTGAACAGCCGCCCTGCAATCCCGCATGATCTTTATTCTGAATGCCGCACTACACAAGGGGCACGCTCCAGCCTGCGGGGCACCCGTAAGGCGTGGCGAGCCGTCTTGTGCGTCGCCGGGGACTGGGATCACGAGCGCGATAGGCGCTTTGCCCGCCGGCCGCCGGCCGTCTTCCAGCCGTTCCAGCGCGAGATATTCTTGCCGATCATGGTCCCGCTCTCCGAACAAACATAGCCTGTCCTACTGGCGCTTGCGCAACATCGCGACGATGCCGACAAGCGCCGCGCCGAAACACATTCCGGCGCCGATCAACTGGACCACGTCCACGGCGCGAAAAACTTCAAGCCGCCCGGTGAACGCCATATTCATCAGGCTCACGGCACCGAACAACACGGTAATGAGTGCGCCTGTCCCTGGTCTCTTCATAAGCCGTCAAGAGTATCACACGTTTTCCGATTCGCGACTGCGATACTGCGCCGCCCGTATCGCTTCGCCGAGGGACATTCCGGGCCTACGCCGCACCACTACAGACCGCGTAGCGTTTACGATGGGGGCTGCATCGCCTTTACGGCTACTTGGCCATCTAACGCGTTTCGTTGACTGCTCGCCTCAGCCACCACCTGCTGTCAGCCAAATATCGCTAGTTGTTTTAGGTTGGCGATGCGTTTTGATTCTTGACTTGCCGAAAACTGCGACACACGCACATCGGCGCCGGAGGCATCCGCGAAATCGCGGAAGGCATCTGCGAAATTTATAACGCGTGACACGCGGTTGGGACCCGGCCGAATCGTACCCAACTTGAACGTGGCCGTTCTGGCGAAGCGGGATCAGGAATACGTGAAGAAATCCGCGGTCTTCAAAAGTTGTCCATCACCCAGACGTTGCTGTCCCACGTGTGCGCCTTAAACGCCAGGTACTTGCCATCCGGCGACGGATCGGGTTGATAAAGGAGTTGGGTTCTGCCTTTGCGGATCAGGGCCTGCGCGCTGCCGGACATTGTCACATGCAAAAGGTTGTAGGAATCCAACTGGAACGCGGCGCAAATGAGCGATTTGCCGTCCGCCGCCCATGCTACCGATTGTAGCTCTCCCCACTGAGTATCAACGGTAATCTCGTGCCAGGCGCCCCCAGGCAGTGTCAACACCGCGATGCGTCCCTTGTAGTGGTACCTATCCACCAGGGCCAAACGGGCGCCGTCCGGCGATACCTGCCAATTATACGCGCGGGGATTCCGCAGGGTGACTTGGCCGAGCCGCTCCCCTTTACCTCGCATCGGGTCCAGCGCGTAGAAGACCAAGTCTTCGCCCTGTTCCAGACCTAGCACGCAAGCGCCGGACTTCGCGGGGCAGGCAAATTCGAAGCTTGCGCCGATGGGCAATCCGAGAACCAACTCGGGTGAACCGCCGGTTGTCGGAAGACGCAAAATCTCTTTGCCTGCCGCAGGTGCGCCCGGCTTGGAATTGACGGACTGTCGGTACAAAATCCACGACCGATCCGGGCTCAGCCGGGCATTGCCCTCATCGCCCGGATGCTCGGCAACCGCCTCCGCCAGACTCTGGTTCAGTCCCTGCCTGAACACTTGCCATTTGCCGTTTCGATTCGAGGAGAAGAAAATGCCCTGGCTATCGGTGGTCCAGCCAATGAGCTGGCTGCCCCGGTTATCCAGCGTGAACCGGCGCGGCTCTTGCATGCTGGCGCCACCCGCGCCCAGTGCGCTGAAGTACACATCCAGTTGCACGTGTTGCTTCAGGAACTGCAGCCGCCTGCCGTCGGCCGTGATGTTTAGGCCGCCGGGCTGGAGTTCGGTCCAACTCGCGAGTCGCTCTGGCCGCCCAGCCGTCTCACTCTTGCCCTGCTTGATGGGCGCCTGCCAAAGGCTGTACCGATCCTGTTTGGGGAAAGATCCCGCCGTTTCCTTGACGAAGAAGAACAGCCGCCCATCGGGAGACCAGCATAGACATGGATGCGTCATGCAAGCGAGCTTGGCCGATTTGGGCAGATATGGTTCGAGAGCCAGAGGTTCCGGGGAACCGCCGCCGGCGGCTTGCACCCGGATGGACGAAACCGGTGGACCCACGCCTGCCGATGACAGCCCGATATACGCGATGCGCAGCCCGTCGGGCGACCACACCGGATCATTTACGCGCTGCCTCTCATCCACTGCCAGCAACTTGCGGGGGGTCTCCCCGCTAATCTGTCCCACCCAGATCTCCCGCCCGACTCGTGGGATTTGGCCAGCCACGAAGGCCATGGATCGTCCATCGGGCGACATGGATGGTTGATACCCGAAGGGATAAACCTCGCGCGGCGGCGCTTGACCCAAGACGGTGATCAGCCAAATGCCGATGCCCTCGTGACCACTCACTTCGGCTAGCAATTTCGCGCCATCCGGCATCCATCGGACTCCCAGGATGCGGTTGTGCAATTCCGGAGGAAGCGAAACCGCATGCGTTTCGCCGGATTCAACGGAGCGAACAAAGAGCCCAATCTGGTCCTGATAGGCCACATATTTGCCATCCGGAGAAATGGCCGCGTTCATCACCCAATCCTCCGGAGGATTAGCCGTCAGAGGTCGCTCCGTAAGCGCGGCCGCGTGCTTTGTGCGGCTCAGCATCCATTCATACCCGCCCAGGCCCAGGATCAGCAGCGCTGCCAGGGCAATGCCCGCCGCCAGCGCCTGCCGCCAGTTCTTACCGCGGGCCGCAGCCGGCGCCGCAGGCTGCGGGGTTTCCGCGTCGCGCTTCAATCGCTTCAGATCGGCCCGCAAACCGGCCGCGCTTTGATACCGAAGTTCGCGATCTTTTTCGAGCAGGCGCTCAATGATCTCGGGTAGCCGCGGGGGCAGGTCGCGATTCAGTTGGAGCGCGGGGGCCACGTCCCGGTTGAGGATGGCATCGAAGATCAACGGGTTGGTGCTCCCCGCGAAGGCCTGTTGGCCGGTGGCCATCTCGTAAAGCACCGCGCCGAGGCTGAACAGGTCCGAGCGGGCATCCAATTCCTGCCCGCGTGCCTGCTCGGGCGACATGTACGCGGGAGTACCCACCGCTGTCCCGGACACGGTCAGGTTTTCGGGTTCAATGGAGATGGTGGGCGCTTCGCCAGACGGGGCCGATCCGCCGCGTGACGGCAACTGCTTCGCCAGGCCGAAGTCCAAAATCTTCACGCGTCCTGGGTACCCGCTGGCGGGTCCGGTGACGAAGACATTCGCCGGCTTCAGGTCGCGATGCAGGATGCCCTTCTGGTGCGCGGCGTCCAGGGCGTCCGTCATCTGCAGCGCCAGATCGAGCAATTTCGCGCTCTCGATTGGTCCGGCTGCCATCAGCCCCTTCAGTGTCTGGCCCTCCAGAAGCTCCATTACGATAAAGATCCGCCCGTCCTGCTCGCCGATCTCGTGGATGGTGCAGATGTTCGGATGGTTCAGGGCGCTGGCGGCGCGCGCCTCGCGCTTGAAGCGTTCACGGGCCCGCTCATCGTCGGGCGATTCCTCCGGCAGAAACTTCAAGGCGACCAGACGGCCGAGCCGGTTGTCCTCCGCTTTATAGACGACACCCATCCCGCCGCTGCCAAGCTTCTCGAGAATTCGATAGTGCGCGATGGTCACCCCAACCACGCGCTGATGCTCCAAGGCATTGGGTAAATCATACACGGGCGCACAGGTGTTCGCCAAGCCGGTTAAACCGCTATGTCAAGGCAAACGAGAAATGTCCCTTTTTGGCCAGGCATCTGAGAAGTGCAGGTTAGTCTAAGGTTAGTCTGCGAGTGCCGGTGAAGCGGAGACGGGCTCTCTGCCGGCGAGCAATCCACCAGTGGTCTTTCTAGGGTCATCCGCACGATTCTGAGCGCATCGGGGGACTGCCGCGACCCACACGCGCGATGACTCCGCGCCCCGCCAGCCTCTTGCCGATCCGGGTCGTTCACGGCGGCTATCAAAGGATGCGCTGCACCGCGGAGACGGCACGCCAGCCGACAGGGGAACGCGATGCGGCCGGCGAGGAGCGTGCCGCCGTGCAGCGCCGGCTTGGTGCCGTCGCCGTAAACGCACGGCCAGAGAGATTCACCGAAAGAGATGGGCGTTGAGAATTCCTCGGTTCTCAAGGGCTATCTGAAAGCAAGCCGGTGTATACTTGGCTCACCGGGAGGCCAAAAATGGGAAATCCCGGCTTGGAGGACATAATGCGAATTCGTCTTGTGGTGGCCGCAGTTGCGAGCGTTCTGATGCTCACCGGCTTTCAGGCAAAGACAGCGACGGTAAAAGGCTACGTCATCGATTCCGCTTGTACTTTCACCAAGAACCTGAAGAAGCCCATCAGCGCCGAATGCGCGCAAGCTTGCGCTAAAGCCGGCTCGCCACTCGTAATTTTGAGCGGCAACGGTGAGATCTACTGGCCGATTGCGGACTCCATGCCCGCCACGGGGCAGAATGACAAGTTGCTGCCATTCGCCGGAAAAAGAGTAGTGGCAAGTGGCAAGATATACAATCACGGCGGCTCGAGAGCCATCGTGATCGAAAAGATCGACGCCGAGAAATAGCATCTCCAGAAGCGCTTCGAGGGCTGGCTAGACGTCGCTCCGGACCGCCGGAAGTTTCGCCGTGCGGAGCGCGCCATACCCAGAGTTGTGTATTTCCGTGTTGTTCCACGCAGGCGCAAATTCTGCGACCGCTCCGACCGGCGCGCCCGCGAGGCGGCGTGCTTCTTGCGTAAGGCGTTGCCGCAGGAGCGCCGCTCCTCCCGCCGACGGTATGCCAGCTACCGCGCGAGGGCATTACGGCGACCACGCCAGAAAGGCGATCTACAGGAGGCGTAATCCGGGATAGAGTAGTGGGGTGAGTCGATACGCGGCATTGCTGCTGCTGTCCGTGGCCGGTCTCGCTCAGACGGATTGGCCTTCCTACGGGAATGATCCAGGGGCGATGCGGTACTCGTCTTTGCGGCAGATTAGTACGAGCAACGTCGAGCAGCTAAAGCTTGGGTGGACGTTCCGCATGGGAAAGCCGGGATCGGAGGCCGTGCCAGTTGTGGTGGCCGGCGTGATGTACGTGACGGGTCCGGATGGCGTGTATGCGCTCGTGCCGGAGACGGGCGAGTTGCTCTGGAAATACGACGCGGCGCCCGTGGCTCTCCGCGGGCTGGCGTATTGGCCGGGAGCGGGCAGCTTGCACCCGCGCGTGTTCACCGGTAATGGGATCTTCCTGCTCGCGCTGGACGTGACCACCGGAAAGCCAGCACCTGGATTTGGCGATGAGGGCCGGGTGGACCTCAGGAAAGGCGTGCTGGGGGATCTGAAGGAAGGGAGGTATGCGCTGCAGTCGCCGCCTGCGGTATTCGGGGACGTAGTGATTACGGGATGCAGTAATGGCGAGGGCTCGCCGAGTGCCGGCGCGTACGGGGATATTCGCGGCTGGGATGCGAAGACGGGCAAGCTGCTGTGGACCTTTCACACAGTGGCGCGGCCGGGAGAGCCGGAATCGGGAACGTGGCCTTCCGGTGGGTGGAAGAATCGATCGGGGACCAATGTGTGGGGGTTCTTCACGATCGATGTGCAGCGCGGTATTGTGTACGCGCCTCTGGGCTCACCGACCTCCGATTTTTATGGCGCCGATCGGGTTGGAGACGACCTGTACGGAGACTCTCTGGTGGCGCTCGATGCCCGGACGGGCACAAGGAGGTGGCACCAACAGTTGGTCCACCACGATCTTTGGGATTATGACTTGGCCGCGCCGCCGGCGTTGTTCGATATTCGCCGCGCCGGGCGGGTCATTCCGGCGGTCGCGGAGATTACCAAGATGGGTTTATTGTTCGTGTTCGACCGCGTGACGGGGGAGCCGGTATACGGAATGGAAGAGCGGCCTGTGCCCCAAACGACGGTGCCAGGGGAAGTGACTTCGAAGACGCAGCCTTTTCCCGTGAAGCCTCCGCCGCTGGCGAAGAACACGTTACGCCTGGAGGACATGTATGACCGGTCGCCGGAACATGCGCGGTTTTGCAGGGAATTGTTTGAAGCGAATCGGATGAAGATCGGCGAGCCGTACACGCCGCTGCCGCGGGAAGACAACGCGTTGTTCTTTCCGAGCACGCTCGGCGGAGGAAATTGGGGCGGAGTGTCGATTGATTCTTCACTGGGTCTGTTGTTTGTGAACGTGATGAACGTGGGACAGTGGGGGCACCTGGAGAAGCAGGGTTCAGAGTACATGCGGACCTCGGCCTACGGGCCGTACGCACGGTTTTGGGATCGAGAGACACGCATACCGTGCCAGAATCCGCCGTTTGGAGAACTGGTGGCAGTCGACCTCGCTTCGGGCGACATTGCGTGGCGGTCGGTGTTGGGCAGGATTGATGCGCTGGAGGCGATTGGGGTACGCGATACGGGAACGCTGAACCTCGGCGGTAGCATCGCGACGGCGGGCGGTCTTGTGTTTATCGGGGCCACGAATGATTCCCGCTTCCGGGCGTTTGATTCACGGACCGGGAAGCTACTTTGGGAAGTGAAGTTGGAGGCCAGTGGACACACCAGCCCAATTACCTACATGGGGAGAGATGCGCGGCAGTACGTGGCGCTGATGGCCGCAGGGGGTGGCGGGTTTCTCGGCGGAGGGGTAAGCAATAGTCTGGTCGCGTTTGCACTGCCCAATGTGGACCGGAAGCCGTTACCGGTTTCGGTTTCGAAGGCTGTGGCCGCGGCCGCTGCGGCAAGGCGCGGGGTGCCGAAAGTCGGCGGGTTCAGGCCCGCGGCGCTGCCGGCGGGTGGGGCGCAGGCATTGGTGGAGAAGACTTGCGGGACGGGTTGTCATTCGGCGGAAGTGGTGACGAGCCAGCGGATGAGCGGCACAGAATGGAATACGGTGGTCGAGACCATGGTGGCTCGGGGAGCGCAGGCGTCCGACGCCGAGGTGAAGCTGATCGTGGAATATCTGGCGAAGACACTGGGGCGCGAAGAAGCACAGCAGTGAGCCTTTCCACACCAGTTCATATGAAATCAGGCAATAGCATCTACGCCACGCGCGGCTGTCCCTTTATCGCTCCCCACGAGAAGAAGCGGCCGACCGCCTCACCATGATGGACGAGGACCCCAGGCCACGTTTCTCCAGGTTGACGCGCCAGACGGTCACGGAGGCCTTGGTGAAGCCCGGCCGCGGCTCCTGGGCATACCAGGCAACGAACTCGTCGAGGGCCATGTTGTACCACGCGCTTCGTGATCGGCGAGTTTGCCGCCCAGCTTTTCCACGGCAGGGCGTCAAACGGTAGGACTCGGGGTCATGACCAAGGTTTTGAATGGGCTTTGAAGAACTCCACGAACCCGCGGAGGCTGGCGGTGGAGTGTCTGCGGGAGCGGGGTATTGAAACAGTTATGAAACGTTTTATTGCACCAGGAAACCGTTCGGCAGCACGGCCTCTTCTGTGCCTGTGAGAATTACGATTGACGTTGGGTTAGGCGCGACGCCGGCGCCGACTGCGAGATCGACGGTCAGGCTAGTCCCACTCAGAACAGTGATGTTAGAAGGTGTCACGCCCGCCGGGGCGACGACCTGGGTCGTGCCCTGTACGAAGTTGGTGTTCACGCCAGTCAGCGTCACCGTCACGCTCTGACCGGGAGCAGCCGAGTTGGGAACGGCCGAAGCGATCAGCGGGGTGCCCGGTGCCGGAAGATCGTTCAACAAACCAATCACGAGGAACACAGCCATCTGGCCGCGCGTCAGTGTCTCGTCCGGGCAGTACATTTCTGGAGCACAGCCGTCTGTGATGCCGGCCTGGGCCAACTTCTGGATGAACGGAAAGAACAGATTCGAGGGCGGAACATCCGTGAAGTACGGAGTAGAAGGATAGGTGTAGGGGGTGGTCTCGTACCGGGACCTGATGATGAAGGCAGCCATCTCGCCGCGCGTAACCGCATCATTTGGGCAGTATGTGGCGGCCGTGCAGCCGTCGGTGATCCCCATGTCCATCAGCTTCTGAATAAATACGAAGTAGGGGCTGCTCGCGGGCACATCCGTGAAATAAGGTGTGGTGGTGTAGGTGAAACTGTTGCCCCCTTCGACCGCGAGGATGAGGAATTTGGCCATCTCGCCGCGCGTAGTCGGCGAGCTCGGGCAGTAATCGAGCGGCGTCGTGGTGCATCCGGCGGTGATGCCCGCCTGATACATGATGTCTGCGAAATCGAAATAATAATCCGGCGGAGTGACGTCGGCGAAGATCTCGGCGGTCGCGCGCTGCGTGACCGTGACGGTCTGGCCGGCGACCGTCAATGTGCCAGTGCGTACGGCGCCCGAGCTATTAGCCGCTACAGCGAATGTAACGGCACCATTCCCGGTCCCGGTGGCGCCCGAGGTGACCGTGATAAAACCGCCACCGGATGCGGTCCAGTGATAGCCCGGGCTGGCCGTAACGTCGAGGGTGGGCCCCGCCTGACTGGTCGAATCGAGATAGGGCGATGAGGGACTTACGGAATTCGCACACTGGGCCGTGAAATTCGCCGTCTGGTTGGTGCTCAGGTTACTGAAGGTCGCGACGGGCGGGCTGAAAGTATATCCGGCCAGCGACAACGCCACCGCGTAGTTGCCACCCGCCGGCGTGTTGAAGCTGTAGTGCCCCGAACCATCCGTGGCGGCGGTGCCGCTCTGCGAGCCGCTTAGTGTCACGGCGACCCCGCTCAGCCCACTGCCCGATAGCGTGACCGTGCCCGAAATAGTTAACGTGGTTGGGATGAAGTTTGCGGTTGAGCCTTGGTTGGTTCCGGCGCTGTTCGACGCCCACGCCCGGAAATAGTAGGTCGTGTTACCCGCCAGCCCGGTAATGTTGGCGCTGAACGGCAGCATGCTCGTCCCCGAGCCAATGTCCTGCTGCGGTGTAGACGTGCTGCCGGTCATCGAACTGTTCGTGCTGTACTGGAACCAGACGTGCGTATCGGCGCCATTGGGATTGACCGATCCGCCCAGTGTGGCACTGTTGCTGGTCACCGCCGAAGCCGACCCTGTGGCCACTGTAGGCGCTGTGGGCGCCTGAACCGAGACCGTACCTCCCGTCGCGATGGTTTCAAGCGCGTTCCCGGCTGCCGAGGCGCTCAGCGCGTCGGTAACGCCTATCATAGTCCCGGAAGTGGCGGTCACCGTGAGCACCGCAACGACGCCGTTCTGGATGGTGTTCGCGTTCAGCCCGGTCAGGAAACACATATAAGAGCCAGGGCTTCCCGCGCACAAAAGGGACTTGCCGGCGGCCGTGGCGGCCGTACCGGCGCTGGCTGAAATTGCAACAATGGCGGATGGTGAATAGGTAAAAGTCCACTCAATACCGGCTGGCTGGCTTCCGGACGGGGAGGTGAGCGAAAGATTGAGGGAGACGGTGCCGCCAGGAGTTACCATGCCCGACGACAGGGCCAAGGAATTCGACTGACAAAAGGCCGCAGCGCCTGACATGGAAAATGCAATGAACCAGGTTGCATACGGCGTCAGGGAACACATCGCGGTTAAATAGTAAGCTCTCGCTTGTCCCTGTTCAAGATTGCGTTTAGTTAGGTTAACAGTCTACCGTTGCCGTTAGTTATAATCAGTTGCAAGATAAGATTACATTTCAGGGTAACTGTTGTAAGCTAACGGGTTGCGGACTGGCCCTAGATCAGGACACGTCCATGCAGATCCTCCGTGAAAGCGGGCTCGTGCCCACTCACGCCGTCGAACTCCCGACCTCCGCACGGTGGGCCTGAATGCGGACCGAAACGGAGCAGCACCTGCGGGAGCACGGCGCCGAATTGAGGCCCCGGCGTAGCTAAGAAAAGCAGGCTGACCTGCTTTCAGGCGTTTGGCGGGATGGCGACCATAAGGTTCATTGTTATCTGCAACTGCGCCGGCGCGTCCGCTGGCAAGGTAGGTGAGGTCACGGTGAGAGTGTCGATCCGGCCAACGTGTTCCGGGGAAGCCGTACCCATCTCCAGGAACGTCGACTGTGACGGCCAAGCTGTTGGCCCCGGCGCTCAGGGGGCCGAGTTGGGCGGCCGCGTCAGCGGAGCTCGAATCCGACCACGACGACCCACCGTTGGCCTGCCCCTAAAGGTTGCCCGTGTTCAGCGTGTTCGCCAGGAACAATTGTTGCTGCCAAGTGAGGGGTGGACGGCACCAGGACTGCAGGCCAGTCGAGGGCACCGGGTTGCAAATATACACGGAAGCGTCGCCTGCCCCTGGACCTCCTGGCTCAGTTCGACGTCGTGGGACGGGAATTGAGCGTACGCCTGCCCTGCCAGGCTGGCGACGAGCATGACGGCTCCATTACCCCATCTGCCGATTGTTATGGCCGGGCGGCCAAGAGCGTCGGCGCAGCGGCTCTGGTGCAATTTGGTTTGTTCCAGCATTATGATTCCGCTTTCGGGCGTCCAATTGGAACCATTCAAGCCGGTGCCATATAATGGCACTTAGCGCGGAACGGGCAGAAAGAACTGGGAGCTGCGTGGAGCGCATTTGGCGGTGATCCTTTTTTACGACGGGCATTGCGGGGTCTGCCATTCTGCCGTGAAGTTTGTTCTGAAGCATGACCGCCGAACTCTCTTCCGATTCGCTCCGCTCCAGGGAGAACTGGCCAGCCGGCGCCTTCCGGCCGGACTACCCGATACCATGGTTGTCGAAACCGAAAACGGTAACCTGCTGATGCGATCTTCCGCATGGATCTGTATCCTGGACCGACTTGGAGGCCCCTGGAAACTCGCCGCGAGAGTCCTGGGCTTGATCCCCCGTCCTATTCGTGATCTGGCCTATCGAATCTTCGCCGCCTGCCGCCGACGAATCTTCGGCAGGCCGGATGTGACCTGCCCGATTCTGCCGGTGGAACTCCGAAAGCGCTTTGACGCTTGAACACCATCCGTCCCCATAGCTTGGCCGGACCCACGACTGCCGCCATGCACGCCGACTTCTCCCCGCCGCAACCCGGATACGAGTTGAAGATCCCCCATACTGTGCGGATCATCCCGACGAACGGGGCCGTGGCCGCCACAGTACCGAGACCTCCAAGCCGACGAGCCATCTGGCTATGCGCGTCCACCGCCGAACGCCCCGCGGCGTGTTGCGCCAAACTCACGCGCCA
>Ga0187855_10001436_pt1 | contig 18911 bp, 14 predicted proteins | sample June2016WEW_8_10_2_FD_132969 | JGI IMG/M metagenome (GOLD analysis project Ga0187855, IMG submission 132969) | Peatland microbial communities from SPRUCE experiment site at the Marcell Experimental Forest, Minnesota, USA - June2016WEW_8_10 | ecosystem: Environmental > Terrestrial > Soil >...
CGACGGCCCGGCCCAGCACGACCCGACGCCAACGCCCGACGCCTGCCCCCGGCCCCGCACGCTACGCCGGCCAAGACGGGGGCGACGCACCCACGGCAACGCCGACGCCCACGCGCGCCGCGCCAGCGCCCGCGGACACGCGGCCATGCCGCCGGCAGCGGCAGCCGATGGCCCAGCACTGCCCTCCACCAGCTCGGCCCGTCAGCGCCCGCACGCCCCCCATGCAGGCCCTCGGCACCCGCGGCGACCACCGCGCTACAGGCCGGCCCTGAGCCCAGCCGCTCGCACAACCAGACGGCAGCGGCCAGGTTGCACGACGACGGCCGGTACGACCCGGCGCCCACCACCCACGCCAGCCCTCAGCGCCCGGGCGCCGCCAACCGAGGCAGGGCGACGTACCCGCCGGGACGTCACCGCTCACGCAGGCCGCGCCGACGCCGCTGCACGCCGGCCGTGCTGCCAGCAGCGGCACGACACGGCCCGCCCAGCACGACCGGCGCCACCGCCACCGGCCAACCCCAGCGCCCGAGTACCACCGGCCAAGACGGGGGCGACTCACCCACGGCAACGCCCCCAGCCCATGCGCTCCGCGCAACGCCCCCCACCCGCTGCGGCCACGCCCGCCGGCAGCGCAACAGGCAAGGCCAGAGACGGCCCAGCGCCGCCCCAGCTCGACCGTCAGCGCCCGCAACGCCCGGCCGGGACAAGGGCCAGGCACCCGCGGCGGTGCTGACACCCACCACCCGGCAGCGTCCGCACGCCACCGCCCACGCCGACGACCACCCAGCCCGACACGACCACGCCGCCAGAGCGGTACGACGGCAGGCTCAGCACCACCAGCGCCACCGCTACCCGGCCAACCCCGGCGCCCGGGCGCCACGGGACGGGGCAGGGGGCGACGCACCTGCGGCAACCCCACCGCCCATGCGCTCAGCGCCAACGCCCCACCACTGCGGCCACGCCGCCGGCCCCGAGCGCCGGGGAGCGTGTCACAGCTCGTCCAACTCAGGCCCCCGCTATCTCCTCTCCCGTCCGCAAGGGGTGTCGCCGGCCTTGGGTTGATGTTCTTTTTCGGCCCCAACCAAACAAGAACGAGACTCAATCTCATTTGGTTATAGGCTCAAAAAGGAAGTGTTTGCCCAGCGAGGCGCCGCTTGGCCGCGCGCGCATGTCGCTGCCCAGAACACGCAAGGAGGTGCGTCATCGAGATGCGAGCCCCGCCAGCGGCCCCGAAGGGGGGCCGCCCATCCCCCTCCCCAAGGGCCGGACGCGCTACCGATCGTTCTCGAAGCTGACCTCGACGTTCTCCTCCTCGACGCGCTCCTCCACCTCCGCCAGCGAGGTGAGTGCGCGCCGATCGGCATCCAGCAGCGGTGCCGAGAAGAAGCTGCGCGGCCACAGCCGCTGCGCGCGCACGACGTTGATCTCCATCGCGAACAGCGTCACCTGGCTGCCCAGGTACAGCCATGAGAGTAGCCCCAGCACGAACGCGAACAGGCCCGAGGTCTCCTTGGCGTGGCGCACCACGTGCTCGACGTAGTAGCCGCCGAGGTGCTGCAGGATCTGCCACAGCACCGCCGCGACGAGCACGCCGGGCAGCAGGTCGCGGGTGGGTATGTCCCGGGTGGTGAGCAGCCTGAAGGCGCAGAAGAACAGCAGCAGGTTGGCCACCAGCGCGAGCACCACGCCGGCGAGCGCCGTCAGCGCGCTGGGCGCGGCGGCCGTGACGTAGCCGGCAACGACGGTCGAGACGATCGTCAGCGTGCCCAGCACGATCAGCAGGCCCAGCCCGCGCAGCCGCCACGCGAGAAAGTTGGGGCGCTGCTTGCGGGGCACGTGCCACACTTCGTCGAACGCGGTGCGCGCCGCCCCGGTGATGCCGAGGCCGGCCAGCAGCGAGCCGATCACGCCGATCGCCAGCCCCACGCCGCTGCCTTTCAGCGATTTGACGTTGTGCTCCAGTTCGCTGCCGATGATCGGGAACTGGCTGAGCGTGGAATGCAGCACGCTCGCCTGGGCGCTCGGGTTGCCCTCCAGCACGAAGCCCAGCACCGTCACAAACACAAGCAAAAGCGGGAACAGCGCGAAGAAGCCGTAGTAGGCGATCAGCGCCGCCAGCCTGCCGGCACCGTCGTCGCCGAACTTCTTGATCACCGCCGCGAGAAAGCTCAGCCCGCGGTGGCGCTGCTGAAAGCCGTCGAGTGCTTGCAGGCGCTCGCTGAGGCTCATTTTTTGGAGGAGGGGGAGGGGGGGTCGATGGCGCTGGAGAATGGGCGGCCTGGCCCTATCGCCGCGTGTGCTCGCAATGGCGCAAATCGGGAGGGGGGTCTCCGCGCGGCTGGGTGCGACATGCCTGTGTGTCTACCCGATCTGCCCAGAGGTTGCAGCCCCGGTGGAGTGCCGACCCGGCCGAGGAGATCGCGTGCGTGGCGCGCGCCCGGCGCGAAGGGATGCTGCGCGCCTACCGCAACATGCTGCGACGCGAGGACCTCGAGGACTGCCTCAGCCAGGCCGTCTTCGAGCTGCTCGCGCGCAATGCCCGCGGCCAGCGCTTCGCCAACCGCAATCACGTGGCGAATGCGCTCGAGCAGCGGTTTCTCTCTCGCGTGTACGACCGCCGCCGCGCGCTGCACGGCCGCAGCCCGCTGCAGGCGGCGCTCGAGAACGCGCTCCCGCTGGGGTGCACGGGGGAACAGCGCATCGAGCTCGCCGACCCCCGGGCCGAGGTGCTGCCGCTGGTCGCGCGCCGCTTCCAACTGCAACAGGTGGCGCGGCTTGCCCCGCTGCTCACGCCCGACCAGCGGCTGGTGCTCGCCACCCAAGTCGCCCTCGGAATGGAGCGCGCCGAGTTCTGCCGGCGCTACGGGTGGTCGTTCGAGAAGTACCGCAAGGTCGCCCAGCGCGCCCGCGCACGTCTGGGGCGGCTGCTGGAGGAGGAGCCCGATCCATACAGGCGTGTCCCACCTTCGCGGGGGAGTCGGAACAGAGAGATAAGGACCCACCTATGAACCCCTCACACTACCCCCATAGGCGCGTCCCCTGGGACGCCGCAGGTCGGTCGCAGGCACGACCTCGCGGTGATGCCCATCCGCGCGCATGCGGCCGGGGGCCGGGTAACTCCCCACCCTGGCCCTCGGCCGCCCGCGTGACCGCCCGACAGAGCCGGCATGCACCTACCCTGGATTTGCGCTGGTGGGCGCCACGGAGAGGGCATCGCTGGTGACGCCTCTGCGCTCAACACCGCGGCAGGCCTACCGCATCTACTCCGAGGAGGAGTTCCTCGCCGCCGAGGATTGGCAGGTCGAGGCCGAGCCTGAGTTCGCCCTGCTCGGCAAGGCAAGCCCACGACGCGTGCCGAAGCGATGGGGAGGGCCGGCGGCACTTGCGGCGCTCACCACGGCGGTGGTGGCGGTTGTCGGCGTGGTTGCCCTGAACGCAACCAGATCCAACCCTCAGAGCAATCGCAGAATTGCGGCTCGAAGGGGATCGCCGCCGGAGATCGTTGCCGATCGGCCAAGCATCCGGGCACCTGTGGTGCGTCTTCGCAAGCCCACCCGCCGGGCCCCTGTGGCCCTCCGACGCGTCACCGAGCACCGTCCTCCCCCTGTTGGTCGGCCGCCGATCTCAGCCCATGCATATCTCCGCCCGGAGCCACCACCTCCCGCGCCGACACCGGCCCAGGCCCCGATACCGGCCCCGACACCGGCCCCTGTGCCAGTGAGCGCTCCAGCGAGCACCAAGGCAACGGCGACCGCGACCGTGGCAACGGCCCCCGCCTCCGCCCGCGGGGCGGATGCGGAATTCGGGTTTGAGCGACGATGAGCGGCGAGTCTGCGCATCTTCCACTCGCGGCCGAGTATCCCCGCGCTACTGTGACGATCGCGAGGCGGCCGCTTTGGCGTATACGGCTGGCGCGGGGGTTGCCACGGTATGTGCTCTACGTGCTCGCGCTGGCGTGGGTGGTTGCGAGCGCACGCTTTGCACTTGACCCACCGCGAGCTGCGCTGCCGGCGGCGCTGCTGCGGCGCCCGGCGGCTGAGGACCTTGCGGCGGAGGGCTTCGCGACGCTGTTCGCGCGGGCCTATCTCAGCTGGGAAGCGCAGCACCCGGAAGCCCGCGAACGCGCACTCGCGCCGTTTGTGGGACCGGGGATGGACACCGACGCGGGGCTGCAGCCGCCGCCGAGCGGCGAGCAGCGGGTGCAATGGGCGCAGGTTGTACAGCAGCGCTCCCCGCTGGCGGGGGAGATTCTCTACACGGTCGCCGCCGACACCGACACCGCCGGGCTGCTCTACCTCACCGTCAGCGTGGTGCACGAGCCCGGGGGCTCACTGGCGCTGGCCGGCTATCCCGCCCTCGTCGGGCCTCCCGCATCCGGCCCAGCTCACACCAGCGTCGACGGGCATTTGCGCGAAGTGAGCGAACCGGCGCTCACGACCGTCGTGGAACGCGCGCTGCGCAACTACCTCGCCGGCTCGCCCACCGAGCTGGCAGCCGACCTGGCGCCCGGGGCGCGCGTCTCGCTGCCCGGCATCGAGCTCGCGCTGCAGTCGCTGCAGTCCCTCCAGTGGGCGCCCGGCGCTGGGTCTGTGCTGGCGCTCGTGCAGGCCCACGACCAGCGCGGCACCTCATACACGCTCGCCTACGAACTCGACGTGCTCCGCGCCCAGGGCCGCTGGGAGATCTCGGCCATTCAGATGGACCCCGACACCTAACAACCAAAGGAGAGCCATGCAAACCCTCCGCATTCCTCGATCGCTTACCGACCGCCCTTGCACCGTTGCCGCTCTGTTGCTGGGCATTGTGCTCACCTGTGCCCTTCTCGGGTTGGCGCCGATCGCCGCGCGAGCCGCCGTCGCCTCCTCCTCCGTGCCCGGAGCCGGAGCCGGAGCCGGAGCCGGGTCCGGATCGGGCGGCACCGGTGCGGGCGGCTCCTCCGAAGGCAGCACCCTTGAAGCGGCGGCCAGCAAGGCCGGGAGCACCGGACGCAAGGTGGCGATGAGCCTGATCGGGCTGGCGTTTGCGGTGGCGGGGATCGTGCTGGCGTTTCGCCGCGACTTCAAGGAGGCCGCGGGGGTGTTCGCCGTGGGGATCGTCGCCGTGCTGCTGGCCACGCCCGCGGGCATCAACCTGCTGCGGGACACCGTCAACTCGCTGTTCGGCTCGTGAGCATCGAGATCCGCTCCTACCGCGCCGTGTTTGACCTCGAGCGGCGCATCTACCGCGTGGACCGGCTGCGGCTCAACCCCGGCGGGGTGCCGGTGCGGGGGGTTGTGTACTGCCTGGCGATCCTCGCCTGCCTCGCGCTCGCCGGCACGCTGCCGCTGCTCGGTACGGCCGTGCGGGCGCTGCCGTGGTATGTGCGCGATCTGCTCCTGCCGGCGGGGCTGGCGGCGCTGCTCACGATGATTCGCGTGGAGGGCCGGCCGTTTCACCTCGCTGCCGCCGCCTTGTTGCGTCATCTTTTCGGACCCCACCAGCTTGCCGGTCTGCTGCCCGCGGGTGGATCGCACGCTGCCTCCACAGGCCGGTCGTCCCCCGCGGGCCGGTCGGCCGGCGCGGCGGGCTGGCTGGGCGCCGCTCCCAAGGGGGTGTGGCGCCCGGAGGAGCTGCTGCTACTCCCCGACGACTCCAACCGGCGCCCGTGCCGCCTGCGTTACAGCGGACCCGGTGCCGTGCGCATGACGGCCAACAGGCAGGTGCTCGTGTTGGAGCGCGGCGCCGAGCTGCGGGTGAAGGCGCTTGTCCCGCGTGGGGCCGAGCTACGGGTGAAGGCGCTGGTCCCTAGCGGCGCCGGGGCACGGTAGGGGAACAACGTGCGTCCGCCGATCAGCCTCGTGTACGGCAACATCGTGTTTGGCACCGACCTCGATGACGGCTGGGCCGCGTTCGCGGTGCCCACCAGCTCGTATGAGTGGCTCTCCGAGGATGGCAAGCGCGAGCGCTTTCTCACGCTACTCGGCGCGCTGGAGGCACTCGCGGCCGACATCCAGATCATGCGCGTCAGTCGCCGCTGGGAGGTGGGCGGCTATGCGCAGGAGATGGCTGGGGATTCGCGAGACCTCACGCGCTACCTCGCCGCGCACGTGGGGCGCCTGGAGGAGTTGGACGCACAACGTCCGGCGCTGTTCTTCCTCGTGAGCCTGCGCGACCCCGAGCGCGACGTCGCCTCCTACGTCTCGCGCGCCGCCGAGCGCCACCCGCGCGAGTGGCTGGCGGGGCTGCGGCGCGGGCTGCTTCCGGGTGATCGCCGCCTGCTGCGCGTCACCGAGCTGGAGCGCGCGCGGGTACGAGCCGACCAGGCGCACGCGCGCCTCGCCGACTACCTCGACGCCCGCCCCGCCACCGGGGCGGAGCTGCAGTGGCTGGTGCGCCGCGCCTTCTGCCGCGAGCTCGGCGAGCCACTCGTGGACGGCCTGCACGAGCCGCGGGCGCTGGTGTTTGAGCGCAACGGGGAGGCACTCTTGGCGCCCCTGGAAGGGGATGTGCTGCGCTGGATGGACGGCTGGGTGGAGCACCGCCCGCGGGTGCTGCGGGTGGAGTCGGAGCTCGGGGTGTGCTGGCAGGCACAGCTCGTGGTCGGCGCGCTGCCCGAGCTGGTGCACTTCCCGGGCGCGCGCGCGGAGCTGATGTTTGCGCCGGTGGAGTCGCTGCCGTTCGGCGTGGACCTCTCGCTCAACGCCCGTTTCCTGCCCAACGAGCTGGCGTTGCGGATCGCGCGGCGGCGTATCCAGGACGCCGACCAGATCCTGCGCGCCGAGTCAGACGGCGAGCAGGGCGCGACCGATTTGGGCTACCGGCGTACGCAGGAGGCACGCGACCTGCTCGCCCACCTGCAGTCCTCCAGCCGCCCGCCCCTGCTGCGCGCGACGCTCGCGATCGCGCTCGCCGCGCGCGCGGAGGATGAGCTGGAGGAGCGCGTGGAGATGTGCCGCCGCGCCTACGGCGAGATTCGTCTACATCGCCCGCTCGGCGACCAGCTGGCGCTCTTCTGCCAGCACCTGCCCGGGCAGCGCACGCGCGTGGCGGGTTACGACGACACGCTGACCGCCGAACAGGTCGCGGCGATGATGCCCACCGCCACCCACGAGGCCGGATCGGCGAGCGGCTTCTACCTGGGCCACACGCTCACCGGCTCGGCGCGGCCGGTGCGCCTCAGCCTGCGCGAGGGCTCCGACAGCGACCGTAACACCACGATCCTCAGCGTCGGCGCGCTGGGCTCGGGCAAGACGACGCTCGATCAGAAGCTCAAGTACGAGGCATTCCTGCTGGGCGCCCGCGTGATCGACTGCGACCCCAAGGGCGACCACCGCTTCCACCTGCTGGAGCAGGTGGCCCCGCACGTGGAGTGCATCACGCTGCGCCCCGACCCCGCGCTGCGCGGCGTGCTCGATCCGCTGCGCGTGGCGCCCGAGCACCTGCGCCAGGACACCGCCGTGTCGTTCCTGCGCGACCTCCTGCCCGGCCGCGCCGAGCCCGCCTGGGAGACCGCTGTGGTGGGCGCCGTTGATCGGGTACTGCGCCGAGCCCGCATCGCCACCTGCCTGGAGGTGGTGCACGCGCTGCGTGAGGGCGACGAGACGGACGCGCAGGTGGCGAAGACGCTCGAGGTGTACGCGCGCTCGGGGCTGACGCAGCTCGGCTTCGCCGATCCTGCGGTCAAGCTGCCGCCGGTAGGCCACCGCCAGGTCACCTACCTGCCGATCCGCGACCTCCCCTCGCCCCAGCCGGGCACCGCCCGCTCCGAGCACTCCCAGGCCGAGCGGGTGGGAGAGCAGATCGTGCGGCTGATCGCGATGTTCGCGATGCACCTGATGGGCGCCGAGCGCGAGCGCTTGAAGATCTTCTCCTTTGACGAGGGTTGGCGTCTGCTGGGCGACCCGATCGGCCGCACGCTGCTGGTGTCGCTGCAGCGCATGGGCCGCTCCGAGCTGGCGGTGCCGATCATCTCCACGCAGCTTGTCAGCGACACGCTGCTCGGCGAGCGCGAGTCGATCGACAACCTGCTCGGGGCGACGTTCGTGTTCGGGATGCGCTCCGACGCGGAGGCGCGCCGTGCCCTGCAGCTGTTGGGCCTCGACCCCGACGACCGGCGGATGCGCCAGACGCTGCTGGAGCTCGACGCCGGCCGCTGTTTGCTGCGCGACCACCACGGGCGGATCGAGGCGATCCAGGTCGACATCGTGGTGCCCTCGCTGCTGCGCGCCTTCTCGACCACGCCCGGGCGGGCGCGATGAGAGCCGCGACGGCTGGGCTCACCACACTGGCGATCGCGCTCCTACCAACCCCGGCCTTGGCGGCTCACACCTCGGTCCCACAGGTTCCGGCCCCACACACCCCGGACCCGCACGCCCGCTCCCCGCACGCCCCCAATCCGCCGCCACTGCTTGGTCGGTTGGGCTCGGCGCCGGGCCCCGGCCTCGGGGAAGGCGCGGTCGCGGGCAGCGACGCCTCGGCCTCGGCGCCCCCGAGCGGCGGCGACCCGCTCGTGGAAAATGGCCTCGGTAGCCCGCTCTGCGGGACGCCCGTGGCACTGCCCGCGACCGCGCGGCGCAACTGTGAAACCTCGGGCTTCGAGGCAGCGGGCGCTCCCACCGGCAATTACGCGCTGGATGTCCACATCGACACCGGGCTGCTCGGAGTCAACAGCCAGACGGTGCTGCAGGACTATTTGATCGAGCCGGCGTGGATGGGCTTGGTGTGGGTGGTGCACGCGCTGATTGTGGCGTTGGAGTGGTGCTTCGCGCTCGACCTGCTCGACAGCTCCGTGTTGGGCGACCTGGAGCGCTCGCTGCGCGCCACGCAAGCCTCGTTCACAAGCCCGTGGCTGGTGCTGGCGCTCGCGCTCGCCTCGCTGGCGGCTGCATACAACGGGCTGGTGCGCCGTCGTGTCGCGGAGACGCTCGGCCAAAGCGCGCTGATGCTGGCGATGATGGCGGGCGGGCTGTGGGTGATAGCCGATCCCACCGGCACCGTCGGCGCGCTCGGGCGGTGGGTCGACGAGGCCAGCGCGGGGACGCTCGGGGCGGTCGTTCAGGGCACCCCGGCCCACCCCTCGCGAACGCTCGCGCTGAGCATGAGCGGGCTGTTCGAAGCGGCCATCGGCTCGCCCTGGTGCTACCTGGAGTTCGGCAACGTCGCCTGGTGCGAGAACCCCGCGCGCCTGGAACCGCAACTGCGTGCCGCCGGTCTCGCGCTGAAGCCGCACTCGCGCAGCGGGACGCTGATGCGCGAGGCGCGCACCAACGGCGAACTGTTCCTCGCGCTGCCCGCCAACGAGGTGGGGCGCAACTCGATCAACACGACCGGCTCGCTGCTGCGGGTTCTGTGCGGAGGCTCCGAAAGCGCCACCGAATGCCGGGGGCCGGCGGCGTCAGAGGCGGAGTTCCGCACGCAGGGAGGCACGACCCCCCGCATCGCCGGGCTGCTGTTGATCGCGATCGGCGCAGTGGGGATGCTCAGGCTGTTCGGCTTCATCGCGCTGCACCTGCTCGGCGCCGAGATCCTCAGTGTGTTCTACCTGCTGCTGGCGCCGGCGGCGGTAATCGCGCCTGCCCTCGGCGACGGCGGGCGCGCCGCGTTCCGCGCGTGGGGGACGCGCCTGGTGGCTGCCGTGTGCTCGAAGCTGATCTTCTCCTTCCTGCTCGGCGTGGTGCTGCTGATGACGCGCATTTTGATCGGCCTGGAAGCGCTCGGCTGGTGGACCCGCTGGCTGCTGGTGGCGGTGCTGTGGTGGGGCGCCCACCGCCAGCGCCACCAGGTGCTGGGCTTCATCTCCGGCGAGCACCGCGCCACGAGCGAGCGCCACCGCTCGCTGCTGCAGCGCTTCAAGCAGCAGCTGGAGGGGCCGCGCACCGTTGTGCAGGGCGCAAATTGGATGCGCAAGAAGCTCGCGGGTGAGCGGGGCCCGGGTCCGGCGGTCGAGCGCCGGCGCACCAGCGGGCGCATCGGCCGCGAGCGCGCGCGGGCGACCGCCGACGAGCAAGTGTCGCGGATGCTGGAGCGTGAGCACGCCGCCGCCAGCGCGCGCACGGCACCAGGGGGAGAGGCGCAGAGCGAGCTCTCCGCCAAACGCAGCCAGCTGCAGCGGATACGCGCCAAGCAGACGCAGGCGGCGGCCGCCGGCGACACGCGCCACGCCGCCCGCCTCGATCACCGCGCGCGGTGCGTCGAAGGCGAAGTCGAGCGCGGGCAGCTCGCGTTGAACGAGGCACGGCACACAGCAGCCGAAGGTGAGCGAGCGCAGCTTCACACTGGCCGCGTCTACACGGCCGAGCAGCTGCGGGAGCGCAGCGAGTGGCTGGACGCCCAGGCCGCGCTGCCACCGGCGCGCGCGGGCGGCGGAATGGGTCGAGCCGCGGAGGGTGCCGCAAGGGCTGGCGCAGCGAGTGGCGCGCGAGGCGGCGCCCCCGCAGCAAATGCTGGGCAGCGCGACTACGGCGGGCTGGCGGGAATCGCCGGGTACAGCCGGGAGCAGTTCGAGCAGCTCGCCCCCCGCGCGCAGCGCGAAGCGCGCCTGGAGATCGATCGCGAGCTTGCGTTGCGCCGCCAGCTGCACGACGCCGCCGGCTCTGTCGCGGCCGCCGGCGAGCGCGGGCCCGGGCGTCGCGAGCGCCGCCGCGCCGAGAAGGACTTCGACAGGACACTTGACGAGGGTCTGCGCCAGGGCGGGCACTCCCCACCGCGCTCCCGAGATCGCCCCCCGCGGCGCGAGCGCCCTCGCGACGTGCCACCCCACCGCGCGCCGCGCGCCGATTCCCCTCGGCGCCCAGGCGGCGGCTTCGAGTCCCCGGTGCTGCGCGATGCCCACGAGGTCGCACGGCGGCGCAAACGCCAGCTGGGGGGTTGATGGTGGGGCTGGCGAGAGCGCAACGTAGGGTCCGCCGCGGGCAACCGCCGTCACTCGCTCTCCTGCTCAGGGGCGCGGAGCGCTGAGCGCCGCATCCGCTCACCCCGGTGCCGTCCGTCGACCAAGCCGTCCGGCGCTCGGTGTGCTTGGAGGCGCCGCTGCGCTGGTAGCGGTGGTGATGCTCGGCGCGGTGACCGCGACGCTGGGTGGAAGGTCCACGGCATTCGCCGGCGAATCGAGCGCGGCGGAAGAGGAGGCCGGAAGTTACGGCATCTCAGCGCTGGCGCGCGCGGAAATTCCACCCGAATACCTACGCCTCTACCTGCGGGCGGCCGCGCGTTACGGCCTCGATTGGGCAATCCTCGCGGGGATCGGCAGGGTCGAGTGCGACCATGGGCGCGACCCCGCGCCCTCGTGCACGCAGGAGGGCGCCGTCAACTCGGCGGGCGCGGGCGGCCCGATGCAGTTCCTCGCATCGACTTGGGCTCAGTACGGGGTGGACGCTGAAGGGAACGGCACGCCGGATCGCTGGAACCCGGCTGACGCGATCTTTGGGGCAGCCAACTATCTGCGTGCCTCGGGTGCCCCGGGCAACTACCGCGAGGCGATCTATGCGTACAACCATGCCGGTTGGTACGTGGAAGAGGTCGAGAGGTGGGCGGCCAAGTACAGTAGCCCGTCGTCGTCTACGGTCTCCTCGGAAGGTGCGAATGGAAGGGAGAGCGCAGGCACCCCTGGCGGTGGTGGTGTAGCAGGCGACGCCATCGAGAATGGCGGTGGGGAGGGGGCAGGCATTGAAAGCGCAGGCGCGGAAGGCACCCTCGAAGACGCCGACACGCGCCTGGCGAGCGAGACTGCGACCCCGGTGCGCTTCATCCCGGGCGAACGCGCGACGCTCGCCCCGGGCGACGGTCACGTGGCGCTGGTGCCCGCTGGTGTGCCGGCGACGGTGCAGGCGATGGTGGTGGCGGGCAACGAGCTGCAGGATCTCCCCTACGGGCCCGACGGCCACCCCAACCCGCTGGGGGCGCCCGACGAGGATTGCTCGAGCACCGTCAACTACGTGCTCTACCGCGCCGGCGTAAGGCCGCTGGCAGAAATCCTGCGCGACAACCCGCTCGCCCAGGACTACGTGAGCTGGGGAGCCCCCGGGCCGGGGCGGTGGGTGACGATCTATGCCGCTGACACCCCGACTCCGCACGTCTTCATCGTGATCGCGGGTCTGCGCCTCGACACGAGTCACGACGGCACCGACGTCGGCCCCAACCGCAACGAAAATGGCCCGCGCTGGCGGATCCTCGACCAGATCCCCACGTGGGCGCACTGGTCGGTGCGCCACCCGCCGGGGCTATGAGGGAATCTCCGGGCGGAGTTTTTTGCCGGCAATCTCCGGGCGGAGTTTACTGCCGGCCCACCCGGGCCTGCCCTTCCTGCCATTGCGCCATCCCGGGGTTGTAGGGTGGTGGCTGTGGCGGCCCGCAAGATCGACTACCTGCTGATCGGCGGCGGGCTGGCGAGCGCCAACTGCGCGCGCTGGCTGCGCGAGGAAGGCGCCGAGGGGTCGGTGCTGGTGGTGGGCCGCGAGTTCGACCCGCCCTACAACCGCCCCAACTGCTCCAAGGGTTACCTGCGCGGCGAGGAGGAGCGCAGCGAGGCGTTCTTCCGTCCGCGGGATTGGTGGGAGGAGCAGCGGATCGAGCTGCTCACGCGCACGAGCGTCACCGCGTTCGACCCGGGGGCGCGCACCGCGAAGCTCTCGACCAAGGAGGAGTTGGAGTTCGGCAAGGCGCTGCTGGCGACCGGGGCGAACGTGCGGCGCCTGAACGTGCCGGGGTGCGAGCTGGATGGCATCCACTACCTGCGCACGCTCGGCAACGCCGACGCGATCCGCACCGACGCGGCGGAGGCTGAGCGGGTGGTGCTGATCGGCGGCTCCTACATCGGCTGCGAGGTCGCCGCCTCGCTGACACTGCTGGGCAAGCGCTGCACGATCGTGATGCAGGAGCAGATCGCGCTCGAACGCGGCTTCGGCCAAGCGTCCGGGCGCTTCTTCCAGGGGCTGCTGGAAGCTCACGGCGTCACCATCCATGGCGAGGACGAGCTGGAGCGCTTCGAGGGCGAGGGCCGTGTGGCGAAGGTCGTCACCAAGAGCGGCCTGGAGCTGCCCGCCGAGCTGGTCGTGATCGGCGCGGGCGTCGCGCCCGACGTGCAGCTCGCGCGTAGCGCGGGGTTGGAGATGGGGGAGGGAGGCGGCGTGCGCTGCAGCTCGCGCCTTGCGACCTCCGCGCCGGGCGTGTATGCGGCGGGCGACATCTGCGAGTACGACTCCGTCGTGCATGGAAGGCCGCTGCGGATCGAGCACTGGGATGTGGCCTTCAACCACGGCAAGACGGTGGCGCTGAACATGCTCGGCCACGACATCCCGCACGACACCGTCCCCTACTTCTACTCGGTGCTGGGCGACTGGGGCGAGCTGGAGTATGTCGGCCCGGCGCGGGAATGGGACGAGGAGATCGTGCGGGGGTCGTTTGATGACGGCCGCTTCACGACGTGGTACCTGCACGACGAACGTCTCGTGGCGGCGCTCACGTTCGGGCGCTCCGACGACCTCGACCACGCGAGGCGGCTGCTCGTCGAGAGCCCCAAGCTCGACGCCGCCGCCCGTGCGGCGTTGGCGGACGTTGACAGCGAGTTGGGCGCCACCTGACGCCGACACACAGGCCCGGCGGGCGGTAGTATCCGGGGCGTTCATACGGTCGGTGGTTGAGGGAAGCCGGTGAAAGTCCGGCGCGGACCCGCCACTGTGACCGGGGGTGCCCCCGCTGCGCGCGTTGGAGCGTGAGCCACTGATCGGCTGAGGCCATCGGGAAGGCGCGAAGGGTAGGCCCGGAAGCCAGGAGACCTGCCTCCGGCCGCAAGCCCACAAGCCCTCGTGGAAAGGGGTTGGCTCCATGCTCATTGTCTCTCGTCGTGTCTGGTCGATGGTTGGTTGTGGTCGATCGGTCTCCGGTTGCAGTGTGCGGCTGGCGGCCGCGCTGTTCGTGCTCGTGGCCACCGCGGCTCTCGCGACGCCCTCTGCGCTGGCCGGCATGCCGGCCACGGTCACCGTCAGGGTGCTTGGCCCGGCGCCCAACTACGAAGCGTTGATTCCGCCGACCCAGGTCACCACTACGACCACAATCGTGACCAAGGACGGCGGCTCTTGCTCCGGCACCAGCGTGGGCGGTGCCTTGGAACTGGCGACCAAAGGGGATTGGGAAGGCAACTGGAGCGACAAATACAGCGACTATGAAGTGATCGACATCGATGGACACTCCTACCCATTTACGGAAGGCTTGCCTTACTGGAGCTTCTGGCTGAACAACAAATACGAGGAAGAAGGAATTTGCGCGGTCGAGTTGGAAGCCGGCGAGCAGGTTCTGTTCTTCCCTGAGTGCTTCTCTGAAGCTGAATGTCCGAGCCCATCGCATGTTTTGGGCATTGAAGTGCCACCTACGGCCGAAGTCGGCAAGCCCACGAGCGTCACCGTGGTCTCCTACAACGCCAAAGGCGAACGCTCCCCCGCCGCTGGCGTGAACCTGGGTGGCTGGGGCTCGAGCGCCGAAACGAACTCCGAAGGCAAGGCGACGGTGACCTTCCCTGGCGACGAGACCTATACGCTGCGCGCCAGCGGCGCCAGCGGGGAAAAGCCGGAGTCGGTCCCTGGCGAAGCACTGGTGTGTGCGCACAACGGCAACGATGGAGAATGCGGCACTTCGCGCCCGCCCGGCAGCTCCCTTCCGGTTTCCAGCAGCAGCTCAGGTGGTGGCAAAGTCGGTGAGAGCACGCCCTACACTGGCCCCTACACAGTGGTGGCCGCCGTCACCGGCATCCACGAAGGCCACTTCTACCCCCGCGCGAAGTCTCCCCGGGTGCTGGCGGGGACGGTGAGCGCGCATGGGTCCGTCACCTCGATCTCGCTGCGTCTGCGCCGCTCCTATCGGGGGCGCTGCTGGGCCTACGACGGCGCTCGCGAGCGCTTCGGGCACGTCCGCTGCGGGCAGGGCGGCTTCTTCCAGGTCGCCTCGGGTGGGGACTCCTTCTCCTATCTGCTGCCCTCGCGTCTGCCGCCCGGTCGCTATGTGCTCGACATCGCTGCGGCCGACTCGGCGGGCGATCATGCCCCGCTCGATCGCGGCAGCTCGCGGGTTGTCTTCTATGTCAAGTAAGGGACACGGCGGAGCTCATGCCTATGCGGGTCGTCGAATATCTCCCGGCGGGCTGTGGTCGATCGCGCTCGCCGCCCTAACCCGAAGTTCCAGGAACTTCGCCCTAACTCTCGCCGCCCTAGCTCTCGCCGCCCTACCCCTTGCGGGCTGTGGCCTCGGCGCCGGGAAGACGCCGAGCGGCGTGCGGCTTGATGTGACTCGTGGCTTCGGGGCCGATTCGCTGCTCTCCCGGCGAACTCCAAATAGTCACGGCGAAGAGACAGTGATGAGCCTGCTGCAGCGCAATGCGTCCGTCACCACCCGTTACGGGGGCGGCTTCGTGGAGAGCATCGATGGCCATTCCGGCGGGCACGAAGGGGGGCAGCCGGTCGACTGGTTCTACTACGTCAACGGCGTGCAGGCCCCCAGCGGGGCGGCGGAGACCAACGTGCAGCAGGGCGACCGCGTGTGGTGGGACCTGCACGACTGGAGTCAAACCGACGAAGTGCCAGCCGTCGTCGGCTCCTTCCCGCAGCCGTTCCTCACCGGGGTCGAAGGCAAGCGGCTGCCGGTGCGTGTGGAATGCGCCTCGCCGGCCGGCACCACCTGTCGCACCGTCACCGCGCATCTGCGCGCCGCCGGCGTAAGCTCCGCTGTCGCCGAGCTGGGGCCCGCCGGGGAGGAGCCCGACACGCTGCGGCTGCTCGTCGGCACCTGGTCGCAGGTGAGCGGCGACCCCGGGGCACGGAGGCTCGAAAGCGGGCCGGCGGCTAGCGGGGTGTACGCGCGGCCTTCGGCCGCCGGGCGGAGCATCGCGCTGCTGGATGCGCAGGGCGCGACGGTGCGCACGCTAAGCGGCAGCGCCGGGCTGATCGCCGCCACCCGGTACACCGAACAGGAACCCGCGTGGCTGATCACTGGCACCGACGCGGCCGGCGTGCAGCTCGCCGCCAGCCACCTCGACGAAGCGGCGCTGCGCGATCGCTTTGCCGTCGCCATCACCGCCGGCGGCGGTCTGCTGGCGCTGCCCCAGCCCGGTGGGGAATCGGGGAGCCGGTAGAGATGTCATTCAAAAGCGCTCCTACCACTTCACAAAATGAAGGGTTGGGGCTCCAAAAAGTAATGCAGATACCCACGCCCCACCCATGAATCGCGCCGGCCTGCTCCTCTACCGTCCGCTGGCCAGCCCGCTGCATTCCACGCGCGCGGGGGTTGCCGCGCTGTGGGGGCTGGCATTGATCGTCGCCTCGCTGCTGCTCTACCACCCCGTGGCGCTGGCGGCGCTTGCGCTGGCAGTGCTCGCCGCCGGCTGGGGGGCCGGCGTGGGCCGCGCGCTGGTGCCTGCGCTGCGCACCGCGCTGATCGTCGCAATCCCGATCGTCCTGATCAACGTGCTGATCTCACGCGAAGGGCTCACCGTCTTCGCCCGCCTCGGCGACCTCGGCCCCTTCGGCCAGGGCGACCTGACCGTCGAGGCGCTCGTTTACGGCGCCGTGATCGCGCTGAAGGTCACGGTGCTGATCCTCATCACCGCCCTCTGCAGCCTCTGCATCGACCCCGACGCGCTGCTGCGGATCTGCCGCCGCCTCTCGTTCCGCTCCGCGCTGACCGCCTCGCTGGCGGTGCGCATGATTCCCGTGCTCGCCGCCGACGCCCAGCGCATCGCCGAGGCACAGCGCACGCGGCCGGGCGGCCACACAGACCAAAGATGGGCCGGCGGCGCTCGCGCGCGCGTCGCGCTGATCGGCGCGATGCTCACCGGCTCGCTCGACCGCGCGATGGACGTCGCCGCCACGCTCGAGCTGCGCGGCTTCGCCACTGCCCCCCGCGCTCCCCGGCAGTCGCGGCCGTGGTCGCGCCACGACCTTGCCTTCTCCGTCTCCGCCGTGGCGATCCTCGCGCTCGCGCTGCTCGCCTCGATCGGCGGCGTCGCGCCGTTCACCGCCTACCCGCTGGTGCACGCGCCCATCGGCCTCGACCTGCTCGCGCTCTGCGGAGCGCTCGTACTCGCGATCCTGCTGCCATTTGCCGACCGCCGGGGGATCGAGCTGTGAACGTCTATTGCAGCGAGACAACGCCTCGTCGTGGGGCAGGAGGCCCCACGCCCAACAGGTTGGCAAGACGAGCAACGCACGCGGACGATCCCAAAAAATGAACGTTCTCTGCTTCGACAACGTGACGTACAGGTACCCCGACGCCGGGCGCCCCGCGCTCGACGACGTCAGCTTCGAGGTTGCCGCGGGGGAGTTCTGTCTGCTCGCCGGGCTCTCCGGGCATGGCAAGTCCACCCTGCTGCGCGCCGCCTGCGGCCTCGCGCCGCATTTCCACGGAGGCCACTTCGCCGGGCGGGTGCGGCTCGCCGGCCTCGACACCCGCGAGCACGGGCCCGCACACCTGGGAACGCTCGCCGGCGCCCTCTTCCAGGACCCCGAGAGCCAGCTCGTGATGAGCTCGGTGCGCGCCGAGCTCGCGCTGGCGCTCGAGAGTCGCGGGCACACCACCACCGCCGCAGTGGCGCGCGGCATCGAGGAGGTCGCGCTCGCGCTCGGCATCGACCACCTGCTCGATCGCCCCGCCCACACGCTCTCCGGAGGCGAGGCCCAGCGAGTCGCGCTCGGCGCCGCGCTCTCCGGGCGACCGCCCGTGCTGCTGCTCGACGAGCCCACCTCGCAGCTTGACCCGGTCGCCGGCGACGAGCTGATCGGGCTGCTGCGCCGTCTCAACCAGGAGTGGGACGTCACGATCCTGCTCGCCGAGCACCGCCTGGAGCGCTGCCTGCCCTCCGCCGACCGCGTGCTCGCGCTGCGCGACGGCCGGCTCGAGCACGACGGCTCCCCCAACTCGTTCCTGGAATGGGCGATTCGCGAGGAGCCCGCGCTGCAGACCCCCGGCGCGCGCATGTTCGCGCTGGCGGGATTGGCCCCTCCGCCGGTCGGAGTCAAGCAGGCCCGTGCAAGTCTCCGTGCGCGACGCCTGTTGTCGTCAGAACCTGTATCCTCCCCCGCGCCCCCTGTCGCTCTTCATGTAAACATGGGCAACCGCAGGCAGGGGGCACCTTCCTCCCCCGCGCTGCGTCTGCGAGGCGTGTGGCATGAGCTCCACCGCGGCCCCGCAATCCTGCGCGGCGCCGACCTGCGGCTGGAACCAGGCGAAAGCGTCGCGTTGATGGGACGCAATGGCGCCGGCAAGTCCACGCTGCTGCGCCACGCCGCCGGACTGCTGGAGCCCACCCGCGGGCGGATCGAACGCGGCGGGCGGATCGCGCTGCTGCTGCAAAACCCCGGCGACTACTTCATGCACGAGCGCGTCGCGCGCGAGGCCTCTCCCCGCGCGCTCGCGCTCGCCGGCCTCGCCGAGCACGCCAAGCGCAACCCCCGCGACCTCTCCGGCGGGGAGCGCCAGCGGCTGGCGCTCGCGATCGTCACCGACGGGGGGCAGGAGCCGGCGGTGCTGGCGCTGGACGAGCCCACGCGCGGCATGGACCGCCTCGCCAAGGCGCAGCTCGCCGAGGAGCTGCGCCGCCGCGCCGCGCACGGTCAGGCGGTGATCGTCACCACGCACGACCCCGAGTTCGCCTGCGCCTGCGCCGAGCGCGCGGTGCTGCTGGCAGACGGCCGCGTGATCGCCGACGGCCCCTGCGCGGAGCTGCTCGCCGGAGGCTGGTATTTCGCCACCGAAACCGCCCGCATCCTCGGCGGCGCCGGGAGCGCGCTCGCGCCCGAGGAGGGTGCCGCACTGCTGGCCGAGCGTGCTCGCGCGGGCGATCTCTCGCCCGGGCCCACCGCCGACCGCACCACGGCGAGCGCCGGGGCCGCTCCGCCGGCGCCGCGTGCGGCTGTGGGGGCCTCCGCTGCGGCCAGTATTGCCTCTTCCGC
>Ga0187855_10001438_pt1 | contig 18905 bp, 14 predicted proteins | sample June2016WEW_8_10_2_FD_132969 | JGI IMG/M metagenome (GOLD analysis project Ga0187855, IMG submission 132969) | Peatland microbial communities from SPRUCE experiment site at the Marcell Experimental Forest, Minnesota, USA - June2016WEW_8_10 | ecosystem: Environmental > Terrestrial > Soil >...
GCCGGAATCCGCGCAGACTGCGCGCGTGAGCGGATTCCAAATCACCAGATAGGGAACGCCCGAATGGTGCAGGCTGGTCGTCGTTTGATAGACGATGTTATTGCGAATGCGCAAGTAGATCGCAGCACCGCCTCCACCGTAAACGATCCCGGCGTTGGCACTCCCGTACGGCGGGCTAGTGAAAGTGCCGCAGGCATACAGCGTGTTGTTGTAGATATCGACCGCGCCGGCGCCTCTCGAACCGCGTTCGGTGGACGCCGGAACGTAGATACAAGACCAGCCGCCGCTTCGCTCGGGATTGTTGGGACCTTCGCCGGCGTTGTAGATGACATTGTTATAAATCGAAATCGGACCCTTGGAGGGATCGACGGTGTCCACGATGATGCCATCGCACTGGGTGTCGTGAATGGTGTTGTCGTGGATAGCGATGTCGTACTGGTTCAGCCCGGAGTTGGGTTCGCCGCTCTGCGGAGTCGAATGGATTTGGATACCCCGGCAGCCATGCACGTTGGCGATTGTGTTCCAGCCGATATCCAGGTGATTGCTGTCGGTGCCGAAGTAGACGCCATGATACAAAGCCGAGGCCGTGGCAACGCCGGTGTCATGCACATTATTGCCGTAGAACGCCACGGACGAGGATTCGACGGTACCCATGCAAGCGGTGGCCTCGGTGCCATTGGGACACGACATATCGTTCGCGATGATCCGCCAGCCCGCGCTGCCCCATAGAGCCATGGCGGAGGTTTGCCCGCGCAATGTGAAGCCCGCGAATACCCAGTAATTCGGATAGCTTTCGCCTTGAGGAGCGGACCGGACGCCGCTGGGAGGTCCCGTGTTGCTCCCGATGGTCGCGGTGGCCTGAGGATACACGACGAAGGCCATGGGGGCGGCAGCCGTCCCACCGCTGCGCAGCAACAGGGAGGTTTGCCATCCGGAGCCATCGTCCGCGGTCTGCGCCACACCGTTCATCGCGTATGCAATATCGCCCGGCCGCATGGTGTCCCGCGCGTGCATCAGAGTCCGCCATGGGGAGGAATACTTACCGCTGCTGCTATCGCTCCCGTTGGTTGCGACGAAATAGATGTTCCCCGCCCGAACGGTAAACAGCGCCCCATTAGAAGCGCCCGCCGGCGTTGTCACCACAATGTTGCCTGTGACTGCCTTAGCGCCGAGCTGAATGGCGATCTTCGTATCGGTCCACAAATGGTACGAGGCGGCCGGACCACCGCCGATAGTTACCGACGAAGTCCCGCGCGTGGCGCCAAAGTTCCTGCCGTAAATAGTGACGAAGGCGCCCGCGTTGCTCTGGCCACCGGATTTTGGGCCACTCGTCAGGTCGGTGAAGAATACACGCGGGCTTGCTCCCCAGGCCGCTGCTGCTACGCCCAGCAGTGCGGCACATGCTACCAGCAGCTTTTCCATTTACATTCCTGCGCGGCTCAGCCGGGTTGCCGTAACGCAGACCCTCACCACTGGGTCCATTATCGCCCGGACGAGCATATATACGTTGGGTACGCTCAAGGGATTGTAACCTACCGCCCGAAGATAGCTGCCGATGGACTTCGTCACCGCGCCGCCCCGGAACAGCGAATCGCCCAATTCCCTGTATATGTTTCCCAAAGCCTGAAGCTGCTCCAACCGTGTAACGGCGCCGGATTTATAGTGCTTGGCGACGAAGTACAGTTGCGCCTTCAGCAATCCGTCCAGATTTGAGGTCGTGGACGAAGGCGAAATCCGGTAGTACGCCAGCACTTCGTCGACGTACGTAACCTGGTACCGCGACGCCATCCGGAACCAAAGGTCGCGATCTTCCGTGGCGCGCATAGTTTCGTCGAACCAGCCGTCCGCCGGCAGGCAACCTTTTCGGAACACGACTGTCGAGCAAATGATGTGCGCCCGGCGTGTGAAGATGTAGCGCGCGATTTTTCCGGACAGATATTTGGGGTCGACTTTGAGCTGGCCGGTCACCGATCCTCGCGTATCGATGCGAGCGACTCTGGCGTGCACCAGGCCGGCGGCTGGATCGGCATCCATGGCTTGAACGCCGCGCTCCAAATGGTGTGGCAACCAGACGTCGTCGGCATCGAGCAGGGCAATGAATTCGCCGCGGGCCGCTCGGATGCCTTTATTCCGTGCAGCCGACACCCCTTGCTTGGGCTGATGAACGTACTGCAGTTTGTCATGCAACTGGGGCTGGTAAGAGTCCACGACCGCGCGCGTATGGTCGGTGCTGCCGTCGTCCACGATGACGATTTCCCAATCCAGGTACGTTTGCGCGAGCACGCTGTCGATCGCATAGTGCAGATAGACAGCCGCGTTATAAGCCGGCACAATGACACTCACGCGGGGTGTCACTTGCAGACCTCCTCGAGCTCCTCGGCCGCTTCACTGAGGACCGGCTCGGCGGCGATGCCTGCCTCGACAGACTGACTGCGCCGGCTTCGCAGCAGATACGATGGTAACGAGCGTACACGGGAGTCCAGCAGCAAGAGCACGCCCGCATATACAGCGATGCCCACCGAGCAGCGGCACACCAGGTTAAGAAGGTGCGATGGAAGCGCGATCTGGGAAGCGGCCGCCCACCCCGCCAACCCGGCCGCCCCATACTTGGCCAGCGCTCCTGCGCGCACGCCGATCGGCAGAATGCGGGACGACGCCAGCCACAGCAGCAGAATCGTAACGATGTGCGTCAGCAGCAGCGCGACCGCCGCTCCCTGCAGTCCCATGCGCGGCAGCAGCACACAATTCAAGACAACATTCAGCGCGGTCGAACAGATCAGCGCCAAGGCCATGGTGCCCGTCTTCTTCTGAATGAGAAGACCGGCGCACAGAAAGACATGCGTGGTGTAGATCAACAGGCCGCCCACGAGATACGGAATGAGCCGGTCCGCGCCAAGATATTTCGGCGAGGCGAGCAGCACCAACGCATCGTGCGATCCTAGCGTCACCAGCATGTAAATGCCGGCGGCGGCCATCAGATAGAAGTCCAGCGATAGGTGGAGAAATTCGATAGTCCTGGCGCGGCCCTCCGCGGACCATAGCCGCAAGTAGATGGGCAAAATGGCCAAACCGAGCGGCACCGTCATCAGGTCGTTTACATATTGCGACAAGCCATAAGCGACCGAGTAGTAACCCAGGGCTTCGCCGCCCAGATAATACCGCACCAGGGCACGGTCGGCTGTCAGCAGAATGACCCCCGCCAATTCATAGAAGACCAGGGGCAAACCGAATCCGACCGCGGAACGGAATAGTGCGCGGTCGAAACTGATGGCGCTCAGCAGCCGCCGCCGGAACAGCCACGAGACCAGGACGGTGACAAAAACAAGCTCGGCAACCATCGTGCCGGACAAGTATGTTCGGACAGAACGCCCCAGCCATGGGAGAAACGCGCAAACCGTGCCGACCATGGCCGCTTTCATCAGAACCGATGCCGCGTTGTATGCCGCGGTCCGCTCCTCGATGCGCAGGAAAGACAGCAGGATGGATTCGATCGCCCGCAGAAGGATCAACGCCGATGCAAATAAGAGCAGTGTCGCAAGCGGTCCATCGATGAGATGTCTCAACAGGAATTTCACTGCAACCAGGAAAACCAGCGTGATGGCCACGGCCATCGCGGCCACGCCGAAAAGCATGGTCGAGTAGTAACTCCGCGCAGATTGGCGGTCCGACGAGAACTCCTTTTCGTTATAGAACCGGAGCACCGAGTTCTGCATCCCGGCCTTGGACAGCGCCGTGGGAACCAGCAGGATCTTCTGGATAAAATCGATCATGCCGTAGTCGGCGACCGAGAAAATCCGCGTGAAGATCGGAAAGGAGATAAAGCCGATTGCCAGGCCGCCGAACAGGCCCGCCAGATAGTGGGACGAGTGCTGGATCAGCTTCTTCATTTCGCCGGCGACTGAGCTTGAGATAGGCATGCTGGTTATGGTTACGCGAGGACTGCGTCGTCCGGCAACGGCGTTTCGACATCTTCGGCGGCAGCGCTCTCTTTCGGTTTTGCCTGTTCAACCTTAAGGGCGTGGGCGACCATACCGGCGATCACCCACAGGTAGCCGCAAACCTGAAGATAGTTCCAGCGATCCCCGAACATATTAGCTACAAAAGCCGTCACTAACCACCCGGCCAGGCCAAGCCCCAGGGAAGCATAAAAGGGATCCTTGGCGCGGCGGGAGAATGCAAGTCCCACCCGGAATGTCTTGCCCAACAGCCAGAGGAATAACGCCAGTCCGAAGATGCCGGTCTCTACCAGCAGCTTCAGGAAGAAGTTGTGAGTGTCCTCGTAATCTCCCACACGGTGCATATAGGCGTAGGTGTTGAATCCCGAGCCCAGTACAATATTGGAGTCGAACACCTGCATGGCATCCTGCCAAAGCGTGATGCGGGTTTCCGACGAGTGGTCGAGCCCGCCGGTGTCATAAGTCATGGTGACTCGCTCGCGGACGGCATTGGGCACCAGAGCGGTCCATGTGAAGACGAACGCGATTAGAGCCACCAGCATCCAGCGTTTCTTCGCCAGGCCCAGGAACAGCCAGCCCGCCAGGATCGCCACATAGCCGCCCCGCGACATGCTATACATCAGGCAAACTGCCGAAAGCCCACCCAGCGCCCAGTACGCCAGCTTGAGAAGTAGATTCTTTTCGAAGGCCGCCAGGGCCAGCAGGAAAATGGCGACTTGCGCCTCGAAAGCGGCCATTCCGTTGATGCCTGCATAACCCATGCTTCCGGCGTCGCGGAGGTCATAGGAGAAAGCGGAGAAATCGCGGCCCGACACAGTGCTCAGGAAGTTACGATCGAGCGCCAGCACCGCGAGGCACATCATGACGATGATGCCTTTCATTTGAAGCCGGCTAGGTTCAACCGCCGCTACCAACAAGAGCAGCGCCGGCATCATCATGTAATCGGCCCAGACGGAAAACCTCTCGCCCCCGGGGAATGGAAGAGGCAAGCCGAGGTAGGAAGATCCCAGGATCAGCGAAAGAAACGTAAAAACCGCATAGATACCTATGAGAACCGTCCACGGCGTCTTCGGGAGAACTGTCCCTTTCCGCCGCATTACGCCAAGAGCGACCGCGAGCAGGACAATGGTGACCACACTGGCGCCCAGTGGAAAGTCATTGAGGCGATAACGCATGGTCTGCAGCGGGATCAGTGGCACCAGATAGAAGATGCCCACCACCGGGCGCCAGAAGATACTGGCGAGAACGGCGGCGATAGCGCCGAGGTAGAGAAGGATGGCGATGGATCCTTCGGCGCCAAAGTGGAGGGACATATGAGTCTTACCCGGTTAGCCGAGAAGTTCGGTGGCCTGGCCGGCGTGTGGCGGAACGCCGGCGGCGCCGCGCGGCTTGCGCGCGCCACCGACACCTAGCAAGCACATTGCGCGGGCCACCCCATAAGCCGCATAGAGCACGGTCAGCGGAGGAAGCAGGCTCCACTTCTTGCGCTCCATGCTGGCGAGCAAAGCCAGCGCCAATGGGCCCATCGTTAGTACAGCAGCGCCGGCTAGCGCTTCGGCAACGTTGCCGGAGGCCGCCGCCGCGCACACGCCGCCTACTGCCGCGACGATGCCGGTGAGCATATACACGGCAAACAACATCGCCTTGCGGGACTTGGAGTGAAAGATGTCGCGAAGAAATACTCTGTGGACATTGATACCGTGCCAGGATTGCTTTCTATAGAATCCCTCCAGAGTCTGCGGCGTACCTAAGTGCACGACACTTAACGAGGGTAGCGCCAGTATGGGCACCGACGACGCGGCCGCGCGTTCGCAGAACTCGGTGTCTTCACTAGTGACAATCGTTTCGTCAAAGCCGCCCAGGTTCATGAACAATTCGCGGCTCAGCGCCAGGTCGCCGCCAGGCACGTACGATACGGGTCCATCTTTCATCCGCCACAAATCGCCATACCAGGCCTTGGCCACCCAGGAGGAATCTGCCGGAATGCGATATTGCGCGCCCACAATTCGAAAGTCGTCCGCGCGCAACAGATCGACAATTTGCCGCAACCAATGCCGGGGAGCCACGCAATCCGCGTCCAGGAAGGCGACAGACTCGCCCTTTGCCATGGCCGCGCCGAAGTTCCGGAGAGCCGAAATCCGCACCCCGCTTCTCTCCAGCACGGTCACCGACAGCGTACTGCCGAAGGTCCGGGCGATTTCCCTGCTGCGATCCGCCGAGCCATTGTCCACCACAATCACTTCGAAAGAGGCCGGTGGCAGGTCCTGTTGCTGCAACGAAGCCAGACAACGTCCAATGACGCTTTCCTCATTCAACGCCGGAACAATAACGGATATGACTGGCGGCATCCTATGCCTTCTGCGCCAGCGCCGCCATGACTTGCGATCCGAGCCGGTCGGTCTGCAACGGGCTGCCGTGCTGCTTCAAATATTTGACATTGCTGTACAATGCCGCGCCGTAGTCCGATATCTGGCCGTTCTCGAACGCAGCCTTGATTTCGTGAATGCCGTCCTCCAGGGTCTTGGAACAGGCGAAGCCGAGGTGGCCTTTGATTTTCTCAAAGGAGACACGGTAACTACGGCGGTCGGAATTCTCGATGTGCTCGACGCGCGTATTGGGGAAGAACTTCACCAGCTTGGCCGCCACATCCGTCAGTGTGTAGTTCAGCCGGCTGTCGCCCACGTTGTAGATCTGACCGCCAACCAAGCCGACGGGCGCCTGCAACACGCGCACGATGGCTGCGGCGGCATCGGCGACGTGCAGGAACGGCCTCCACTGTTCGCCGTTATAGATGGTGACAACCCTCTCTTTCAGGGCCTTCGCCGTAAGCAGATTGACCACCAGGTCGAATCGCGGACGGGGTGACAACCCGAAGATGGTAGCGAAGCGCAGGATAGTGGGATGGAAGCTGCTATTCGCGGCAGCCAGCAGCGCTTGCTCGGAATCGACCTTGGTATCGGCGTAGAGCGAGATCGGCTGGACCTGGGAGTTTTCGTCCATCACCTGCTCGGAGGCGCCATACACGCTGCAACTGGAGGCAAAAATGAAGCGCTGGACTTGTTCGCCCTTAGCGATTTCCACCATCATGCGGGTGGCTGCGTAGTTGATCTCCTGCGCGGTCTTGTGATCCTGGTCGCAAGCCGGGTCGCCGACTATGGCGGCCAAATGAATCACCGCGCCCGCGCCGCGCATGGCGCTCACCACGTCCTGTATGTTGCGGCAGTCGCCGCGCGTGAACTCCAGACGCGGATGGCCGAACACGTCTTCGATGGCTGACGCGCCGTAGACCAGGTTGTCCAGCACCCGCACGCGGAATCCGCGCTTGAGTAGCATGCGCACCACAATCGATCCGATGTAACCCGCGCCGCCCACCACCAAAACCAGGTTGCCGCGCGGCACGCTAGCGGGACGCTCCGCTTTTTCGTGCTCAAACAGCGTATGCTTCAGCCAACGGACACCCGGCGTGCCGAGAATCACCAGCGTCGCAAAAATGACAGCGGCCATGCGCGGCAGAGTCTGCGAGTCTGGCAGCAAGAAACTGGCGGACAACATGCCCAGCGCCGCGATGCTGGCGCTCGATGCCGCTCGGCGCAATGCCAAGGCCGTGGTGTAAGTACGGGAAGTCGTATATAGGCCACTGAGAGCGTAGAAGCCGGGGAAAAGAATCGACAAAGGCAGAAACAACGTGACGTAATAGTGACGCAGATCGGCCAATCCCATGCGCACGGAATGTTCGGAGCCGGTCTGTAACTGCAGAGCCACTACCATCAGCGCGGCCAGCATGGCTATCTGCACGATGAGGAAGTCTGCAATCACGCGCAGCGTAATGCGGAGGAAACCTGAAACAACGTTCGCCGGTTTCATTTCAATAGTCCACCATTTCTTGTCAACTTGTTAGTCATCTGCGCGTTAATCGCCCACCGCAGCCATCGCTGCCCATACGTGCTTGCGCGATTTCCGGGCAATCTGCCGGACGGTCTTGGCGACGTACTCCACCTGATCCTCGGTCATGGCCGGGAACAGCGGCAGAGAAATCAAGCGGGGATAGAGAGCCAGAGCCCTTGGGCAATGGTTCTGGCGCAGTTTGGCGCGCGACGCGAAAAACGGATGCAACGGAATGGGAATGAAATGGACGCTCGTCCCCACGCCGCGATCTTTCAGCTGTTCGATGAACTCGTCGCGTCCGATGGCCAGCCGCTCGAGGTTGAGACGCAATGTGTAGAGGTGCCATGCGTGCCGGCAGTCCGGCTTCTCGGGCGGCCGCTCCACTTCCTCGACATCCGCCAGAAGGCTGTTGTACAGATCCACGAACCGGGTGCGGGTTTCGATAAACCCTTCCAGCTTTCTCAGTTGATGAATCCCAATGGAAGCCTGAATGTCGCTCATGTTGTACTTGTAGCCGGACTCCAGTACTTCGTAGCCCCAGTGTCCGCGGTCGGAGTAGCGGTTCCAGGCATTCTTGCTGATTCCGTGCAGAGACAGGATCTTCATCCTGGAAGCCAGTTCTTCGTCATGCGTAAGAACCATGCCTCCCTCGCCCGTAGTGAGATTCTTCACCGCATAAAAGCTAAATACCGAAGCGGCGCTATGTTCGCCGGTCAGCGGACTCGCCGCGCCGGCGTGCCCGCCCTTGTAGAAAGCGCCCGCCGCGTGCGCGCAATCTTCAATCACGTCGAGCCCGTGCCGCCTGGCCAGGAACCAGATGGCGTCCATGTCGCACGGCAACCCGGCGAAGTGCACGGGGACGATGGCGCGCGTCTTGTCGGTGATCCGCGATTGAATGGAGGCGGGATCGATATTCCCGTCCGGTCCCACGTCCGCCAGCACAGGCGTCGCGCCCGTGTGGATAATCGTGTTGACTGTCGCGCAGAAGGTCAGCGGGGTGGTAATCACTTCCATCCCCGGGCCGATATTCAGCGCGGCCAGCGCCAGGTGCAGTCCCGAGGTGCACGAATTTACGGCCAGCGCGTGCGGAACATTTGCATAAGCGCTGAATTCCTGCTCGAACTGAGCGGTCCGGGGACCGGTAGTAAGCCAGCCGGATTTGAGCGTGCGAACCACTTCATCGATTTCTTCGTCCCCGATGCTGGGGCGGTGATAGGGTACTTGAACACCCGATTGCATAATAAGTCCTCCAGTGAAGTTGATAAATGAGCGGCCGGGTTAACGCCGGGCGAATGCGCGGAACACCAGGCCCGCGGTCGCCAGAACGATTTTGGCGTCCGTGAATACAGTGCGCCCGCGCAGGTAATCGAGATCCATGCGCAGCTTGCGGTCCATTAAGTGGGTCAAGTAATAGTCGTATGGATGCACGCCTTCGGGAATGGTCTCGGACTCATCGTCGCTATCGAGCTGTACCTTTCCAGTAACGCCTGGCTTGACCGCGAGTACTACGCGTTGGCCGGGAGTATAAAGCGCCACGATCTCGGGCGACTCCGGCCGCGGCCCGACCAGCGTCATGTCGCCCAGCAGAAGATTGAAGAACTGCGGCAGTTCGTCGAGCTTGGTCTTGCGCAGGATACGGCCCAATGGTGTCACTCGCGGGTCGTTCTTGCCGGTAATCGGGCCCATTTTCGCCGCGCCGTTGATCATGGTGCGGAACTTCCACATCCGGAACTTTCGTCCCTCTTTGCCCGCCCGCCAACCGCCATAAAAGGGGTTGCCGGGCGACGAGATGAAGACGGCCAGCATGATCGCCACCAGGAGCGGACTCAAGGCGGCGAGCGCCACTAAGGCGACCACGATGTCAACTAACCTGCGCATATATAGATTGCCGATCCGATTAACGCGAGATCCGGGTGAAGAAAGACTTGCTGGTGGCGAGTTGCACGGCGCCCGGAAGAAACCAGCGGAAACCCGCGAGAAAACCTAATCCCCAGGAGAAGTGATACACGGTGAACACGGCCGGCAGATAGGGGAGCGTAGCCCAGCCTGATTTCCGGGCGGCGGCGACGGATGCGCCCACGTTAGCCGCGGCGTATGTCAGAACCAGCGCCAGCCACAAGCGGCTGACTAGCGCGAATTCCCTGGCATCGGTGGCAGCCGTGACGATCGCCGCCGCGAACAACAGGAAGTGCGTCAGCACGAACGTTACCGGCACCAGGTGCCGCCACGACCCTGGTAGCCTGTGCTTGCGCACCACCGCCGCTTTCCAAAAGCCGTACTGGAAGTATTGGAGGAACAGAGCCGGGAGAGTAGCTCGGGGCGAATACCAGGACACGATATCCGGACTTTGCCAGATCTTCCCGCCGGCCCGGGTCAGCCGTAAGTTCAACTCATCGTCCTGATTGCGCACCAGCGACTCGTCGAAAAGTCCGAGGCGCTCCAGCGTCTCTTTGCGCCAGCATCCGTAAGGCACCGTGTCGATCCAGCCTTCGTAATTCTCGTCGTGGAATCTGGCGCCGGTTGAAAACGGCGAATGATACGCAGCAGCGAAAGCGCGCGCGCGTGTCCCTTCGGCGCGAGTCCGCGCCGGACCACCCACGTTATCCGCGCCGGTGCGCTCCAGTTCCGCCACGCATCGCCGGCAATAGTCGGGCGCGTAAGAGGTGTGGGCATCCATGCGAATGACGATGGCGCCGCGTGCCGCGCGAATGGCGGTGTTCAGGCCCGGCGACACCACACCCCGCGGATTATCGACGATGCGCAACTGCGGATGGCGCGCGCCATACTCGCTCAGGATCTCGCGCGTGCCATCGCCGCTCATGCCGTCGGCGATGATCGCTTCCCATGTCATCCCGGACATATCCTGCTCGAGCAGCGAGTCCATGAACTGGCGAATGTGTCTTTTCTCGTTGCGGCAGGCCACAATGATCGTCAGTTGTACTGTATCCGCGGCTGTCATGAACGGCTCCGCTGCCACACGGCCGGAACTCCGGTCTGGGGACAATGCTCGTTTAGGGCCTCTTGATATAAACCGATATAACTCCGGCCGACCACTTCGGCGGCGAAATGCCGCGCGACGTGCGCCCGGCCGTGGTTCCCCATCGTGCGCCCAAGTTCCGGGTCGCGTAGAAGCCGAAGCAGAGCCATCGATAGAGCGCGGGCATCTCCGGGTTCGCAGAGTAATCCCGTGACTCCCGGGACGATTACTTTCGGGACGGCGCCCACCGCGGTGGCCACCACCGGTCTTGCCGCGGCCAGGGCTTCCAACAGACACATGGGCATGGCTTCCTGGAAGGATGGCAGCACCGCGATGTCCAGCGAGGCATAGATGGCGGGCATATCGTCTCGTCGCCCGGCAAAGACAACCTTGGAGGCGATGCCCAGTTTCAGGGCCAGCGCTTCCCATTCGCCGCGGGCCGGGCCCTCGCCAACGAACACGAACTTCGCTCCTGGAAACGAGGCGAGCACGGCCTGTGCGGCAGCCAGGAGGACGGCGCCTCCTTTGCCGGGCACCAGCCTTCCCACGAAGCCGACCAGCCGGTCCGAGCCGGCGTCAAGATCCCCACGCAGCGACGGCGCGGCCTCGCGGAAGGGCTCCATATCGACGCCGTTGGGGATCGTCTTCAACTTGCGGGCCGGAACCTTCCAGCGGCGCAGAATCTCGGCCACCGGACCGGAAGCCGTGGCGACTCGGTCAAAATGACGCAACGCCAACCGGTCGATTGCGGCATAGGCGCGCATGCTCGGCAGGCGGCTGGGCCAGTTGTGGCACGTCGCCACAAGGGCCACGCGATCCGGCCAGGCAGCCACCGCGCCATATACATCGGCCTTGTAACCATGCGAATGCAGCACATCCACACCGTGGGCTTCCACTAACTCACGGATGCGGCCCACTGTCTTCCAGTCCCACCGGCCCGAGCAAGCCACAGCCTCCACCTGGAGACCGGACTGCGCCGCCCGTTTTTCCAATTCGCCCGCGTGCGAGCGAGCATCGCGGAAGACGCCGACCAGGCTGCGACAGCCGAGTCCCGGCAATGTTCGCGCCAGCGCCAGCAGCATGCTCTCGGCGCCGTAGTATCCCTCGCTGCTGATTAACTGAAGAATTGTCACGGAGTGTTGCTCTCGCCGGCTTAGCAGGATGCTGCAAAAGGCTCCCACAGGCTGAAGCCTGTGCCACCAACTCCCGCTAAGTCATTGATAACCGGTGGCACAGACTTTAGTCTGTGGCCCCGAATGAGCGATCTTTATGGCTTTTTCAGCATCCTCTAGGAAGCCGGTTTGACTTATGCTTGGCTAAGGACCGCTTCGCGGCGCGGTTTCGCCGGCACGCGCCGTTCGGTTCGCATGGCGCGCCAGGCCTTCCAGAACACGTTGTATTGGAACATCGCCGGCGAGAACCGGCCTGTCAGCCCCACCACGCTCTGCTCACACACGTTGACTCGCGGGATAGCCATCGGGTCGCTGCTGCTGGTCCAGGCTCCTCTTTCGGTGGTGAATGCCGCGGCGAAACCCTCTTCGGCCAGGATTTGCCGCGTCGCCGCGGAGGTGTTCCCATTCGGATAAGCGAATAAGTTGCAACTCCGGCGCAGCGCCGCTTCGATGGCGCGTTTCGACTCGCGAACCTCCTGGCGGGCAGTCTGTGGGGGCACCGTCGTCAGGATCTGGTGGGTAAGTGTATGACAGCCAACCCTGATACCCGCCGCATCCATTTCCCGAATCTCATCCCACGACACAGTTCGGTCGCCGTTGTAAGTATCCCCGCCATCGACCGGCGCATGCAGTTCGTAAAGGCGGGCGATATACTGCTGGCGGTGTTCCGTGGAGCAGGTCTTCAAGGTCTCGATGAGCGACTCGATTTCCGCGCCGGAAACCGGTGGGGAGGCCTCCCCCAGCAGTGAGGCAATCGCTTCCGGCCAGAATGGGAGAGTGCGCCCGATCAGCCCGGGACAAATAAACACAGTCGCCGGCATCCCACAGTTGCGCATGACAGGCAGCGCATTGGTGTAGTTATCCTTCCAGCCGTCGTCGAATGTGAACATCACGCGCAGCTTGCCTGCTCCCGCTGCGGTCGCCCGCTCGAAATCCACCGCTTCATATTGCCTGGCGGCGTATGCCGCGAGATTCTCGAACGTTCGGCGGCGAACCACGATCCCCGGCAAGCTGCAGGTGAGCCGGGATTCCGCATCGTCGAGGACACGGTGGAACGTCAACACCATGACTGCGCCGCGGCGGCGCAATTGGCGCTGCGCCCACCACAGACATCCGCTTGCTTGTAACAGGCGCGCCCACACCAGTTGGAGACTTGGGCGGGCCTTCCCGGCGAGGCTCATCACTTGGCCGCCCTGGTTCCTTCCTTGCCCCGCGCCCCAGTCTGATAGTAATGGTAACTTGGCGATCCGCGCTTCCAAAGGAACCAATCCTCCACGTCGTTGATCAGAACTCCGATCAGTTTGCCTTTCACTTTGGCCAGAGCGTTCGTCAACTGAGGCCGGCTGGTGTGGTCGGGGCGCACCACCAGGACCACCCCATCGCAATTTGCGGCGATCAGATCGTAGTCCGCCACGGCTTCCACCGGAGGAGAGTCCACAATCGTCCGCCGGAACTCTTCCCGCAATCTGACCAGGAGCGCACGCCAGTTGGAGCAATCGAGTAACTCGGTCGGATTCACCTCCGCCTGGCCGGCGGGCAGTACATAGAAGTTGGGCAACTGCTCCACGCGGAGCATGGCATCTTCCAGCTCGCACGTGCCGGCAAGCACCTCCGCCAGGCCGGGCGATTTGGGTATGCCCAGGCGTTCATGCACCTTGGAAAGGCGCAGGTCCGCATCGATCAGGATGACTTTATCCTCGCTCTTGTGCGCCAGCGCCGCCGCCAGATTCACCGAAGTGACCGTCTTTCCATCGCCCATGCCAGGACTGCAGATCACGGTAATGGACGATCCCGGAACCTGATGGAAGATCTTGGTGCGGATGATTCTGTATTGCTCGGCTGCCCGGCGGTCCTCTTGCTTGGGCGACAGCAGCGGGCTTGAGTCTGAAATGCGGAAGGATACCGGCCTGACCGCTGGCATATCGGCGAGCCCGGCTATCAGCGGCATCTCAGGCGCTTCCACCCAAACTTCCTCGGCCGGTTTCGTCCTGTCGTGGCTGACTTCGCGTTGCGGCCGCGGGACGACCTGCGGCTCTTCGAAGATGCTCTCCACCACGGAGGCTGCCGCCGCTCGCCGTCCGTGAACCGGCCTCGCCTGCTTATGGCGGACAGGCGGCGCTTCGCGCACGCCGTCCAGGCACTGCAAGACCAACTCCGGAATGTCGCCGTTGGCGGTTTTCAGCGCGTTCAATATCTTGCCCATAGTGTCACCTCCGCTTACCGGCCGGACGCACTTAGCTTGTTTCTCGGCGAACGTGTGTGAACACCCGCGATAGACTCGGAATCCTCGAAGGCTCCCGCCGCGCCATCAAGCAAATCGAGTTCCACCGAACTTTGGCTCACGTGGCTCGCCTCTACCACCTGGCTCTGCTCCCCGAATGCCACCATGAGCGCGTTGTCGCAAACCACATTGATCAAGCGCGGAATGCCTTGCGACACCCGGGCCGCCAGTTCCACGGCCTGCGGGGAAAACGGCGCGCGCTCCCTGCCCCCGGCCCGCGCCCACCTGCAAGCGATATACCGGCCTACTTCCGCCGCTGCCAACGGCCGCAGCGACACCCGCAGCGAAACGCGTTGCTTCAATTGCGCGCAATCGTCGCGGTTCATCGTGGCGGCTAACTCATTCTGGCCGGCGAGAATAATCTGCAGCAACTTTTCGGAACGCCTTTCCAGGTTGCCCAGCAGCCGTACTTCCTCCAACGCATCCGTGCTCAACTTGTGGGCCTCATCCACGACCAGCGCCGCGATCTTGCCTTCTGTCTGCGTTTGCAGCAGGTACTTCTCCAACCGCGCCAGCCGCTGCGGCTTGCTCGCCGGAATCTCTCGAATGCCGAAGCCCAGCAGCACTGTCTCCATGAACTCCGCCGAGGTGAACGTGGGGTTGACGATGGATGCAAACTGGACCCGGCTGGGAGGCAGCCCCAGAACCGCGCGGGCCAGCAGCGTCGTTTTTCCGGTGCCCGCGTGCCCCAGCAGCAGGATCAGCCCTTTACGTTCCAACAGACCGTAACAAAGCACGGCCAAAGCTTCGCGGTGCGAATCCGTGAAATACAGCATGGACGGATCCGACGTCAGGCTAAAAGGTTTCTTTTTGAGACCAAACGACTCAAGATACATAGCGGCTTAGACCTGCGGAATCTCGACCATCATCTTCGGTACCCTGCCGACCACGACTGTGCCGGCCGGCAGCTCCCATTCGCCCAGGAAAACGTTCCGTCTGGTTTCCAACAGAAAGGCGATGCCGGCGGCCAGCGCCAGTGACAGCATGACTCCGCCAGTCATGAACACCGGCCGATTCGGGGATGTCGGCTTTTCCGGCACGCGCGCGGCATCCAGCATCACGAAGCGTTCCGCCTTTTGCCAGCGTTCCATGTTTGCCGCCATTTCCGCCGCCAGCTTCTTGTCGAGCAGAGACTTATAGTTCGCCTTACTGGCCTCGTAGTCGCGGGTAAGGCTGGCCAGTTGCTGCTCTCGCATAGGCAGCTTGTCCATCCGGCCCTGGACGGCGCCCACATCGCGCAACACCCTTTCCCGCCTCTTCTCGAGGTCTTGGATTTCGCGGTCGGTCAGAGCGATCTGGGCCTTAAGAGTTGCTACCTTCTCCTTCTCAGTCACAAGTGTAGGATCGCTGTTCGCCAGGGCCGCTGCGCTTGGCGCTCTTTTGTCATTGGATGCCGTGGCATCGCCCGCCCCCTGGGCCGCTTCCTGCCTTACCGCCTTCTCCAGCGCCGCCTGCTCCTGCACCAGCACCTGGACGTCCGGGTAGTTATCGCGGTAACGCAGCCGGAGATCGGCGAGCTTTGCGCGAACGCGTTCCAGGTCCGCGCGCGGCCCCCGCAAAAAAGGCTGCCCTGGTCCGGTCGCCATGCCGGGAGACGAGTCCAGCGCCGCTTGCCGCCGGGCCAGGTCCTGCAGCCGGCTGACGCTGTCCTCGGCCATTGCCAGCGAGCTCGCCAGAATAAGCTTGTTCTGTTGGGCCCTTCCGATGGAGTCCTGAATGCCCACTAACTCCGTCTTGTTCTGCCCGTTCGCCGCTAACATGCCCACCTCCTGCTCGGGCAGTTCGCCGTTATAAGTCACCTTGAATTCACGGAGCTTGGCTTCCTGCTCCTGTAAATTCGTCTTGGCGGTTTCGAGCTGGCTTTCCAGGAACTGCGAAGTGCCGTTGGCTTCCTGCTCCCGCTCGCGCAGATTCTCGGTGCTGAAGAAGTCGCCGACCTTGTTCGCCACCAGGGCAGCGATCTTAGGCGAAGACGCACGGTACGACACGCGGAAGGCGCCCGGCCGGTTGGCGCTCCATCCCCGCTCCAGGCCGATGGTAATATCGTGGCGCATTACTTCCAGGACTTCTTCCCTGGTCCGCTTCTTCCGCAGCCCGGGATACAGATTCAATTCCTGGATCAGGCTCCACAGACGCTCGCGGCTGAGCACCTGCTGTTTGAGTTGATCCAGCCGCGCTTCCAACCCGGTCTGGACGGTCGGCGCCACGAAGTTCTCGGGAATCTTCTGCGTTTCAACCACAATCAGCGCATCGGCCGTGTAGACCCGCGGCAAACTGAGCAGGAAGGCCGTGCTCAGCGCGATGCCCACCAGCCACAGCACGCCAATGAACGCCTTCCACTTCCATAGCGCCCTGGTCACCGATCGCGCCGACAATGCGGGATGACTAGCTTGCAGTTGAAGAACGCTCACAACGATCTCCTCACAGTCGCATAACTTAGGCCCGCCGGCTGGCATGCCGGCATGTATTCTCCGCTTCTTGAGTAAGCCGGCCTGCTGGGCTCCGCCCAATCGTTCTCGATCTCCACCGTGACGGAGCGCTGCAGCATCTCGACCGATACCACCAGCCGGCTGCGATTCTTGGAGGCGATTACGATACCCTCCACGCCCGCCAACGGTCCGCGATTGATGTAAACGAACTGGCCGGCCTTGAGGAACGGCCAAGGCGCCACTGGCAAACCCGATTCGACAAGTCTTTGGATAGCCGCGATCTCGCAGTCCTCGACCGGAACGGCGCACTTGCCGATACCGACGATAGACGCTACACCCGGCGTGTTCAATAAAGGTACGCGCTGGCGCAAATCCATCCTGCAGAACAAATAGCCCGAAAACAGCGCGCACTCCACAACCTTCGTGCGATCCGACCAGCGGCGCTTCGATAGGTACGACGGCAAGAAAACCTCGTATTCCTTTTGGCGCAGGCTCTGGGCCACGATGCGTTCGAAGTTACTTCGCACCGCGACAGCATACCAAACAGCGTCGAGCATAATCGGTTCCTCTAAGCTCCCTTTTCCAGCGTGGCGTCAAGCTTCTTGTTGCTCACGACCTCGGTAAGGCCTTGGATCGTTCCGGACAACCCCGCAATCAACCCGCTCAAGGCAGTCACTCGCTCGGTCAAACCGGTAAGAGTGTAGCCGCGCTCCTCGGCGACCAGGATCTCCAGTCCGGAGCGCGCCAGGTCCGAAATGCTTCGTACCCCTTGCGACCGGCAGAATGCCATGTACCTTTCAAACTCCGCTTCGCTAACGCGGAAATAGACGACTTTTGTCCGGCTTCGAGTCAGACTCATTACAGCCCCGCAAATACTCCCGATGAAATCTCTGGCCTCGCGCACTCTAGACACGAGATCCGCTCTAGCGATTGTTTATTTCTTATATTCAATTTCGAGTTGGCTCTATTATTTATTTGATCTTCCTGCTGGCATCAAGGCAGCCTTCGGCCCCTTCTGTCACATGGACTGTGTTCTCTGAGTTCCCCGTGCAGACGCGAGGTGGCGGCTGAATCTGTATCATCGCCGACTTTATTACAGTTGTCAATGCGTTACGTTGCATCGCCAAGTACCCTGCATCCTATGCTTTAGAGTCCTAGTACGAGTATGCCCTAGGACCAGAATCCGGGCCTTGTCAACCCATATTAATGGTCAGTTTACGGTTTTTTTGGATTTGTTCCCGCGAGTTGGTAATTAAACACCGATTTCTATTGCTTGTGAGGGTCTTGGAGTACTAATGAGAGCCTTAGAACCAGATCGTAGACTTTCGCCGGCGGCCTGCGCGATCCGCGCGTGGGTAAGGGTCTGGCGGATCTTTCTAAGGTATGCCTGACTCGTTCTAAGGATCGACGCCGACTGTTCCGGAGTTCTGCGCGGCGGTACTGCGAGTTTTGGCGGAGTTTGCCAGGCGTGCGCTTTGGCACTGGCCCTCTGCGGCGGCACCCGGTAAAGAGTGCCAGGAAGCGATTACCCTCTACAAATTTTCGGGGACCGGACGCTCCCACGCAATCCATTTGAATTCAGCGGCATCCGGCGCAGGCCCGAACTGGCATACCGATTGCGTCCTGGCGGCATTAACCCCCGGATACCCGAGAGTTGTCCATGGAGAGGTTGACTGGCCATCTTCCGCTACCAGAATGTAGTACTCGAATGCAATGCCGCGAATGAAAGGAAAGGCGCTCATGCGTGCTCGAACCGGATCTTTGAGGCTCTTTTGTTTTTTTCTGCTGGCGTGCGGAGGACTGCTCGCACAGGCGCCCGTCCTGTTCTTCAGCGACATTGCCAGCGGACCCAACACCGGGGGCGAGAATGGCAACGGCGCCTACGTTACGATTTACGGCAATTATCTGGGCGCGTCCCAAGGTGCTTCCACCGCTACGGCCGGTGGCGGCTCAATGGGCAACTGCCCGGTGTGGGGCGCCGCCTGGCTCTGGTACCAAAAGATCACGTGCCAGCTCGGCCCGAATGCCGCTACCGGCAGCCTCATCGTCACCGTCAATGGGCAGGCCTCCAACCCCCTGCCGTTCACGGTCGCGCCCGGCAACGTCTATTTCGTCGCCACCAGCGGCAGCGACAACAATTCCGGCGCCTTCGCCGCGCCGTGGCGCACTCTGCTCAAGGCCCGCGGCGCGATGCTGCCTGGGGAC
>Ga0187855_10001442_pt1 | contig 18893 bp, 18 predicted proteins | sample June2016WEW_8_10_2_FD_132969 | JGI IMG/M metagenome (GOLD analysis project Ga0187855, IMG submission 132969) | Peatland microbial communities from SPRUCE experiment site at the Marcell Experimental Forest, Minnesota, USA - June2016WEW_8_10 | ecosystem: Environmental > Terrestrial > Soil >...
GCCAGGCCGGCGTCGCGCGGCGGCGCGTCGGACATGCCCAGCGTCAGCAGCGGCAGGAACGAGGAGCCCGCGCCGAGGCCGAGCACGAGGAACGCGAAGAACAGGCCGGGGAAGTAGCTGGCGTGAACGCCCTGGAAGGCCAGCAGTACGAGGCCGACGACGATCCCGAACAGCCCAGCGGCGAGCGTTGGAATCGGGCCGAAGCGCCCGACCGCACGCGCCGCGATCCCCATCGACATGGCGGCGATCGCGATTGTCAGCGGCATGAACGCCAGCCCCGTGTCGATCGCGTCGTAGCCCAGCACGCGCTCGAGGTAGAGCGCGCCGAGGAAGAAGGCGGAGAACATGCCGGTGATCAGCAGGCCGCGGACGAGGCTGGAGCCCATCAGCGTGCGCAGGCGCAGGATCCGCAGCGGCATGATCGGGTTGGCCACGCGTGCCTCCAGTGCGAGGAAGGCCCCCAGCAGCGCCAGCGAGGCGCCGCCCGCGCCGAGCGTGCGGACAGAGAGCAGGCCGTAGTCGCTGGACTTGACGATTGCGAAGGCGCCGAACATCGTTGCCAGCGTGATCAACGCCGATCCGAGGACGTCCACGCCGCCCGTCAGGCCGATGCCCTCATTCTCCTCAATCAGCACCCAGCCAAGCACCAGCGCCACCGCGCCGATCGGCACGTTTACGAAGAAGATCCAATGCCAGCTCAGCGACTGCGTGAGTGCGCCACCGGCGAGCAGTCCGATCGAGCCGCCGCCGGCGGAGACGAACGCGTACATGCCCATCGCCTTGGCCTGCTCGACGCGCTCCGGGAACTCGGTGACGATGATCGCGAGAATCACGCTGGAGGCGATCGCGCCGCCCACCCCCTGGATCAGGCGGGCGCCAATCAGCATTGCCTGGCTGTCGGCCAGTCCGCACGCGATCGAGGCCGCCACGAACAGGACGAGCCCGCTGAGGAACACCTTCTTGCGGCCCACCAGGTCGCCGAACCTGCCCGCCAGCAGCAGGAAGCCGCCGAAGGTGATCAGGTAGCCGTCGATCACCCAGGTGAGGTTGGCCTGGGTGAAGTGAAGGTCGTGCTGGATCGATGGCAGCGCGACGTTGACGATCGTCGCGTCCAGCACCATCATCAGCTGGCCGAGGCAGAGCACGGCCAGCGCGATCCAGCGGCGGCGCTCGCGCCTGGCGACCGCTCTCTGGTCAGCCGTCTCGCCGGCCGGCCGCTCGCGGATGTTCGGCTGCCGCGTGTTGAGCTGGGTCTGCCTGCCGGTAGCCTGCTCGCTGCTTCTCGGCAGTGGCTCGAGTTGGGGTGGTGCAGTGTCAGTGGTGCTCATCGAATGCTCCTTCCGGGTGCGCGTAGAGAGCACCATAGCATGGATCATCACTGACACAGGTATTATCGTTTAAACTTGATGATTGCTGTGGCGTGGTATAATCCTGCCGTTATGCCCGACCAGGTTCGCTCATGCCCTCCCAACTCGATGGTGCTGCTAACCCGCCTGGCAAAGCAGGTCTACAGGCGCAGCAGTGAGGAGCTGCTGGGCATGCATATGCGTCTGTTGATGGCGCTCAGCTACGTGCGCGACCACGACGACGCCCCCCAGCAGGAGCTGGTGGAGGCGCTGTGCATGGACGCCAACAACGTGGTGCTGCTGCTCAACGAGCTGGAGGATCTCGGTTACATCGCCCGCCGCCGCGACCCCGACGATCGCAGGCGTCACCTCGTAGCGCTGACCGATGCGGGACTCCAGGCGCTGAGGAGCGCCGAGCGCGCGCAGGAAACGATCGAGGACGACGTGCTGCGGGCGCTCGACCCGGACGATCGAGCGATCCTGTGGCAGTTGCTCACGCGCGCGCTGCAGGGCGCGGAGCCGGATGTTGTGCCCGAGCCGGACATGCCCGCGTGAGATGTCCCGCTCGAACACCGCCACATCTCCACCAGCGCCCAGCGCTCCCGGCCGCCCGGCCTGGATGGTTGGGCTTATGTTCACTGTGCGCTACGTGCTGCCTGGGGCAATCGTGCTGGCGGGTGCAATCATCATGGCGCACGGCAGCGAAGTCGACCTCGAGGGCGGCGCTGAGATCGTCAGCGCAGGGCTCTCGGTGTACTTGGCGAACTGGCTCTTCCGGTTTGGATACGGGTACCACAGCCACGAGCGCGAGGACGAGGAGGCCGGGCGGGCCTACTTCAGAGCTCACGGCCACTGGCCCGATCAGCCGCCGTCGCAGGCGGGCAGGCGCGCGCGGCAATCGCGTTAGCCCGGAGGCTCACGGAGAGGGCGGGGACGACGATCGAACCCCGATGCACCCGGCAGCGCATCAGGGAGCCTGCCAGCATCCGAGCTATAGGCTTCCCGCCGTGAGCGCACTCGACAATCCGAGCGAGGGTGCCCGGCGCGGCCCGTTCTGGGACGTGTTCGAAGGCCGACGAGAGCCCCCGCGCGCCGCGGTGTTGCTGGGCTGGGAGCTCGTGGCGATCGACCCCGAGGAGGGCACAATCGAAGTTGCGTTCACCGCCACCGAGCAGTTCACCAACCCAGTCGGCCACATTCAAGGCGGTTTCCTGGCGGCGATGCTCGACGACACGCTCGGCCCGGCCCTGGTGGCGACGCTCGGCGACGGCGAATGGGCACCGACACTTGACCTGCACGTTCAGTTCCTCGCGCCTGCGCGGCCCGGGCGATTGATCGGCCGCGGCCGAATCGCGCGCCGCGGCCGCGACATCGCGTTCTTGTCGGGCGATCTATGCTCAGGCTCGACAATCGTGGCTACGGCGACGGCCGTGGCGGCCATTCGGCGCGTGGGAAGCTGAGCAAGCCGTATCGGTGGCGTCGCGCTCTGTCGCGCGGCATCTGGCGGGGAGCGGAGAGGGCGGGATTCGAACCCGCGATGGAGTTTAATCCCCATACTCGCTTAGCAGGCGAGTGCCTTCAGCCACTCGGCCACCTCTCCTGGAGGTCGAGCCACCAGTGTAAAGCCAAGAAGGCTCTCGAGGTGCATCGAGAGCGTCAGGTAGCCCTCGATCTAGCACATCCATCAAACGATGGGGACTACCAGTCCGTTGAGCAAGCCTGGGTACCGCTCGGCCACAATGCGCAGTGGTCGTGGGGTCAGCCGATGCTATTTAGCTCGGTGAGCTCGCTCTCGGAGAGGGCGAGCGAAGCGCTGTTGACGTTCTCGCGCAGGTGCGTGACCGATGAGGTGCCGGGGATCAGCAGGATGTTCTCCGAGCGGTGCTGCAGCCAGGCGAGCGCGACGGCTATTGGGGTGGTCTCCAGACGAGTGGCGACCGCCTCGAGGGTGTCGGACTGCAGTGGGGTGAAGCCGCCGAGCGGGAAGTAGGGCACGTAGGCGATGCCCTGTGCGACAAGGGACTCAATCAGGGCATCGTCGACGCGGTGGGCGAGGTTGTAGAAGTTCTGCACGCACACGATCGGCGCGATCGATTGGGCCTCCGCGACCTGTTCGGCGGAAACGGTGCTAACGCCGAGATGCTTGATCAGTCCTTCCTGCTGCATCTGCGCGAGCGCGGTGAATGGCTCTGCGATCGAGCCCGGCTCGGGGCTGTCGAACCCCCCGACGCGTAGGTTGACGAGGTCGAGTGCTTCGAGGCCGAGGTGGATGAGGTTGTCGTGGACGGCTTGGCGCAGCTGCTCGGGAGACCGCGCGTGGGGCCAGCCGCCCTTTGCGTCGCGATATGCCCCCACCTTCGTAACGATGTGCAGCTCGTCCGGGTAGGGGTGCAGGGCTTCCTTGACGATCTGGTTGGTGACGTGCGGGCCGTAGTAGTCGCTGGTGTCGATGTGCGTGATGCCCAGCTCCAGCGCCTCGCGCAGCACGGCGATCGCGGCGTCACGGTCCTGCGGCGGCCCGAACACGCCGGGGCCGGCGAGCTGCATCGTGCCGTAGCCCACACGGGTGACTGTGAGGCCCTCGGCCATGGCGAACGTGCCGCCGGGAAGTGTCTGCGGTGCCATCGGTGGTCCTCGTTTCGTAGTGGCTGAGCCGGTAGCCTTCGTATCCATCGTGGAAGGGTGGCAGAGCGGTTGAATGCACCGGTCTTGAAAACCGGCAGGCGGGCAACCCCCGTCTCGGGAGTTCGAATCTCCCCCCTTCCGTGCCTTCTCAGCCGTACGCCCTGCCCTCGGCGAAGCGCTCCAAGCCGTCGTCGGGAACGGGCTCCCACGTGGGGGCGTAGGCCACGTAGGCGCGCCAGCTGGGGCGCACGCCCGGGTCGCCGTCGAAGGCGCCCATGCGCACGCTCATCTGGGCGGGGTCGCCGGGGTTGCGGCTGAAGAGGTGCCCGCCGCACTCGCCGCAGAAGAGCTTCTCGAAGCCTCCGTCGGGGTGGCGCCAGGCCTTCAGGAATCCCTCTCCCCGGAGCAGGCGCAGGGTGCGCCCGTCGATCCGCGCCTGCAGCGAGGAGCCTGTGCCGGTGCGGCGCTGACAGCGGGTACAGTGGCAGTAGCCCGCGGCGGGTGGTGGGGCGGTGAGCTCGAAGCGCACGCCGCCACACAGGCAGCCTCCGGTCAGGGTGGGGTTGAGTGTGGCGGGGTCGCTCATCACCCGAAGTTTGCCAGGCCACTGGGCATTTACGTCCGTGTGTGGCCCCGCGCTGGCCCGTTCCATGTGAGCCTGTCCCCGGGTGTCGATTTCACCGCGCTCCGTTCGTCGTGAGGATGACCATCCCCACAAGGAGGACCCGATATGAGGTTCATGCTGTTGATTCACCAGGGCGCCACCCCCACGCCGCAGGACCCGGAGGCGTGGGCGCGGCTGTCGCCGGAGGAGCAGCGGGCGGTGTACACCGACTACAGGGCGATCAACGAAACGCCCGGGGTCACCCCTTCCGCGGTCCAGATGCAGCCGCCTGAGACGGCGACGACGGTGCGGGTGGAGGATGGCAGGACGCTGACGACCGACGGCCCGTTCGTGGAGACCAAGGAGGCGCTCGGCGGCTACCTCTTCTACGAGGCCGACGATCTCGACGCGGCGATCGAGCTGGCAGCGCGGATCCCGGCTGCGCGGATGGGCGGTGCGATCGAGGTGCGGCCGTTGGTGGAGCGGTAGGGCAGGGGGAGGAGGAGGGGGAGGTGCTGTCTTCGAGCCCCCCACCACTTCAGGGCAAAACAAAGCACTTACCACCCCACCACTTCACAAAATGAAGGGTTGGAGGCCCAAAACGAAGCACTTACCTACACCCCACCACTTCACAAAGTAAAGGGTTGGAGGCCGAAAACGAAGCATCTATCCACCCGGGTCACTTCACAAAATGAAGGGTTGGAGGCCGAAAAGTAAACACACAACCCCGAGCCCACTACCCGGCAGCGATCGGTGGCATCGAGGCGCCGAGCTACCCCGTGAACGCCCGGGAGGTACCGATCACGCGCCCCCCGCCGTCGAGCGCCTGCACCTCGTAACTTGGGTAGTCCCGCGCCAGCGGGATCGCCGTCTCGAACCCGGCCTTGGGGGCGCTCGCCACAACGCTGAAGCGACCGGCGGGGGTGTGGCTCCCGCCGGCTCCAGTTCCGGAAGGCGAGGACGACGAGGCCAGGACCCGCCAGGAGACGACCCGCGTGGCGCCGTTCCAGCTCGCGTACACCGTCGCCCGGCCACCCTGCTGGCGGGCGACACCGACGGGTGGGGTGAGGGGCAGGCCAACCCACTCCTCGAGCGTCTCGCGGTAGCTGAGGTCCGAGCCGGGGAAGTTGCCCTCCAGCAGGCGCTGCCCGGAGCGGGTGAGCTCCGAGAAGTAGGGCTCCGAGCCCCAGCCGACGAACACGTTGCCGCCGGCCAGCGGCTGGGTGTCGCCCATGTATTCGGTTTCGAATTCCCCGCCGGAGGGGTACTGGGCGACGAGCGTCGCGGTGCGCGCCTGCTGGTCGAGATCGAGCACCAGCCCCCGCGAGGGGCCGGTCGCCGGGACCGAGGTGCCGCCGCCGGTGAGCTGGCAGCAGTGGTCGTCAAACATCGTGATCCTCGAGCGGGGCGCCGTGACGCTCGAGCCGGGGGCCACAGCCACGTCGTGCTGCCATTGGAAGTCGGCGCCCGGGCCGAGCTTGAAGCTCGAGCGCTTGCCGCCGAGGATCCACTCGATCTTGCCGGTCGCGATGTCCACCAGGTAGGCCCCCCACGTGTTGCGCATCGAGACAAGGAACGTGCCATGGCCGGTCAGTTCGAGCGCGTTGACGTGGTAGGTGTCCCACGGGAACCCGTTGGTCGGCACGGTCGCGTAGGAGTCGCCCGGCGGGATGTGTTCGAGCGCGTCCCAGGTGCGCAGCAGCTTGCCGGTCTTGAGGTTGTACTCCTGCACCGCCGAGTCGATCAGCGCCCCGTTGTAGGCGCCGCCGTAGGCAGAGAGGTTGCGCGCGACGTTCTTGTTGGCGGTCACCCACGCATCTTCGCCGTCGATCACCATCGCGTGGAGCGTGAGTACCCAGCCGTCCGCCCCCTTCAACCGCGCGACCGTCTGGTAGTGGCGGTTGACGACCACGTCTTCGCCGCTCTCGGTCGAGCCGGTGTTGGTGACCACGCCCTGCCACCACGCCAGCGCCGGCTGCCCTTCATAGGTCTGCGAGCTGAGATTGGCGGCGACGACCTTTTCCGGCACCGGATCGAACCACACCGGCTGCAGGTGCTCATCGAGGATCAGCGGCCCGCTCTGGCCGGTCAGTGGGGGGTAGTTGAGGTTGTAGAAGTTGGTCGTCAGGATGTACCCGGGCGCGAGGCGGCCTGAGAGCGTGGGCCCATCTTGGTGGATCACCGGGGGGTGCAGTGAGGGCTCGGTGAGGAAGCTGTAGGCGCCGTCGGTCGTGTACGCTCCCACGGGCGCCCCATGCGAGCCCGCGAAGGCCGTGTCGATCGCGATGAAGCCGACGACGACGACGCCGATCGCGACCGTCAGCTGGCGCGCCGCTCCGCGCAGCGCGCCGGCGGGGGCGGGCACCGCCAGGAACGTGAGGAGCGCCGCCGCGGCGGCGAGGCCGCCTCCTATCAGGTAGGCAAGGCGGAAGCCGTCGGTGAGCGCCTGGGGCACCTGCACGCCGGTGCCGATCAGGTGGCTGGAGCGCTGCGTGGCGAGCGTGACCAGGATCGCCAGCCCGAGGCCGCCGCCGATCTGGCGCGAGGTGTTGACGAGACCGGATGCCAGCCCCGCCTGCCCCTCCTTGGCCCCCTGCGTGGCGGCGATCGTCGAGGGGACGATCGACATCGCGATCCCGGCCGCCGTCAGCAGCCCGGGCAGCATGATGTACACGATCGCGCTGCCGCTGGAGCCGATTTTGGCCATCAGCAGCATCCCCGCCGCCAGCATCACGAGGCCGCCGCCGAGCACCGGGCGCACGCCAAAGCGGCTCACCAGTTTGCCGGCGCGCGAGGCGACCGCCATGATCATCAACGTCATCGGCAGGAACACCAGGCCGGTGTGCAGGGGGGAGAGCCCCAGCACCTGCTGCAGATACAGCGAGCTCACAAACCACATCGGGAACAGCGAGGCGCTGAACAGCAGCACGATGTTGTTGGCGATCCGCAGCGGCTTGGTCAGTTCCTTGAACGGGATCAGCGGTTCGGAGGCAAAGCGCGTCTCGATCACCACGAACACCACGAGGATCAGCGCGCCGCCAATGATCGGGCCGAGCGCCGCCAGCGTGTCCCAGCCCTTGAGGCCGGCTTCGACGACCCCGAACACCAGAACCATCTGGCCGATCGTCAGCGTCAGCGCGCCGGCGAGGTCGAAGCTGCGCCCGGGGGCGCGGCGGCGCTCGCTCACAACCGCATATGCGACCACGGCGGCGGCAACCCCGATCGGAGGGTTGATCAGCAGCACCCAACGCCAGGAGAGCTCCTGCGTGATGATCCCCCCGAACAGCATCCCCGCGGCGCCCCCGAGCCCGTTCATCGCCGCCCACGCGCCGATCGCGCGGTTGAGCTGATGGCCGGGGGCGAACGAGGAGGTGATGATCGCCAGCGAGCACGCCGCCATAAGCGCGCCGCCGATGCCCTGCGCCGCGCGCGCCGCGATCAGCGTCTCGCGGTCGGACGCCACGCCGCCGGCGAGCGAGGCGAGCGCGAACACCAGCAGCGCCATCACGAACATCCGCCGCTGCCCGAAGTGGTCGGCCGCGCGGCCGCCGAGCATCAAAAAGCCCGCAAACGTGATCGCGTAGGCGTCGACGATCCACTGCAGTTCGGGCGAGGTGAAGCCGAGGCTCGACTGGATCGAGGGCAGCGCGACGTTGACGATCGAGAGGTCGAGGATCACCATGAACTGCGCCACGCAGCACACCGCCAGCAGCAGCCCCATGCCAGAACCCTGGGCCTGGCGCTGAAAACGCCTGGTAGGGTGAGCGCGCGACCCCTCGAGCGACGATTGGAGCCCGGCCGATGAGAAAACCGCCACTGACCGCCATGCTAACGCTCGCGGCCACCCTGGCTGCCGCTGCCGCAGTGGGGGGGTGCGGCGGCGAAGGGGGGAGCTCCTCCACCAAATCGACGACGACGCCCACCACGACGGCCCCGCACAAGCACGCGACCAAACCGGGCTACTAGAGGGTGGCGCAGCCGGCCGCAGGCCGGCGAGCCGGGCCCCTCTTTCCCGAATCCAAAGCATCAGCCCGGCAGCGACGCGGCGTAGCTGCTGACCGGCACCGTGTGCGAGGTGCCGAGCACGTGGCCGGCCGCGTCGAGCGCCTGCACCGCCACGTGGGCGTATTTTACCGGCAGCGTGGTCGAGCTTTCGAAGCCGTCGGCGGGCATTGTGGCACGCGCGGACAGCGGGCCGGTGCGATGGGCCGCGAGCACGCGCCACGTTGCCACCCCGGTGGCGCCGTTCCAGCTGGCGTGCACGATCGTCTCTTCTCCCGTGTCGTTGAGGCTGGCGAGCGCCGCGGGCGGGCTCGCCGGGCGCCCGCTCCAGGGGAAGCGGAAGGCCCGGTAGAAGGCCATTTCGTAAGGCAGATGCGCATCGAACAGCAGCGCGCCGCTGGGGGAGAACTGGCTGATCGCGGGTACCCCGCCGTAGCCGACAACCGTGTTGCCATCCGCCAGTGTCTGCATGTTGCCCTGACTGGCGGCCAGCAGCGGCGGGTTGGAGTGGGTGAGGGAGGAGCTGAGGCGGGCTTCGTGGGTGGCGAAGTCCAGCGCGATCCGCACTGCCCGCGACTGCTGGTGGATCGGCGGGTTGGAGCCGTCATCGAAGAAGGTGACTTCGCCATCGGGCAAGATGCGGCCGTCGTGCTGCCACGCCGTTTCGGTGCCCCTGCCCATCTTGAATGAGCTCTTCAGGCCGCCCAGCTGCCAGAGGATCCTGCCGCTGCCGCCTTCCAGCTGGTAGCCGGCCCACGTGTTGCGCGCCGAGATGAACAGGTCGCCGGGGGAATAGGCGCCTGCCCCTGCCGCGCCCGTCGTGCCTGCGTTTGCCGTGTCCACGCCCGTCGCTCCCGCGGCGCCCGTCCCCTCCACGTCGATCGAGTTGATGTGAAACCAATCCCACGGCCGCGCGTTGGTCGCCGTCGGGGTCTCCGACCGCGAGGCGGGGATGTGGTCGAGGCTGTGCCATTCCCAGCGCACCAGCCCGGTGGCGATGTCGATCTCCTGGATCGCCGTGTCGATGATCGCCCCGTCGCGCGCGCCCCCCAGCGGCGAGAGGTTGCAGCGGATCGGGTTGTAGGCGGTGATGTAGGCGACGCCGCGAGGGGCGATCTGGAAGTCGTGCAGGTCGGCGTGCAGCCCGTTGGCGCCGGGGACCCTCGCCACGGTCTGGTAGCTGGAGTTCATCACGAGGTCTTCGCCCTGGCCGAAGCCCAGTTCGAGCACGCGCCCCCGCCACCAGGTCAGGTCGCGCTTGCCGGCGTAGCTCTGCTCGCTGAGGTCCTCCGCCGTTTCGCCGCCCGGCAGCCGGTCAAACCACACGAGCCGGCCCTGCGGCGTGTAGATCAGCGGCCCATACTGTCCTGGCCCCGGACCGTTGGTTGTGAGGATGTCGCCCGCGGCGGGGTCGTGGTCGGGCACGGTGACGCCCAGGATCGGCACCTGCGCGCCCGGCAGAGTGGCGAAGCTCTGGTAGTCGGCGGGCGCCGCGCGGGGGTTGCCGAAGTCGGGGACGCCACCCGTCGGGTAGGGGGTGTCGACACGGAATTCGAACGCCACCCGCCTGCCGGCGCCGACCGTGGCATGCACGCTCACGCGCTCGCCGGCGTCGAAGGGCGTGTCGGGCACGAAGCTCCCACCGTCGCCCTGCGAGTATCCGCGCAGGCTGCCGGGGTGGGCGCCGCTACGCGTGCCGGTGACGGAGACCGCGCGGATCTCCGCGGTGGGCGCCCCGAGGAAGCTGATCTGGGTGTGGGGGTTGGCGGTGACGCTACCCGGCGCGGGCGAGACATCGACGCCGGTGCCTGCCCCCAGTGCGGCGCTGCGGTCGAAGGTGCTCGGCAGGCACGCGGGCGAGACGCCGCTCGACGCCGTGCTTGTGCTGGTGCCCGAGCCTGCCAGCCTCAGGCTGGGCGAGCCGAGCGCGATCGCCAAAACGCCCCAAACGAGCACTGCGACCCCTAGGATGATGAGTGCGTTGCGGCGCATGTGCGAGTGCATAACAGCCGACGCGCGCGCGGGTGCGCGGTGAGTCGAGCCGGGAAGGCTGCCACATCCGGCCTGTGAGCAGCGTGAGAGTGGTGGGTACCGCGCATGCGCGGTACCCGGACGAGCCGCATGCGGCTCGTCCCCGATGGCGCATGCGCCATCGGCAGGAGCGCGCATGCGCGCTCCTGGGCAGGGCCGCATGCGGCCCTGCCGGCAAGGCCATTAACGTCTCTGCTCGGAACCAACCCATCCAACCGAAGGGACACGCCGATGACACCACCAGACGCCGCCTCCGCCGCCGCGACGCCGCCCCACGCCGTCAAAACACGCCACCACCTCAACCGCGCGGTGCGGCTCAACCCCGCTGAAATCAGGCATGCGATGAGCGAGGTGCAGGGCTTCAACGCCAAGCTCGCGGTGATCATCACGCACGCCGTGGGGTCGATGGCGATGGCGTACATCTTCTGTTTGATCGCGCTCACCAGTCTGCCGGCGGTGCTGATCGAGGCGGGCGTGCTCAGCGACGGCGACGTGCCCAAGTTCCTCACCAAGCCCGGCCTGATCCTGATCGTCGCGTGGATCGCCCAGACCTTCATCCAGCTGGTGCTGCTGTCGATCATCATGGTCGGCCAGGACGTGCAGTCGATCGCCTCCGACGCCCGCTCGGAAAACACCTTCAAGGACGCCCAGCAGATCCTCGACGCGCTCAACACCGAAACCGAGGGGGGGCTGCGGACGATCCTCGAAGCGGTCGAGCGGCTGGCGCCGGCTCGGGAGAGCAGCCAATCGGTGGGGTGAGACGCCGGTTGGGCCGGGGGAAGTCGGTTGGTGGGTTTGGGGCCTCAACCGGGCGGCTCGCGCATCACCACGGTGAGCGTCGCGGTTTGCCGCACGCGAAAACCCAGCTCTTCGTAGAGCCGTATCGCGCCCGTGTTGGTGCTCATCACGTGCAGGAATGCTCGCTCCGAGCGACGCTTGATGCCGGCGATCAACGCGCCCATGAGCTGCGACGCCAGCCCCTGACCACGATGGTCGGGCCTGGTGCACACGGCGCTGATCTCTGTCCAGCCGTCCAGATGAAAGCGCTCGCCGGCCATCGCGACGAGCTTCCCGTCGCGCCTGATGCCCAGGTAATCGCCAAGCTCGATGGTTCTGGGCAGAAACGGCCCCGGTTCGGTCTGGGCGACCAGCTCGAGGATCTCGGGGACATCGCCAGCGCCGAGCGGGATCGCCGCCGCGAAGTCGGCCCCCGTGACGCGCTCCTCGACCATCTGCACCAGATCGAACGCCTGAACCGCCTGCCAGCCGTCTGGCAGCTCGGCGCCGCCGTAGCGGCCCGCCACGAAGGTTCCGGGCGCCACCAGATCGGCGGCGTCCCGCCAGTCCTGGGCCGTGGGCGGCGTGGGCAGCCCGAGGAACGGAGCCACGTCGTCCGGGTAGCGGCGCGCACGCCCCCGTACCTGCGCGAGCTGCGCATGCGCACCGCACAGCGACGCGTACGCGGGGTTGTCGAATTGGGCTTCCTCGCTTGGAGACATGCCGCATCCATACCACGCGGACGGCGGGTGTACGCCGCTAATTGCAGGCCAGCGGGAAGTCGGTGCCGCTCACGTAGAACGAACTCTGCCCGCGCGACATCTCAAAGTAGCCAGATTTCGCGATGCTCAGCGCCCAGCCGTCGAAGGTGTGCAGCTTGAGCACGGCCATGCCGGGCGGTTTGCCCGCGCACTTGTACAGCCTGGCCCCGTTGCTGTCTTTGTTCTCCCAGCGATACAGCGCCAGAGCCACGGGGCACGCGGTCGCGCGGCTCACGTGGCGCAGGTGTGAGATTTCCACACCAGTCACCACGGGGTGCTGGCACTCGATGGACTTGGCAGCCGGCGCCGGCGCGCTCGTGCTGAGCGAAACGGCCGCGGCCACGGCGAGAGCGCCGAGCAGGAAGGTCTTGCTCATATCGGGCACGTTACAGAGAGGGGCGACCAAGTGGCCGCCCCTCTTCGTCGGGCGGCCCTCAGCCGACCACCATCAGGGAGTTGCCCTCGGGATCGCGCAGCCAGAACAGCGGCGGCACCGGGTCGCCCATGCGGCTGACCTCGGCGTCGACATCCACGCCGGCGGCCTTCAGCTCGGCATGGTAGGCGTCGATGTCGTCGGTCTGCAGGCCGATGCCCGTTTCGCGGTTGCCCGCGGGCTTGCCGTCAGGCGGTGGTGGGGCGAGGGCGATTGTCGTGTCCGCGTCCTCCGGCGCGACTTCCACCCAGCGGTAGCCGTTGCCGAAGGGTATGTCGGTGCGTTTCTGAAAGCCGAGCTTCTCGACGTAGAACGCGATCATCCCGTCCTGATCGGACACGGGGATGACGACCGTGTTGATCTTGTTGACGCGCGTCTTGGTGTCGGGCATGGCATCCTCCTTTGGGTTGGGTTACGGTACTGAGCGTTGAAGCGGCTCGCCGGGGTGGGTTGGCGAGCGCTCCACGGTCTGGTCAGTCGCGGTCATGCTCTGTCCGCCTGCGGCGGGAGGTCCCAGGGACCGTATCGTTGTCAGGCTTGCGCCTGCAGCTCCTCGGCCGAGGGCACGACGATTGGCCCCTCCGGTGGCTGGGTGAAGCGGATCGGATTGCCGAAGGGATCGCGCAACGCGCAGTCGGTCCCGTAGAAGCGCTCTGTCGGCTCCTGCGTGAACTCAACGCCCGCGCCCCGCAGTCGCTCGTAGGTGCCGCGGCAGTCGTCGGTCTCGAAGATCACGCCGCCGCCGGCGGCTCCCTTCGCCACGAGCTCGCGGATCTCCGTGGCGGTGGCGTCGTCGTAGGCGGGCGGTCCCGGGAGCATCAGTACCAGCTCGACGTCGGGCTGGTCGGGCAGGTTGACAGTCAGAAAGCGCATGACGCCCAGGTCGGCGTCGGTGTGCACGACCATCCCGAGCTTGCCCACATAGAAGTCGAGCGCCTCGTCCTGGTCGAGAACATGGATGAAGGTGTGGCTGATTTTTTTGAGCATGAATGTCACGTTAGAGAGCGCCCGCAGCGGCCTGCTACTCCAAATCTGCTCTTCTTTTACCCGGCCGGGCGCAGCCACGCCATCGCCCAGCAGGCCGGCACACGCAGCGCGGCGCCATCACCGGCGAAACGCCGACGGTAGGCCGAAGGTGGCTCGCCGACGATCTCGCGGAAGGTGCGAGTGAATGTGCCGAGGCTGTTGAACCCGACGTCGAAGCAGATCTCGGTTACGGGACGGCCGGTTTCGCGCAGCAGCTCCATCGCACGCTCCACCCGGCGGCGCTGCAGGTAGCGGTGCGGCGTCTCGCCAAACGTTGCCCGGAACTGTCGGCTGAAGTGGGCCGGTGAGATGTGGGCGACACGCGCAAGCGCCGGCACGTCGAGCGGCTGGGCAAATGCACGGTCCATCGTGTCGCGTGTGCGCAGCATGCGGTGGTTGCGGTCCTCAATTGTGCGCGACATCTGCTCAAGCCTACGAGCTGCCCGGCGGCGATCGGGCCGACCCACGACCGCCTCCCGCCTTCGAGCGTGCGCTCAGAGCGGGACTACCTAAACATCTAAACACATGCCCATTTGCAGGGATTTTATTATGGAGCTAGGGGGACTCGAACCCCCGACCTCCTGGGTGCGATCCAGGCGCTCTCCCAACTGAGCTATAGCCCCGCACACGGCCGAAAACGGCGGGTGGCCGCAGGGCAAGTGTAGGGCGTCGCGAAAAAAGACGCCGGGAGGATCGCTAGAGTGCGACTGCGCAATGGGGTTGTTAGACGATGTCATCCGCGAGCACCTTGAGCTTCGGCGCCGGCACGGCGCCGATCCGGGCGAGGTGATGAGCAAAGAACACGAGGCTCTCGGCCCCGCGGTGGTCCGTGCGGCAAATGAGACGCCCGCGGACGCCGGGGACGACACGCTCTTCGCATCAGGGCACTCGACCGCGCCACAGCGCTCGGCCGCTCGCGGAGACGTGACCGCCGAAGACCGCCGCCCGGAGCCCCGGGCGGGTGGCAGGATCTCAGCGGATAACGCGTATCTCAGCGAAGAGACGGTGGAGCTGGACATGCGGGCGGTGCTGGCGGAGGACGTAGACGTGGGAGTCGCCCAGGCCGCGCGCGGCGGCATGCGCTCGATGACGAGCGCCGCCCCGGTGAGAGCGCTGCACTGAGCAAAGACACCAGCGAGGTTGTGCGCCGGCGGCCTCCTCCTCGAGGCCCGGGGATCGCAAGCTCAGCCGTCGGACGTCTCGCGCGAGGGAGCTTTCGGTTTGGCCGCTTTGGCGCGTTTGCTCGCAGCCGGTTTGGCGCGGGTGGGTTTCTTCTTCTCCTCGTCCCCCGCGAGGGCGGCACTCGCGGCTTGCACGCGCGCGGCGGCCGACTCGACGGCCTCCTTGGGCGACTCCACCGGCTTCTTGGTGGTGCGTGCCCGGGCTTTGGGCTGCACGCGCGGCCGCGGCCCCGACTTGGTGGGGCTGGACGAAGCTGTGCTCGACGCCTCCGGCGCCCGCCCCAGCTCCTTGGTGTCCCCCTCCGCGCCGGGCGCCGAGGTGGAGGCGTCCACCGCCACCGCCGTGCTCTCTGCTGCGACTCCCACCACCGCGGCCACCACCGGCTCCCCAACGCCCTCGGCGACGCTGACGGCCTGCGCGATGCTCTCCGCCTGGCTGGAGACGGGGATCGGCACCCCGGCTGTCCCGGGCCTCGGCCGCGCGCCCGGCCCACCCGCGCCCTTGGGGCCTTTGCGCTTGCGCTTGTTGTTGCGCGCGCGGCGCTTGGGGAAGTTGCGCAGCAGCTCGCGCGCCAAAGCAGGGGGCTTGCGCGCCATCCGCGTGCGCGCGCCGCGCAGCGCCTCTTCGGCCTCGGGCGTGTGCGCGAGGGCGGCCGCCAGCAAAGCGGCGGCGAGGCGGCGGTCTTGCTTGCGCGAGGCGTGGATCAGCCGCCTGGCGTTGCGCGCGTGGGCGCCGCCGGAGGAGTTGACCAAAAGGCCCAGCAATCTCTTGGTCTCTGGCCAGCGTTGCACCGCGTACTCCTCGTGCAACTCGCGTGTGTACTCCGCCAACCGCCAGATCCACGCGCTGGCCTGGTCGCGGCGACCGATGCGCCGCTCCACGAGGGCGCGCAGCATGATCTTGGAGGCCTCGCGGCGCTCATCGCGCGGCCACGCGCCGATCACGTCGATCGCGGTGTCAAACGCGTCGGGGTCGCGGCCGGCGGCGATGTCCGCCAGCGCGCGCAAGCGCAGCTGCGGGCTGGGGTTGCGCTGCACGGCGGTGATCAAAAATCTGCTCTTCAGCTCGCCGCCGCGGTCGAAGTGCAGCATCGCCCGCGCCCGCCGCCAGCCGGGAGCGGTGACGCGCGCGCCGGCCAGCGCCGCCCACACGTGCTGCTCGCCGTAGTCGAGGTTCTCCACCGCGATCCGCCACAGCTCGCGCTCGAACACCGCGAAGCGCCGCTCCTCCTCCGCACACACCGGCAGCACGCGGCGCTCCACGCGCATCCGCCGCCCGCGCCCGCGGCGCACGGGGCCGACGACGATCGCCCCGCCGCGGTAGACGTCGCGGTCGAGCAGCGAGTGCAGCGTCACGACCGGGTCGTCGTGCTTTGTGGCGGGATGCACGAAGTCCACGACCAGCCCCGCCTCCTTGCCGGGGTTGCGGCGCGTGACGCGGCCCACGCGCTGCTGGTAGATGCGCTTGGAGGCCGTCGGCGCGAGGTGCACGCAGACGGTGGCGCGCGGGCTGTTCCAGCCCTCCGCCAGCAGCTGCGCGTTGATCAGCACGTCGATCTCCCCGCGCTCGTAGCGCGCGAGGATGCTGGCCAGTTCGCGCTTGGGGGTCTCGCCGGAGACCGCCTGCGCTTTGATCCCTTCCGCGCGGAAGGCCTCGGCGAGGTTGTAGGCGTGGCGTACGCCCGCCGCGTACACGACGCCCGGCACGCCGTTGAAGCGGGTGCGGTAGAGGTTGGCCATCGCCAGGTTGAAGGGCTGCTGGTCGAGCAGCTGCGCGAGCTCCTCCTGGTCGAACTCGATGTCCACCTCACCCCTTCTCAAAGGCACCTTGGCGATCGTTCGCACGCCCACGCCCGGCGGGATGCGCACGCAGCGCAGGGGGGAGATCACCCCTCGGCGTGCGGCCTGGGCGAGGTCGAAGCGCGAGGTTTGGGTGGGGAAGAGGTCGGTGACGTGGCGTGCGATCAGCGCCCCGGTGGCGGTCATCCCGATGAAGATCGGCCCCGTCCACGCGCGAATCGCGCCGCTGGTCTTCTCGCCCAGCGCCGTGTGGGCCTCGTCGCAGATCACGATCGTGTAAGCGCTGGAGATGCGCCCGGCGTTGCGCACAAACCACTGGTAGGTCTCAACCGACACGGGGCCCTGGGTGGAGTCCTCGCCCATGTACAGCGGGCGGGAGATGCGCCGCGAGTAGCCGCGGTCGCGCAGCTCGCCGAGGAACTGATCGACGAGGTTGCGCCGGTGGGTGAGGATCAGGATGCCGCCGGTTTGCGAGGCCTCGACAAAGCCCAGCGCCGCCACGGTCTTGCCGGCGCCCGTGGCGTGCTCAAACCAGAAGCGCTTCGCCGCGTTGGGGTCCTCGGGCTGGTCGGCGAGCACCTCCTCCTCGTCCTCGTCCACCCAGTCCAGCGGCTCCTCGTCGCTCTCCTCGGACTCCTCGGTGTCGCTCTCGGGGAGCGGCTCCAGCTCGTCCTCGAGGTCGCCCAGCTCCTCCTCTTCCTCCCCCTCCTCCTCATCCTCCTCGGCCTCGATCTCCTCCTCTTCTTCCTCCTCCTCCTCCTTTCTTTGCTCATCTTCGCCGGCCGCCGGTCGCGCCGAGCGAGTGGGGGAGCCATCGGCAGGGCCCTTCCCGTTGCCGAGGATCGCCGCCGAGGCCAGCAGCTCCGGCGAGGCGGCGGCCGCGGCGCGGCCGTTGCCACTGCCGTTGGCGCCCGAACGCTCGGCCTCCGCCAGCAGCGCGGTGAGTGTGCCCGAGAGCGCGTCCACCTGGTGGGCGGAGAGCACGGTGCCGTCGCGCAGCCGCGGCTCATCGTCGGAGAGCACCCTTTCGAGGCCCAGCAGCAGCGAGAACTCCCGCCGCCACGCGGTTGAGGGGTAGCGGGCGTGCTCATCCAGCTCCGCCAGCGCGGCGTCCAGCGCCCGCCGGCGGGCGCTGCCGGGGGCCAGCGCGACGGCGGCGTCCTCCCCCTCGTGCAGGAAGCGCTCGCGCACGAGCTCCTCCGCCCGCGCGATGTCGGCGGAGCTTGGGATGGACGCGACCGCAAGGGCCACTGGGGTGGACTCGGCCATAAGAGGCAATGGACTTCGAGATGGAGCCGCCGCAGAATGAGCACTCGGCGTGGCTCGGAGCGCCGGCCCCGCCGGCAGACCCCCGTATACCCGGAGCAACTTGGCTCCAGGTACATCCAAGATACAGCACTCCGCGGCCGGATTGAAGGGGGGGCTTCATCGACGTGATCTGGCATCCTCAGCGCGATGTCTCCGAAGCACCTCATCGCACTTGCCTGTGGGCTGGCGCTCGCCACAGTGCTGGTGGTGGGTGTCGTGCAGTTGGCGAGCAGCAAGTCCCCCACGGAGACCCCGCCGGCGCAGCGGCTGACCCCCGCGCAGATGCAGGCCCGCCTGGCGGGGTCACCGGCGCCGCTGGCGGCATTGCATGCGCAGGCCGACCAGCTGCCGGGCGGCGGCGCGGGAGCGCTGAAGGCGCGGCTGGCGGCGCTGAAGGGGTGGCCGGTGGTGCTCGACAAGTGGGCATCGTGGTGCCAACAGTGCAGAGCCGAGTGGGGCATTTTCCAGCGCGCGGCGACCAACCTCGGGCGGGAGGTCGCGTTTGTCGGACTCGACTCCGGCGACACCTCCCGTGCCAAGCCGCTGGAATTCCTCCGCTCATTCCCGGTGAGCTACCCCAGCTACTTCGACCCGTCCACCCAGATCGGCGTGGAAGTTTCGGACTCGACGCTGGTGCCCGCCACGATCTTCTACAACCGCCGCGGAGAACGCAGCTATATCCGCCAGGGCGGCTACCCGAGCGTTGCCACGCTGGAACGCGAAGTCCGGCGCCACGCGATGGCGGGGTAGCCGCGGTGGTGTGTTGTGGAGATTCGTTGATGGGCGGCCGCAAAGCTGCAGCCGTCAAGCCGCAACGAGTTTCCAGGGGGGGCCACTGATGCCTGAGATCCGCGTGGACCCGCTCACCGGGTACAAGACGATCGTGGCGGGCGAGCGTTCGCGGCGGCCGGGCGGCGAGCCGCGCTGCACGCCCCCCGATCCGATCGACGTGGAGCAGGACCCGTTTGCGGAGGGTCACGAGGACCGCACCCCGCCGGA
>Ga0187855_10001443_pt1 | contig 18874 bp, 18 predicted proteins | sample June2016WEW_8_10_2_FD_132969 | JGI IMG/M metagenome (GOLD analysis project Ga0187855, IMG submission 132969) | Peatland microbial communities from SPRUCE experiment site at the Marcell Experimental Forest, Minnesota, USA - June2016WEW_8_10 | ecosystem: Environmental > Terrestrial > Soil >...
CTTCTCCTCGGCGCTGCTGCAGGCGCAAGCCTCGAAAGCCAAGGTGATCGGGCTTGCCAACGCCGGCGCCGATACCACGAATTCGATCAAACAGGCGGCCGAGTTCGGCGTCGTGCAGGGCGGTCAGAAGCTGGCCGGGCTGCTGGTCTTCATCAACGACATCAACAGCCTCGGCCTGCAGACTGCGCAAGGCATGCTGCTGACCAACGCCTTCTACTGGGACCGCAACGAGGAGTCGCGCGCCTGGTCGCAGCGTTATTTTCAGCGCATGAACAAGATGCCTAACATGGCGCAAGCCGGCATCTATTCGGCGACCACGCACTACCTCAAGGCCGTGCAGGCCGCCGGCACCGACGACACCCAGGCGGTGATGGAGAAGATGCGCGCAATGCCGGTCGACGACTTCTTCGCCAAGAACGGCAAGATCCGCGAGGACGGCCGCATGGTCCACGACATGTATCTGTACGAGGTCAAGAAGCCGGCGGAATCCAAAGGGCCGTGGGATTATTACAAGCTCGTCGCCACGATCCCGGCGGACCAGGCCTTCCAACCGCTGTCGGAGTCCAAATGCCCGCTGGTGAAGAAGACGCCGTAGGCGACTCCATTCCCCGTCTCGCAGATAGCAACTGCCGCCTCTGCGGCTTCACCGAGCCAAAAATCAACGTCCCGGCAACCCGCGTCGCCGGGGCGATGGCGAGCGTATGACCGAGCTAAATGGCCATCTTCAAGTCCTTGGCCGCCCGGAATGCGACCTTCTTGCCGGCCTTGATCTTGATGGTTTCGCCGGTGGCGGGATTGCGGCCCATGCGGGCGGCGCGCTTTCTGACCTGCAGGATGCCCAGCCCGGCAATGCGGATTCGCTCACCTTTCTTGAGGTGCTTGGTGATGGTGCCGACCAGATCGCCAAGGATGGCTTCGCCGGCCCGTTTCGAAATTTGGTGCTCCTCGGCCAAGGCCGCGGCAAGATGCTTGAGCGTCACCGGGCGCTTGGATTTGGCCGCAGCCGCCGGTTTCGCAGATTTTTGTGAATGAGCCATATTGAATGCCCTCCTTGAAGCGCGGATGCGCTCCTCAAGGAAGGCTATGATTCGCTGCCGGAAGAAAAGTCTTTTAGGCGATTTGAATGGGGATTTGGACCGATTTTCCCGCCTTGATCGGCCCCAAGGGGTCGCGGGAAATCCCGGATGAGCTCGAACTTGACCCCCACGCCCCTCAGCACGCGAGCGGTCCGTCGGCGTTCTTCCAGGCGGCGATGCCGCCCTCGATGTGACGGGCGGATTTGAGACCGGCATCCTGCGCCGCCTGCACCGCCATCGCCGAGCGCTCGCCGAAAGCGCAGTAGAACACCACGCGCTTGCCGGTCACTGCCGCTAATTCCTGCAGCATGCCGCCGGCGCCGAGGGTGGCCGGCAGGTCCGCATAGGGCGCATGCAGCGAGCCGGGAATGATGCCCTGCTTGTCGCGCTCGCTTTTCTCGCGCAAATCGACCATCGCCACGTCGGTGCGGCCGCACAACGCGATGGCGTCGGCCGCCGATAGCGCCCAGCCCCGGCGCGCGATATCCTGCTGGCGCAGGCCGACATGCATGTTGGCCGGCACCGCCACGTCCATCATCTTCGGATTCGGCAGTTTCAGATTGTTCATCAGATCGACGTATTCGTCGACCGATCTGACCTTGAGCCGCGGATTGAAGAATTTCTCCTCGCCGATGGTGGAGACGGTTTCGCCCTTGTAATCGTGCGCGGGGTAGACCAGCGTTTCGTCGGGCAGCTTCATCAGCTTGTTGAAGATGGAATCGTATTGCGCGCGCGGATCGCCGTTCTGGAAATCGGTGCGGCCGGTGCCGCGGATCAACAGCGTGTCGCCGGTGAAAACGCGGTCGGCGAGCAGGAACGAGTAGGAATCGTCGGTGTGGCCCGGCGTATACAGCACGTCGAGACGCAGTCCCTCGATCTCGATGCGGTCGCCTTCCGTCACCCGCATGGAGACGACATCGGCGCGGCTATGCTCGCCCATCACCGTGATGCAGCGGGTGCGGTCGCGCAGTTCGCCCAGCCCGGTGACATGGTCGGCGTGCAGATGCGTGTCGACCGCTTTCACCAGCCTGAGGTCGAGTTCCCGCACCAGCTGCAGGTAGCGGTCGACCCGCTCCAGCACTGGATCGATGATCAGCGCCTCGCCGCCATGGCGGCTGGCCAGCAGATAGGTATAGGTGCCGGACGTGCTGTCAAACAGCTGGCGGAAGATCATGCGCGCCTCGGTATCGGTCCGCACCCCCTGCGATCGACTATACCACCGGATGTCGCGGCATTAAAACGATCTGGCGGCCCGCAGTGGCGGTCTTGAAGCGCGGTTCATCCCACTTTCCGTTGCCGCTCGACAGCGGAACAGCCCTTGGTCATCATGATTTGAATGACCTCGTTCAGGTTTTTGGCGCCGATCTTTCGCTTGATGCGCTCGCGATAGTCTTCGATGACTTGCGGCCTCTTGTTGAGCTGACAGGCCGATTCCTCGCAAGATTCTCCGGCCATGATTCCCTTCAAAACGTCGCATTCCCGCTCGGTCAGACGACGATTGCATGCAAGGTCCGGTCGCACGTGACACATTCTTCCATTTTTTTCGCTCGCCGACACATTGGGCGCAGCCGAACGGGTCAGCCGCCCGGGAGGCGATGTGAGCAGTTGCAATATTTGCGCGGCCGGCCGCGGGGCATGGAGCAGGTAGCCCTGGATTTCCGTGCAGCCGAGGATGCGAACCTGTTGCAATTGTTGCGCCGTCTCCACCCCTTCGGCGGTGACCCGCATACCGAGGCTTCGCGCCAGATCAACGGTGGCGCGGACGATGGCGCGGGCCTCGCCCTTATCCGCCAGACCCAAGATGAAACTGCGATCGATCTTGATACGATGGAACGGGAAACTCAACAGATATCCGAGCGACGAATAACCGGTACCAAAGTCGTCCATCGCAAAATGCACGCCGAGTTCATGCAGGCGATTTAACGTGGCCAGGTTGGCGAAAGTATTCTGCATCAGTACCGATTCGGTGATCTCGAGCTCGAGCCGGTTCGGCCTGATATTGGCCGAGGCGGTGGCGCCGACCACGACATTGATCAAATTCTTGCTGGTCAACTGAACCGAGGAGACGTTGACGGCAACGCGAACGTCGTCGGGCCAATTGGCCGCTTCGGCACACGCCGTGCGCAGCACCCATTCGCCGAGCGGGATGATGAGCCCGGTCTCCTCGGCAATCGGGATAAATTCGGCTGGCGACACCAGGCCGAGCTTGGGGTGGTGCCAACGCAACAGCGCCTCGAACGAGGCGATCTTATTGCCGTCGAGGCTAGCGATCGGCTGATAGAAACTCGAATTCGCCGTTGGCGAGCGCGCCTTGCATGTCCCGTTCCAACTCGGCCCGGGCCTGAATGCGCGCATTCATTTCCGCCTCATAGAAGCAAAAGGTGCCGCGCCCCATGTTCTTCGCTTCATAAAGCGCGATATCGGCGGTCTTCAATAGCTCGTCGAATTCGCTGGCGTCATCCGGCGCGATGGAAATACCGATGCTGATGTCGACCACCACGCGATTGCCATCCAGATCGAACGGCTCGTGAACTGCTTCACGGATCCGCGTGGCGAGCACGGCGGCATCCGCGTTTTGATTAAGCGATGCCTGAATGATGACAAATTCGTCGCCGCTGAGGCGGGCGACCAGATCCACATCTCTGACGCAGCCGCACAGGCGGTCCGCTACGGCCTTGATCAGCCTGTCACCAGCCGAGTGGCCGAGAGTGTCGTTGATGCGCTTCAAATGATCGAGGTCGAGGTACAAGACCGCCAGCCGCTCTCCCCGTCTGACGCGCTTGAGCGCCTGTTCGAGTTGCACGTAAAAAAGCTTGCGATTCGGCAGGCCGGTCAGCGCGTCATGGTGCGCGAGATGCACGATCCGCTCTTCCGCGGATTTGGCTTCGGTGACATCTTCGTGGGTGGTGACCCATCCGCCGCCCTCGATCGGTTGGCTGACGATGTGAATAATTCGGCCATCACGCAGGCTCGTCGTCCTGCTGAATAGCTTGCCGCGCTCCATTGCGGTTAAGATGTCGGCGGCATACCACTCGACGTCGTCGGTACCAAAGCTGCCGACTGTGGCGCGGTGTTGGACGATTTTCTGAAGCGCGGCGCCCGGCTTGACGATATCGCGTGATAGGCCGTACATATCGAGATAGCGCTGATTGCAGACGATAAGCTGGAGCTTGGCGTCGAACATCACCACGCCCTGCACCATATTGTTCAGTGCGGCATCGACCGTCGCCTTGGCCCGCTGCAATTCTCCGGTTTTTTTGACCAGTGCAACCTCGGACTTTTCCAGGTTATGAAATTGCCTGCTCAGGGCTCGCAGCAGAACCAGCGAACAAAACACGAAGAGCAATGTGCCGGCGCCGATAGCAATGGCCTGAATGCGCCAGGTCGCGAGCGCAGCGGCCTCCGATACACCGACATTGACGACAAGCGGGTAGTTGTTCAACGGCCGTACAGCGAACAGGCGGACGACGCCGTCAATGTAGCTTGGGTATCGGTAATTACCCCCGCCTTGGGCAACCAACTGATACCAAGGAGAATCTGCCGGCAGCTTGTCATGTACCCGATCTGTCGGGTCGGGGTAACGCACGATGACGGTGCCGTCGCTGCGCAATAGCATGAACGACTGATCGGCCAGGGATGCGACAGCCTCATAGCTTTTTTGGAAATAGCTAAGTCTGACACCGACCACGACCGCACCAACGAAGGTGTTGTTGGCGTCGTTGATGCGCCTGCTGAAAGAGACGAACTGCGTTCCGCCGATGCGACTGATCAGAGCATTGCTGATAAAGATGCCTGCGTCGTTGTGGTTTTTTAAATGCTGAAAGTGGGGTCGATCTGACAGATCGACCGCCGGCGCCGGCCACTGCAGTGTTGTATTGGTAATTTTCCCTTGGTTATCCACCAGCGTGATAAAAGCGGCCTGCGGCAGGCGCGACAGGCGCCCGATAAGATATTGAAACGTGTTGTCGCCGCGACCGATATGCTCGAAGCCGTCCGGCGTCTGCGCGCCGCGAGATTCCTCTTCGACTTTAATTTCGGTTAAAACCAGATCGATCGATTGTATGGAACTTGCGGTCTTGCCAGCGAGCACCTCGGCAAGGTTGCTGGAATCCCTGAAGGCGCCGGCAATGGCCTCCGAACGCAGCCACCAAATTGTCAGCGCAATTGTGAGCGCCGCCGCACAGATGACGGCGACCGCAACGGCTATGAGAAAACGAAAAATTGACCGACCTGTAGGATGTGACATGCGCGCAAACGAAAGGACCCACCTCTTTTGAGGGTAGGGAATACACCTAAGGGAAGGGTTTAGAGTGGCGGGGAATCATTCGGTTGCGTGAACGCAAACTTAATCAGGATTTGTCCTGGCGAGCCGGTGTACCGCGGCGACAGAGCCGTTCAGCCGCCTTTGAGCCGCAAAACCCCGACACACTACCAATAGCCAAGACAGTATGTGGCGAAGCCGGCGTGGTCCCGATGCGAAGCCAACGCGCCCAGGGCAGGAACGCGAGCTCACGGCGAAAAAGCGCAATTCTTAACCGCAGCGCCACGCCGACCCAGAGCGTCAAGGTGCAGCGGTCACTCGGCGGCGCGCGAAGCCGCAATCGGCAGCGTGAGTGCCGCCGACACCGCATCCTCGCGGAACGCCTTGACCGCATCCAGCGACAGTTCCGCTGCCGTCCTGGTTCCCAGCGACGGCAGCTTCTTGAGCACGGCAGCCGGCGCGGTAATGATGTGGCATTGCATTTCGTCGGCCTCGATCACGTTGAAGACCTCGCGGGTCGACGCCCAGATGATCTCGACATTCGTCGTCCGGCGTGCCCGCGCGATTGCGCCGCGCATGATCGGCCGATAATCGATGCCAGCGTCGGCGAGCCGTCCGGCAAACACCGATACGCAAGCCGGCGCGCCTCCTGACAGCGCTTCGATCCCGCTTGCCGCCTGCTCGGCGGTGAAGACCGCAGTCAGATTGACCTTGAAGCCGTCCTGCGAGAGGGCACGAACGGCCTCATAGAGCGGCTCGCCGCGAGTCGTCGACACCGGTAGCTTGACGTAGACATTTGGTCCCCAGGCACTGATCACGCGGGCCTGCCCGACCATTTCCGCGATGTCATCGGAAAACACCTCGAACGAGATATGCCGGTCGGGCACCGCCGCGACCAGATCCCGCGCGTAGGCCACATAGTCGGAAACGCGCGCCGCCTTCATCAGCGACGGATTGGTGGTGAAGCCCCTGATCCAGGGCTGTTTAGCCATTTCGAGGATTTGCGCTTTATCCGCGCCATCCGTGAACAGCTTGACGTCCAGATCTTTCAGCGTGATAGCCATGTCCGAACCCAATTTCACCCGCCGGAATAATGCTGCGGCCGTGACATATTTGCCGCCTAGCCGGGGAATCATTATCCGTGTCCGGTATGGGATAGCATACTGCGGGGCAGATACGCGACCTGCCCTTGGGGAGTTCAAGTCAGCGGAACTGCTTTCAGCCGGCTAGATGTAATTACCAGGCATCCCGGCCGGGAAAACAGCCCGGCGGGATTTCATCGAACGCCTGTTTCAAACTGTTTGCGAAAGCGCCATCGCCATCTCGCGCAGTTTGAATTTCTGCACCTTTCCGCTCGGCGTGAGCGGCAGCTCATTTAGCAACTCGAGACGCTCCGGCACATATTGGCGAGCGACCTTTTGCTCCGTCATGAAGCGGGCCATGTCATCGAAACTGAAGCGTTGACCTGATTTCGGTACGACGAAGGCGCAAGCGCGCTCTCCGAGCCGAGCGTCCGGTATTCCGACAATTGCGACGGACTGCACGGCGGGATGCCGGAACAGCAAGCCTTCGATCTCGATCACCGGAATGTTCTCACCGCCGCGAATGATGATGTCCTTGGCGCGGCCGGTAATACGGATGTAGCCGTCCGCATCCGCGCGGGCGAGATCCCCGGTATCGAACCAGCCCTCGGCGTCGTGGTTGTAGAGCTGCGGGCGCCGCAGATATCCGACGAAGTTGGAGCAGCCGCGCACCTTGAGAAGCCCTTCTTCCCCGGGCGGAAGCTGGCCACCGTTGGCAGCAACCACCTTGACCTCCATGCCAGGCAACGGACGGCCGTCGGTGAAAAACGCCTTTTCGTTAGGATCGCCGGGCTGCGTCGTGGTCACGGCGCCGTTTTCGGTCATTCCCCAGGCAGAAATGACGATCGCATCGAGTGTCTTTGTCGCACGCTCGACCAGAACGCGGGGAATGGGAGCCCCGGCAGCAACGAAGAACCGCAAGCTTGCCACCTTGCCGCCGCCCTGCGCGACCGCATCGGTGAGGTCTGAAAGAAACGGCGTCGAGGCGAAAGTGAACGTTGCCCCTTCTTCGTCGATCAGCTCAGCCGCACGCTTGCCGTTCCAGACATCCTGCAGGACGACCGTTGTGCCCAAGACGACCGGCATCAGGAGACCGTAGAGGAAGCCGGACTGGTGAGCCATCGGCGACGACATCAGCACGATGTCGTCTGCCGTGAGATCGAGACGTTCGCAAAACGGATAGATGTTGGAGAGAAGAGTGTTTGACGTATGCATAACGCCTTTCGGTTCACCGGTCGTACCCGACGTATAGAGCAACTGGATCACGGCATCCGGAGGTCTGCGGCGCTCGAAAAACAGACGCTTGGCGTCGCGCTTGGCCTCCCACGGCGTCTCAAGCAAAATCCGCTCGAAGCTCTCCTCACCACTGCCTCCGATCACCAGCATCCGCTGCAGATGCGACAGCTCAGAACGGATACCGCGCACCATCGCCGGATAGTCGAAGCCACGATACTCGCGCGGTACGATGAAGATCTTGCTCTCGGCGAAGCCCAGCATGAATTTGACCTCGCGCTCGCGAAAGATCGGCATCATCGGATTTATGACGGCGCCGATGCGCCAACATGCGAACACCAGCGCCGTGAACTGCCACCAGTTGGGGAGCTGACAGGAAACGACATCGTCGTTTCCGACGCCCAACTCGGCAAGGCCTACGGCCAGGCGGTCGACCAGGGTTCCGAATTCCCGATAGCTCAGGCGCCGGCCCTTTCCTTCCATCGAGTTGAAATCGACGATGGCCGTTTTGTCAGGAACCTCAGTCAGGCAGCGATCGAGGTGATCGGTGAACGGCTCGTCCCGCCAATAGCTGCGAGCGCGCATCTCCCTGCGGCGCGCTTCGACCATCATTGTGTCGAATTTCATGTTCCTTCCCTCTTGCATGCGGCATTCATTGCTTGAAATGCGGTGCCGACTAAGTCGCCGGTCGGTGACGCGCGACCGCAGGGGCCGCGCACTGAGGCCGTCTTATCCCAACCCCAAGCCGCGTCAGAGCCATCGGCGGAAGCAGCGCCCGCACCGCCGAAACACGGCTGCGCCAGAAGATTGCTGCCAGCAAGCAAGTGTTTGGCGGCAACATACGCTTTCGCATACTCCCCGACCCGGCAGAATGCTTGACAGGCATCCCCGAAACGACAATCTTCCTCAAGCTGCGAATGGACATTGGTTCAAAACATTATTCATGATCCTGACAAAAGAACAAGAACTTACGTGATCATTGAAAATCATGGCGATAATATCTTCGCAGTCGGCCAACGCGCGTTTCGCCGGCGCTATGCCCAACGGCCATGGCCGACGTTTGGCATCTCTCCCATCGTGCTGTGCTAACCTGCAGGTCCAGCCATGTTCACAGTGAACGTTTTCGATCAGGTCGCCACGATCGTCATGCGATCGCCGCCCGTCAACGCCTTGAGTGAGGCTTGGGTGGCCGATTTCCTGCGGATCATCGATGAGCTCGCGGAGCGGCAGGACTGGAAAGTGTTGCATGTGCGTTCAGATGAGAAGGCATTCTGCGCCGGCGCCGATCTTAAGGAGATGCGCGCGCGCTTCGATGCCTCCGACGGTCCGAATCGGACTTATGCCTACGTCGCGACGATCCAGCGCCTCTTTGCGCGTATCGAGACACTGCCGCAGGTGACGCTTGCGGAGATCGGCGGGGCGGCGCTTGGTGGCGGTTTCGAACTCGCGCTGGCCTGCGATCTACGGATTGCCGCGGCCGAGGCCAAGGTTGGCCTGCCGGAAGTCAAGCTCGGACTGATTCCCGGGGCCGGCGGTACGCAGCGGTTGACGTGGCTCGTCGGCCGCGGTCTCGCCAACCGTATGATCCTCACGGCCGAAACCGTTGACGGCATGACGGCCGAACGTCTCGGCATCGTACAATGGTGCTATGCGAAATCGGAACTCGCGCCGCGTGCCGCAGACATTGCGCGGCGCATTGCAGCGCTGCCGCGCGCCGCCCTAGCAGCGGCCAAGCTCTGTGTCGCCGCGGCTGGCGAGCCCGGGCGTGGCGGTTTCGCTGATGAACTCGAAGCAACTTATCGTCTACAGACCGATCCCGAAACGCGACAGCGCGTTAGGGCCTTTCTCGACGGCGCTCGGTTCTGACAACCGAAACGCATAGGAGGAAAAGATGGTGTTTTCTGGCATGACCGTGCTAGTCACGGGTGGCGCCTCGGGCATCGGCAAGGCGACGGTGATGCAGCTTGTGCGTGAGGGCGCACGCGTCATCTGCGCCGATATCGACCGGACGAAAGGCAAGGCACTGGTCGAGGAGGGCAAGGCATCCGGCTCCGTCATCGACTACGAGCCGATCGATCTCACCGACGGCGACTCGGTACGGCGCTGTGCGGCCGCGGTGCTCGCACGTCACCCGAAGGTCGACGTCCTTATCAACGCAGCGGGCTTCGGTGAATTCCATCTCTTCGTCGATACACCGCCGGATTATCTTGACAAGGTGGTCCGGGGCAATCTGACGGGGGTGCTGCACCTCACGCAAGCCTTGCTGCCGCAGATGATCACCAACCGCCGGGGTAAGATCATCAATGTCTCAAGCGACGCCGGCCGGGTCGGCTCGACGGGTGAAACCGCCTACGCGGCAGCCAAGGGCGGCCTCATCGCTTTCACCAAGTCACTGGCGCGCGAAGTGGCTCGCTTCAATATCAACGTCAATTGCGTCTGCCCGGGTCCAACCGACACGCCGCTGCTCAACACGCGCTCGGACAAGCTTAAGGAGGCTTTTATCAAGGCGATCGCCTTCCGCCGTCTTGGCAAGCCGGAGGAGATCGCGGATGCCATCGTCTTCTTCGCTGGCCCGAAGTCCGACTACATTACCGGACAGGTGTTGAGCGTCAGCGGCGGCCTGACCTTCGCAGGCTAAAGCGAGGGCTCAATCGACCGCGGACGACTCGCTTCCTTAGCTATTTCCCGCAATTGGAATTTTTGTATCTTGCCGCTCGCGGTCATCGGCATCTGCGGAATGATTTCGAGATATTCAGGCAAATATTGGCGAGCCAACTGGTGGGTCTCAAGGTAAGCTATCATTTCGGCAAAGTCGAAGCGCTCGCCGTCGCGTAGAACGACGAACGCGCAGGCGCGTTCGCCCAGCCGCGGGTCGGGCACGCCGACGACCGCGACCTGGCGAATGACCGGGTGCCGATAGAGCAGGTTCTCGATTTCCACCACCGGAATATTCTCGCCGCCGCGAATGATAATGTCCTTGGCGCGTCCGGTGATGCGGATATAACCGTCGGCATCCATGCGGGCGAGGTCGCCGGTGTCGAACCAACCATCTGGAGTCGCCTGATTGAGTTCAGGGCGCCGGAAGTAGCCGATGAACATGCTGATGCCGCGGCACTGGAGATGTCCTTCTACGCCCGTCTCCACCGCTCTGCCGTGGCCGTCCACGACGCGCACCTCGATCCCCGGCAGTGCGACGCCATCGGTGCCGAAGATGCGATCGTCGGGGTCGCCGGGAATAGTCGTGGTCACCGATCCATTCTCGCTCATCCCCCAGGCGGAGATGATACGGGCGCCCAGGCGACGCGTGGCTCGCTGCACGAGGGAGCTAGGGATTGGGGCCCCCGACGATACGAAAGTGCGCAGCGAAGACATGTCGGTGTGCTCCACCGCGGGCGAATCGGTGAGGTCGGCAAGGAATGGTGTGGACCCCATAGTATAAGTGACGGCCTCGTCCTGGATCAGCAGAGCCGCCTGATCGGCGTTCCAGATGTCCTGCAGCACCAATTTGGCGCCCAGCATCGGGCCCATCATAAGGCCATACATGAACCCCGCCTGATGGCCCATGGGTGAAGCCATGAATATGATGTCGTCGCCGTTCAGCCCCAAGCGTTCCTGATATTTGGTCAGGATGCTAAGCAGGGTATTCGATGTATGCATCACGCCCTTTGGTTCGCCGGTCGTTCCCGAAGTGTAGAGGAGTTGAGTGACGTCATTGGGCGAAGGAGCTTGGCGCGCGAATAGGGCCGCCAAGTCCACCGCGTCCTCCCAGCGGCGATCCAACAAACGCCGCTCGAAGGACTCTTCGCCGCTGCCGCCGATCACCAGCAGATGGGCGAGGCGCGGCAGGTCTGCACGGATATCGGCGATCAACGCGGGATAGTCACAGCCACGGAACAACCGCGGCACCACCATGACTTCGGCCTCGGCGAAACCGAGCATGTAACGCAACTCACGTTGTCGGAAGATCGGCATCAAGGGATTGATGATCGCTCCCAGGCGTGCACAAGCGAGATAGAGAGCAACGAATTGCCACCAATTCGGCAATTGGCACGCGACGATGGTGCCTTTCTTCACCCCCATCGTTGCGAGACCGGCAGCGACGCGGCCGACAATGCGCTGCAGCTGCCGATACGACAACGTCGTCGCCGCGCGGTTCATGCTGTTGTAGTCGACGATCGCTACCTTGTCGGGATGGCGGCCCATTGCATCGTCCAGATAGTCGGTCAGCATCCGTCGCGGCCAGTGGATGCGGGCCCATTCGGCTGGTGTCCAGACGGGAAGAGTCGGTTCAGTCATGGGAGGCGGTCTCATTCACTTATCGGCCGGAGCGGCGGCCGCGGCCACAAGCTCATTGTTCAGACTGAATAGGAGCGACGTGTGGCCGAGTTTCCTTCACCCCGCCATTGTTAAAATGATTTTGCCTTTGACGAGTCGGTCACGTAGCTGCCGCATCGCCTCCACCACTTGCTCGACGGGGTAAGCAGTGGGAACCTGGGTGCCGAGCAGTCCCTTCCGATACAGGTCGAACAGAACTTCATGGCCGCGGCGCATCCACTCGGGATGCCGCTCCCGGTAGTCGCTCCAGTGCAGTCCGGTGACGGAGATGTTCTTGAGCAACAGGTAATTGGCCGGGATCGACGGAATGCCGCCGCCGGCGAAACCGAGCACCACAATGCGGCCGCTCCAGGCCAGGGCGCGCAGGCAACCATTGAAAACGTCGCCGCCAACGACCTCGCAAATCACGTCGGCGCCCTTGCCGTCGGTCAGCGCGCGCACGTCGCGTCGGATGCGGTCGCGCAGGCCCTCGCCGGAAAGATCGATCACGTGGTCGGCTCCGGCGGCGCGGGCCGCTGCGGCCTTCTCCTGACTGCTCACGCCGGCAATTACCGTAGCGCCGAGAGCGCGGGCGAGCTGGACGCAAGCCATGCCGACACCTCCAGCGGCACCGGTAACCAGGACCGTTTCGCCGGACGTCAACCCCGCCCGCACCACGAGGGCGAAGTAAGCGGTCTGTAACGTCAAGCCGAATGCGGCCGCCTCGTTCATCCCCATGTCTTCGGGGAGAACGAAGCAATTGGCCGCCGGTGCCAGCAGGCGTTGGCAGTAGGCCCCATGTTCCACCAAGGCCATCACGCGATCGCCGACGCGACAAGTCGTAACGTCGGGACCAACCGCCAACACAACACCCGCAGCCTCCTTGCCGGGTATGAATGGCGGCCGTGGAAGAATTTGGTATTTGCCACCGACGACGAGCAGGTCAGGATAGTTGACCCCGCCAGCGGCCACGTCGATCACCGCTTGGCCGGCACCGACGACGGGATCGGGCAACTCACCCACCACCAGCGATTCGATCGGCCCGAAAGCGCGAGCGATCACCGCCTTCATGGCCGCTCATCCGGGCGCACGTCATCGCCCTGCGTTATTTCTTTCGAAGACACGGCGAATCGCTTCGCAGGCTGCCGTGGCTCCAGCGTTCCCACTTCACCGGCGATCAGCGAGTGCCAATGCTGCCATCCGGATGGCGTCAGCAGGGCATGCAGCAAGAGATTGAGACCCTCTTCGATATATCCGTCGAGCGTGATGATGTCCCTAAAATACCACTGTTTGAGCGCCCAGCCATGAGCGAACAGGACGAGGCGAAATGTAAGGAGGTCGGCGTTGACCGAACGGAAATATCCCGCCTTCATGCATTCTTTCACCGGTCCGGCAATCAGTTCGTTCGTTTCGAGTTCGAGTCCCTTGACTATTTTCCTTCGCTCCCGACTAAGCGACCTGCTTTCCTGATAGCCAACAACCGTGGCGCCCACGTTGCTCCCCACCGATTCGCAATAGGCGCGCACGGCCGTACAGAATCTCTGCAACGGGTCGGTCATTCCTTCGAGCTGCTTTGGTATTTCTTCTTGATATTTTTTGAAGATTGCCATGAACACGAAAAGCAACAGTTCTTCTTTATCCTTGACGTAGGAATAGATCAGACCGGCGCTTACCCCCGCCGTGTCCGCGATTTCCTTAATTGTCGTGCGATGATAGCCGTTGATCGCGAATCGTTGGACGGCAGCGCGCACGAGCTGTTCGCGCCGCCATTCGACTCGGTCGGGGTGTTCACTCTGGCGGGCAGCGTTGGTATCCATCCGTTGTCCTTGGGGTGACCTGCAAGCTCCGGTAACAGGCTGCGCCTACCGGCGGTTTCTAATTGAACATTCATTCAAATTTGGCTGCGCTGCCCAATAAAGTCAAGCGAGCCCTTGAAATATAGGATTCTGTCGAACGCACGAGAGCAAGCGCAGACAGTAGTGCGGTCGAAGACCACTGACAGTCGTTGGGAACGGTGCCTGAGTACAACTTATGGGCGGACTTGACTCAGAACGGCCCGCCCAATTAGCATTCGAATGAACAGTCATTCGATTTTGTGACTATCTTTTTCGAATGAAAAATTAGGGCTCTGGGCATGGCGTTCGTCGCCATACAGGCACCGGGCGGGGCGAAGTCCTCAGAGGGGCGAAACGCTACATGGCAATTCAACTGCTGAACGGCCTTGTCTACGGCGCCCTGCTGTTCACGGTCGCGTCCGGGCTCGCCTTGATGTTCGGCCTCCGCCGGATCGTTAATTTCGCCCACGGATCGCTCTACATGCTGGGCGCCTATATCGGCTACAGCGCCAGCGCCGTCCTCGGGTTTTGGGGTGGCTTGATAGCGGCCGCGATCTGTTTGGCATTGGTCGGCCTGCTACTCGACACCGTCGTGTTCCGGCCGCTGCAGCGGCGCGACCCTCTCACCACGCTGCTGGTCACCTTTGGTCTTGCGCTCATTGCCGAGGACTTGGTGCTGACGATTTGGGGCAAAGACACCCTGTCGTTTGCTGCTCCTTCCGCGCTGGCGGCTGACTGGTCTTTGTTTGGAACAAGCTTTCCGGCTTACCGCGTGGCAATGATCGGCTTCGGGGCCATCGCGGCACTCGGACTTCTCTTGTGGCTCAGACTCTCGCGGGTTGGCTTGTTTGTCCGTGCGGCCAGCCAAGACCCGGTGATTGCCGCTGTGCAAGGAATCAACACCGACCGCGTCAGCGCGTTGGTGGTGGCGATCAGCGCCTCGCTGGCCGGCGTGAGCGGGGTGGTGGCGGCGCCGCTATTGTCGCTAGCGCCCAACATGGCGGGCGACATCCTGGTCGATTCTTTTATCGTGGTCGTGGTGGGAGGACTCGGAAGCATAGGAGGTGCCTTCGTCACTGCCATTGTGCTCGGCCAGATAAACGTCCTGGGTGTGGTGTTCATGCCCGAATTGACGTCGCTACTCCCGTTCCTGCTGATGATCGCTGTCCTGGTGTGGAAGCCCGCGGGTCTCGCCGGAGAACGCGTATGAGCGTCATGCGACTTTTCGGCTGGGCCGGACTGGCGGCCATCGGTCCGCTGGTCGCCTGGCTGACGCCGTCGCTGCTGACCCAGTCGCTGGTCGCCCAAGCGACTTTCCTCGCCATCTTCGCGCTCGGTGTCGGGCTGCTGTTGCGACAGAACGGCACGGTTAGTTTCGGCCACGCCGCGTTCTTCGGCCTACCCGGCTACATGCTGGGCGCCCTGCTCCCGCTGAAGCTGATGCCGGTGGAGCTATTGATCTGCGCAGCAGTTTTGCTGACCGCCGGTGCGGCCTTCGTCATCGGCCTTGTGATCGTGCGCGTGCATGGCATCGCGTTCGGCATGCTCACGCTCGCCGTCGGCCAAGCGGTCTATGAGGCGGCAACTCGCATGCGTGGAATAACCGGCGGCAACGACGGCCTCAGCCTACGGCTGCCGCCGCACCTCTTTGGCCTATCATTAAAAACCTTCCAACAGCCCGGCGGAATGCTGATCGTGTCCTGGCTGGTGATGGTGGCGGTGCTCGCGCTGGTTTCCGTCCTCGGCGCCAGCCGGCTAGGCGTTCTTACCGAAGCCATCCGCGACAACGAGGAAAGAGTACGGTTCCTCGGCTATCGCACGCTGCTGCCGCGTGCGGCGATGTTCGCAATATCGGCTGCGGTGACAGCCGTCGGCGGCGTGCTGTTTTCGCTCTACAACGCCTTCATTTCACCGGACACCGTCCACTGGACCGCGTCGGGCTCGGCGCTGATCATGGCCATTTTGGGAGGAAGCGGGGCGTTCTGGGGACCGGTGGCGGGCGCCTTCGTCTACTTTTTCGTGAAGGACTTGCTGAGCGGTTACACGACGCACTGGCTGAGCATCATCGGCATGGCGCTGATCGTCACCACGGTGGCCTTCCCGGCAGGCTTGGCCGGTCTGCTTCCTTGGATGCGCAAGCTGATCGAAAGTCGGCGAGGGGAGGATCCCGTTGCCAGCTCTTGAGGTCAAAAATGTCACCAAGTTCTACGGCGGCTTTGCCGCGCTGAACGGCGTGAATCTTCAGGTCGAGCCGGGCGAGATCCGCGCGCTGATCGGACCAAATGGAGCGGGTAAATCCACCCTCATCGACGTGATTTCGGGGCGGGCTCGCAAGTGGACCGGTCAAGTTCACCTGTTCGACAGGAACATCAGTCGACTCCGCGCGTCGCAGCGCCGCCTGATCGGTCTGTCGCGCTCGTTTCAAAGGACCAGCATTTTTCCCAACCTGACCGTGCGCGCCCAATTGCGCTTGGCCGCCCAACGGGTGGGTGGCGGGGACGCCGACTCTCTGCTCGAGGAATTCGGCCTCGCGACGCTGGCGGACAGCACCGGAGGAGCTATCGCCTATGGCGACCAGCGGCGTCTCGATCTGGCCTTAGCCCTCATCGGACGGCCATCCGTTCTGCTGCTCGATGAGCCGGCCGCCGGACTCACGTTCGAAGAGTCGAAGCTTCTGGCGCAGCGTCTGCGGAGCTTGGCGCAGCGTTGGAACGTCACTGTACTGCTGGTGGAGCACGACATGGAGGTTGTCTTCTCCATTGCCGACAAGATCACCGTCCTCCAATTGGGCGCGGTCTTGGCCGAGGGCTCTGCCGATGAGATTCGCCGAGACCGTTCCGTGGTCGAAGCCTATCTGGGATCAGCCGCATGAATGCTTTGTTGGCATTCGACTCAGTTGAGGCGGGCTACGGCTACGCCCGCATCCTGCATGGTATCTCTTTCGCCATCGACAAGGGCGATGCCGTCGCCATCCTCGGCCGTAACGGTGTGGGTAAGACGACGATCGTCAACACTTTCCTCGGCATTGCCCGTTTGCTGTCCGGGCGTGTGCACCTGCAGGGCACGAAATACCGCGACATCCGACACTATTCAGCGGCCTGCGCCGGCATTGCCACGGTGATGCAGGGGCGCGGCATTCTGCCTAATCTGACGGTGCGTGAGAATTTGTTGCTGGGTGCGGCGCCCAAGCGCTCCGGCCCGTGGTCGCTGCGCCGCGTTTATGAACTCTTTCCAATCCTGACGGAACGGGCGGACCGCCCGGGCAACGCGCTGAGTGGCGGGCAGCAGCAAATGCTGGCCATCGGCCGCGCCCTGATGGCCAACCCGGACTTGCTGGTACTGGACGAGCCGAGCGAAGGCTTGGCTCCAGTCATCGTCGACGACGTTGCCAAGGTGTTGCAACGGCTGTCCGACGAAGGCACCGCGATATTGCTGATTGAGCAGAACCTGAGCCTGGTCGAACGGGTGGTGCGTTCGTACCACGTGCTCTCGAAGGGACGGGTGGTCGAACAGGGACTGCTCGCCAATACGACCCTGGCGGAATTGCAAAAGCACATCATCATCTGAAAACGGAGGAACGAGCAATGCGCAACGCTTTATTTGTGGCGATGGTGGCCATCGCCACTGGCTTGGTGGGGTCCCAGGCTGCCCTCGCCAATGATCCTCTTCGCATCGGCATACCGACCTCACTGACCGGCCCCTATGTCGAGCTCGGCGCGGAGGCCAAACGCGGTGCCGAGTTTGCCGCCAATGAGGCCAACGCCAAGGGCGGCGTCGACGGCCGCAAGGTGGAGTTGGAATACGCCGACACGGAGGGAAATCCGGACGCCGGGCGGCGCGCCGCCGAGAAACTTGTGCGCAGCGGCTACCGTCTGCTGACCGGCACCATTTCCTCGGCGGTCGGACTAGCCATCGGCGGTCAAATGGAGAAATGGGATGCCCTTTACATCTCCTCCATCAATAAAAGCGATCGGCTAACCGGTGAGGCCTGCAACGCGCGAGTGTTCCGCGCCAATCACTCCGATTCGATGGACATGGCGTTGATCGGGCCGTGGCTGAAGAGCCGACCGGAACGCGAATGGGGAGTGATGGCCGCCGATTACGCCTGGGGCCACGATTCGGCCGATGCCTTCACTGCCAGCGCCATAGCTGCCGGCAAGACTATCAAGATCAGGCTCTTCGCGCCACTCGGCACCAAGGACTACGCGCCGTACATCCAGCAGATCAAAGATGCCGGGGTTGGCGCCTTGTGGGTGGCTGAGTCGGGCCGCGATGCCGTTAATTTTGGCATCCAGGCCAAGCAGTTCAAGCTGTTCGATTCGGTCTTCGCTGTCAGCCAAAGTTTTGCCGTGCCGTCCACTATCAAAGGCATGGGTGATCTGGCCGATGGCGTATGGGGCATCATCAACTACACGTCGACCTTGAACACGCCCGGCAACAAGGCCTTCGTTGCAGAGTGGGTGAAAGTATACGGTAAGGAACCGGGAAATTTCGAGGCCGAAACCTATGTGACGATGAAGGCCTTGTTTGCCGCCGTCGAAAAGGCGCACAGCGTCGAACCCGACGCAGTGGCAAAGGCTCTGTCCGATATATCGTTCGATGTGCCCTTCTATGGGAACGTCACTATGCGGGCCGCCGATCATCAGTTGATGCTGCCGAACTACATCGGTCGGGTCGCTCGCGTGAACGGCGAACTCAAGCCGGTGGTCGAAGTTGCGGTGGACGCCGCGCACGCCATCGCACCGCCTTCGCTCGCCTGTAAGATGTGAAGTCATGCCGGCTGCGGCTCGTCCGCAGTCGGCATCTTTTCGTAGCGGACCATGGCCTCGAAACGCTTCGACGTGCCGACTGTGATGCTGCGTTTGGCAAGCGGCAAATACGGAAATTCTCGCTCCGTGAAATGGCGCGACAAGCCTCCGTTTCGTCTCTTGATTCCTCTGGTCACTCGGATGTTTCCATGATGCTCAACGAGCAACAAACCATGATCCGCGACACGGCACGCCAGTTTGCGCGCCAGCAACTCAAACCCAATTCCGCCGCCTGGGACCGCGGCGGGATCTTTCCGCGCGATGC
>Ga0187855_10001444_pt1 | contig 18863 bp, 19 predicted proteins | sample June2016WEW_8_10_2_FD_132969 | JGI IMG/M metagenome (GOLD analysis project Ga0187855, IMG submission 132969) | Peatland microbial communities from SPRUCE experiment site at the Marcell Experimental Forest, Minnesota, USA - June2016WEW_8_10 | ecosystem: Environmental > Terrestrial > Soil >...
CTGGATGTGGCGAACTACCCCACGATCAAGTTCCAATCGAAAACGATCGACGCCGACGGTCCGGAGGCCTACAAGGTCACCGGCGATCTGACCATCCGGGGCGTGACGCGCGAAGTCGTGTTGTATGTCACCGGGCCGACGCCGGAGATCAAAGATCCCTGGGGATATACGCGGCGGGGCGCGGAGGCTGTGGCGAAAATCAACCGCAAGGACTTCGGCCTGACTTACAATCCAGTGCTCGAAGCCGGTGGGGTGGTGGTCGGCGACGAGGTCGAGATTTCCATCGAAGTGGAGCTGGTGAAGACCGCCTAAGACCGCCTGAGATGGATGCCGGGAGATCCGGGGACCACGAGCCGCTGAAGTTTATAATAGAGGCTCATGGTATATCGCAAACTCGGAAGGACCGGCTTCGAAGTCGGCGCGATCGGCTATGGCGCGTGGGGTATCGGCGGCAGCCAGTGGCTGGGCGGGACCGATGACGAATCGCTGACGGCCTTGCGGCGGGCGATCGAGCTGGGCCTGAACTTCATCGACACGGCGCTGGCGTATGGGGATGGGCACAGCGAACAACTGGTCGGGCGAGTGGTGCGCGAGGCCGCCGCCAGGATTTACATCGCCAGCAAGGTACCCCCAAAGAACCTGCTATGGCCGGCGCGTCACGGCATCGGCATCGAGGACGTGTTTCCGTACGATTACATCCTCAGCTCGACCGAACGCAGCCTTAAGAACTTGGGAGTGGAAACCATCGACCTGCAGCAATTGCATGTTTGGAATCCGGAGTGGATCGCGCGCGACGAGTGGCGGCGCGGCCTCGAAGATCTGAAGCGGTCCGGCAAGGTGCGCGCGGTAGGCATTTCAATCAACGACCACCAGCCGGACTCGGCTCTCGAAATCATCGAAACGGGCTTGATCGACAGCGTGCAGGTGATCTACAACATCTTCGATCGGAGCCCGGAGCGTAGTCTGTTTCCGTTGGCGATGGCGCGGAATATTGGCGTGGTCGCGCGCGTGCCGCTGGATGAAGGGAGCCTGACCGGCAAAATCGACGAGCATACGCGGTTCGCGAAGGGCGATTTCCGCGAGGGCTATTTCAAAGGCGACCGGAAGAGGCAAGTGAGGGACCACGTGGACAGCCTGCTGGCCGATCTGGGGGTAAACGCGGCGAGCCTGCCCGAGATTGCGCTACGCTTCTGCCTGTCGCATCCGGCGGTATCGACCGTGATTCCGGGAATGCGCAGCGTACGAAACGCGGAAGCGAACTGCGCGGTACCGGGTAAGGGACCTTTGCCGGCGGAGACTTTGGCGGTCATTCGGCAGCATGGCTGGGACCGGAATTTTTACGATTGATGAGCGGGACTTAAAAGTCCCGCTGTCACGCTCCAAGCGTGCGCCACGGCGGCGTCTAGCCGTGGCCGAAGTGCATAACCCAGCCGATGCCCACCAGGGCGGCCACGAAGCATCCAAACACGTATAAGCCGTAGCGCAGGCGTTCGCGGTCGTCGCGCTTGGTGACCACACCCATCACGACGGAGGTGAACAGGGCGAACAGCAGCGAGGCTTCGAAGTGGGAGAGATTCATCTTGGGCATCAGCTTTTCCTTCCCGCCGCGATTTCGTACGCGTCCACCATGGCCAGGATATTCAGCAAACCCGCGGTCACCAGGAATTTTGTGCCGTAGTCATGCACGGCCCCGGCCACATCGGGCTGATTGTAGCCCAGCCAGACGGTCAGCATATATAAGACCCCCGATGCCAGGTCGCCGATGAAGCCACCGGTATTGATCAGGATAGTCAGCAGATCGCCGCTTTGCGGTTGGAACATGGCGCCACGCATCAGCAGGCCGCAAAGATACATGAGCGTGACCGAAACCAATAACAGTACAGCCCGGCCATTGCGTTTGAGGAGGAAATGACCTCCACCGGGAACCAGCCACCCCAGCGCGACAGGTCCCGCCCAGAGCTTCAAGGGCGGCATGGGCTCCTTGGGTTGCTTTTGTTTCGCCATTTCTCCGATTTTAGCAGGTCCAGGGCCGGCCTTAGTGAGAGCCGGCCTCCGAGTCAGGTGGCGGGCCGTAGCCCTAATCTCCGGCCCCAATCTCCTTGGCGCCCTTTGCGTCAGCCCTTGGCGCCTTGGCGAGAAACCCGATGGACCTCGGCAGTCTGTCGGGTTGTTTTCGCGGGCCGGAAGTAGGATACTGCGGGAAGCCGCACGGAACGCCATAGTCAGTCTCGGTTCGCGATGCCTCTTAGCTGCCGGCTACCTGTCCCGTTTGGAATCATGCTGGCACTCTCGCCGGCCGCGCTAGCCGGCGCCTCCACCGTAGCCGAACCGCTGCACATCAAGCCCGGACTGTGGGAAATCAGGTTGACCGTGCGGAGCAGCGGCCAGCCGCCCATGCCACCCGACGTGCTGGCGAAACTGACGGCCGAGGAGCGCGCCAGGATCGAGGCGAAAGCCAGGGAGCAAGAAGCCGCGGGGCCGCGCATTACCGTGAAAAGAAGGTGCCTGAACGAGCGGGAGTTGGAGCAACCGCTGGCACTTACGTTTGGCGGGGAGGGGCAGGGCTGCAGCCGGACCGTGGTCAGCGCATCTCGCATCGCGCAGGAGATTCGCGTGGATTGCGGCAAGGGCGGCGGGACGGTACGCATCGAAGCGCTCGATCCGGAGAACGCCAAGGTGGCGTCGAATTGGACGGCGACGGATGGGACGCGCACGCTGAAAATGACTTCGACCGCTACTTTGAAGTGGCTGGGAGCGGCGTGCCAGCCGCCTAAAGCGGCAGCGCCTCAAGAAACGGCCAAGCGCTCCGCGGCCGCTAGAGCGCCCGCACCCAAACCCGCGGAGCCTGCGCCGCCAACGCTTCCCGCGAGAGAGGATGCGGGTTCCTATTACAAGCTAGGGAAGGCGCAAACCGGCCGCAACGATTTTTGGGGTGCGATCAAGTCGCTGAACCTGGCCATCGATCTGGATCCGCGGAATGCGGTGGCGTACAACGCGAGGGGTTATGCGTACCTGCGGCTGCAGAAGTTCGCCAATGCGGCGGTGGATTTCTCGGACGCGATCCGGCTGCGCCCGGATTATGCCAACGCATACCAGAATCGCGCGATTGCCGAGCGGCGCCTGGGAGACGAAAAGGCCGCCGCAACGGATGCCCGCAAGGCCGCGGAGTTGGCCGGCCGGCGCTGAGTTAAAGGCAGATGCGCACGGCCCGGGCTTCGATGGCTGCGCCCAGTTCGTGCAGGACAGCCTCCGGCAGCCGCGCCTGAGCCATCTGGAACAAGTCGCTCTCTTCGCGCCGGATATGCTCGCTGAGCAAGCCGCACAGGCGCTCCAGCAAGTCTTCAGTGGGAGCGGCGCGCAGTTGGGCGATCAGGTCCTCCACCTGGCGATGCTCCGCGGCGAGGACGAGTAGAAGAGGGATCGGTCCCAGAGCGTTTTCCATGGCCGGAAACAGGATCTGTTCCTCGATCTCGAAGTGGTTCGCCAGTTCCAACTCATAGCGATCGACGGCGCGGCGCGCGAGTTGGCCGGTGTTGGCCGGTGAGGCGTCCGCGCGCAGCGAGCGGCGCGTCAGCACACACATAGCCAGCGCATTATGGTGTTGGTGCGAGAGCGGAATCAGGTTGGGATCGCGAAGCATTGTTGTTACTATAGCGAAAATGAACTGGAACGATGCCGCCGAGGACTTGCTGCAACAGATACTGGCCCAAACACCGCGACCGGTGAGGGATGAAGCGGAGGCGCAGCTTCGCGGGACCGCCGAGCGCCTGGCGGAAGACGACGGCAAGAGCCGCGTGGGCGTGGAGACGGTGATCGCGGCGTGGGTGGCGAATACCCCGGAGACGGTGCGCCCGGACCTGCCGCGCCAGATGGAGCGCTTCGGCTTGGACCCGGGCGAGTACGGGCATCTGCTGGACTGAGGGGGTAAGCTACGGCTGAAGGCGGGACATGCGGCGGGCCAGCAGCGCATCCAGCGAGAAGCGGCCGGGGCCGAAGATGAGCACGATCAGGAAGGCGAGCAGGAACGTGTAGGGGGCGGCGGCATAGAATTTGTCGGGGTCCGAAAAGACCGAGAACAACGCTTCGCGATCCGCCGTGATAAATGCCACCAGCATGTCGCAGCTCAGCAGCAGGGCGACCAGGCGCGATCCAAGCCCCAGCATGATGAGGATGCCGCCAAGGAATTCCAGGCCCACGATGAACGGCGCGTTCAGGGCGGGAAGGGGGATGCCCAGGCTGGTGAAGAAGTCGGTCACTTTGGCCAGGTTGTGCAGCTTGCCCCAGCCGGTCTGCATCATCTGGAATCCCCAGTAGAGGCGCACGACCAGCAAAAACGGGGATTGCAGTTTGGAAGCCGCGGCGATCAGGAGGTTGTAGAATTTGGTCAACGCGCGCATAACCAGCCCATCTCCGCCCACGCGGCAAACCAGGCTTCCACGCGGCGGCGCAGTTCTTCGATCGGGACGGGACTGTCTTCGAGGGCCGCTTCCATCGCTTTGCCCACGGACAAGCCCTTGCCCAGTCCCGCCAGCAGATGGAACTCTTCGGCATCCAGGCGGCGGTAGTAGACTATGAAATCGTGGCGATGCACGGCCAGGAAAATGTGCTCTGGCGGCATGCGGCGGATGCGCCGCGCCATTCCTCCGGCCTTACGTTTCAGTACGGCGTTGCTGGCCGTGCCATGTTCCCCGGAAGCCGAATTCACTCTTACGCGTAAATCGTCGACCGGATAGCGCAGCTCGATGAGCCGGATATGCGGCTGCAGCGCGATGCGCATGGCGGGTCCCAGTTCCAGCAGATCCTCGGGGCCGAGCACCTCCCTGTCGGCCTGGTCGAAGGCTTCGATGTGCGCCCATTCGAGGCGGACCATATCGCGCGCCAGATCCAGCCGGTCGCCGGCGAATGTGGGATTGCGTTGCAGCCATTCTTCCAGGCGCGATCCCAGGTTGCGCAGGGTCCAGGATGCCGAGGGCCGCTCGGTCAGGTAGGCTTTCGCCAGCCGCTCGAAGGCGCGTTGGCCGAGCACCGCGCGCAGCCCCGGAAAGTCCTCGTAAAGGGAATCGAGCAGCCGATACCAATAGCTACGGCTGTAGATTTCCAGGCGCTCGAGCGACGTGAGGCGAGCATTCGGCTTGATGTAATCCACCGCCGCTTTGGGATCGATGCGATCGCCCGCGACCAATGGGCGCATCAGGGCGGCGGCCATGCACTTTTGCAGCGCCAGCAGGCTCACGGTGCGACCACCGCGGGTGCGCCGGCCGGCGCGGCGATAAACCTCTCGGCCTTGCGCGCCTCCGCGTGCACTTCGTCGAATGACGGAATGCGATCGTCCCACTCAAGCAGGGTAGCCGTCGGCCCTATGCGGCGAATGGCGTGCTCATAGAGCTTCCACACCGGGTCGATTACCGGATGATCGTGCGTATCCAGAATGTATTTCTGGAATTTCGAGTGACCGGCAATGTGGATCTGGGCCACGCGTTCCGGGGGCACGCTGTTCAGATACTCGTAGGGGTCGAAGCTATGGTTCCGGGACGAAACGTAGATGTTATTCACGTCCAGGAGGATTCCGCAGTCGGCGCGCTCCACCACTTCGTTCAGGAATTCCCACTCGGTCATCTCGGATTCGTGAAACTCGGCGTAGCTGCTCACGTTTTCGACGGCGACGGGCACTTCCAGGAAGGACCGCGCTTCGCGCACCTTGCGCGCGGTGAGTTTGGCGGCTTCGAAGGTGTAGGGCATCGGCAGCAGATCGTGGGTATACCGGCCATCCACGCTGCCCCAGCAGAGATGATCTGTGAGCCAAGGCGTTTTGGTGCGCTTGACCAGGGACTTCAAGCGGCGCAGATGATCGCGATTGAGCCGCTCGGCGGAGCCGAAATACATCGACACACCGTGCTGAACCACACGGTATTGTTCCAGGATCTGGTCGAGGATGGCTAGCGCGCGTCCACCATCCACCATGTAATTTTCCGAGATGATCTCGAACCAGCCGACCACCGGCTTCTTCTCCAGGATGTTCTGGTAATGGGGAATGCGGAGACCCACTCCCACGCCGTATTCGGTGAATCCGTTGAATCGATTGGCAGGCACTTGATTCAGGAGAAATTGCGGCCGCGTAGTACGGGGGAAGCCCCGCAAACGCGGCCGCAAGACACACTAGGTGGTCTTCTTGGAGCCGTCGGTGGCGCAGCCGCCCTTACCCTTGCAGGAGTTCTTGCCCTTGCAGCCGTTGTCGCTGGTCTTGCAGCCGCCCTTGCCCTTGCAGGAGTTCTGGCCCTTACAGGCATGTTTCTCCTTCTTCGCCTGCCAGATGGAACCGGACGACTGTCCAGCCAGTGAAGTGCTGGAAGAGAATCCCTGGCCACCGGAGCTGGCGGAGACGGTGCTGGCGTTTAGGCGTGTCATCATGCCGCCCAGCAGGCCGGTGAACGCCGCAGTGAGTACTAACGAGCTTTTGGAAACTTTCATGTTCTTGTATACCCCTTCCTTTGTCGGTTATTCCCGAATCCCTCAGATTTCGGAGTCCCTTGCAAAACGCCTTTTCAAGCGTAATCGCCCGGGTTCTATCAGAGTATACGACAGTCCGGTGCGGTGTGGATTCGAACGCCGCGGGATGCGGGACAAGAAAGTCGTGAAAATCCGCAAGAATGGCCGGGCCTCATTGTTGTGAAAGAATCATGAGCGAATAAGGCCCGATGGTGAGACTGCCGCTATACGGCATACCCGAATATGCCTTGGCCGCGGCCTTCACCGTCGTCGAACCTATGCCCGTGAAGGTTGCGCTATACGCCTTGTTGTCGCTATTGAAGCGGGTAATCCAAGTGCCCGGAGCAGGGAAACCGACGGTGACGTTGTCTTCCGCGTTACCCGTAAAGTTCGCCACTACTATGACCGCTCCTGGTGTTTGGGAATCGAACCGCTCGTAAGCGATGAACTTATTCGTATTGTCCACCTGGTAGATGTTCAGGCCGTTACCCGCCAGGTTTGGCGTATGCCCCGTGGAGTTGGCGCGGTCCGAGGCGAGGGTTGCCCATAGTTTCCGTATCGAGGCGAACTGCGAGGCCAATGGCCACTGCAGCGGCAGATTGGGCGCCAGCACCTCATTCTCGACGAATTCCTCGCCCTGAAAGATTAGCGGCACGCCTGGAGATGTGAATAAGACCGCGGCTCCCAAAGTGCTCTTCTTAAGCGCAAGCCAACTGGTAGGCGCGCTGGGGTCGATCAACGTGGTCAGCCGTTGGCCGCCATCGCTGACCTCGTTATGGGACTCGATGTAGTTCAGGTTCTGGGTGAAGACGCCATTAAATGCCTGGCCGATCGAACTCGCCACGGCGTTCATGTTCACGTTCGAATCGCTGGTCTGGGTCAGTTGCGCGCGCATCGGGGAGACGAAATTGCCATTCCATTGGCTGGCAAAGCCGGCGCCCCCTTGCGAAGACGGCGCGGTGACGGCCGCGTTTCCCGTAAGATCTTCGGCGATATTGAGGAAAGCCGGATTCTGGCCGACAGTCTGGTCGTTCGCAGTCTGTAACAACGTCCAGCCGTCGGGGAGATAAGTGCCGGTGCCGCTGTTGGTGTTGTAGATGTTGGAAACCGAGTCCCAGCGGAAGCCGTCGATGCGATATTCTTCAATCCACATGGTGAGCGAATCGTAGATGTACTGGGCAACGTTGCCGCTCGAATAGTTGGGGCGCGGACCAAATGGCGAGTTCCAATCCGCCGAGTCGTAGAAATAAATTCCGCCTGGATATTCGGTAGTATGCCAGCCGTCGAACTGATTCGTGGTCAGGTCCCAGGGGCCCCAGTGATTGTGGACGATGTCCAGAATGACGGCCAGGCCCGCATTGTGACACGCGTCGACAAAGGCCTTGAAGTTATCGGGACCGCCGTAAGTTTCGTTCTCTACCGCCATTTGATCGCTGGTGTCGTATCCGATCGTGTTACCGGGAGGATTCTCCACGACCGGCAGCACTTCCACGGCGTTAAAGCCAAGAGAGGTAATCTTCGGCAACTTGCCGATAGCCGATTGGAACGTGCCGGATCCCCCGCTGGACGGGCGCGCAAACGTCCCGATGTGCATTTCGTAGATCGTCAGATTCTTCAGGGGCGGAGCACTGAACGGCGGACTGTTCCAGTGGTACGCGGTTGTGTCGTAGATGATGGAATTCCCGTTGTTGTAATCGGCTTCCGTGACCATGCGGCTGTACGGATCGCGCCGGTTCACGGTTGCGAAGCCCGGGCTGGACATGACATAGCGGTAGGTCTGGCCGGTTAGGGCTCCGGTGACGTTTGCGGACCAAATGCCGTTGCCTTGAGAAACCAGCGGGTTGGCTGTCTGCGACCAGCTATTGAAGTCGCCTTCCACGAATACCGAGGTGGCGTCGGGCGCCCAGACTCCGAAGCCGGCTCCGCCGTCATAGGGAATGGAGCCCAGTCCGGGCGGCGTCGCTTGGGCGAAGAGCGAGCAGGCGGTTAGCAATAGGGCGGTATGGGTGGAAAAAATGTTCGGCATATGAAGGAAAGTTTAACTTGGAGTGAGCGAATGCGCGTTTCCGTGGCTGCGGGACCCCCTGCGGGGCATCGTCGAAAACTCACCGTGGGGTGGGCAATCATGCCCGCTGCGGCCAAGATTGGCCGCCCCACTACTCTTGGTTTTCAACTTATTGAGCGGCAATGGGATCTCAGATGAGCCTGGGCGAAACGTACGCTCGCCAAAGATCGGGTCTGGAGACCCTCTGCAGGCGTAGACGCCCGCCCCACCAAATGTCCAAACTCCAGAGCGGGACTTAGAAGTCCCGCCGGCACGCTAAAAGCGTGCGCCACGGCAGCGGCTTTTCATCGCATTTGGCGGGCAGAGCCGCGCGCGGCCATGCTTTATCATACGTGGTGAAGCGTGCATAAAGCGATGAAAAGCATTCTGACAGCATTGCTGCCGGCGCAAGCCGATTACACGATCCACGGAATGAAGTTGCCGGTTTACGTTTTCACCGTAATCGCCATGGCCGGACTGGCGCGAAGTTCGATTCATTTGCTGGCCCGCGATGGCGGCGCGGGAAGTATCGCGGGCCTGGATCTCTCGGCCGGTGAGCCGGGTATTATTCTTGCCTTTGCCCGATCCTCGAGACGCTTTTGCGGCAGTTGGTAGGACACATGAAGCCGGTAGTGTTTGCGCACACGCCACCCGGCAAGATCGGAAACTACATTATGTTGCCGCTGGCCGTCCTGATGCTTGCGTTGTCCGAGTTCACTGCTGCACGCCGCAGGCGGCGCAATCCGGCCGGCCCATGAGCAAGTGCTCGATCTGGCGTGCGATCCCGGCCGGCGTGCCGGTGGCATCTACGCGATGGCTGCCGCCGTTGCGGTAATACGCGATCACCGGGCTGGTGGCGTCGTGGTAAGCCTTCAGGCGCGCCAGGATGACCGGTTCGGTATCGTCCTCGCGGCGCATCAGCGGCGCATAATCGTCGTCGCAGATCTCGCCGTTTTTGGGCGGCTGCGACAGCATGTTATAAATGCGTCCGCAGCGGCCGCATTGCCGGCGCGCGGTAATGCGCGACACCAGCACTTGAGCCGGCACGTCCAGGTGAATGGCGATGGGCTTGGGCAGGCCCAGCTTTTGCACCAGGGCGTCGAGGAACGCGGCCTGTTCCAGCGTGCGGGGATAGCCATCCAGCAGGAAACCCGAGGCGCAATCCGGCTGCTGGATTCTGGCGGCCACGATCCTGTCGACAATCTCGTCGCCGACCAGGCCTCCCGATTTCAGGATGTTACAAGCCAGGCGGCCCAACTCCGTGCCGGCCTTGCATTCGGCGCGGAACATGTCGCCCGTGGAGATGGCGGGGATTTGGAAACGATGCGCTATCGAAGCTGCCTGGGTGCCCTTGCCGCAGCCGGGCGGTCCGAACAACAAGACGATCACATTGGCCTCCCAATACAAGATAAACAGGTCTGATACTAGTATAGCATTTGGGCCGGCGCCGCCCGGCCGGAACCCGCCGCCTGAAAGAGGTTTGAAGGGTTTTTCGCACGCATCGCGCCGTATTAACTAGGCGGCCGTGGGACCGAATGCCGCCATCGTTCCAGGGGGGCACTCGAATATGCCGACGAGATCGTCTGTTTTTTCCACACTTATAGCAGTCTACTGCACGGCTGCCGCGCTTGCGCAGACCGCGGCCAATCCGGCCACATCGGTACCGCGGCTGGTGAAGTTCACCGGCACGCTAACGGAAGCCGGCGGCAAGCCGCTGAGCGGGGTCGTCGGCGTGACGTTCTCGCTGTACGAAGACCAGGAAGGCGGCGTGCCGCTCTGGTCGGAAACTCAAAACGTGCAGGCCGGCGCCAGCGGTGAATACACGGCGCTATTGGGTGCTACCCGGAACGACGGAATACCCGCGGATGTCTTTGCCTCAGGGTAGCGCTGGCTGGGCGTGCAGCCGCAAGGTGAAACCGAACGGCCGCGCGTCCTGATGACCAGCGTGCCCTACTCGCTGAAAGCCGTGGACGCCGAGACGCTGGGTGGACTGCCCGCTTCGGCGTTCGTGCTGGCGGCGGGATCCCCAACCGGCGCGGCGCATGCCGTGGCCGGCCGCGAAAGCGTCCCGGCCGAACCCGGCAAGTCCGCCGCCACCCACCTCGCCGTCGACGGCACCGGCACGGCCGGTACGATTCCTGTTTGGACCAGCAGTACCGAATTGGGAGATTCGCTGATCGTGCAGAGCGGCGGTTTGGTGGGTATCGGCGGCACGGCGGCCGGGGATCAGTTCTACGTAACCACGACCACGGGGAGCGCCATCAAAGGCGCTACCAGCTCAACCGCCGCCGGGGTGGTCGGTTCCAATGCGGCCACGGATGGGGTTGCCTATGGCGTATATGGCTCGACAACGAGCGGCGCGGGTAACGGCGTGTACGGTATCGCGAACGCGGCGAGCAGCACGGCCGCGGCCGGCGTAAAGGGCCTCTCCAACGCGGCGAGCGGCGTTACGGCCGGCGTATATGGCCTGGTGTCGAGCCCCGCCGGGTACGGCGTGGAGGGAAGGGATAACGCCACGAGCGGCTATCCAATAAGGCGTCCTCGGCATAATTGTGGGTCCGGCGGGCGCGGGAGTGCAGGGTCAATCCATTGCCACGAGCGGCTCGGGAGTAGGCGTATATGGCTCGACTGCCGGTTCTTCGGGTTGGGGTGTGGAGGGTAATGCCGAATCCACGAGCGGCACTAACATCGGCGTATATGGCGTGACCGCGAGCACCGCAGGGTACGGTGTGGAAGGCAAAGCTACGGCCACCACGGGCGCTCCCATCGGCGTGTATGGCACGACCGCCAGTCCCACCGGGGCGGGGGTCAGCGGCATAAACACGTCCACCACCGGGGGAAATGCCGTGCAGGGTTATTCGCTCGCTACATCCGGCAATGGGATTGGGGTGGTCGGCCAAACCGCGAGTCCCAATGGGGCGGGTGTTAACGGCGTAAACACCAGCACCACCGGTGGAAATGCCGTAGAGGGTTTTTACGTCTCCAGCACCGGCAGCGGCACCGGCGTATACGGCCAAAGCGCCAGCGGCGCCGGACTGAGCGGCAACGCCACGGCCGCCACGGGCTACAACTGGGGTGTATACGCCCAAAGCGCCAGCACCCAGGGGCAGGGCGTTTATGGGCTCGCCAGCGCCACGTCCGGCTATAACATCGGCGTATTCGGCTACACCAACAGCACCGGGGGAGTCGGCGTGCAGGGCAGTTCTCCCGGCGTGGCGGTTGCCGGAATCAACCAGACATGCGACTCGTCGGGAGCTTGCACCACGATCACCGGAACCGCGGGCAAGTTTATGACGGCCGAAGGAGGCACGATTCTGCAGGGTGTCGGGGCCGGCAATAGTGAAGTGTTCTCGGTTAATTCGTATGGCGACGCCGTTTTTAACGGCAACGTGGAGATCGATGGCTCCCTGTCGGTGGTCCTCGATGTATCCAAAGGCGGCGGCTCGTTCAAGATCGACCACCCTCTCGATCCGGAGAATAAGTATCTCTCCCATTCCTTCGTCGAAAGTCCGGACATGATGAATATCTACAACGGAAATGTGGTCACCGACAGACGGGGCTTCGCGACGGTGGTTTTGCCCGATTACTTCGAAGCCCTGAACCGCGACTTCCGCTATCAGCTTACGGTGATTGGCCAATTCGCGCAGGCCATCGTTTCGAGCGAGATCGGCCAGGGCCGTTTCACCATCAGAACCAATCGGCCCAAGGTGAAGGTCTCCTGGCAGGTCACCGGCATTCGCCAGGACGCCTACGCCAACGCGCACCGCATCCCTGTTTCGGAAGACAAGCCGCCCGCCAAACGGGGCGCCTATCTGCATCCCGACGCGTATGGCCAGGGCGAAGCTAGTGTTTCCGGCTCGCGCCGTTGACCGGTCCCTTGACAAAGACGTGCGCGCGCCTACCGCTCAACTTTCGGCGCGCGAAGAGCGGGACCTGAAAATCCCGCCGGCACGCCCACCTGTGACACCATTGCCGCTCAATAAGTTAGCGGTTGTTTTTTTGGAGCCGCAAAGATGATGAAAACCAAAAATAGTGGGGCGGCCAATCTTGGCCGCAGCCGCTTTCCAGCCGGCTTAGCCGCCTGAAAAGGCGGCTGCGGGCAGGATTGCCCGCCCCACGGTGAGTTTTCGACGGTGCCCCAAGCGAAGTCACACGATAGTTCAAACCGGCCCGGTCGGCGGCCCGCTAAAGCGCGCGCCACTCGCTGTACACCGCCCGCTCGAAATCGCCCAGGATCGCGACCGCTTCTTTGTCCACAAACGGCAGGAACTGCATCATCACCACCGCGCAAAGGGATCGCTTGGGATCGATCCAGAAGAACGTATTGAAGATCCCGGCCCATGCCAGGCTGCCGGCCGAGCGTCCGCCGTTGTATGCGGTGGTATTGATCAGGAATCCCAGCCCCCACTTTTCACCGGCTCCAGGCTGCATATCCACATCGCTCGAAAAGTCCGGGCGGAAGCTCTTCATCTTGCCGGCCGTCGCGGCGCCGATCTGGTTGATCTCCATGCTCTCCACGGTCGCCGGCTCAAGGATACGGACATTGTTGCTCGCGCGCCCCTTGCCGAGAATCATCTGCATAAACCGCACATAATCGCCGGCGGTGGTATACAATCCGCCGCCTCCGCTGAATTCTCTGGGAGCGCGCGGGGGGACACGCGCATTCGGCTTGAGCGATCCATCGGGCTGCCGCGAATATGCCGTAACCAACCGGTCGAATTTCGAGGCCGGGACAAGGTAGCTTGTATCCCTCATCTCCAACGGTCCCAGAATCCTGGCCTGAAAGTACGCTTCGAGGTTCATGCCGCTCACCGCTTCCACCAGCCGTCCGGCCCAATCGACTCCCGAACCGTACTGCCAGCGCGTGCCCGGTTCAAACATCAGGATGGGGGCCTCGGGGCCGGCCGTTTTGGCGTGCGAGTTGTAGCGGAACATCTGTGCGTCCCAGATGTCGTAACAGAGCCCGGATGTATGTGTGAGCAAATGCTTCAGCGTCACGGGCGTTCGGGCGGCCCGCAGGATCGGTGCGCCAGTCTGGGGTTCGAAGCCTTCCAGGACTTGCAGCTTATCGAGCTGCGGCAGGTATGCTGAAACCGGCACATCCAGCTTCAGCTTGCCTTGCTCGACTAGTTGCAGAGCGGCGACGGTGGTGACCGGCTTGGTCATGGATGCGATGGTGAAGATCGAATCGGCGCCGACTGGCGGACCGGATGAATCCCGGGTGCCGAAAGCGCCCGAATAGAGGGTGCGGCGATCGGTGGCAACCATAGCCACGATAGCCGGAATCTTTCTTTGCGCAATTCCCGAGCGCAAGACCGCATCGATCCTGGCTGTCTGGCTGATTGCGCCGCGGAGCCATTCGCACGGGGCGCCCAGCGCGAGCATGCCCCCGAGTTCCCTCCGATTGATATGCCGCATTTTGCCCACTCTACTCGATGTCGCGCAGTTCTTCAAACAAAGCCTGAAACGTCTGGACTGCTTCGTGGACTTCGGAATCCCCGGTTTTTTCTCCGAAATAGGCATTGGCGAAAGGACCGATCGGCACCCAGGTGGTCTGCAGCACGCCCTGCATGCGATCTGCGATCTCGCGAGTGGCGTGCGCCCGCGTATCGCGCACCAGCGCAAGCTGGCCCAGCGCCACGTTCGGCTTGCGCCACGGGCAGGCGACCACGCGGAATCCCTCCATGGCGAAATAAGCGATCGACGGCAACACCTTCTCGTAATGCCAGTCGCAGATGACGATGTCCTTCGGGACCGCGCGAATCGCATCCTGGGTGCCGTTCATGCTGGCTTCCCATTTACCCATGCCCGTGGTGGCTCCATCGAGGAAGCGATCGCCCCAGATCCACAGGGTACGGCCGGATTTGGCCAGATGGTCGTCGAGGGCGGTCACTTCGCCGGCGAACAGATCCGATTTTTTCCTGCCTTTGCAGCGCGGGCAGTCGTCTTCACCGAGCAGGAAGATCTCGTCCATGCCGGCGTGAAAGGCATCCGCCCCGGTGGCCTCGACCAGTTCGTCGATCAGGTCGAAGACGATCTCATGCACTCTGGGATGCAGCGGGCAATAACTGCGGCAGTAGATCCCGGCGTTCCCCGGATATTTGCCGGGCGTTTCATCCAGGTCCGGATGCGCGCGCAGCAGCCCTGCCGTACTGGCGGCCCAGGACTGGTGCCCGAGACAATTGATCTGCGGAATCAGCCGTACGCCCGCCTGGCGGCACGCGGCGGCGATCCTGGCGACGTCATCCTTCGAGAGGGCGTCCGGGTCCGTCACCTCGGGCCGGCGCGTGAACTGGTAGTGATAATCGAATTCCATCACCAAGGTGTTGACACCCTCTTTCGGCAGCGCTTCGCGAATGAAGCGTAACGTCAGATCCACCTCGTCCGGCTTTGGCGCCATCACGTGCAAGCCGCGTATGGGCAGGGCTGGCGGCGCCGCGTGCAGGGCGAAAGCAGCCGTGCAGGCCCAGATTGCGCCCAGGGTTCGGGTTTTGATTTTCATGGTCGGAGCACTCCGTTTCCAACCCCCGCAGTGTAACGCCTGTCCAAGGCCAGCGTTAATCCGACCGCAAGGCGGCCATGGGATCGATCCTCGATGCTTTCCAGGCGGGAATGTAACCGGCGATCGCCGCAACCGCGATCAGAAGCGCTCCCACTTCCATAAATGTCAGCGGGTCGCCGCTGGTGATCCCAAACAACAGGCTGCCCAGCGCGCTCGACAAAACTCGCGATCCCGCCATCCCCAATGCGAGACCCAGCGCGGCCAATCCCAGGGTTCGGAACACGATGCGGCGTTGCAGGTCGCTGGCGGACGCTCCCAGCGCCATCCGGATTCCAATCTCCCGCACCCGTTGACTTACCGCAAACGAAATCACGGCGTAGATCCCGAGCGAAGCGAGTATCAAGGCGAACGCCGCGAATCCGGCCAACAACAGCACCAGAAACCGCCGCGGTGAAACGGCTCTGTCGACCAGGTCCTGGAGTGTCACAAAATCACGGACCGGCAGGTTCGGGTCGACTGGCCGCAGAGCCGTTCGAATCCCTGCAGCCAGACTATCCGATGGAAGCGCGGTGCGCACGACCAGTTGCATGGCCGCGTAGTCGCCGGTCTGCCGCATCGGCAAATACATTTCGGGCCCGCCCGCTTTTTCCAGAGCTTCGTGACGGATGCCGCCGGCTACGCCGATGACGCGGCGTCCCCCATCCGTGGTGACCATCTGTCCCAACGGATTCCGGCCGGGCCACAGCGTCCGGGCCAGCGTCTCGTTGACCACCACGACGCCTTCGCTCGATGCGCTATCCCTCTCCGTAAAGTCTCTGCCGAACCGCAACGGAATTCCAGCCGCCTCGAAATAGCCGTCGGTTACCACGCGAATGAATGGCTCCGGCGGCGGGTGGCCCTTCCCATAAACCTGTCCCACCGCGGAGACAGCCCAGGAGCGGTCGTCCCGCAGCGGCAGGACGTCGGTGATCCCGGCCGCCATGATGCCGGGAACGGAGCGGACGCGGTTCAGCACCTCATCGATGAAGGAGTTCTGCTGCGCGGCCGTGGCGATTCGGAAACTCGGGTCGATCCGCAGCGCGGCCGCCCGCTCCGGTTGAAATCCAAGATTCACATCCAGGACGCGCAGAAAGCTCCGGATCAGCAGCCCCGCGCCGACCAGCAGGATGCAGGCGAAGGCGATCTCGGAAACGACCAGGCCATCGCGGACCCAGGCATGCCGCCGGCCGCCGCTCGAACCGCGGCCGGCATCTTCGATGCCTTCACGAAGCGAGAGCCCCGCCACCCGTAGTGCCGGCAGCAGGCCAAAGAGTATGCCGGTAGCGACCGCCGCGAGCAACGTGAAAAGGAGCGCGCGGCCATCGATGCGAACACTCTCGAGCAGAGGAAGGTTGAAGGCATGCAGATGCGCCACTTCGCGTGTGCCGGCCACCGCCAGCGCCAGTCCCAAAACCGCGCCGCAACAAGATAGCGCCACGCTCTCCGACAGCATCTGCCGCAGGAGCCTGGAACGGCCCGCTCCTAATGCCGCCCGCATCGTCATTTCCTTTTGCCGCGCGCTTAACTTCGCCAACTGCAGATTCGAGAGATTCGCGCATACAATCAACATCACTACCGCGACCGCGCAGGACAGCACCAACAGAGCCGGGCTCACGGGCCCGCTCACGTGCCGCTCCAGCGGGGTCAGCCAGGGAACGATCGGGTTGCGTTCCGGATGCCGGCTCCCCAGTTGTTTTCCCAGGATCGTCAACTCGGCCTGCGCGGCCTGCAGGGTTACGCCAGGCTTCAGCCTTCCGATCACCTTCAGAATGTTGCCCGAAGGCTTGGCCTTGTCATTGAGCGGCCACGGAATGAAGATATCGACCGGAATGGCCGGCGCGAATATGCCGGCGAAATCAAAAGATGCGGGCATTACACCCACTACTATGACCGGACGATCGTTCAATGCCAGCTTGCGGCCCACCACGTTAGGGTCGGCGGCAAACCGCCTGCGCCAGCAGTTGTAGCTGAGCAGGGCGGCGGGCGGCGCGGAGTATTTCCCCCGGCATTCCTCCGCGGTGAACGATCTTCCGATGGCGGGCGCCACACCCAGCACCGCGAAGAAGTTGCCGGTTACCGGAACGCTGGTGATCCGTTCGGGTTCGCCGGCTCCCGTCAGTTGCTGATCGCCCGGGCGATAGAACCCGGACCAACCCGCAAGATCGGAGAACGACCGGTTCAAATCGCGGAGGTCCGCGTAGTGCTCGGTTTGGGTGGTGGTCCAGTCGTCGCCGTTCGAAATCCATACCAGCCGCGCGGGATCGCGAAACGGGAGCGGGCGCAGCAGCAGCGCATTGACTACACTGAAGACCGTGGAACTGGCTCCGATACCGAGGCCGGCGATGAGAATCGTAAACGCCGTAAACCCGGCGTGGCGCCGCATGCCGCGAAACGAGTGGCGTAAATCCTGCGCCAGGTCGCCCATCCAACGCGCGATCCAGGTGGCGCGCGCCTCTTCCGATTTTTGGGTCATGTTGCCAAACTTTCTGCGAGCCGCCGCACGCGCGTCCGCCTCGGACATGCCTTGCGCGGCCCACTCCTGCGCGATGGACTCGATATGGAATTCCATCTCTTCCCACAGCAGGCGCTGCCTGTCGCCGCGATCCATCCAATACCGTAAACGGCGTCGAAAGCGCCGCCAGCGTGAACCCGCGCGCATGCATTTCTCCGTATCGACTAAGCAAATCCCATAATGCGCGCCACCGCGCCGGTGACCTGGCGGTAACGGGCCGACTGCGCGGCGAGGTGTTTGCGGCCATCGGAAGTCAGCTTATAGAAACGGGCGCGCCGGTTGTTGGCCGAGAGGGCCCATTCGCCCTCGATCCAGCCATTCAACTCAAGCCGCTGGAGAGCGGGGTAAAGAGAGCCTTCTTCGACGCGCAGCAGGTCGCCGGACAATTGCTGAATCAGTTGCGCGATCGCATACCCATGCAAGTGACCCTGCGTCAATATCTTGAGCACGAGCATGTCGAGAGTGCCCGGCAAGAGGTCGGCCTTCGGTTTTCCGGTTTCCATAGACGGTCTGATTATAGGACGCCTGGGATTCCGGCCGGTTAGCTTGTGAATAGACAGTTTTTATTCAGCCAGGCTTTGGGAGGCCCATCGGTTTCAAGCGCGTCTCAAAGTCTTACTCCACGGTACCGGCCCTGGCGGTTGCCGCCGGCCTGGCGTTTAAACCTACGGGACGAGCTCGAAGACTGTCCCCTCGTTGCCCGCACCGCCTATAAGCGTAGTGCCATAGAGCGCACCCGCGGGGCCGAGGGTGAGTGCGTCCGGCGTGTCCCCGTCGGCGACGCCGCCGGTGAAGCTATGGAGCACCAGTTCTGTCCAGGGGTCGCCCTGCGATGGGGGTGGAATCATCTCGAAGATCGTGCCGAGGCCGCTCGCCCCGCCCGACCGCGTGGTGCCATAGAGAACGTCGCCAGGCCCGAGCACCAGGGTGGAATTAGGTTGGTAGCCGTCGCCAGTAGCGGCTCCGGTGAATGCGTGCAGAATCGTTTCCGTCCAGGCGCCCCCCGGCGAGGCCGGCGGGTCCAGTTCGAAGACTGTTCCGCAGCCATCCCGGCACCCAGCCGGCGTGTCGCCTCCGTACTCCGTCGTGCCGAAGAGCGCGCCGTTCGGCCCGATAATTACCCCGCCCTGCGGCAGGTTACCATCGGGCGGCTCCCCGAAGCTGTAGAGGAGCTTTGCCGACCAGCCGCCGCCCTGCACCGCAGGGGGGAATAGCCCGAGCATTGCACCGGCGCCGGTGACGCCGCCGTAGGCCAGTGCACCGTATAGGGCGCCGTCGGC
>Ga0187855_10001445_pt1 | contig 18854 bp, 16 predicted proteins | sample June2016WEW_8_10_2_FD_132969 | JGI IMG/M metagenome (GOLD analysis project Ga0187855, IMG submission 132969) | Peatland microbial communities from SPRUCE experiment site at the Marcell Experimental Forest, Minnesota, USA - June2016WEW_8_10 | ecosystem: Environmental > Terrestrial > Soil >...
GCCAAGCCGTGGCTGCACGAGTTGGAGAATCTGCTGGCGACTCAGACGGAAAAGCACGGCGGCCCGGTCGCCTTCATCGAGGGCAATGCGGGCATCTTGGATGTGTCTGCGCCGCCCCTGCCGGTCACCGTGGTCTCCGCGCACGACGCCGCCGCGATGACGCGCAGCCGCCAGGCGCTGGCCACCGTGCGCGGCTCCCTGCTCTGGGACGATGTCGAAGATGCGCTGTTTCCCGTCGGATGGGAGAAGCCCGGCGGCCCGCTCTACCGGGCAGGCGCGGTCTCGCTGAATGGCGACGAGCGGCCTACCGTAGCGGCCCTGCGGCGCAACGCGGCGCTCCTGCGCCATTGGGCGGCGCTGCTGCCCGGCATGCGTCCGGAACGCGCGCACCCGGTCAGACTCGCCGCCGGCAAGCTCCCGGCGGGCGTCGCCGCGGTGGAGTTGGTTTCGCGCGCGCCGGGCGTCGCGTCCGCCGTCAGCATCGCCAATGAAAGCCGCAAGGATTTTCAGAGTCCCGTGCGCGCCTGGGATCCTTTCGCCAAACGTGCCGTCGAAATCGAAAACGTCCATCTCGCGCCACACGAGACTTTGTGGCTGCCCGTGAACGTGTCGCTCGGTGACCATGCGCTTTGCCGCGATTGCTCCGCATTTTCCAACGCGGAGCACATTGTCTACGCCACCGCGGAATTGCAAGCCATTGAATTCGAGAATGGCACGCTGGCCATGGAGTTCGCCGCCCCCGCGCCGGCGGAGGTCGTGCTACAGTTCGCGCGAAAGCCCACCGGTCCGTACCTGGCGGGCGGCCATCCCATCGATTTCGACTTTGACGAGAAGACCCTCCGCGCCCGCCTCAAGATCCCCCAGGGCAAGGGGCCTGCCAGCCAGGTGCGTGTGGCGTTGGCTATCGAGCCGCCGGATTCCTCCGCCTTCTTCGAGGATGCTAAACGCCTGATCGTCGGCCAGCCGAACCTTATTGCTACTTCCTACTCCTCCGAAGCGCTGGCTGATCGCTCGCGGCTGCGCTTGCCGGAAGGATTCACCGCCAAGGCCACCAAAAAATCCCCCCTCGAAATTGATTATCAGTTGGATGTGCCCGCCGACGCCCTCCACGGCGACTGGACCGATCTGGCCATCGAGGCCGACGGCGTGCCGCTCGGCCGCGCACATTTGCAACTGTTCCGGCCTGCGTCGGTCCACGTCGCCGATGCCATCCGTCTGCATTTCGGCGCCGCGGAATTCGCCGCGGAGCCTGCCATTATCCCCATCGACGCCACGGCCGGCCGCCAGGTGGACGTCCACGTCCGTAACAACGCGCCGGAAATTCGGAGTTACCAGATCCATCCGGCGGGCGATGGCTTTCAGTTCCTCCCGCCGCAGGCCGAGTTGAATTCCGGAGCGATCATGGACCGCGTCGTCGAGTTTCGCGTCTTCCCCGACAACGCCGCTCCAGGCCTGCACGACTGGAACCTGCAATTCTCCGGCGGGACGAAGATCGAGATCCCGGCGCGATTCCTGGTGATCCCGCGCGGCCGTGCGATCGCCTGGTCCGCCGACTTGGATAGCGACGGTTCGCCCGAGTGGATCCTGGAAAACCAGAAGGTGCGTGCGGTATTTTCGGCCCAGGATGGCGGACGCTGGCTCGAGTTCGTTTGGAAGGACTCCAGCCCGAACGGCCTGAACGTCCTGCCGGAAAACGGCGCACTCGCGGGCGCCGGTTCGGTGGAAGTGCGGCCCGGCGATGGCGCGCTCGAATTCACCGGCAAAGACTGGAAGCGGACCGTGCGGCTCGCTGGCGCCGAAGGCAAGCTCACCGTCGAACAGACTACGCCCCTGGCCGCTGAGACCCTCGAAACCGGCAAGCACAACGAAATCACCTTTCAGGTCGTACGCGAATCTGCCACGCGGGCCGTCTACTCGTTGCAGAAGTAACAAAGGAGTAGAATTGAATCCAATGCCCCGACCTGGTCAGAGGCCGTATCTTTTCCTTTGCCTCCTGTCTGCTGCCCTGGGAAGCGGACAAGCTCAAACCCAGCAGCAGCCTCCCGGCCAAAATGTAGCCGAGATGACCACCCACGACACGCCGGCGACATTCCGCACTCGAGTCAATCTCGTGCAGGTTCCCGTGGTCGTGCGCGATCGTGAAGGTCATGCCGTCGGCAACCTCCGCAAGGAAGACTTCCAGGTCTTCGATCAGGGCAAGCTGCAGGTGATCACCAATTTCACGGTCGACAAATCGGGCGGCCAGACGACCAGCGCAGAAGCGGCCCCTGCCGGACCGGCCACGGAAGCGCCACCCGGAGAAAAGCCGCTAGCCGCCATGCCCGATCGCTTCGTGGCTTACTTCTTCGACGATATCCATCTGGTTCAAGGCGACCTCGTGCAGGTACGGGACGCCGCCGAGCGCCATCTGAACGAGTCCCTCACCCCTGGGGACCGTGTCGGCATCTTCACCACCTCAGGGCGGACCACCCTCGACTTCACCGACGATCGCGCAAAGGTTCATGAGACGCTTCTGCGTCTCCGTCCCCAACCGATCGCCCGGTCCATGACCGCCGAATGCCCGGATATCGATTACTACCAGGCGGACTTGATCATGAACAAGAATGATCCAACGGCGCTACAAGCAGCTACACTTGAGGCTATTCTTTGTATGAGCCTCGATCCGACCGATCAGTCCTCCACGCAACAGGCGCAATCCATGAGTCGAGCGACGGCGTCGCGTGTAATAAACGAAGGCGACGCGGAAACCCGTGTTTCCCTCACCACCCTCAGGGATGTGGTCCGTAGGATATCCACGATGCCCGGAAAACGGAGCATCATCCTCATCTCGCCCGGATTCCTCACGCTGTATGATATCCAACAGGAGAAGACCGAGATCATCGACCGCGCTATACGTTTCAATGTCATCATTAGTACCCTTAACGCGCGCGGCTTGTTTACCGTGATTCCCGGCGGAGATGCCAGCCAGCCAGGGCCGCAGAGTCCCATCGCCGCGGCCATGAAGTCCCAATACCAGACGGCCAGCGCGCTGGCGGAGGAGGATGTGCTCGCCGAGTTGGCCTCTGGTACCGGCGGTGCATTCTTCCACAACAACAACGACCTGGTCGAAGGATTCAAACGGGTGGCCGCGCGACCCGAATATGTCTATGTGCTGGGCTTCTCGCCCCAAAACCTCAAGCTGGACGGCCGCTTTCATTCGTTGAAAGTTACCCTCCAAAATGCCAACAAGCTGAACCTGCAAGCGCGCCGCGGTTATTACGCACCCAAGCACATGGCCGACCCGGAGGAGACGGCCAAAGAAGAAATACAAGACGCGCTGTTCTCGCGGGAGGAACTGCGCGACATCCCGGTCGAAATACACACGCAGTTTTTCAAATCCAGCGAATTGAACGCCCGGGTCGCCGTCATGGTTCGTGTCGACGTGAGGCGCCTGAAGTTCCGAAAAGAGAACGGCCGAAACTGCGACGATCTGGCGATCGTATCCGCTCTGTTCGACCGCAATGGAAATCTCGTCACGGGGACTCACAAGAACATCGAGATGCGCTTGCGGGATCAAACGCTGGAAAACCGGCTGGGCTCGGGGATTACCGTAAAAAGCAACTTTGATGACGTGAAGCCAGGCAGTTACGTGATCCGACTGGTGGTCCGGGACTCGGAAGGACAACTTATGGCCGCGGCCAATGGCGCCGTCGAAATTCCCTAAACGGCAGGTGAGACAGGCAAGTGAGACAAGCAGGTGGGGCAGGCGCTTTCGCCTGCCAACTGTGTCGACTTGCCTATAGCACCCTCCGCCGCCCTATAAAGGAGTAGAATTAAATGGTTCCAATGGGCGGGCCGATGGCTAAGGCGTGCGTTTTCCTGTTTGGCTGTGCTGGCCAGCGCGGAAGGTCACGTCCGGCAGCAGCCGCCAAACCAGACCGCCGAGATGACCTCACGCTACACGCCAGCTACTTTCGGCGCCACAGTCAATCCGATCCGGCTGGTGGTGCGGAACTCGGAAAGACAACTGATGGCAGCGGCCGGTGGCGCTGTCGAGATTTCCTGAATGGAGGTATAACATGAAGCTTCGCTGCATCCTACTGCCGATTGTCATGATCGGCTTCGCCGCCGCCGCGGCCATGGCGCAAGACTCTCAGGCCCCGCCCGGCTCCGTTGTCATCAAAACCGAGGCGCGCGTGGTTCTGGTGGACGCCGTCGTCACCGACAAGAAAGAAAACTACGTCAACGATCTTCAAGCCAAGGACTTCAGGGTCTGGGAAGACAACAAAGAACAGACCATCACCAGCTTCTCGTTCGAGGCCGATCCCAACTCGCCAAACAACAATCAGAAACATTATCTGGTGCTTTTCTTCGATAACTCCACAATGGATTTCGGCGATCAGGCCCGCGCGCGCAAGGCCGCGGCGCAGTTCATCGACGCCAACACCGGTCCGAACCGCTTGATCGCCATTGTCAATTATGGAGGTAGCATCAGTCTCGCGCAGAACTTCACCTCCAACGCCGAAAGGCTGAAGCAAGTTGTCAGCGGCGTGAAGTTCTCGTCGGTTTCGCCCAATGAGCCGGTGGAAGTCGCATCCACTGGCATCCCCTCGTTAGGCAAGGCTGAGGCACAATTCGGCGTGTGGGACGAGTTGCTTGCCCTGCGAAGCATGGCCAAGCTTCTGGCGCCCATCCCCGGCCGCAAAATCTTCGTAATGTTCACGTCCGGTTTCCCCCTGAAACCCGATATTATGTCCGAGTTGACCGCGGTGATTAACGACTGCAACAAGGCTAATGTGGCGGTCTACCCGATCGATGTCCGCGGACTCGCCACCGGTGTAACTGCGGGGCCGGGTGGCGCGTCCCTTTGGTCCCCGTCCAACTCTCAGCCGGTCGTGCTGCTCCCGGCTGCTTTTGGCATGACGAATTCATTTTTCCAGCATGGCGGCGGTGCGGCCGGCGGCGGTGGCGCCGGCGGAGGAGGCGGTAGAGGCGGCGGGACCGGCACTGGCACGGGCAGTGGCACCGGCGGTGGGACCGGCGGCGGTAAAGGCGGCGGAACCGGTACCGGAACCGGCGGAGGAACTGGCGGCGGCAAAGGCGGCGGAACCAGCGGCGGCGGTGGTACGAACTCGACCCTGAATCCCTACACCAACAATCCATACAATCAGTCGCGTGTGATTGTTCCCACAATACCGGCGAGCACGGCCACCAACCAGCAAGTCCTCTATGCGCTGGCATCCGGCACTGGCGGCTTCGTCATCGCCAACACGAACGACCTCTTGGGCGGCCTCGAGAAAATCGCCAAAGAGCAAAACCAGTTCTACTTGCTTGGCTATGCCGCGGGCGAATCTCCGGAGGGAAGCTGCCATACCCTGAAGGTCAAAATCGATCGCCCGGGAACCAACCTGCGCGCGCGGAGCGGATATTGCAATGTCAAACCCGTCGACGTGCTGGCCGGAAACGCGACCGAAAAGGATTTGGAGAACCGCATTGCCGGCACGGCGGCTGGAGTGTCCGGCGGCACCATGGAAGCTCCCTTCTTCTACACCTCGGCCAACACTGCCCGCGTGGATGTGGTCATGGAAGTCCCCTCCGAAAGCATCAAATTCGATAAGTCCCATGGAAAATTCCTCGCGGAATTGAATATCTTGACCATCGCTTACCGCCCCGACGGAACCGTGGCGGCCCGCTTCAGCGACACCAAGAAGATCGAGGTGGAGAGCAAGAAAGAGTTGCCGGGCTTCACCCAGCAGCCTTACCACTATGACAACCAGTTTGACATCGCCTCCGGCCAGTACACTCTGAAGGCCGTGTTCAGCAGCGGCGGCGCCAGTTTCGGGAAGCTGGAACTTCCGCTGAGCATCGAGCCTTATGACAACAAACAATTCGGTTTGAGCGATATGGCCCTGAGCAAAGAAGTGCATAAAGTCTCCGCGATAGGTTCGGACCTCGATCAGGTATTGCTGGAGGGCCGCACACCCCTGGTCGCTCTGGGATATCAGTTCACCCCTTACGGAGCGAACCGGTTCAAGAAGACCGATAACGTCGTCCTTTATGCGGAGGTCTACGAACCGCACATTCTGGACGCGACGCCACCGGTGGTGGGGGTCGAGCTGCGCGTGCTCGACCGCAAGACTAAGGAGGCCAAGCAAGACTCCGGAATGATAGGTGTGAACAACGAGATCCGCGCCGGTAATCCCGTGATTCCCGTCGGGCTCAAACTGCCAACCGATAAGCTCGCTCCAGGCTCCTACAGCCTCGAATTGAAGGCGACGGATTCGGCCGGCAACACCAAGGTGCGCGTGAGGGATTTCGAACTGGAGTAGGAGGTGGGGCAGGCGCTTTCGCCTGCCAACAATTTTTTTCATACCTTCTGAGGGAAGGGTGCCGCGAGCCCGCCTGCGGATCCGCGTCTGCGGCGCGAAAGTACTCCTTCACAATCCGTGTCGGAGCAAGCTTCCCCCGTCTGCGAAAATCGGATTCGGCGCCGCCGACTTTATCGCGCTGGCATGGAGCGCGCTGCTGGTTCTGCTCCTGCTGGCTTCCCTTCGCGGGGAGCCGCCGTGCGCGCCTTTGCAATGCGAACGCGCTGATGCGTAGCGCACGCTCGACGACTTTAGCTCCTGCCGGCGCAGGCGAGCTTGCTCGCCGCAGCGGCAGCGTGGGGCAGGCGCTTTCGCCTGCCAACCGGCGAACTTCAGTTCACCGGCTAGGCAAGCTTTGCTCGCCTATTGCGCCGAGCTGGACTTATCTCTCGCCAGATCGACAACTTCCAGCGTGGGTTTCTGGAGGTAATCGAAATGGCAGCCGCTGTCTCACTCTTATTTTTCGACTCTTGGACTTTAAGTAGGAAGCGGCCAGTAAATCCGGCCGCTCGAACTTCGGCCGGTTTTCGGTCACAACTTTCGAAAATAACGCCACGCCGCATCAACCAAACCACTTACCGCCCTACCGCCCTCCCCGCTACGTCCGTTTTTCAGCACCCGCCTTGTAGCATCGAATCGGGTAAGAGTGCGTGTCCCTCCTACCCCAAAGGAAAATCTCACATGATAATCTCAGACAAACAGCAAGAAGCAAACCAGCAGAATGCGCAGCATTCTACCGGTCCGGTGACTCCCGAGGGTAAGGCCTCCGTGCGCCTCAACGCCCTCACCTACGGCTTACGTGCCCGTAGCACTCTCATCCCCGGCGAAGACCCCGAGGAATACAAGCAGCTCTGGGACGAACTCTCCGCCGAGTGGCAGCCTCAAACCCGCACCGAGCGGCTCCATCTGGAACAGATGGCCACAAACCAATGGTTGCTCGCCCGCATTGCCAGAGGCGAGCGCCAAATCTTCGAAGCCGACCTCGAGATCAAAGAGCAGTTGGTCCTGCTGAACTACGCATCCACGTATCGTGTGCGCCTGGAGCGATCCTTCACCTCTGCCCTGCACCACTTGAAGCAGGCCCAAAAGGAGCGTCAGGCGCGCCAGCGGCAGCAAGCGCAAACCGCGAAGGCCGTACAAGCCGAGCACGCAGCCCCGCACCCCGACTACGCGATGTCCGCGGGCACCGAGGCTCACCCAGCCTTCGGTTCGCCCGTCGCCTCCGATACCCGTTAGCAATCCGACCCCCTCGGTCTTTGACAACCGGACCGCACGTCACAACGGACAAGCGATCACTGTCCCCAAAACCACCCCAAAAACACAACCCCGCGTCCCGGCCCAAGCCCCCAACCCCGACCGCTGACCCCCACCCCCTGCCCCCGGGCGAGCAAAGCAGCCCCTAGCCCCCAACCCCGCCTTTAGTTCCAACCACATGGGCTTCGATTGTTCAGGAAAGACAAAACCACCAGCCACCAGCCACCAACCACCAGCCACGGGAGCGAAGCGAAGCCCGGCGGCGGCCAAAAGGCCGCATTGCCGCGTCTCCGTGCTACATTGTAGAATCTAAAACTTACATGCGAGATGTCATAATTATAGGCTCTGGCTGCGCTGGGAACACGGCGGCGGTGTATGCGGCGCGCGCCAATCTGAAGCCGCTGGTGGTGATGGGAAAGCACGCCGGCGGGCAGTTATCCATGACCACGCTGGTCGAGAATTTTCCCGGCTTTCCGGAAGGCGTCAACGGCCCGGATCTCGTCGAGAACATTAAAAAGCAGGCCGAGAATTTTGGCGCCGAATACGTTCACGGCGACGTGGTCGACACGGACCTCTCGCGGCGCCCGTTCCGCATCAGCGTAGAACATGAATGGCTCGAAACCCGCACGCTGATCGTCGCCTCCGGCGCGTCGGCGCGCTGGCTGGGCCTGGATTCCGAGCAAAGGCTCATCGGCCACGGCGTCAGCTCTTGCGCCACTTGCGACGGCTTTTTCTATCGGGGCAAGAAGATCATGGTGGTGGGCGGAGGCGATTCGGCCATGGAAGAGGCCAACTTCCTGACGCGCTTCGGGTCCGAAGTGGCGCTGGTCCACCGGCGCGACCAGTTCCGCGCATCCAAGATCATGCTCGATCGCGCGCAGAAGAATCCCAAGATCAAGTTTCTTCCCAATACCGTGGTAGAAGACATTTTTGATGCGAGCCAGCACCTGGTCACCGGAGTGCGATTGAAGAACCTGGCAACCGGGGCGATCTGGCAGCAGGAAGTGGATGGGTTTTTCGTAGCCATTGGACACATCCCCAATACCGCTGTGTTCAAGGGACAGATCGACACGGACGCCGACGGCTACATCCTCTCCAAAGGCGGCGCGCGAACCAATATTCCGGGCGTGTTCCATGCCGGAGACGTCGAGGACCGCGTCTATCGGCAGGCCATTACCGCTTCGGGCGCCGGTTGCAGGGCCGCCATGGAAGCCGAGCGGTTCCTGGAAGCGGAAGGGCATTGAGAAGCGGAAGGGCATTGACATGATCGAACGTTTGAGCCCGCCGGGCGTACCCGCGCCGCGCGGCCCTTATTCTCCGGCGGTACGCGCGGGCGACTTTATTTTTGTCTCGGGACAGGTACCGGTGGATCCGGCAACCAACCAAGTGCAGCTTGGCGATATTCGCGACGAGACCCGCCTGGTGCTGACCAACATCCGCCGCATTCTGGAAGGCTGTGGCGCAAGCATGGGCGACGTGGTGAAGTGCTCGGTGTTCCTGGCGAACGGCAACGACTTCGCCGCCATGAACGAGGTCTATACCGAGTTCTTCGGCGCGCAGAAGCCCGCCCGGACCACGGTGGCGTGCCAGTTTGCCATGTTGGGGCTCAAGGTGGAGATCGACTGCATCGCCTACCACCCGGGCCCGGCCGGCGCCCTAAGTTAGTGGGGTGGGGCAGGCGCTTCCGCCTGCCAACCGCGTCCTTCAGCTCGCGATCACTTGGCACTGTTGAGACAGTGGGGTGGGGCAGGCGCTTCCGCCTGCCAACCGCGTCCTTCAACTCGCGATCACTTTTCATCGCCTGATTTTCCATAAGAGAAAGCGCTCCTCGTTGGCACTGTTGAACAGTTGGGGTGGGGCAGGCGCTTCCGCCTGCCAACCGCGAACTTCAGCCCGCAATCACTTATGCAGCCAGATATCCATTCCGATTCCGTTCGCGTCGATCCGAACCGAACGAAACTGCGTCTCCGCAAGAAGCCGCTCGAAATCCGCTTTCGTGTAAGCCCGCTTGAGGAGCATGAAGCGAAAGGTCAGCCGCGTGACCCATGCGCTGAAGACCCCGAGGCCCATGCGCGCTACCTCCTCGTGGATCGATTCGAGCGAGGCGTCGTGGCGCAGATCGACGATCAGGGCGCTTCCGCCCGGCTTCAGGACGCGGTGCATCTCTTGCAGCGCTCGCACGGGCTCCGAAAAGTTCTTGAACGCGGCGCGGCAAAAGACGAAGTCGAACTGGTTGCCCTCAAAAGGCATGTCCGATGCGCTGCCCAGGCGGAATTCCACGCGTGCACCGGCCTGCGCCGCATTACGTTGCGCGATCTCGACGAACGTCTTGCTGATGTCCAGTCCGGTGATTTGGTAGTCGCCCAGTTTTGCCAGTTCGATCGCAAAGTATCCCGGCCCCGGCGCGACTTCCAGGACCTTGGCGCCCGGAGCCAGCAGCCCGGCGGCGCGGCGCGCATCGGACTTGAAAGCGTTCATCGACTTGCCGGTGTTCTTCGCATACCACTTCGCGATCGAACCTTCCATCCCGACGCCTTTGTAGGCTTTCACGGCACTGCTCATGGATCTTCCTCCATCTGTTGATTGCTTGTTTAATAAGCTACTTCAAAACTATGCTATCCTGGGGGCGATGTCAAGACCTCATCGCAAAGAGTTGACCGAACGGCTGGAGCGCTCCGTGCGCCAATCGATCGCGTCCGCGATTCTGTTCAACCAAAAGGTCGCGGACGATGTGGGGATCAACCTGCGCGACTTGCAGGTCCTGCATCTTCTGCAGTTGCATGGGCCCTCGACGCCTCGCGACTTGGCGCGCTGGGCGTGCGTCACCACCGGCGGTATGACGGTAGTGTTGGACCGTCTCGAAAAGGGCGGCTACGTCAAACGCGAGCCGAATCCGGCCGACCGGCGCAGTTGCATCGTGCATCTGATTCTGGAAAGCCTGCGCCCGCTCGAAGGAGTATACCGCTCGAAGGGCGAACAACTCTCCGGCGTCATCGAGCGCTATAAAGACAGAGACCTGCGCCTGCTCATCGAATTCTTCGAGCAGATTAACGGCCCAGAGCTGGACGAATAACCTGGCGGCGCGGAGCAGGCCCGTGAGCTACGGCTTCTTCTCCGACCACGGCGGCACAATGTGGTTGACGCGCGCGTAGGCAATCGCCTGGCCCAGATGCTCGCTGAGATGGTCGCCCATTTGAATGAGGAGACCATGTAGCGTAAGAGGCCGCCCGAAGAAGTCGGTTTTATTTTGCAGATCGCTATCCGGCATCCCGCGGATGAAATCGCGGGCCAGGTGAAATGCCTGGTCCATGATGTCCACCGTCTCCGCCTTGCTCTTGATGGCCCTCTCCGCCGCAAATATCTCCGGCATCTCAAATCCGCGCTTCATGTAGACGGCCGCCAAATCGTGCGCTGGACCTTGGGGCGCCTTCAGCCCCGCATAGGAACAGAACAGGAGCGTGCTGCCCGCCATATGCACAAAGACCTCGCCGAAGGAGCGTACGCCTTCCATGGGCCGCCAGGTATATTTCTCCTCTGGAACGGCCTTCGCCAGCGCCAGGCATCTACCGGCCGCGCCGAGGAACGGATCGAGCACCTCCTGGCGGGCCGGGGAAATCTTGGGGGCCGAGGCGGATTCAGCCTTCTCCTGCGCGGGCAGAATCACGGGAGCAAGGAGCAGAACGGCCAGTAACCGGTGTGTTCGCATGTTTCGCTTATAGCACGGCGGCGACTTTGCGGGGCAGCCAATCTTGGCTGCAGCCGGCCATAAGAAGCCGGCATACCCTACATTTCATCGGACTTCGGCGGAAGGGCATGGTCAGTGATCAACGAGTAGCGTCGTAGATAACTGGTTGGCAGACGACAGCGTCTACCAGGCGATCACCCTGCTAAACCCGGCAGCCCGCCCACAGCCGGTGCGTTCTTAACCCCGCGCACAACCGCTTGCGCCACGGCTTCCGCCGCCGCCACGCCTAACGTGTTCACGTCGGCCTGTGCCTCGCCGATCGAGAGCGCAAAGACCAGGTCGCCATCGAACATGGTGTTCACCGGGTATATGGTCCGCGCCATCCCCAGACCTGCCAGTTGGGCTAGTTTGGTGGCCTGGACCTTCGAGAGGCGCGCGTTCGTGGCTACTACGGCCAGCGTGGTGTTGCGCCGTTCGAAGCCGCCGACCAACCCGCCCGCCTTCATCTGGGCTTCCGTGTCCGCCAGTTCGCGGCTGTCCGGAGCGCGGCGGGCGCCCGCGATCAGCTTGCCCGTGGCCGGATCGCGCACGTCGCCGAACGCATTCACCACCACCAGCGCCGCCACCAGCAGTCCACCGTTCAGCTCCACCAATCCGGAGCCGATGCCGGATTTCATGGCCTGGCGCATGCCGAACATCTTGCCCACGGTGGCGCCGGTGCCGGCGCCCACTGCCCCTTCTTTCACTGGATCGGCAGTGGCCGCGGCCGCCGCGCTCTCACCCATTTCCCGAGTGGGCCGCACGCCTGCTTTGCCGATGCCCAGGTCGAAGATAACGGCGCAGGGCACGATTGGCACCACTGCCGGCCCCGTCGGAAGCCCGACGCCGTGCTGCTCCAGATAGCGCCGTACTCCCGAAGCGGTCTCCAGTCCAAAAGCGCTGCCGCCGGAAAGAACGATGCCGTGTACGTGCTCGGTGATATGGCCCGGCTGCAAGGTCTCGATGGAGGACGCTTCGCTTGCGGAGCCGCGTATGTCTACGCCACCGGCCGCGCCGCCCTCGCACAGGATCGCCGTGCAACCGGTCAGCGCATCGAAATTCGACGCGTGCCCGACCTTAATTCCCGCGATAGCGGTAATTCCTTTCATCGCCGAAATGGTATGGTAGCATCGAAGATCGGGGATTTGCCGGCTTGCTCGATATCCTAAAGGAACCGTTCATCGCGATTCAGGATTTCTACCTGCTCACGGGTCGCGCCGTGCGCAACCTGGCGGCGCGCCCGCATTATGGCGACGACATCATACTGCAGATGGACCTGATCGGCGTCGGCAGCCTGCCCATCGTGATCCTGACCGGCCTCTTCGCTGGCGCGGTGATGGCGTTACAGATGTCGCGCGCTCTGGCGCAATACGGCCAAGTCGACCAAACCGGCACCCTGGTTTCGATTTCTCTGGTCCGCGAACTCGGCCCGGTTTTGACGGCGTTGATGATGGCCGGCAGAAATTCTTCCGGCATGGCCAGCGAAATCGGGTCCATGAAAGTTACCGAACAGATCGATGCCATGCGCGCCCTGGGTACCGATCCGATTCAGAAGCTGGTGACCCCGCGCATGCTGGCCACCGCGGTGATGTTGCCGCTGCTCACCATCCTGGCGGATTTCATCGGAATGTTCGGCGGCTGGTTCGTCGCCAAGTTCTTCCTGGACCTGCCCAGCCGGATGTATTGGTCTTCCGTGTGGCGGCAGTTGGAGTGGAATGATATTACGCAGGGGCTGCTGAAGCCTTTCGTCTTTGCGTTCATCATTTCGTTGATTGGGTGCTATTACGGCCTGCGCACGACCGGGGGCACCCAGGGGGTCGGACGCGCCACTACGCAGGCCATGGTGGCGGCCTCCGTACTGATCCTCGTGGTGGACTTCTTCCTGGGCAAAATCTTCGTCAGCCAAGGCTTGTCGTGATGCCGACGGATACCCCGAACCCGGTTCTCGAATTCGACCATGTGAGCGTCTCTTTCGACGACGTGCCGGCATTGACCGACGTGTCGTTCCGCGCCTGCGAGAGTGAATCGCGCGTCATCATGGGCGCCACCGGGAGCGGCAAAACGGTGCTGCTGAAGACGGCGCTGGGCCTGCAACGGCCGGATTCCGGAACGGTCTATGTCTTCGGGCAGGACATCGGCCGGATGAAGGAGCGCGAGTTGTTCGAGATCCGAAGCAAGATCGGAATGCTGTTCCAGGAGAGCGCCCTGTTCGACTCCCTGAATATCGAGGAGAATGTGAGCTACCCGTTGCTCTACCAGCCATCGATCCGGTGCCCTAAGGCGGATGTTTTGCCGCGGGTGCAAGAGGCATTGCGGTTCGTAGAGCTGGAAGGCACTCTGCAGAAGTTTCCCAGCGAGCTTTCCGGCGGCATGCGGCGCCGCGCGGCGATCGCCCGCGCGGTGGTCACGCAGCCCCCCTTGCTGCTCTACGATTCACCGACCGCCGGTTTGGATCCCATCACCGCGCAGACCATCGTCTCCCTGATCGTGAAAGAGCGCGATCTGAACCGCACCACCACGCTGATCGTGACCTACCGGTATCAGGATGGCAACTTGGTGGCGAAATTCCGCTACAATCCGGAGAATGGCAGTTTGGAGCTGGCTGGCAACGATAACGGCCGCGGCGCATCGCGAACCACGTTCATGGTTCTGTCGGAAGGCCGCCTGATCTTCGAGGGTCCCCAGGACGAACTGGAGGCCTCCAAGGATCCGTACATTTCGAAATTTGTGAAACAACGGGGAAGTTTGTGAGACAACGGGGATAGAGCATGGCCGAGCGCAGCAAAGTCCGCTGGTCTGAGTTGAAGGTAGGAATCGTGGCATTCGCCGCCATGGTGGTTCTGGCAGTGCTCATCTTCCTGCTGACCGGGAGCCGCAGCATCTTCGAGCTCGATGTGACGGTGCGCACCTATATGTCGGATGCCGCGGGTATGACCGAGAGCACCCCGGTACGGCTCAATGGCATTTTGGTTGGCGCCGTCCAGGGAATCAAGCTGTCGGGATCGAAAAACCCCAAGCGGGCTGTGGAGTTTGAACTGGCGATCCAGGGGAAGTTCATGAAGGAGATTCCGGAGGACTCCACTGCCGCCATCAGCGCCGCCAACCTGCTGGGCAATAAATTCATCGACATCACCAAGGGGCAGAGCGCCACGCCGGTGAAGCCGGGAGGCGAGCTGCGCAGCTTGCAGACCCAGGACATTCCGGAGCTGATGGCACAGAGCGCCAACCTGATCGAAATGTTGCAGGATATCGCCAAACGTCTCAATGGCATGCTGGCGGATATCGATGCCGGCAAAGGTAACATCGGCAAGCTGCTCAAGGACGAAGAGCTGTTCGCCAGGCTGAACGGGATCGCCGCCGAAGGCCAGCAACTGCTCGCCGATGTGCGCAATGGCAGGGGCACGATAAGCAAGCTGCTCTATGATGACAATCTGTACGAGGAGATTCGCGCGCCGATCAAGCGCATCGACGCCATGCTGGCCGACCTGCAGCAGGGGCAGGGCACTGCGGGCAAGCTGCTGAAAGACCCGCAAGTCTACGATGAAGCGCGGCAGACGCTAGACGAAATGCGGAAGCTCACGCAGGATCTCAATGCCGGCAAGGGCACGGCCGGCAAGCTTTTGAAGGACGACGCGCTTTACAAGCAGTTCAACCAGCTTACCGCCAAGCTGGATTCCACCATCGACAAGATCAACTCGGGCCAGGGCACGGTAGGGCAGTTGATGGTGAACCCCCAGTTGTATGACGCCATGAACGGGGCTATGCACGAGTTTCAGGGGCTGGCCAAGGACATGCGAGCCAATCCCAAGAAGTTCCTGCGCATCAAGCTGGCGATTTTTTGATCTCCCGCAAGCGACTAGTCGTGAACGGCGACGATTTCGGCTTTACGCCGGATGTCAATCGTGGTATTGTTGCGGCTCACCGGCCCGGCATCCTGACGGCGGCCACTTTGATGGCCAATGGCGATGCGTTCGAAGATGCCGTGCGGCTCGCGAAGGAGAACCCCACGCTGGATGCCGGTTGCCATTTGGTGCTGATCGGGGGACGCTCGCTGTTGCCGCCGTATGCGGCGCTCCCGGCGTCGGCGCCGCAGTTGCTGCGGGCGCTGGCCGCGCGGCGCATCCAGGTGTATGACGAACTGGCGGCGCAGGTTCGCAAAATTCTGTCGGCTGGTTTGGAACCTACGCATCTGGATACGCATAAGCACACGCATCTGGCGCCGCCGGTGTTGGATGCCGTGGCGCGCATTGCGGAGGAGTTCCAAATCCGCTGGGTACGCCGGCCGTTCGATCTGCCGATCACCGCTCTGCGCGGGGGCGTCCCTTGGCTGAAACGGGCTGCCAGCGGCGGGCTCGGCGTGTTGCGCGGCAGGTTCCACCGCGTGCTGGCGCGGCATGGCTGCCGCACGACGGACCATTTCGCGGGATTCCAGATCACCGGCCGATTTCGCACCGCCGAGCTGGTGCAGTTGATCCGCGAATTACCGGAGGGCGTCACCGAATTAATGTGCCACCCAGGATATTGTGGAGAAGATTTGCGAAACGCCAGCACCCGATTGAAAGATAGCCGCCAGCGCGAGCTGGAAGCCTTGGTGGCACCGGAGACCCGCGCGGCACTGGATGAGGCAGGGGTGGATCTGGTGAATTACCGGATGCTCAACTGATTTTCGTGGCGCAGGCTCTCAGCCTGCCGCGCCGACACTCCTGTCGGCGCAGGCGAGCATAGCTCGCCCAGCGCGCATAGCTCGCCCTAAGGTGAACTGAAGTTCGCCCGGCCCAGAGGGTGCCCCTCGCTAAAGCGCACGCCACGCGTGGCACGTTTCTATCCTTCGTGCTACCGTAGGATACGAGAAACGTGCATATTCCGGATGGATTCCTGGCTACTCCGGTATGGGCCACGCTGGACGCGGCCGCCGCGCCTGCGGTGGTCTACGTCGCGCGGCGGGCACAGAGCGGATTCGAAGAGTCTCAGTCGCCGTTGTTGGGGGTGATGGGAGCTTTCGTTTTTGCCGCGCAGATGATCAACTTCCCGGTGGGCGTGGGCACCAGCGGTCACTTGGTGGGCGGCGCCCTGCTGTGCTACACGCTGGGTCCGGCCGCCGCCACTGTAGTGATGACCGCGATCCTGGCCATCCAGGCTCTAGTGTTTCAAGACGGCGGCATTCTGGCGCTGGGTCCCAACATCGTGAATATGGCGCTGCTGGGCGTGCTGGCCGCCTGGCTGCCCTTTCATTTGTGGGGAAGCGGGCGCCGGCGCAGTCTTGCCATCTTTCTGGGCGGCGCGTGTTCGGTGCTGGTGAGCGCCGTGCTGGCGCTTTCGGAGCTGTTGATCTCGGGCGTGCGGATGCCCGGCTCGGTGCTGGGAATCTCGCTGGCCCTCTTTGCGGTATCCGCAGCGCTGGAAGGCGCCATCACCGTAGCGGTGATTGCCGCACTCGAAGCTATGAATCCCAACTTCGTGCGCCCGTTGGAGCGCGGCGGATCCCGTGTTCTGGGCGCAGTGGCGGCCGGCGCGATCTTTCTAGCGGTAGCCGGGGTGTTGTTTGCCTCGACGCATCCCGACGGGATATGGCGGCTTGCCCAGGATATCGGGCTGGCATCCCACGCTCGCGCACTGCTGCATACTCCGCTGGCATCTTATGAAGCGGGCTTCCTCGAATCGGTGTGGCTGCGCAAAGCGGTTGGCGGCTTGACCGGCTTGGCTCTGATCTTCGGCGCTTGCCTGCTATTCGGCCGGTTGGTTGCCCGGCACAGGAGCGCCTAGTTGCATCATGTCGTATTGGAGCGCTGGAGCCGCGGCGATAGCCCGTTGCACCGCCGCGACCCGCGCGCCAAGACTCTCGCCCTGCTGATCTTCCTGGTGCTGGTCGCCACGAGCCGCGTGCCGTTCCTGCCCCTCGGCGCGGCTTACTTCTGTTTACTGATCGCGGCACTGGTTTGGGCGCGGTTGCCGCTGGCGGCGGCGCTGGCGCGCTCCAGCGTGGTGCTGCCTTTTAGCGTGGTATTTGCGGGCATCAGCTTGATGGCGGGAGATGCCACGCGGGCCGGCGCACTGCTCGTCAAGAGTTATCTCTCGGCGCTGGCAGTCTTATTGGTAATCTCGACCACCCCCATGCCGCAATTACTGCGGGGCCTGGAGGGCTTGGGAGTTCCCCGGTTTCTGCTTATGGTGGCGCAGTTCTTATACCGCTATCTATTCGTGATCTCCGAAGAAGCCCAGCACATGCGCGCCGCCTCCATCGCGCGGGGCGCCTCGGTGCGCGGAATGGTGGCGCACCGCGCGCGTTTCCGCTCCGCCGCAGGTGCGCTGGCGGTCCTGTTTGCGCGCTCGTATGCGCGTGCGGAAAGTATCCACCAGGCCATGTTGGCGCGCGGTTTCGAAGGCCGCTTTCATTTGCTGAGCGCGAGCCGGTTCCGCTGGCAGGATGCCTTGTTCCTGTTCGCCGCGGGTGGCCTTGCGGCCGCGATCCGCCTCGCGGTGGAACGCGCGGCCCTATGATGCCGCTCATCGAAGTCCGCGGCCTGCACTTCCACTATGACGACGGCACGGCTGCGCTAAATGGCGTCGATTTCCAGTTATTACCCGGAGAGACGGTAGTGTTGCTGGGAGCGAACGGCTCGGGAAAAACGACGTTCGTCCTGCATCTTAATGGACTGCTGCTGGGCCAAGGCGAAATTGAAGTCTGCGGCATGCGCATGAGCAAGCAGAATCTGCCGCAAATCCGGCACAAGATCGGCCTGGTCTTTCAGGATTCGGAAACCCAGCTTTTTATGCCGACAGTTCTGGAAGACGTGGCATTCGGGCCGCTCAACGGAGGCATGTCACCCGAGCAGGCGCGCCAGCGTGCGCATGCCGCGCTGGAGGTGACGGGCATGCTGGAGGCCGCCCGCAAAGCGCCTTACCATCTCAGCGCCGGCGAAAAAAAGCGGGTGGCCATCGCAGGCATCCTGGCGATGCAGCCGGAGATACTCATCCTGGATGAACCGACCACGTATCTCGATCCGCCCGGCCAATCCTCGCTGATCCAGCTCTTGCGCAGCCTTCCGCAAGCCAAGATACTGGTGACACATGACGCAGGCTTCGCGGAAGCTCTGGCGCAGCGCGCCTGCTTCTTCGAGCGGGGAATGATCACGGGGACGGGCACAGTTCGCGAATTAGTCCAACGCTTCGGCTGGGATCGCACCGGAGTGAAAATTGCTCAGTGAGAAGGCGTGAAGAAATGGGTTGGCAGGCGAAATCACCTGCCCCACCACTAGCCCTAGCCTCCTCCGGCCCTCTTCTTGCGATGTTCGGCCTGCATGCAGCGGCGCTTAGTCTCCGTCTCTTTAGCTCGGCCTCGCTTGTAGTGGATCGATTCGTGCGATCGGCAGTGCTGCAAGATCTCGGTGCCCCTCCGATGAGCGTGCTTGTCGCTCTACAACAGCGTGAATGGGTCCACGTCGATCACCAGCGCCGTAGCGTTCCACTTCTGCTCCCGTGCGAAAGCCTGCGCGCGCTGCAACAGCTCGTTAAGCGCCTTCCGGCTGGCC